>Ga0190265_10000458_pt1 | contig 29350 bp, 30 predicted proteins | sample Popmic124T_FD_133135 | JGI IMG/M metagenome (GOLD analysis project Ga0190265, IMG submission 133135) | Populus adjacent soil microbial communities from riparian zone of Indian Creek, Utah, USA - 124 T | ecosystem: Environmental > Terrestrial > Soil > Riparian zone | place: USA: Utah | collected...
ATGGCCGAATATCGCGCCAAGACCGCGCCGATCCTGCCGCATTACCAAGCGCAGGGCATCGTCCGGCGCGTCGATGGAATGGCCTCGGTCGACGCCGTGAGCGAGGCAATCGGAGCGGTCCTCGACGGCTGATTGACTGTATCGCGTCTGCAGTGTACTTTGCTTTCCAGAGTAGGAGGGCGAAGATGAGGAAGACCTGGCTCGCCCCGTTCGCCGCCGTCGGCTTGATATTGGCGGCGGCGCCTGTTTCCGCCCAATTCCACGACCCGGCGGCCCGCATGGCGGCGCAGCGCGAGGCGATGGCGCGGCTCGCCGGGATGGACGGAATCTGGCGCGGCCCCGCCTGGACCATGACGCCGGCCGGGCGCCGCGAGCTGATCCAGACCGAACGCGCCGGCGCCTTCCTCGACGGCACCGTCCGTGTCTTCGAAGGACGTGGCTACGAGGCCGACGGCAGTGTCGGCTTCAACGCGCTCGGCATCATCTCCTTCGATCCGGCGACCCGCAGCTACACCGTCACGTCCTGGGCGATGGGCTATAGCGTCGTCGCGCCGCTGCGCCTCACCGACACCGGCTTCGTCTGGGAGGTCCCGGCGGGCCCCGACGCGACCATCCGCTACACCGCTACGATCGGGGCCGACAGCTGGCTCGAAGTCGGCGAGCGGATCGCGGGCGACGCCCCGCCGGTCCGCATCACCGAATTGAACCTGCGCCGCATCGGCGACGCCGACTGGCCGGCCGCGGGCGCGGTGCCGATGCGCTGAGCGCGCCTTGGTCGCCCCAGGCGGCATGCTCGTCTCAGGGCAGGTTCCCACGCCGCAAAACCTGTTATGGTCGGCGCCTTCGCGACTCCGCCGGGCGGAGCGACTGGCATTCAGGGAGGCGAATAATGAGCAGGGGCAACGGGGTTACGCGCGAATCGGAGCATGTCGATCTGGAAGGCTTCATGGCCGGCGTCGAGCGGCGCAATCCGGGGCAGGTCGAGTTCATCCAGGCGGTCCGCGAGGTCGCCGAGGACATTTTCGAGTTCATCGACGGCCATGAGGATTATCACCGCTGGCAGATCCTCCGGCGCATCGCCGAGCCCGACCGGATCGTCTCCTTCCGCGTCTGCTGGGAGGACGACAATCACAATATCCGCGTCCAGCGCGGCTACCGCGTCCAGAACAACAATGCGATCGGTCCCTATAAGGGGGGCATCCGCTTCCACCCGTCGGTCAACGAATCCATCCTCAAGTTCCTCGCCTTCGAGCAGACCTTTAAGAACGCGCTGACCGGCCTGCCGATGGGCGGCGGCAAGGGCGGCTCCAATTTCAACCCCAAGGGCAAGAGCGACGGCGAGATCATGCGCTTCTGCCAGAGCTTCATGACCGAGCTCTACCGCCATATCGGCGCCGACGTGGACGTGCCGGCGGGCGACATCGGCGTCGGCGGCCGCGAGATCGGCTACATGTTCGGCCAGTATAAGCGCATCACCAACCAGTTCACCGGCGTCCTCACCGGCAAGGGTCGCGAATATGGCGGCTCGCTGATCCGGCCCGAGGCGACCGGCTATGGCGCCGTCTATTTCCTCGAAAATATGCTGAAGACCCGCGAAGACGGCCTGGTCGGCAAGCGCGCCGTCATCTCCGGCTCGGGCAACGTCGCCACCCACGCCGCCGAGAAGGTCGTGCAATTGGGCGGCAAGGTGCTCACGCTCTCCGATAGCGAGGGCTTCGTCCACGATCCCGACGGCATCACCCAGGAGAAGATCGACTGGGTGAAGGCGCACAAGACCCGCCGCCGCGGCCGCATCTCGGAATATGCCGACGAATATAAAGGCGCGACCTTCCACGCGGGCAAGACGCCCTGGGGCCTCGAGTGCGACGTCGCTCTGCCCTGCGCGACCCAGAACGAGCTGCTCGGCGAGGACGCCCGCACCCTGGTGAGGAACGGCTGCATCGCCGTCTCGGAAGGCGCCAACATGCCGACCGACCTCGAAGGCGTGCACGTCTTCAAGGACGCCAAGCTGCTCTACGCGCCCGGCAAGGCTTCGAACGCCGGCGGCGTCGCCGTTTCCGGCCTGGAGATGAGCCAAAACAGCGCGCGCATCTCGTGGAAGGAGGAGCAGCTCCAGCAGCTCCTCAAGGACATCATGATGGGCATCCACGAAAGCTGCCGCGAATATGGCCAGCGCGGTGACTATATCGACTATGTGAAGGGCGCGAACATCGCCGGCTTCAAGAAGGTCGCCGACGCGATGCTGGCGTTCGGGGTGGTTTGAGGCTGCTGGAATAAGGGGCTCCTCCACCATGCTTCGCATGGTCCCCCTCCCCCGGAAATCCGGGGGAGGAAATTGGCGGGTTAGCCCCGCCCGCGATGAGGCTTGGCGGGACCTTTCCGGAACGGCTTGGCATGGTGGCGGGGTGGGGGAGGTCCTGAGCGCTTATTCTCGCGCGCCGCGTCGCGGGGCTTGCCCTCGACCGGCTCGATCGTGATCCCGCCCTCGCCATCGGCGTCGCCGCCGGCGGTCCGCTTGAGCGCGGCGGCGAACTTGCCGGCGGCGACGCGGGGCACTTCGAACATCGTCTCGCCGGCCGCGATGCGGATCGCGCCGATCTCGTTCTTGGTGATGTGGCCGCGCCGGCACAGCAAGGGCAGGATCCAGCGCGGATCGGCATTGTGCCGGCGGCCGATGTCCATTCGGAACCAGATCGTGTCCTCGAAGCCCGGCCGTGGCCCTTCCGGCCGCCCGATCGGCGCCGCGGCCGCGTCGGCCAGCTCTTCGGCCGCAGGCATGCGCGCGCGGTGGACGCGAACCAGCGCCGCGGCAATCTCTTCAGGCGTCTTCTGCTCGAGGAGGCGGGCCGCGAGCGCGCGATCCTCATCCTCGATCTCGGCCGGTTCGAGCAAGGCGGCGAGCAGCCGCTCATGGTCGTTGCGGCGGATATCCTCCGGCGTCGGCGGCTTGATCCATTCCGCCTCGATCCGCGCCCCGCGCAGCACCGATTCGACGCGCTTGCGGCGTGGATAAGGGACGACGAGCACGGCGATCCCCTTCTTGCCCGCCCGCCCGGTCCGGCCCGAGCGGTGCTGCAGCGTCTCGGCGTCGCGCGGCAGCTCGACATGGACGACGAGCGACAAATTGGGCAGGTCGATGCCGCGCGCGGCGACATCGGTCGCGACCAGCACCCGGGCGCGGCCGTCGCGCAGCGCCTGCAGCGCCTGGTTGCGCTCGCTCTGGCTGTGCTCGCCGGAAAGGGCGACGGCGTTGAAGCCGCGCTCGGTCAGGCTCGAATGGAGGCGGCGGACATTGTCGCGGGTCGCGCAGAAGAGGAGCGCCGATTCGGCCTCGTGCAGGCGGAGGAGATTGACCACCGCATGCTCGATCTCGGCCGGAGCCACCGCCATCGCCTTGTAGGCGATGTCGCCATGGCCGCGATCCTCGCCGACGGTGGAGATGCGCAAAGCGTCGCGCTGATAGCGCCGGGCGAGCGCCACGATCGGCTTGGGCATGGTCGCCGAGAAGAGCAGGGTTCGCCGCTCGGGCGGGGTCGCGTCGAGTATCTCCTCCAGATCCTCGCGGAAGCCCATATCGAGCATTTCGTCGGCCTCGTCGAGCACCGCGACCTTGAGCTGCGAGAGATCGAGCGCGCCCCGCTCGAGATGGTCGCGCAGCCGCCCGGGCGTGCCGACCACGATCTGCGCGCCGTGCGACAGGTTGCGCCGCTCCTTGGAGGGATCCATGCCGCCGACGCAGGTCGCGATCCGCGCGCCCGCCTTGGCGTAGAGCCAAACCAGTTCGCGGCTGACCTGCAGCGCCAGCTCGCGGGTCGGCGCGATCACCAGGGCCTGCGGCTTCAGCGCGTAGGGCAGGGCGCCCGACGCATCGAGCAGCTGCGGCGCCATGGCGAGACCGAAGGCGACGGTCTTGCCCGAGCCGGTCTGGGCGGAAACGATCAGGTCCCGGCCCTCGGCCTCAGCTTCGAGCACGGCGGCCTGGACGGGGGTGGGCGTTTCATAGCCGCGCGCGGCCAGGGCTTCGCTCAGAAGCGGTGGGAGGGTGGCGAATGTCATATAAGGTCCAAATGGGGGCCGGCGGGCGCGCCACAAGGGTAAGCGCTAGAGAACCTGGCCGGCGGCCCACCCACTAGCCCATGCCCACTGGAAATTATAGCCGCCAAGCCAGCCCGTCACGTCGACCGCCTCGCCGATCGCGTAAAGCCCCGGAACGCGCCGCGATTCCATGGTCCGGGAGGAGAGACTGGCGGTATCGATCCCGCCGACGGTGACCTCGGCCTTGGCGAAGCCTTCCGACCCGTTGGGCCGGAAGCGCCAGTCGGCGAGCCGGGCCTGCGCGGCGCGCAGCTTCTCGTCGGGCAGGTTGGCGAGCTCTCCCCACAGGCCGACCCTCTTGGCCAGCGCCTCGGCGAGCCGGCCCGGCAGCAATTCACCGAGCAAAGTGTGGAAATGCGTCTTCGGCCGCGCCCGCTTCGCCGCCACCGCCCAATCCGCCGCCTGATCGGGCAGGAAGCCGATCCCGATCTCCTCGCCTCTTCGCCAATAAGAGGAGATTTGGAGTATCGCCGGCCCCGATAGCCCGCGATGGGTGAACAGGGCCGCCTCGCGGAACGCCGTCTTGCGGACGCGTGCGATCACCTCCGCCGAAACCCCCGACAATTCGCGGAAAAGCAGATCCCCGTCGCCCAGGGTCAGCGGCACGAGCGCGGGGCGCGGCTCGACCACCTTCAGCCCGAATTGGCGCGCCAGATCGTAGGCGAAGCCGGTCGCGCCCATTTTCGGGATCGATGGCCCGCCGGTGGCGATGACCAGTGCCGGCGCCGTGGCCGCTTCGTCTCCATAGCGGACGGTGAAGCAATTGTCGGCGTGGCTCACCTGTCCGACCGGCCGCCCGAGCGAGATGCGCACCTGTCCCCTGGCGCATTCCTCCATCAGCATGTGGACGATCTGCCGCGCCGAGCCGTCGCAGAAAAGCTGGCCCAGGACTTTTTCGTGCCAGGCGATCCGGTGCCTGTCGACCAAAGCGATGAAATCCTCGGGCCGGTAGCGCCCCAGCGCCGACTTGGCGAAATGGGGATTGGCCGAGAGGAAACGGTCCGGCGCCGTATGCACGTTGGTGAAGTTGCACCGCCCGCCGCCGGAGATCAGGATCTTCTTCCCCGCGCTGTCGGCATGGTCGATCAGAAGCACGCGCCGCCCGCGCTCGCCCGCAATGCCCGCGCACATGAGGCCGGCGCCGCCCGCGCCCAGCACGATCGCGTCGAAGCTCCGGTCCTTGCTTATCATCGCGGGCCCATGCCACGATGCCTTGAGCAGCGGAGGTGCGATTGGCAAGCGCGACAAGCAGCGAGGAAGACGCCCCGGCGCCCCGCCAGAGCGACCGACTGGTCATCGTCGCGTCGTCGCTCGGCACCATCTTCGAATGGTATGATTTCTACCTCTACGGGCTGCTCGCCGCGATCATCTCCGCGCAATTCTTCTCGGGCGTCAACGAGACGACGGGCTTCATCTTCGCGCTCGCGGCTTTCGCCGCGGGCTTCGCGGTCCGGCCGTTCGGGGCGATCCTGTTCGGCCGCATCGGCGATCTGGTGGGGCGCAAATATACCTTCCTGGTCACGATGGGGATCATGGGGCTTTCGACCTTCGCGGTCGGCCTGCTGCCCAGCTACGCCGCCGCGGGGGTGGTCGCGCCGGTGCTGCTCGTCCTGCTCCGCCTGCTGCAGGGCCTCGCGCTCGGCGGCGAATATGGCGGCGCCGCGACCTATGTCGCCGAGCACGCGCCGCCGGGCCGCCGCGGCCTCTACACCAGCTTCATCCAGACGACGGCGACGCTCGGCCTGTTCGCGGCATTGCTCGTGGTCATCGCCATCCGCACCTGGCTCGGCGAGGAGGCGTTCGCGGCCTGGGGCTGGCGGCTCCCCTTCCTGCTCTCGATCCTGCTCCTCGCGGTTTCGCTGTGGATCCGGCTGAAGCTGGAGGAAAGCCCGGTCTTCGCGCGGATGAAGGCGGAAGGGAAAGGCAGCAAGGCGCCGCTGACCGAAGCCTTTGCCCGCTGGGGGAATCTCAGGATCGTGCTGATCGCCTTGTTCGGCGCGGTCGCCGGGCAGGCGGTGGTCTGGTATGCCGGGCAATTCTACGCCTTGTTCTTCCTCGAACGGACGCTGCGCGTCGACGGCGCCACCGCGAACATATTGATCGCGATCGCGCTGGCGCTGGCCACGCCTTTCTTCATCCTGTTCGGCTGGCTCTCGGACAAGATCGGCCGCAAGATGATCATTCTCGCCGGCTGCACACTCGCCGCGCTCACCTATTTTCCCCTGTTCGAGGCGCTGTCGAAGGCGGCCAATCCGGCGCTCTACGCCGCCACCGCCGCGGCTCCGGTCCGCGTCGTCGCCGATCCGCAGGCCTGCTCGGTCCAGTTCGATCCGATCGGGCGCAACCGCTTCGACGCGCGCTCGTGCGACATCGTCAAGGCGTTCCTGGCCCGGTCGGGCGTCTCCTACGCCAATGTCGAGGCTCGGCCCGGGATGCCGGCCAGGCTGGAAATGGGCTCGGTTGCGCTTGTCGCTCCGGAAGGCGGGGCCGATGCGATCGCCGCCTTCCAGGCCGAGGCCCGCGCCGCGCTCACGAGCGCGGGCTATCCGGAGCGCGCCGATCCGGCGCGGGTGGACAAGCCTCTCGTGGTCCTCATCCTGTTCGTCCTCGTCCTCTACGTGACGATGGTCTACGGGCCGATCGCCGCCTTGCTGGTCGAGTTGTTCCCGACCCGGATCCGCTACAGCTCGATGTCGCTTCCCTACCATATCGGCAATGGCTGGTTCGGCGGCTTCCTGCCCACCACTGCCTTCGCAATGGTCGCGGCGACCGGGAACATCTATTACGGCCTCTGGTATCCGATCCTGGTGGCAGCGCTGACGGTGGTCGTCGGACTGCTGTTCCTGCCCGAGACGTTCAGGCGCCCGCTGGAGGAATGAAGAGAAGGGCGCGGTCGGTCAGCCGCTTTCCGGTTGCGCCAGTTTCGAAATCCAGCTTTGGTTTGTGGCCCCTATCACGTCCTCGCACCGCTGAACGAACGTGCTCCAGGCCGCCTCGTCCATCGGCTGGGCGTTGCTCCGCCATTCATTGGCCAGGGATTCCAGACGCCGCGCCGTGGTGAGATAGGTCAGGATGAGGAAGTCGTATCGTCGCCCGGAAATATGCGCGGCTACGGCGGTGCCGACGGTGGTCAATACGGCGACCCACGCCGCCAAGTCGAGGTCCGCCGCCCCCGCGCCCGGTATCGCACTCAAATAGGCGACAAGGGCGCTGAGCGCGGTCGCCGCGACCCCGCACATGACCACCACGATCCGAAGGTGTTTCGCCCGCAGCGCGTAGCGGTTCGCGGTCGGCCGGAAATAGTTGCTCGCTTGACCGCTCACGCGCGCGGCGAGGTAGGCCTGCTGGTCCAGTTCGCCGGGAGCTGCGCCCCCATCGGGAAGATTTGGCGCCAGATAAGCTTCGAACTCACTCGCTCCGTCCTCGATGGCGACTGCGGCGGCGTTCAGCTGGGCGAAGCGGTCAGCGCCCGCATAGCGACCGCTGCGCGTCCGGCAGAGGTAGATCTCGGCTTTCAGGGCTTCGGACACGGAACGAGTCATGGTCCACGCGCGAAAGGCAACGCTGGTGAGCCATCGTGTGGCGACATAGGTAGAAATCCCCAGAAAAACCGATCCTGCCGCAGCGAGAGCCGTTCGTGTGTCCGGACTGCGTTGAAAGGCGGTGGCCGCCGCCGTCGCCAGCACTGCTCCCACACAGCTTAGTATGAGCATGATCGATCGCGCTCGGGCAATATTCGCGCCAAGTCGGTCGGCTGCTTGTGACCAAGCCACGCGCCGGACCCATATCGAGTTGATGACTTCGTCTGCCAATCGATCTCCCCGATCGCTTCCTAGCGCGACCACGGGACGGTTTCATCAGAAAAGCGCGTGCCCAAATCCAACTTTTCTCGGCCGGGGCGGGTCTTTGGTGATATGTGGTAAATACTACAGAAGAGAAAGCGCCCCAAGCCTAGTCTCCCCAGCGGGATCGCAAGGAGCATGGCCCCATTGCGGGAATGTACTGTGCGATACTTTGTATGCTTCGCGAGGGGTTTGAAAGGGTAGCGAGCCGCAAGACGACGAACGATGTGCCGGAACTCAACGGAGGTGTGGCCGTGTCTTACGTGGGGGGGGATTACGAGTTCGACCTTTTCATCAGCTATTCGCACGGGAGCAAGAGCTCTGATCCGGCTCGCTTGAGAAATGCCAAGACGCTCCGGGACTGGAGCCGCAGCCTGGCCGACAAGCTGGCCGACAATCTCAGCATCGCCTTGAACACGGACGAGACGAGGAGCTTCACCTACTTTCTGGATGAGCGCGAGTTCGACTCGGGCGAGCCCATCACCCACGCGATCCGCGACGGCGCCGCGAAGTCCTCCGTCCTGCTGATCCTCGCAAGCCCCTACTATCTCAGGAGCAAGTATTGTCTCGACGAGATCGACGCCTTTTTCGTGCAGGCGCGCGAGGATGGCCGCGGCCTCGAACATTGCGTGATCCGCGAAATCCTGCCGACGCGCGAGGAGGAATGGCCGCGGCAATTGCGCGGTCCGGACGGGCGCGTGGTCAATCGTGGCGAATCCCTCTTCGATCCCCAAACCGAGCTTCCGATCGACATCGATTCGTTCCGCGAGGGCGGCAGGATGCCCAATCTGGCGACGCCGACCAGCAAGTTGACCATGGCGATCAGCAAGAAACTGAAGGACTTGCGGCGTCAGCTGGATGCCAGCGAGGTCCAGAGAAAGGTCGACGAGGACAATCGCCGGATTCAGGAGCTGGCGCTCGCTTGTGCTCAGTCGGACGGCCTGGCCTCGGCCGTCGGATCAGACCCCGAGCTTGAGCGCAAATGCATTTATCTGCAGGCGGAATGCGAGAATGTCGCGGCCTGGACGCGGGTGAAGGGCGAGCTCAGCCGGCTGTTCCTGGTCAACCCAAACGAACTGAAGGGGGTCGACGCGACGCAGGAGGCGGGAGATGTCGCGCCGTCGCTGCTCGCAACCTATGAGTCGCGTCGGCGTAACATGCTTCGCTTCTGCAACGGTCTGGTGCTGCTCCGCGCCAGATCGGACGACGACATAGAGCTGCAGCTGATGGCGGCCCGGTGCGATCGGGCGACCCTCCTGCAGGCCTATCGCAAAAACATCCCGTGGGCCCTGATCGATGAGGTCGGCGGCGAAGCACCCCTCCTCGAGAATTTCAGGATCGCCCGCGTGCCCACCACCCTTCCCGATTGGCCCGAGCGTCTCGTCGGCGCCCTCGGTTTCTCGGCGACGGCGACGGCATAGCCATGCCCGATACAGTCAGCATCGAGCTGTGCCGGTCCAAGGTCCCAGACGGACCCTATCCTGGATTGCGCCCGTTCGAGCCGCACGAATGGAGCATTTTCTTCGGCCGCGAAGTGATGGCCGCCGAGGTCATCGCCAAGCTCGGCGAACAAAATCTGATCATCGTCCATGGCGCGTCGGGCTGCGGCAAATCGTCGCTGGTTCGCGCGGGCATCCTTCCCGCGCTGAAAAGCGATCACGACCTCAATCGCCGGGACTTCCGCTATTCAATCATCCGGCCCTCGCAAGGGCCGCTCGAGGCTCTCGCATCGGCGCTGCTTGCCCAGTTGGGGCCGGCCAATGACAAGAGTCCGGACGAAAGCTGGCTGGACCGGATCGCCATCGATCAGAACCTCGTGGAGACAATCGAACAACGACTTGAAGGCAGCTGCGCCACCTTCTGTCTCGTCGTCGATCAGTTCGAGGAAATTTTCCGCTGGGCCGAGGAGCGGGACCGGGCCGAGGCCGAGTTTCTCGTCGAGTTTATGACCGCGGTCGCGAAGCGGAATGCCGGCAACCGAAATTTCTTCGTCCTCGTGACCATGCGGTCGGATTATCTGGGTCAGTGCGCCCAGTTCAGGGACTTCGCCGGGGTGGTCAACCAGTGCCAGTATCTGCTCGACAATCTCGACGAGTTCGGGATTCTGCGCGCGATCCACGAGCCGGCCGACCGGTTCGGCGGCAGCATAGATCCACCGCTGGCGGATCGCCTCCGCTTCATGGCCAAGGACGATATGGATGCGCTGCCTATTCTGCAGCACACCCTGATGCGCATGTACGATGCGCTGTCCGACAAGGAACCGGGATGGAAGCTCGGTCTGCACTGTCTCATGCAGGTCAGCGGCGACCATGGCCCGCTCTCCGAACATGCCGAATCGATCTACCAGGAAACCGTCGGGGATTCGACGGAAGGGCAGGAGGTGCTCGAGTGGATGTTTCGGGCGCTGACCGATCTCGACGCCGGCGGCCGCGCTATACGTCGCCCCTGCCGTCCCGACGAGTTGGCGGCGATCGCACGTACCGACGAGGCCACGATTCAGGAGTTGGTGGATGCGTTCGCCCGCCCTGGACGTAATTTCCTGGTGATCGCCGCATCGGAGCGCGGCGCTCGGGAAATCGACATCAGTCATGAGGCACTCATCCGCCGCTGGCGCCGGATCGGCGACAACAGCGTCGATGCCGACACCGGCCAGCGCACCGGGTGGCTATTCCGCGAGTTCCAGGCCGGGCTGATCTGGAAGGCGCTGGCCGTTTTCGCGGCGAGGGGCGAGACGTCGCTGGAGCCGGAGACGACGCGGCAGTGGCTGCCCTTCTTCGACCAGATCGAGGGTCGCTCGGCTTGGGCGCGCCGCTATTTCGTCGATCCCCTGCCCGGCGTCGAGTCCGCCGAGCAGCCCGAATGGACCAAGGTGATGGCGCTGATCGTCGGCAGCAAGGAGCGGCTCGAGCGGGACAGCCGGGCATGGCGCCGGGCGCTGACGCGATACTGGTCCTATCTGGTCATCGCGGCGGCGCTGCTGGCCGCAGCGGCCGTCTGGAAGGGGTCCGACCTGTATTGGAAGACCGAGGCCGCCGAGAAAGAAGCCGCCGCGGCTCGCCAGGCGACCGTTCGGGCGCAAGGCCAGAACGCCGCCTCGCAGAAGCTCCGAGCCCTCGCCCAGCTGGAGGCCCAGGTTGCGAAGGGCCAGCTTGCGCAGGCCCGGAGGGAAAGCGGGCGGGCGCGAGTCGAAAGCGACCGGGCGAGGGCGGAAAGCGACCGCGCGCGCGCGGAGATGCACCAGGCCAAGCAGCGTGCGGCGGACTTCCAGCGTTCGGCCGAGGCGGCGATCGCCGGCGCGCGCGCTGCGCTGGAGAGGGCGGAACGAGAGGGGCAGGAGCGGCTGGCGGCCATGGAAGGCCAATTCCTCGACTATCAGCGGCAGCTGGAGAGCCTGATGGAGGCTTATGGGCGCAGCATCGAGGATTTCGCCCTGGACGTCGAGGATCAGAATAATTCGATCCAGGCGCAGCAGCCCGGGGCGGCATTGCCAAGCGACTTTCGTGCGCAGCTGCGCTCGCTCATGGCCGACGTGGGGGCGCCGGCGGATCGGGCCCAGGCCTTGGCGGATGAGATCGAATCGCTGCGTGCGCAATATGATCTGACGACCGATCGGCGCCTGGCCGCGTTCGTCGCGGCGGTGGCGCTCGGCACCGACGGCTTCACCAGATTCGAGGAGCAGCTCGACTTCGACAGCGCCGCGGCGATCGTGGCCAATTTCCCCGAGATCAGGGGTGATGAGGCGGCGGCATTTGTCCATCGCCCGCGCGAACTGGCCAATCGCGCCTATCGTCCTCTCGACGGGGGGAGCTTCGAGGGCCTGAGCGAATATGAAACCGGGAACACCGAGCCCGAGGACGGCTGGAACTACCGGGGGAGGGGGCTTATCTTCATGCGGGGCCGAAGCGACTATGCGGACATTGGCCGGTCACTCAACCAGGGTTTCCTGGCCCATCCCGAGCTGGTGAACGATCCGCGACATCAGGTTCGCGCGGCACTCGAGCGCTGGCGCCGCCGCGAGGGCAACGAGCGGGCCGACACGTCAAACCTCCTTTCCATCGCGCGGCGGGTCGTCGGCGTGAACGACAATGGCGAGCGCATCTTCGCCCTGGAGGCACGGGCACGACAGCTGATCGCCAGGGCCCTGGAGCGGGCCCGGTGAAGCCGCCAGCGCCGGACACGGAAGGAGCACCGCTCGATTCCGTCTCTCGACACTGTTGACTCCGCGCCTGCCAAATCCTACATGCGCTTCATCCCGTTGACCGGCACTCCGGCGGCGCATCCGTGCGCCTGTCGGCTTTGCCTGTTTTCGGGATCCAAGAAGCGCTGAGATGGGCCGTTCGCCACGGGCGGCCCGTGGAGCAGGAGAAAATATCCATGGCACGTATTGCGGGCGTCAACATCCCGACCAACAAGCGCGTCGAAATCGCGCTGACCTACATTCACGGCATCGGCCGTACCAAAGCCAGGGAAATCACCGCCAAGCTGGGCATCCCGACCGAGCGCCGAGTCCAGGACCTGACCGACCAGGAGGTCCTCCAGATCCGCGAGACGATCGACGCCGACCATCAGGTCGAAGGCGACCTCAGGCGCGAGACGGCGATGAACATCAAAAGGCTGATGGACCTCGCTTGCTATCGCGGCCTCAGGCACCGCAAGGGCCTCCCGGTCCGCGGCCAGCGCACGCACACCAATGCGCGCACCCGCAAGGGCAAGGCCAAGCCGATCGCCGGCAAGAAGAAATAGGCGCAGGCAGCGCTTGTTTCTCCGCCGGAGGCGCGATCGAGGCCGCACCGGCGTCACGCAACAGTTTAGGTAGGTAGAAACGATATGGCACGCGAACCTCAGCGCCTCAGGCGCCGCGAGCGCAAGAACATCACCGCCGGCGTCGCGCACGTCAATGCGAGCTTCAACAACACGATGATCACCATCACCGACGCGCAGGGCAACGCCATCGCCTGGTCGTCCGCCGGCATGATGGGCTTCAAGGGCTCGCGCAAATCGACCCCTTATGCGGCCCAGGTCGCCGCCGAGGATGCCGGCAAGAAGGCGCAGGAACATGGCGTGCGCACCCTCGAGGTCGAGGTCAAGGGCCCGGGCTCGGGCCGCGAGAGCGCGCTCCGCGCCCTCCAGGCGGTCGGCTTCCAGATCACCTCGATCCGCGACGTTACCCCGATCCCGCACAACGGCGTCCGCCCGTCCAAGCGGCGCAGGGTCTGAGTTCCGGGGACACGCTATTTGCGTGTCCCCTGCTGAAGAAAATTATGGGGACACGCAGATAGCGTGTCCCCAAACCAAGGGAAAATCCATGGCCGTCAACGCAAAGAACTGGCAGGAAATGAAGAAGCCCAACGCGCTCGAGAAGAAGGCGACCGGCGACGCCCGCCGCAAGGCGACCTTCGTCGCCGAGCCGCTCGAGCGCGGCTTCGGCCTCACGCTCGGCAATTCGCTGCGCCGGGTCCTGCTGTCGTCGCTCCAGGGCGCCGCCGTCACCGCGATCAAGATCGAGGGCGTGCTGCACGAGTTCTCGAGCCTCGCGGGCGTCCGCGAGGACGTCACCGACATCGTCCTCAACGTCAAGCTGATCGCGCTCAGGATGGAAGGCGAGGGCCCCAAGCGGCTCCAGCTCTCGGCCACCGGCCCCGGCGAGATCACCGCTGGCCAGATCGCCACGACCGGCGACATCGAGGTGATGAACCCCGACCTCGTCATCTGCCATCTCGACGAGGGCGCGACGCTCAACATGGAGCTGACCGCCGAAACCGGCAAGGGCTATGTCCCGGCCGCCTCGAACCGCCCGATCGACGCGCCGATCGGCCTCATCCCGGTCGACGCGCTCTACAGCCCGGTGCGCCAGGTCAGCTACAAGGTCGAGAATACCCGCGTCGGCCAGGAGCTCGATTACGACAAATTGACCCTGACCGTGGACACGGACGGCACGATCTCGCCCGACGACGCCATCGCTTATGCGGCGCGGATCCTCCAGGACCAGCTCCAGCTCTTCGTCCACTTCGACGAGGGCATGACCCAGGTCCCGACCATGGCCGGCATGGCCGTGCCGTCGGCGGCGGAGACGGAAGCCGACGCCAACCAGCTCAACCGCTACCTGCTGAAGAAGGTGGACGAGCTGGAGCTGTCGGTCAGGAGCGCCAACTGCCTGAAGAACGACAACATCATCTATATCGGCGATCTGGTTCAGAAGACCGAGGCCGAGATGCTCCGGACCCCGAATTTCGGGCGCAAGTCCTTGAACGAGATTAAGGAAGTGCTGGCGAGCATGGGACTGCGGCTGGGGATGGATATCCCGGGCTGGCCGCCCGAGAATATCGAGGAGATGGCCAAGAAGCTTGAGCAGGAATTGCTTGGCTAGGCGCCTCGCCTCGAAGTGGTACTTCGAGCCGGCTGATTGACAGGAAGGGCCGCCGCGAGGCGGCCCTTTCTCATTGGAGGCGGGCGGACCGCAGCGAACGTCAGCCTAATCAATGGCCACGCTTGCCCCGCGAAGCCATACGGACCGAGGGATCGGGTACTGTTCCACGGTACGTCGCGCGATTGGAAACGATGCCGGATTGGGTACCCATAAGATGGAAGCGTCCGCTTCCGGATCGAAGTTCTCCACAATCGCGAGGATGTAGCTCTTGCCATATCGACTAGCGGCCTCGAACTCAGACCGAGTAAGCGTCGGACTGCACGGTCCAGAACTGCTTTTCACCTCGACATAGAAGCGCTTTCCCTGAAGCCGGCCGATTTCGAGATCAAACCCGACGTGCTGGCGAGTTCGGTTGATCACTTCCCAGCCGCTATCCCGAAGATAAGTTTCGACTGCCTGCTCGGCTGACCACCAATGGCTCCCCGCAGGGGGCTGCGTCTTGGCTGCCAGCGCCGGCAATCCATCGGGGTCGAGCAAGTCACGCCTCCCGCGACGACGCCGAGGAGGGGCAAACACCTGCGGAGGAGGCACTGCAGGCGCCGGGGCCGGGAGGACCGTCCAAGTGAGGTGGAATTGCGGGAAGTCGCGGATGAGTGCGGCGTTGGTTTGCGACAAAGGATCGCTGTCGAAATATGCGGCAAATTCCTCGGGCGTGAACCCGAAGTCGCGTCGGAAATCAACGGTGTCCAGCTGTGTCCGGCCTGCAGTAATTTGGGAGTCATGATAGAGCGCAACGATCAGCGGCAGGATCGGAATGCGCCGGCCGTCGGGGGCAAGAATGGCCGACCAATGCTCAAGGCGGGTGGGATCGACAAGTGCGAGGCTCTTGTCGATTGGATCACGGCGAAGGCCCTTTGCGCCACCTTCCCTGCGATATGAGGCGGCGAGTTGGAGGCCACAGCGCGCATGGTTGAGCTGTCCTGCAGCCTGTGGTCGCAAATGGCGGCAATATACGCGCGGCTGTGCCAGGAACGCCGGGTCAGACAGCTCGCGCTCGCTAGCGTAGCAGATCAGCGCTTTTTGCAGGCCGAGATTGTTGCGCCAGATATTCGAGCCACCGCCAAGGCGCCCTCCTATTTGACCAGTTGGCACCAGATGGTTGTTGCTGAAGATGATCGCGATGGAGCCGTCCGCGTCTCGCCGGGACTGCCTTCGATAGAACGTATCGAGCTTGCTTTGAAAAGCACCAGTCTCGATTGTTTCCCCGCTTCCGACGCGAGGAATTTCGCCCCCCAAATATCTCGATGCGAGGAAAATCTGAACAAGTCGCCCCTGAAACCCACGCGGCCTGAACCGGCTGAGCGCTGCGAGTGACGCCTCGTAGAGGATTCGATTGTCGATCGGAATCATGCCGCTGCGCGACTGATCGCGTTCCTTGCGTTTGCGAGATACTCTGGAGCGCCGATGTCGCCGCGGAGCAGAGCCTGGTAGTTCGAGGTCGGCCGACAGCGGTAGTCGAGTCCGCTTCCATCCTGTCCGGCCGCGATCATGGGCAGGTCGTCGAGTGCTTCGGCGACAGTGACCGTCGGGATCGTGAGAGGCAGGTCGGCTGGGACTGGAGAGGCCCACGCCTGGGGGCATTTCGGGATGGCGCGTCCGCTTGGCACGCCGACGAGGATCAGACGCTGCCGGCGCTGGGGCACGCCGAACTCGGCAGCGTTTACGCGCCAGACCTCGACATCATAGCCCACCAATTCCAGGCCAGCGAGAATGTGCGGCAGGAACGTACCTTTCGACATACTGAGCAGGCCGAGCACATTCTCGAAGATGAACAGGTCCGGCCTGAGCCGCGCCAGCAGGGCCGTGTAGCGCAGATGCAGGCCATTCCGTTCATCCAATTCCGACCGGCGATTGCCGCCGGTCGAAAAGCCTTGGCAGGGTGGCCCTCCGAGCAGCGCCAAGGGTCGCGCTCGCGCGGTCGATACCGGTGCCGCACTAACCAGGCGGTCGAGGACATCGTTGGCTCGCATGTCCCCCACGAACGCGACCGGGGACACATTGCGGTTGAAGGTATCCACGAAATGCCGGTCAATGTCGGTCGCCGCAAGGGATCGCCAGCCCTGCCATTTGAACCCCAGCGAGAGGCCGCCGGCACCGGCGAAGACATCGACCATGTCGCCGGGGCGGCCCAGTGCGGCGGCGATTTGGAACCCAAGCAGCGGCGGCACGGCATTGCCTATCTGCTGGCAAATGGCACGCTGTGGTCCGCTGAATGCGAAGGCGTCAGGAAAGGATTGGAGCCGGGCAGCCTCCCGGTGCGACAGCGTGCGTTTCTGCGCCACGTCATAGTGCAGGAAGCAGCCATTCCCCGGTCGGTTATAGTAGGTGCCGACGGTGTAGGCCGGACGATCCGGCCGCAGACGCGCATAATATGTTGAGCGCGACCCTTCTCCCGCCGCCGCGCTGCGCCTAATTTGCGCCAGACGCCTTGACGGCACAAACTCCGGCACGTCTCGCCAGTTGCCTCCTGGAGGAACATAGCCAGCAATGAGAAGGTCGAGATCGCTCAGCGCCGCGGCTTGATGGTTAGGAATCATGACCGACGGGACTATGCCTTCATCCAAAGCCGCTTGTCCAACAGCAGTGCCTTCTCATCGTCGGTCACCTTCTCGAAACTGTCGAGGAGCAGCGCGAAGGAATCTCGCTCAAGACCGTAAGCCCGTGCGACCAAAACCTCCATCCGGTCTGCCTCGATACGGGCGCCCGTGGCCAGACGCATCGCCTCGTCGCCCAGTCGCTCCTCAAGCCGCCGATCCAGCGCAGGAATATGGGTGTCGCGCACGATGCCGAGGGACATATGCCCGGTAGCAAGCCGGCACCGGACCTGAAACTCCAGGACGAAAGATGAGAGGATTCCATGCAGGGCATAGGTCCGTCGCAGGTCGCCATCCCTGTAGCAACCGACGTGCAGCGAGTTTCCGGCCACCCAGCCGGGTGGGATCACTGTCCCAATCATCCTGCGCCGTTGGCTGGCGCGGGACACGTCCCGCCAGACTGCTCGCGGACGGGCAATCGAGTCAAAGCGACAAGCAAGCTCGCGCCGTACGGAGCGCGTGGGCGTCTCCACTATGGTGTGGCGGTTCACCATCCGCCCTTTTATAAAGGGAAAGTCGGTGCCGCTTGTCAGCTTTTCAGATACGCGCGTTTCATCAAGCTCTCGTCCAAGCCACAGGTGGGCGCCGTCGCGTCCTTCCAAGTCCGCCAACTTCGGGAGAGGTTTCAAGAGATCAAGGATTTCGCCTGCAGTGGCTCCAAATCCCACCGATATTGAATGGCCGCGCTCGGCCAACGTCTCCCGATCGCCAATTTTTGACGACGATTTCTGGCATAAAGCGGCATCAAAGACACGAAGTAGCGCAGGCCGGTCGTCTTGCCGATTTGCTGACATCGTGACCGAAACCACAGGTTGATCGACACGATCGAACAGTCGGGCCTCCGGCGGGTAAGCCGCCATGTCGATCAAACGATAATTCGTGAAGGCGCAACGCCGGAGCCGTTCGGACGACTGATCGGCGAAAAGCGTTGATGGCAGCACTATCCCGAGTATGCCGCGAGGCTTGAGAAGGCGCATCGAAAGATCCCAGCCGCATCGGGCCAGATTAGTTGCCCACCCACCCCATGCATTCTCTCCCCTCGCGTCGGGAAATCTCTTGTCCAACTCATCGGATATCTGCCTGAGCCTCAACTTATATTGGCCGCGCTCAGCTAATGAGAGGTGGGCCAATTCACGGTGATCCGGTTTGAGCAGTTCCCAAGGGGGATTCGTGATGACGAGGTCAAATTGCTCACGTGGGCGATCGGCAAAACTGTCGCCTGCGTGCATCTCGACCGATGCCGGTAAGCCTAGGCTCTTAGCGAGGTCGGTAATATGTTGCTTCGCGTCTGTGACTGCTCGCTTATCTTGGTCCCATAGCGCAATCCGCCATCTGGAGCATGCGAGCAGAGAGTCATCCGCAGCGCGGACCAATAGCGCTGCAACAAGGCGGCCATCCCCGCAGAACGGATCGATAAGATCGATTGCTTGGCGAGCGCCAGACATTTTGAACGCCCGAATCATCTGCTCGGTCAGATCGGCGGCCAGATTGTCTGGCGTATAGAATCGGCCGGCAATCCGTTCAGCCAATGTTTTGCCGTTATAGACCGCATCGGAGGAGGCGAAGGACGGCAGAATGTCGAGCATGCTAAGCGGCTCCGAGAAAACCTCGCCCTTGAATCACAGACGGGGGCTGCTGTGAATCCCTCAATTTAGGATTTATCATGTTCTCGATATGTTCTCAATGGAGAATACGCCCGCCGCATGGTGACCTTCCCGCCGCCGCTCGAGCGCGGCCGCTTCGACAGGGTCGGGACATGCTCTTCGGCCAAGCTCAGGAGCCTTCGGCCTCACGCTCGGCAACGCGCCGCGCCCTATTTGATGGGGTGTACTAGAACCGAAATGGCTCAATCTCTCCTCAGCTTATTCCCAAATGTAGGAAAATCTCTGTCATCCCATTCGTAAAGGAGAAGAGAGATTCCAGCCTTCGCTGGAATGACGTTTCGACGCCGGACCATGCGGGCAGGCGGGCGAGGAGGTAGGATGGCGGGCAGAAGAAAGAACCCCCTCTGGCGCGAGGTCTTCCTGCGCGCGCTCGCCCGCACGGGCAATGCGCGGGCTTCGGCGGTGGAGGCGGGGATCGACGTCGGGACGGCCTACGATCACCGGGCCAAGGATCCGGCGTTCATGAGGCGATGGGCGGCGGCTTTGGAGGGGTTCAAGAAGAGGGAGGCGCTTCGCGGCCGTCCGGGACGCGCGGGCGGCTCGGCGAAGACGGGCGGTGAGCTCGTCCTGCGCCGCACCAAGCATGGCGACAAGATGGTTCGGGCGGCGCCGGGGCGGTGGTCGCGGCGGCTGGAGGAGAGCTTCTTCGACGGGCTCGAACATACGGGCTGCGTGCGCGCGGCGGCGGCGGCGGCGGGGATATCGACGGCCTCGCTCTACGAGCGGCGCAAGCATTATCCGGAGTTCGCGACGCGCTGGGACGAGGTGGCGGGGCGGGCGGCGCGCGAGCTTCCCGCGATGCTCGGCGCCGCCGCGGTCGAGAGCCTGGCCAATCCGCCGCCGCCGGCCGGCGCCAAGAGGCGGGGGCGCTCGCGCCTGCCCCGGATCGACGTCGACCAGGCGATCCGGATCAGCCAGATCGCCGCCAGGGAAGCCGGCAAGGGGCAAAGGCGCGGGCGGCCGGCACGGCCGGAAGTCTCGGAGGAGGACTTGACCGCTGCCCTGCTCAAGCAGCTCGGCGCGCTTCGCCGGCGGCGGCGCAAGGCGCGGCTGGAGGAAGGCTGGAGCGAGGCCGAGGACGGGGCGATGATCCCGCCCGGCTGGATCCGCGCGCCCGATGCCGGCGAGCCCGGGCCGGACGGCGGGGCGTAGCGGCTTGCGGGCGGTGGAGGCGCATGACCTGGGCGATTTCGTCGCGGCGCACGATCGAATGGCGATGGCGGGGGCGGGCGGATCGGGCTAGGCTCGTCCCCGGTCGGATAGCCGGAAGCGAGCCTCTTCCTTTCTGCCGTGCGTTCCGAGCCGTCAGGTGATTCGACCTGACTTGAAAGCACTCTAGGCTCGGCGGCCGAGGGGAGGGCGCGGCTTATGGCGGAGCGGTTCGAGCGGCACCGGCAGGCATGGACCTCGGACGAGATCCGCAAGCTGCACCTGCTCGCCGGCAAGGGCATGGCGCTGAAGGCGCTGGCCAGGGCGCTGACCCGAAGCGAGGATTCGATCCGCGACCGCGCCAAAGCGGATGGGCTGAAGATCGCCAAGCTGCGCTGAGCGCGCGAGGGACGGCTGGCGCGGCTTGCCTGGGGCGGGCGCAGCGGGCGGGCGCGGCTGGTGCGGCGGCTGGCAGGCGCGGGCGGCGGCGTGGGCAAGACCGTATTCATACGCGCCGCGGCCGTCGCGAATTGGCAAGGCGGCGCCCTTAACCGGGACGCCATGGACGCACATTTCTCCTTCGAAATCGATCGGCCGCGCGGCCTCGTCAGGATCGCGATGAGCGGTCTCTTCCACCCCGCCGACGTCGAGCGCTTCCGAATCGGCCGGGCCGAGGCGCACGCGGCGCTCGGCTGGGCGCTCAACGACCATGTCAGCCTGAACGACGTGCGCGGGATGAAGATCCAGCCGCAGGAGACGGTCGTGGCCTTCCATGAGGTGTTGGCCGATCCTGTCTTTCGCTCGCGCCGGCTCGCTTTCGTGGTCGCGCCCACGCTCGCCCGCTCGCAGCTGACGCGGGCGCTCGCCGGGCGCGAATCGGGGCGCTGGTTCGACTCCGTCCACAAGGCCGAGGCCTGGCTGTTCTCTGAGGCCGAGGCGAGCCGGGCGGCCTGAGGGGGGTGCTTCGCCCTGCCGGGCTCGGCGCGCGGCTCAGCTCGGCGTCGGAGTCGCCGGGAAATAATAAGCGGTCACCTCGACGCGGAAGCCGTCCGGATCCCTGGTCCATACCGACCAGGCGACGCCTGTATCCTCGACAAAATGGTCGATTCCGTCGCGCGTGTAGGAATCGACCACATATTGGAACTGATCGGCATCGACCGCGAAGGCGAAATGCTGGACGATGCGGTGGGCGTCGGGATCCTCGACCGGCTTCGAGAGCTTCTGCTCGAACAGGCCGATGCGGATATTGCCCTTGCCGATCATCAGGATCGTCGGCCCCTCCCAGGCATGGAGGACGGTGAAGCCATAGCGATCCTTGTACCAGCGGGCCGAGGCCTTGGCGTCCGCGACGTTGAGCGCGACATGATCGATCCGGGTCAGCGTCATTTCCGACGGCCGCGACCAGGCCGGCGCTTCGCTGGAGCAATGATGTTCGGGTTTGGGGGCTGCGGTCATTGCGCTTTACTCCCGAAGACTTTGGGGCGGGGCGGGAATAGAGCCTAGCAGCAAGTAAAAGCGGGCGAAAGGCGGCGATGGTCGTTCCCCTCCCCGTCGCCGGGGAGGGGAAGATCGAAGCGCCTGGGGTGCAGCCGCGCGCTCAGCCCTGAACAGTCTCCATGCGGTGCTTGAGCGCGCTGGCGCTGTCGTGGCCGGCACGGACCGAGGCGAAGGCGGTGCGGATCGCTTCGAGCGCGACCGGGCTCAGCCGCTCGTCCTTCAGCGCCGCCTCATATTCGGCCTTGATATAATCCTCGCCGCGCTCGACCTCGTCGATCACCGCCTTGTCGTCGCCGTCGCCGGAAATGGCGGCGCGCAGATCGACCCAGCGGCGGTGGAGATCGGCCTTGAGCGAGCCATCGTCATTGGGCGTGCCGCCAAGCGAGCGGACCGTGTCCTGGAGCTGCGCCACGACCTGCCGGCGCTCGGCGCCGAACTCGCGGAACGTCGCGGCGAAGCGGCCGGAATCGGTGTCCTGCGCGGACCGCTCGAAGCCTGCGGCGCTGTCGATGGTGGTGGTGATGAGGCTGTTGAGGACGTCGATGTCATGGTCGTTCAGCATGAAGCTTGATCCTTGTTTTGAGGGACTTGGGGGTAACGTGCGCAAGCGGCGATGGTTTCAGCCCCGCCGCCGCGCTTCGCCGCGCTGCAGGCCTCATTCCGGCGCGGACCACGATCGCGCGCGCAGGCGTCGCCGCGCCTAGAGTCATCGGAAAAAGGTATTATTGCCGAGAAAGTTGCGCTAAACGGAGTGTCGAGTCGGGCTTGCGCGAACAGGCTTGACGACCGGAAATTACGTAGTTGCATAAATTGCCGGGAAGACGAGCCCCGGTCGCAGACGGCAAAGCGTGCAACGACGCGTCTCTAATGGACGGTTGTTCAAGCCCTGGCGAGAAACCGGGGCGGGTTTCGATGGAGATCAGCTACGACGCCGAGCAGCGCGCCCTGATCCTCGCGATCCGGAATCTGGATTTCGAAGATGCCGTGCATGTGTTCGCCGGGCCCGTGCTCGATCTCGAGGACGACCGGACAGACTATGGGGAAACCCGATGGCTGACGTTTGGGCTGCTGAACGACCGGATGGTCGTCCTGGTCTGGACCCAGCGCGGCAAAGCCCGGCACATCATCTCGATGAGAAAAGCGAATGACCAAGAGAGAAAGAGATATGAAGGACGCCTGGATCGACCCGGACGACCCACCGGAATGGACGGACGAGATGTTCGACCGCGCCCAGATCGCGATCGGCGGCGTGGTCGTCCGCGAGGCGACCGGGACGCTCACCAGGCGCGGGCGCCCGCCGGTGGGCGATGCGCCCAAGCAGCAGGTGACGCTGCGGCTGCCGCGCGCCGTGATCGAGCATTTCAAGGCCGGCGGCGCCGGCTGGCATACCCGGATCGGCGAGGTGCTCGAACGGCATGCCGATGAAGCGAAGCGCCGCGCGGCGAGCCGTCCGCGCGCGCCGGAAGCTTGACTTTGCGCCTCCGATCCGCTTTGGGCGGCGCACGGGACGGGGCCGCGGCTCCGTTCTTTTGTTTTGGGTTTGGGCTGTCCCCTCGCCGACCGCCTGGCCGGAAGTTCCTGATACGGCTTCCGGACGAACGAAGGAAATATCATGCGCCATCGCGTCGGCGGCCGGAAGCTCGGCCGCACCTCCTCCCACCGCCTCGCCATGTTCCGCAACATGTCGGCCGCGCTCATCAAGCACGAGCAGATCACGACCACGCTTCCCAAGGCGAAGGAGCTTCGGCCCTATGTCGAGAAGCTGATCACGCTCGCCAAGAAAGGCGGCCTCTCCAATCGCAGGCTCGCCCATTCGCGGCTGCTCGACGACGCCCAGCTGGTCAAATTGTTCGACGTGCTCGCCAAGCGCTATGCCGAGCGCGCCGGCGGCTATACCCGGGTCCTTAAGGCCGGCATCCGCGCCTCCGACGCGGCGCCGATGGCAGTGATCGAACTGGTCGACCGCGACCCCGCCGCCAAGGGCCAGGATTCCGGCCCCGTCGACGTCGCCGATTATGAGGCCGAAGCGGCCTGATTCCCGCTACAAGCTCAGCGCTAGCATCGTGTCGCCGTGCGCGTCGCGGCCGGCGCCGCGCCAGCCCGCTTCGCGGTAAAAGGCTTCGGCGCGGCTGCCCTTTTCGGTGCTGAGCGTCAGCGCGGCGAGGCCCAGCCGCCGCGCGTCCGCGACCAAAGCGCCGAGCAGCGCGCGGCCGATGCCGCGGCCTTGCGCTTGCGGCACGACGAACAGGGCCCAGACGGCGGCGCCGGCCGCGCCGGACAGGCCAAGAGGCGAGGCCGGATCGAGCGCGGCGAAACCCAAAACGGTGCCCGCCTCGTCCCAGAGCCAGCAGCGGCGATCCTCCACATAAGGCGCATAATCGCCCGCGCCGATCGAGGCCGGATCGCGCAGCCGGTTCTCGCGCACCGCGCCCCGAATCTCGATCAGGCGCGGGATATCGGCCGGGGTGGCGAGGCGCAGGGTCATCGCGCCGTCACAAGTGGCACATTTCGCAAGGCGCCGCCAAATCGCTACGGTTCGGCATAGCCTCGCGGCGCCGCCGGTCAGCGGATCAGACGCACGTCCACGCCGACATGCACCGCCACCCGGGTCCAGGCGCGGTCCGCGGTGATCGCCGGCGCCGACAGCCGCCGGGCGAGGGCCAAGCAGAAACGGTCGCCCAAGGAGAGGCCCGCGCGATCGGTTGCGCGGCGCAATATGCCGGCGTCGATCGCGAGCTCCTCGTCGGGCGCGATGGCGGTCAGCGCCAGGCCGGTGACGATCTCGCGAATGTCCGCTTCGGGATTGCCGTCACGGGCGAGCGCGGCCACAACTTCGGCGATGTTCACAGTACTGATGACGATCGTGTCGAGCAGCGGCTCGACCTCAGTCGCTCCGGGCTCGTCCAGGATGAGCGCCAGCAGGGCCGAGCTGTCGATGACCGCCCTCATCGCTCGCTTTTCGCGGACCGCCGCTTTTCGGCGATGAACGCCTTCACGCCTTGCGGCTTCACCGGCAGGACGCGCACGCGCTCCCGAGCGGTGCGGAGCCGCGAGGCCGGGTCAGTGGCGGCAGGCGCCGCGGCGGACCGCTCCTCGGGCGCTGCGGACCCGGTGACCCTCTTGTAGACCGCGGCAGTGGCGAACTGGCCGCCGCCCGGCATCCGTTTCTTGTCCACCGGCCGCCAACCGCGCGGGCCGAGAAGGCGATGCACCCAGCGGCCGACATGCTGCTTTTCCGTGTTCGAAAGGGGAAGCTTCGCGCTTTCGATCTGCGCGGCGACCGCGAGCAAAGCCGGCCGTCCGGCGGCCGAATATGCCTCCATGCGGCGGATGGCGTCCGGATCGCGAAGCATGGCCCCGATCAGGCTGCCTTTGTCCGAGCGTGTGAAATCGGTGAACGACATTGACGTGCTTCCTCTCTATGTCATCTATGTAGATGCACGCAACCTTTATGCAAGCACCATGCGCCCAGCGGCGCCTTGCCCCGCCCCCAGCGGACGGGGCGAAGCCTGCCCCAGGGCTGCCATGCAGGCATTCGAAAAGCCCTGCTTCATGCAGAGGAATGACAGGCTCCGATTGCGGCGGATCGCGTCGGGTCGAACGGCGCCGGACTCACGCCCGGCCTGATCAGCCTCAAGCGGCTCTCCCCCCGGCAGGGAGATTGCGGGCGAGCCAATCGGCCAGCGCCCTTTGCTCCTTGGCGCTCATCTCCAGGCCGAGCTTGGTGCGGCGCCAGAGGATGTCGTCGGCGGTGCGGGCGAATTCCGTGCCGACGAGGTAGCGGATCTCGGCCTCGTAGAGGCCGGCGCCGAAATGGCGGCCGAGATCGCGCAGCGAGCGGGCCGCGCCGAGCAGGCGATCGAGGCGGGTGCCGTAGCCGGTGGCGAGGCGCAGCAGCAGCGGCTCGGGCAGCCAGGCGCGGAGCGCGTCCAATCGGGCCTGGAAGGCGGCGTCGATATTGCCGCCCGGCAGCGTCGAGGAGGTGGTGAACTTGAAGCCGCCGACGCCGAGCGCGTCGAGCGCCTCGATCGCCAGCGCCCGCGCGGTGGTGAGCTTGCCGCCGAACACGGAGAGCAATTTCGGCCCGGGCCCCGGGTCCAGCTCGAGATGATAGTCGCGGGTGACGTCCTTGGCCCGGGGAGCGCCGTCGTCGTATAGCGAGCGGACGCCCGAATAGGACCAGATCATGTCGGCCGGCGCGACCTGCTTCACGAAATAGGAATTGGCGGCGGCGCACAGATAGGCGATCTCGTCGGCCGTGATCGCCGCGTCCTCGGGCCGGGAGACGGCTACGTCGGTGGTGCCGATCAGGCTTCGCCGCGCGCCGTAAGGCAAAGCGAAGACGACCCGCCCGTCCGCCTCGTTCTGGAAGATATAGGCATGGTCGCCCTCCCACAGGCGGGGCACGACGATATGGCTGCCCTTGACCAGCCGGACGGCGCTGCGGCTCTCGATTCCGAGCCTTTCGCGCAGCGTTTCGGCGACCCAGGGGCCGGCGGCATTGACGATCATCGCCGCCGAGACGGCGCGTCCGTCGGACAGCCCGGCATGCCAGCGCTCGCCGTCGCGGCGGGCGGCGACGAGCGCGGTGCGGGTGGCGATCTCGGCGCCGCGCTCGGCCGCGTCGAGCGCGTTGAGGACGACCAGGCGGGCGTCGTCGACCCAGGCGTCCCAGTAGGAAGCGAGCTTGAAGCCCGGCTTCAGCGGCGCGCGCACCAACGCGTCGCCTTTGCCGACCCCGCGCGAGCGCGGCAGCTCGCCGCGGCCGGCGAGGAGGTCGTAGAGGAAGAGGCCGGCGCGGATCATCCACCACGGCCGGCCGCCGGGCGGATCGGGGAGGATGAACCTGAGCGGCCGCACCAGGTGCGGCGCGGTGGCGAGCAGGATCGCGCGTTCGTGAAGCGATTCGCGGACCAGGCGGAATTCGTATTGTTCGAGGTAGCGAAGGCCGCCGTGGATCAGCTTGGACGAGGCCGAGCTGGTATGGGCGGCGAGATCGTCCTTCTCGACCAGCAGCACCGAAAGGCCGCGCCCGGCGGCGTCGCGGGCGAGCGCGGCGCCGTTGATGCCGCCGCCGACGATGAGGAGATCGAAGGAGTCCATTTGCCCGACGTCTAGCCCGTCATCGAGTCAGATTTGTTCACGCGAAGGCGCGAAGGCGCAAAAAAAAAGGACGTGTGATCGTTAACAACGCGTTTGACACCTTCCCGAAACGTCTCGCCGCCAAAATTCATAAGCAGCCCCAAAGGCTGCTTGGCGAGTCTCGGATAGGTCAAGAGCTGGCGCGCGTGGACTGCCGCCAGCCGATCCGCCGACTTGATCTCGACGATCAGGCGGCCTTCGATCAATGGGTCGGCCCGAAACCCCTCGCCGAGGGCCATCCCATCGAACTGGATGGCAATCGGCTTTTGTCGCTCGACGCTCAGCCCGCGCCTTGCCAAGCTCGCTGCCATCACGGCTTCATAAACCCGCTCCAGCAGACCGGAACCAAGTTCCTTGTGAATCCGGAAGCCACAATCCACGGCTTGCGTCGCAAGCTCTTCAATGTCGCGCATTGCCGCTCCCTTCGCGCCTTTGCGCGAACTATATCCGTCCATGCGCAAAACGCGAGTTTGGAGGTTAGACGCCGTCCGCCAAATCCATGAAGTCGCGGGCCGCTTCGCGGTCGGCTTCGTCCTTGAAGGCGACGTCGAGATCGGGAGCGGCGCCGAGCATGTGGAGAAGGGCCCAGAGCGCGAAGCGGCGGGCGCGGTCGCGTTCGAGGCCGAGATCGACCTGCATATGCTCGATCCCGGTGGCGAGCGCCCGGGGCGGAATCGCGGCGAGATCGGCGGTGCCGAAATAGCGGCGGAGCTGGTCGTCGAGGTCCATGATCGTTCCCTTATCGTCATGCTGAACTTGATTCAGCATCCATGAACACGGATTGTGCGGCTTCCCAGCGTCGGTGTTCATGGATCCTGACCTCCGTCAGGATGACGGGAAGAGAGGCGGATGCGCATGGGCGAACTCATTCTCGTCATCGATGCGGGCACGACGAGCACGCGGGCGATGCTGTTTTCGCCCGACGGCGCGTGTCTCGGGTCCGAGCAAAGCGAGCTGGTGCAGCATTATCCGCGGCCCGGCTGGGTCGAGCATGACGCGGAAGAGATCTGGCAGTCGAGCCTCGCCTGCGCGCGGGCGATGGCGGAGCAGGCGGGCGGCGCGGCGCGGATCGCGGCGATCGGACTCACCAACCAGCGCGAGACGATCTGCTTCTGGTCGCGGCGGACGGGGGAGCCTCTGGGGCCGGCGATCGTCTGGCAGGACCGGCGGACGGCCGATCTTTGCGTGGGCCTGAAGGAAAAGGGCCACGAGCCGGCGGTTCAGGCGAAGACCGGGCTGCTGCTCGATCCCTATTTCTCGGGGAGCAAGATCGCCTGGGCGATGGCGAACATGGCGGCCGTGCGGGAGGCCGGGGAGGATCTGTGCATCGGCACGGTCGAATCCTGGCTCGTGTTCAAGCTGACCGGCGGGCTGCACATCAGCGACGCGACCAACGCCTCGCGCACCGCCTTGATGGACATCCACAGGGGCGGCTGGGACCCGGATCTGCTCGGCCTGTTCGACGCACCCGCGGGCGCGCTGCCCGAGATCGTCGATTGCGCGGGACGCTATGGGGACACCCGGGCCGACCTGTTCGGCGCTCCGATCGCGATTACCGGCATGGCCGGCGACCAGCAGGCGGCGGCGATCGGCCAGGCCTGCCTGGCGCCCGGCGACACCAAGGCGACCTACGGCACCGGCGCGTTCGTGCTCACTCACAATGGCGCAAGCGCGCCGCTCTCGCAAAGCCGGCTGCTGACCACGATCGCCTGGCAGCTCGGCGGCGCGCGCGCCTATGCGCTCGAAGGCTCGGTGTTCGTCGCCGGCAGCCTGATCCAGTGGCTCAGGGACGGGCTCGGGCTGATCGCGACCGCGCCGGAGAGCGACCCGCTCGCCCGCTCGGTGGCCGACAATGGCGGCGTCTTTCTGGTGCCGGCCTTGTCCGGGCTCGGGGCGCCGCATTGGCGGCCCGACGCGCGGGCGGCGATCTCCGGCCTCAGCTTCGCCACCGGCCGCGCCCATGTCGTGCGCGCCGCGCTGGAGGCGCAGGCGCACCAGACCCACGACCTGATGACCGCCTTCGCCGGCGACGGCGCGGCCTGGCAGTGCCTCAGGATCGACGGCGGGATGAGCGCGAACGACTGGCTGGCGCAGGATCTGGCCGACATTCTGGGCCTCGAGGTGGAGCGGCCCGATTTCGTGGAGACGACGGCATTGGGGGCGGCGATGCTGGCTGGCGTCGGGGCCGGGCTGTTCGGGTCGCTCGACGAGGCGAGCGCGATGCGCGGGAAGGTGCGGCGTTTCGATCCGGCCATGGGGGCGGATGCGCGTGCGGTCCGGCTGGAGGGCTGGCGCGCGGCGCTCGCGGCCGCGCTCGGCTGACTTTGCAAACCCGCCGACGCGTCTTAAGGCGATGCGATTGATGACGCTTGAAGGGGGATCGGGCATGAAGATACCGATGATCGGTGCGATAGCGGCTGCGCTTGTCGCCGTACCGGCGCTGGCGCTGCAGACGCCGCGGACCGTGCCAGGGGAGCTGATCCTCTACAAAGACACCAGCTACAATGGCGAAGAGGAAACCTTGCGCAGCCCGCGCTCGACGGTTCGGACCGACTGGAACATCCGTTCGATCGCGATCCACCCGGGCGAGCGCTGGCAGATCTGCGCGCGGCCGCGCTTTCGCGATCCGTGCATCGTCCTCGATCGCAGCGTCCCCGACGCCAGCGTGATCGGGGTCGAGGGTCAGATCGGCTCGGCCAGGATCGCGCGGGAGCCGGCTGCCGCGGCGGCGGTCCCGAACTCGACGCCGAGCCAGCCGCAGCACGCGCCCGGCACCTAGTTTGGAGCCTGTTCAGGTCGCACTGAATCGTTCCCCGGCGCAGGCCGGGACCCAGGATCGACGCATGGCGTCGATTTCTGCGCTGCCGCGCAGGATATCCACGGGTCTGGACCCCGGCCTTCGCCGGGGAACAGCTCAGTCTAAAGCGAACGGACTCTAGG
>Ga0190265_10000459_pt1 | contig 29283 bp, 30 predicted proteins | sample Popmic124T_FD_133135 | JGI IMG/M metagenome (GOLD analysis project Ga0190265, IMG submission 133135) | Populus adjacent soil microbial communities from riparian zone of Indian Creek, Utah, USA - 124 T | ecosystem: Environmental > Terrestrial > Soil > Riparian zone | place: USA: Utah | collected...
CGAGTCGGACTTCGACTCCAAGGTCAAGGAGATCGATGCCAAGTACGAGAACCTGATGTTCAAGTACACCGGCCCCTGGCCGCCCTACAACTTCGTGAACATCCGGCTCAAGCTGGAGCGCGCTACCGAGAACCGTTGATGCTCATCCTCGACAGCCTCCTCATCGGCGGCATCCGCTTCGTCCTCGACAAGGTCGCGGCCGCGGTGGACCAGGAGATGAACGACGAGGGGAGGCTGCGCGAGGAGCTGCTCGCCGCGCAGATGCGCTACGAGCTGGGCGAGATCTCCGACGAGGACTTCGAGGCCTTCCAGGACGACATCCTCGACCGTCTGCGCGAGATCCGCAACCGCGAGCGCGAAGAGGCCGGCGGCACTGCAGGAGCGATGTCCTTCCAGCCCGGCGCCTTCGACGTCGACGTGAGCTTCACGGCCGATCACACCTACGGCGACGACGGCGAAAAGAGCGAAGAGGAGGAGCCATAGCCCTCCCCCCCTTCCGTTTTTTCGGCGGCAAGGGAGGCGTCGGCAAGACCACCTGCGCCGCCGCGGCCGCCCTCGCCTCGGCCGAATCCGGTCACCGCATCCTCGTCGTCTCCACCGACCCGGCCCACTCCCTGGGCGACGCCCTCTCCACCCCCCTGTCCGCCGAGCCGCTGACTCTCTCCACCCGCCGTGGCACCCTGCTCGCGGCCGAGCTGGACGTGGAGCGCGCCCTCGACCGCTGGCTCGGGGAGCGGCGCGAGACCCTGCGCCGGATCGCCGAGCGCGGGACCTACCTGGACGAGGAGGACGTGGACCGGCTCCTCGGCCTCTCCCTGCCCGGCGCCGACGAGCTGGCGGGCCTCATGGAGCTTACCCGCCTCGCCCGCGAGAGCGGAGCCCGCGAAACCGTGGTAGAGGTCGTGGTAGATACGGCCCCCACCGCGCACACCCTCCGCCTGATGGAAGTTCCCGGCCTGCTCCAGCGCTTCGCGGGCATCCTCGACGCCCTCGGGGAGCGGCATCGGATCCTGGCTGAGAGCTTTGGCACGGGTGGGAGGCAGCCGGACCTGACCGACGAGCTGATCGCCGAGATCGAGGAGGAAGGGCGCGAGATGGGGGAGCTGCTGCGCGACCCCGCGCGCTCCTCGTTCGCCTGGGTCCTGCTGCCGGAGGCGCTCTCCATCGCCGAGACCCGGGACGCCCTGGCCGCCCTGGACGAGACGGGCATCCCCGTGAGCGAGGTCATCGTCAACCGGGTGGCCGGACACCCGGGGGAGATGGAGGCGATCGCCGAGATCCGGGATGTGTTCGGGGACAGAAGCCTGCGCTTCCTCCCCGCCTTCGACCGCGAGCCGAGAGGGTTGCCCGCCCTCAGGAAGGTGGCGAAAGCTCTCTTGGATCCCTCCCACGGCGAAAGTCTCCTCAAAGACCGGGAGGGGGCTCCCTCTCCCGCGAAGCGGGGGAGGGTTGGGGAGGGGGTTCCGGACTGGCTGGCCGACCTCGCCCCTCCCGGAGTCCGCCTCCTCTTCTTCGGCGGCAAAGGAGGGGTGGGCAAGACCACCTGCGCCGCGGCCGCCGCCCTCATCCTGGCCGAGGACAGGGAGGTCCTGCTCCTCTCGACCGACCCCGCCCACTCCCTGGCCGACGTCCTCGACACACCGCTCGGGGATGACGAGCGTCCGGTCCCCCACGGTCCTCCGGGACTGAAGGCGCGGGAGCTGGACGCCTACGCCGCCTTCGAGGCCTGGCGCGGACGTCACCACGACGAGCTCGGAGGCGCGCTGGGAGCCTTCGCGGGAGAGAGCCGGGAGGCCGTCGAGAAGCTCCTGGATATCACCCCGCCCGGGCTCGACGAGCTGGTCGCCCTGTCCTCGATCCTGGACGCGGTGCTGGAATCCCAGCCAGGCCAGCCAGGATCAACCACCGGCGGGCTGGTCGTGGTCGACACGGCGCCGACCGGTCACGCGCTGCGTCTGCTCGAAGCGCCGGAGCTCGTCCTGGAGTGGGACCGGGCCTTGCTATCGATCCTCCTCAAGTACCGGGAGGCTGTCAGCCTGGGCCGCCTCGCCTCCGAGCTGGTGGAGCTGTCGAAGAGCCTCAAGCGTCTCCTCGCGCTGCTCCGGGACCCCGCCCGAGCCCGGTTCGTGGCCGTGTCCCGGGACGCCGAGCTTCCCAGGAGGGAGACGCTCCGGCTTCTCGAAGAGCTCCGCCGCCTGACGATCTCCGTGCCCGCGGTCATCATCAACGCCGTGGAAGACGGGGAGCTTCTGAAGGTGCCACCAACCGGGTGCGCTATCATCACCGCGCCCGCCGTGTACCCTCCCCCGCGGGGCGCCGAGGCGCTCGCCGGGTGGGCCCGGACCTGGCTCCGGACCTGAAAACGGCCATGAGGACCTCCGCGACCTATCTCTACTGCCTCGTGCGCACCCCGGGGACGCTCTCGACCGAAGGGGCTCCGCCCGGTCTGCCGAGCCTCTCCGCCCCTCGCGCGCTGGCCGTGGGCGACAGCCTCTGGCTGGTGGCGGCCGACGCTCCGCTCCCGGAGTACGGGGCCGCGTCGATCCAGGACAACCTGCAAGACCTCGATTGGGTCTCCGAGCGCGCCATGGCCCACGAGGCCATGGTCGAGCACTTCAGTGATCTCGGGGGGCTGGGGACGGTGGTCCCCATGAAGCTCTTCACCCTCTTCGCCGGCGACGACCGCGCCTTGGAGCACGTCCGGTCCGAGCGCAGCCGGCTGGACCGGATCCTCGACCGGATCGACGGCTGCCAGGAGTGGGGGGTGCTCGTCCGTTTCGACGAGGCGCGGGCGAAGGAGGTCGTTGCCGAGGAGACGCGCCGGGGATCGGGGACGCAGAGCGCGGGCACGGCCTTCCTCCTGCGCAAGAAGATGGAGCAGGAAGCCGCCCGCACCCTGCTCGCCCGGCTGCGGGGCGAGATGGACGAGGCCTTCTCAGACCTCCAGGGCCAGGCGGCCGAGGCCCGTCGGCGCGAGCCGGCATCCCCGTCCCCGCTGCTGCTCGACGGCGCCTTCCTCGTGCGGTCCGGGCAGGTGGCGGGCTTTGAAAAGACGGTCGACCGCTGGGCGAAGCGCCTCTCGGAGCAGGCGTGCGAGGTGACCCTGACCGGCCCGTGGCCACCCTACAACTTCATCGGGGAGGAGGCGCCATGAGCGAGCCGGTGAGCCTCCCCGAGCTGACCGGCCATCCGGCGAGCTCGCTGCTCGACCTGGTGGACAACCTTCTCAACCAGGGCGTGGTGATCCATGGCGAGGTGGTGCTCGGGCTGGCCGGCGTGGACCTGGTCTACCTCCAGCTCTCGGCCCTGCTCTGCGCGGCGGACCGCGTCCTGCCGAAGAAGGAGTGAGCCCCCTCTACCTGTATGCCGTGATCGAAGAGGAGCCCGCCGTGCCGCTGGGTGCCGGGCTGGCCGGAGAGCCGTTGCGCCTGGTCCGCTGCGGCGAGCTGCTGGTCGTGGCGGGCGAGATGGAGACCGCTCCCAGGATCGCTCCCGAGGCTCTCGCAGCCCAGGACGCGGTCATCCGGCGGCTGAGCGGCATGGCGACCGCCATCCTCCCGGTCCGCTTCGGCGAGAAAGCCCGGGACGAGGAGGAGCTCTGCAAGCTCCTGAAGCCCCGCAGCTCCGACCTCATCGCAGCGCTCGAACGGGTCCGTGGCTGCGAGCAGATGACGCTGCGGGTCTTCGGCAATCCAGACCCTCTGCCACCCGCTCCGCCTGAGCCTTCCGGTCCGGGAACCCGCTACATGGAAGCAAGGCGGCGAGAGATCGAGCGGGCGCGCTCGCTCCCCGAGATCGAGCCCCTGCTCGACCGCCTGCGCCCGCTGGTGAGGGCCGAGCGGATCGAGCGTAAGGAACAGGGTACGCTCCTCGGCACCGTCTACCACCTGGTGAGGAGAGAGGACGCGCAGGCGTACAGGGAGACTTTCAGGGAGGAGGACGCGGTCGCCGTCAGCGGTCCCTGGCCCCCTTACGCCTTTGCCCCGGGATTGGGAGATCCGACATGAGCAGCAACACCCGCGATACCCGGGACGTTGTCCGCCTGGAGATCGAAGAGCTGGAGGCCATCCGGCAGGAGATCGAGCGCCAGGCCGGGGCCGTCGCCGAACAGACTCCACGCTGGAACGCCGACCCCGAGGAGGTGCAGCGCTCCGTCGCCCGGCTGGTCCTGGCGCTGGTCGAGTTCCTCCGCAAGCTCATGGAAAGGCAGGCGATCCGGCGCATGGAGGCCGACACCCTCACTCCCGAGGAGGTCGAGGCGGTCGGAGTCGCCCTGATGCGCCTGGAAGAGACCGTTCAGGACATCGCAGGCCGTTTTGGCCTCGAGCCCAAGGACCTCAATCTGGATCTGGGGCCGCTCGGCAAGTTGCTCTGAACAAAGGAAGAGGGTTCGATCATGACAAGGCGGTCGCCTGTTTCCCTCCGCTCGGTCTTGTTGGTCTGCCTGATATGGATCGGGGCGGCGGCCCATGCCCTGGTGCCGGCCCAGGCCATGGACTGGGTTGAGCGCCATGGCCTCACCCCCTCGGAGTACCAGAGCACCTTCACCGATCTGGCCGGCAAAGGCTACCGTCCCAAAGTGGTCAGCGGCTACACGAGCGGCGGGCAGGAGCGGTACGCCGTCCTCTGGGTCAAGACATCCGGCCCCGACTGGGCTGCCCGGCAGGGTTTGTCATCCGCCGACTATCAGACGGCGTCCGACGATTTCCGCAAGCAGGGTTTTCGTCTCGTGTACGTATCCGGCCATGCGATCGACAACCAGCCGCGCTATGCCGCTATCTGGGAGAAAACATCGAGCCCGGAGTGGGAGGCGCGCCACGGCCTCACCGCGGCGCAGTATCAGAAAGCCTTTGACGACCTGGGAAAAGCGGGGTATCGCCTCCGGCACATCAACGGGTACAGCGTCAACGGGCAGGACTTCTATGCCGCCATCTGGGATAAATCGCCGGGCCCGGCCTGGGAGGCGCGCTACGGCCTTTCGGCTGCGGACTACCAGAAGGTTTCCAACGACCTCGCCGGCAAGGGCTACCGCCTGAAGGTGATCAGCGGATATCAAGCCGGCGCGCAGGACAGGTACGCAGCTCTCTGGGAAAAGACGGGCACACCGCTGCCCGCCGCCCGCCACGGCATCCCGGGCAACTTCTATCAGGGCGTCGCCGACAACTTCTACTATCAGGGCTACCACCCGGCGTACATCAACGTCTTCGCTTCGGGCAATGCGGAAAGATTCAACGGCATCTGGGAGAACACAAACTGGAAAAGCAGCGATCTGAACCTGATCCGGGCCAGGGCCGAAGCGTACCGGAGCAAGCTCAGAATCCCTGGGCTCTCGATCGCACTGACCAAGGACGGCCGGCTCGTCTATGCCGCCGGTTTTGGTCAGGCCGACAAGTCGAACGGCGAGGAGGTCAGCCCGGTCCATCTTTTCCGCATCGCCAGCGTGTCGAAGCCCATCACCTCCGTCACGATCATGAAGCTGGCCGAGCAGGGAAAGCTCTCTCTGGATCAAAAGGTTTTCGGGCCCGACAGCCTGCTCGGCGCGAAATACGCGACACCGGCCAACAACAGGAAGATTGAGAGCATCACCGTGCGGCAGCTCCTGGAGCACACCTCGGGCTTCACCAACGCTTTCGGCGATCCGATGTTGAAACAACTCGGTTTCACGCACGACCAGCTCATCAATTGGGCGCTGGCGAAGAAGGTGCCGCAGAACAACGCCGGCAGCGTCTACGAGTACTCCAACTTCGGCTATTGCGTCCTCGGGCGGATCGTCGAGAAGGTGACCGGTCAACCCTACGAGACCTACGTGCGCAATGAGGTGCTGAGCCAGGCCGGCATCACCCGCATGCAGATCGGCGGTAACAGCCTGGCCGAACACAAGCCGGGCGAGGTCGTCTACTATCCCGCGAAAGCCTACAACCTGAACGTGCGGCGCTTCGACTCCAACGGCGGCTGGATCGCCTCGCCGATCGACCTCATGCGCTTCATGGTCCGCGCGGATGGCCTGCCCACCGAGCCCGACATCATCAGCGCGGACTCGTACACGACGATGACCACCAAGCCGGGGATCAGCGACAAGAACGGCAACGAAATCAACTACGCCTCCGGCTGGGTCATCAGCTCTCGCGGCGTTCAGTGGCACAACGGCTCGATGAGGGGCACGGTCGCTCTGATGGCGCGGACGCCCGAAGGCTACGGGTACGCCGCCCTCGCCAACGCCCATCCCGGCGACGACGACCCCGTCGGCCTGGAGCTGAGGCAGACGCTGGAGCAGATCATCGCCGATATCTCGGCCTGGCCCGCGCACGACCTGTTCTGAGCCGACCGGGAGAGGAAACACGCAGGCGGGTCTGCTAGCATCGCCCCCATGGCTCGGGGCGAATTCCGTTTTGCCTACTTCACGCCGAAGTACCAGGCGACGGTCGCGTTCTATCGCGAAGGGCTGGAGCTGCCCGTCCTCGAATCCTGGGACCGCAATCCCGACGACCGCGGTACGCTGTTCGCCGCCGCATCCGGAATCATCGAGGTGTTGGCCCTCCCGGAGAGCGGCGCATCATCCCACCTCTGGGACCAAAGACCTCCCCAAGGCGCATTCATGGTCATCGAGGTCGAAGACGTCGAGGCGCAACACCGGCGGGCCGTCGAGAATGGTCTGCAGATCACTCAGGAGTTGAAGAACCAGAGCTGGGGGCACCGGACCTTCTGCGTCCAGGATCCCAACGGGATCACCCTCTACTTCTTCCAGCCGGCTCGGGAGTGAGCATCTCTTTGCGAAGCTGAAGGGCCACGAGCCTTCTTCCCAGGGCATCGGCCTTCGCCTCAGCCCTGGGCTCCGTCTGCGGCCCGTTGGGCCGGACCCGCGGGTCGTCGGCGCCTCCCCGTAACCTTTCAGCCTCTCGCCGTAACCCGTCGCCGACTCTCCACAACTTTTCGGCGGCTCCCCGAAAGCTGTCGGCGCCTTGTCGAAACCTGTCGGCGGCTGGATGGAAGCTATTGGCCGCTCTCTTCAACCCGTCGGCGCTTCTCCATAACCTGTCGGCGCCTCTGTGTAACGCGTCGGCGGCCTATCGGCGTGTCCCTGTAACCTATCGGCCACCATCCATAACCTATCCGCGGCTGGCCGAAACTCATCGGTTCCACAATCTATCGGCGGCTGGATGGAACCCGTCGGTGTCTCTCTCCAACCTATCGGCGTGTCCCCGAAACCTATCGGCCCCTGTCCACGGTCTATCGGCGAGAGCCCGATGGGTTTGGGTGGGCCGCCGATGGGTTATCGGGACACGCCGACGGGTACGGGCAAGGCGCCGATACGTTTTGGGGAGACGCCGATACGTTTCGGGAGCTCGGCGAAACGTATCGGCGACGGTCCGAAACCTATCGGCGAACCTCCGGCAGGTTTCCGCGAGGCGCCGTGACCTGCGGGGGACGCCCTGAAAGGATTGGCCGGCACGCTGAAGGCCTTTCCGAAGACACCGAAGCCTCGGCCGGTCAGGCGGAAGACTTGTGCCGAGAGGGTTTTGCGTCCCGGCGGCAGGCCAAGGGCCGTGCCGGTCACGGCGAAGGGTTGCGAAGGGAGGCGGAAAGGAAACAGAGAGGGGGCGCGTCTCGGCGCGGCCCCTCGGAAGTCTTTCGCGGGCTTCAGACGGCGGCAACGGAACGTCCTGCACTCCCTCTCCCGGGGCTGGGAGCGGGAGGACGGCATGGTAATCTCTTTGCTGCGAACCTTTTTGACCCCTGCGGGGGCCGGCCGGAGTCCTTCCCCTCTCTTGACACTCCCCTAAATCTGCGGTGAAATCAGGAATCAGGACCTTTGTGGTACTGTTTACCTTGCCGGGGGCAGGACAAGCATGATTCGAATCACCAAGCAGACGGACTACGGGGTCGTCCTCCTGACACACCTGGCCGCCCAGCCGGACCGCCAGGTCAATGCTCCCGAGCTGGCAGCGGAGACTCAGCTCCCGCTGCCCATGGTGAGCAAGATCCTGAAGCTCCTCGTGCGCGAGGGGGTGCTCCTGTCGCACCGCGGGGTCAAGGGCGGCTACAGCCTGGCCCGGCTCCCGGGGGAGGTCACGATGGCCGAGATCATCACGGCCCTGGAGGGTCCGATCGCCATCACCGAGTGCGTCGAGGTGAGCAGCGGCTGCTCCCATGAGCAGCTCTGCCCCGTGCGCAGCAACTGGCACCGGATCAACGCCGCCGTACGGGGAGCCCTGGAGGGCATCACCCTCGCCGACATGGCCAGCCCGCTGGCCCCGGCCCGGAAGCTGGTCACCATCGGCGCCGACAGACACTACGGAGCCCAGCTCCCGCAGATCTGAAGACGTCCGGCCGAAACGGCCTGGACATCTCTGGAAGCAATTTCTGGAAGCAGAGGAAGAGACATGGAAACGACTTCGACGAGCACGATCGAGCAGTTCGCTGCGCAGGAATACAAGTTCGGCTTCGTCACCGATATCGAGCAGGAGAACATCCCGCCGGGCCTGAGCGAGGATGTCGTCCGGTTGATCTCCGCCAAGAAGGAGGAGCCCGAGTGGCTCCTGGAGTGGCGCCTGCGCGCCTACCGGCACTGGCTCACCATGGAGGAGCCCCGCTGGGCGAACATCCACCACGCGCCGATCGACTACCAGTCGATCATCTATTACGCGGCGCCCAAGGCGAAGGGCTCCGGCCCGAAGAGCCTGGACGAGGTCGACCCGGAGCTCCTCAAGACCTACGAGAAGCTCGGCATCCCGCTTCACGAGCGGGAGATCCTGGCCGGTGTCTCCAACATCGCCGTCGACGCCGTGTTCGACAGCGTCTCGGTGGCCACCACCTTCAAGGCGAAGCTGGCGGACATGGGGATCATCTTCTCCTCGTTCTCCGAAGCGGTGCGGGAGCACCCCGAGCTGGTGAAGAAGTACCTCGGCTCGGTGGTCCCCTACACGGACAACTTCTACGCCACGCTGAACTCGGCGGTGTTCTCGGACGGCTCGTTCGTCTACATCCCCAAGGGCGTGCGCTGCCCCATGGAGCTGTCCACCTACTTTCGCATCAACGCGAAGAACTCGGGCCAGTTCGAGCGCACGCTGATCATCGCGGACGAGGGGGCCCACGTGTCCTACCTCGAGGGGTGCACGGCGCCGATGCGCGACGAGAACCAGCTCCACGCCGCCGTGGTCGAGCTGGTGGCGCTCGACAATGCCACGATCAAGTACTCGACCGTCCAGAACTGGTACCCGGGCGACGAGAACGGCAAGGGCGGCATCTACAACTTCGTCACCAAGCGCGGCAAGTGCGAGGGGCGGGCCTCGAAGATCTCCTGGACCCAGGTGGAGACCGGCTCGGCCATCACCTGGAAGTACCCGAGCGTCATCCTCAAGGGGGACGACTCGATCGGCGAGTTCTACTCCGTCGCTCTGACCAAGGGATGGCAGCAGGCCGACACCGGAACGAAGATGATCCACATCGGCAAGAACACGAAGAGCAACATCGTCTCCAAGGGCATCTCGGCCGGCCACGGGCAGAACACGTACCGCGGCTCCGTGAAGATCCTCAAGGGGGCGGACGGCGCGCGCAACTTCTCGCAGTGCGACTCCATGCTGATCGGGCAGGATTGCGGCGCGCACACGTTCCCGTACATCGACGTGCAGAACCCGACCGCCCAGATGGAGCACGAGGCCACGACGTCCAAGATCGGCGAGGATCAGATCTTCTACTGCAACCAGCGGGGAATCTCGACCGAGGACGCCGTCTCGATGATCGTCAACGGCTTCTGCAAGGAGGTCTTCCGCGAGCTGCCCATGGAGTTCGCGGTCGAGGCCCAGAAGCTTCTCGCGGTCAACCTGGAAGGGAGTGTCGGCTGATGCTTCAGATCAAGAACCTGCACGTTTCCGTCGACGGCAATGAGATCCTGCGCGGGATCGACCTGGAGGTGCCCACGGGCGCAGTGCACGCCATCATGGGCCCCAACGGCTCGGGCAAGAGCACCCTGGCACGCGTCCTGGCCGGTCAGGAGGCCTACGAGGTTACCCAGGGCGAAGTGATCTTCGACGGCAAGGACCTTTTGGAGATGGACCCCGAGGAGCGGGCGCGGGAGGGCGTGTTCATGGCCTTCCAGTATCCCGTGGAGATCCCCGGGGTGAGCAACACCTACTTCCTCAAGGCGGCGCTCAACGCCGTGCGCAAGCACCGCGGCCTGACCGAGATCGACGCCATGGAGTTCCTCACCCTCGTGCGCCAGAAGATGAAGCTGGTGCAGATGGAGGAGTCGCTTCTCCACCGTCCGGTCAACGAAGGCTTCTCGGGCGGCGAGAAGAAGCGGAACGAGATCTTCCACATGGCCGTGCTCGAGCCGCGCCTCGCCGTGCTCGACGAGACCGACTCCGGCCTCGACATCGACGCCCTGCGCATCGTGGCCGACGGCGTCAACGTGCTGCGCCAGCAGGACCGCTCGTTCCTGCTCATCACTCACTACCAGCGCCTGCTCAACTACATCATCCCCGACCGCGTGCACGTCCTCCTGGACGGCCGCATCGTGCGCTCGGGCGGCAAGGAGCTGGCCCTGGAGCTCGAAGAGAAGGGTTACGTCTGGCTGGAAGAGGCAGCCGCTCAGCCGGTGGGAGCGTAAGGAATGGCCGTGATGACTGAGACCCGCACTGAAGGGATCACCGGCGCGGCGCGCTTCGTTGCCGACTTCGACGCGTTCCTGCGCGAGCTGCCCTCCGAGCCCGCGGCGGTCACGGCCCTGCGCCGCATGGCCATCGAGCGCTTCGCCATCCTGGGCTTCCCCACCCTCCGCCAGGAGGCCTGGCGCCAGACCAACGTCGCCCCGATCGCCCAGGGCGCCTTCGTCCGTCAGTCTTTCCGTCCGGAGGCCTCGGAGCCCGCGGTCGACCTGAGCGGGGTCGATCCGCTCGCCGTGGGCGCCGCCGCGCGCCTGGTCTTCGTCAATGGCCGCCTCTCCACCCGGCTCTCGTCGATGGACGAGCTGCCCCCGGGCGTGGTCGTGGCGAGCCTCGCCGAATCCCTGGAAAAGGCGGCCGACAAGGTCGAGCCCTGGCTCGGCCAGTACGCTCGCTTCGAAGACCATCCGTTCGTGGCGCTCAATACCGCGTTCCTGCGCGATGGCGCCCTGGTCTGGGTGCCCCGCGGCGTGGTGGTGGAGAAGCCCATCCACCTGCTGTACGTCTCGACGCCGGAAAATGGGAATCCGGTCGTGACCTTCCCGCGCAACCTGTTCGTGGCCGGGGAGAACAGCCAGGTCACCCTCGTCGAGACCTATGCCGGCGAAGGCGTCTACTTCACCTGCCCGGTTACCGAGCTGGTGGCGGGGCCGGCCTCCGTGGTCGACCACTACAAGCTGCAGCTCGAAAGCCGCGACGCCTTTCACATCGCCACGTTCCAGGTCGAAGCGGAGAGGAGCTGCACCCCGAGCTCGCACTCGATCTCGATCGGCGGCTCGCTGGTGCGCAACGACGTCATCGCCGTCCTCAACGGCGAGGGCATCGACTGCATCCTCAACGGTCTCTACCTGGGCGAGGGGCGGCAGACGATCGCCAACTTCATGCGGGTCGAGCACGCCAAGCCGCACTGCGCCAGCCACGAGCTGTACAAGGGGGTGCTGGACGGCAGCGCCCGGGCCGTGTTCAACGGCCTGATCCACGTCCATCCGGGAGCGCAGAAGACCGACGCCAAGCAGTCGAACCGGAACCTGCTGCTCTCCCCGAGCGCCATCGCCAACTCGAACCCGCAGCTCGAGATCTTCGCCGACGACGTCAAGTGCACCCATGGCTCGACCGTGGGCCAGCTCGACGAGGACGCGATCTTCTATCTCCGCTCCCGCGGCATCGGCGCGGAGGCGGCGCGCAGCCTGCTGACCTACGCATTCGCCAGCGACATCGTGGAGCGGATCAAGGTCGACCCCGTTCGCCGGGACCTGGAGGAGTTCCTCTTCGCCCGGCTGCCTCAGGGAGAGGTGGTCCGGCAGGCGGTCTGATGCCCACTCCGCTCGCAGCTTCGCAGATCCTCGCACCCGGTTACGATCTGGACCGGGTGCGGGACGACTTCCCCATCCTCTCCCGCACGATTCACGGCAAGCCCCTGGTCTACCTGGACAACGCGGCCAGCACCCAGAAGCCGCGCGCCGTGCTCGACGCGATCACCGGGTGCTACGAGGGCTACTACGCCAACGTCGAGCGCGGGGTCCATACTCTCTCGCAGCTCTCCACCGAGGCCCGCGAGCAGGCCCGGGAGACCGTCCGCCGCTTCCTCGGTGCCGAGCATGCCGGCGAGATCGTCTTCGTCCGCGGCACCACCGAGGCCATCAACCTCGTGGCCTGGAGCTGGGGCGGGCAGAACGTCGGCCCCGGCGACGAGGTCCTGATCACCGGCCTGGAGCACCACTCCAACCTCGTCCCCTGGCAGACGCTCTGCGAGCGGCAGGGAGCGAAGCTGCGGGTGGCCCCTCTCGACGACCGCGGCGAGGTGATCCTGGAGGAATTCGAAAGCCTCCTCTCGGACCGCACCCGGATGGTGGCCGTCGCCCACGTCTCGAACGCCCTCGGCACGATCAACCCGGTGCGCGAGATGGCGGAGATGGCCCACCGGCGCGGCGCGGTCGTCCTGGTGGACGGCGCCCAGGGTGTCCCTCACCTGGAGGTGGACGTGCGCGCCCTGGGCTGCGACTTCTATGCCTTTTCCGGGCACAAGGTCTATGGACCCAGCGGCATCGGCGCGCTCTACGGCCGGGCCGATCTGCTCGAAGCCATGCCCCCGTGGCAGACCGGCGGCGGCATGGTCCACGCCGTGACCTTCGAGAAGACGACCTACGCTCCGCCGTCGCACCGGTTCGAAGCCGGGACCCCGTTCATCGAGGGGGCGATCGCGCTCGGCGCCGCGCTCGGCTACATTGGAAGGATCGGCCTCCCCGCCATCGCCGCCTGGGAATCGGAGCTGCTCGCCTACGCCACCGAGCGCCTGGGCGAGATTTTAGGCCTCCGTCTGGTGGGAACGGCCCGGCACAAGGCGGCCGTGGCCTCGTTCACGATGCTGGGAATCCACCCGCACGACGTGGGGACCATCCTGGACCAGGAGGGGGTCGCGGTCCGCGCCGGCCACCACTGCGCGCAACCGGTGATGGCCCGTTTCGGAGTCCCGGCCACCACGCGGGCCTCCTTCGGTCTCTACAACCGGATGGAGGACGTGGACGCCCTCGTCGCCGCGCTCCACCGCGCCCGGGAGATCTTCGGCTGATGTCCGACCTGCGCGACCTCTACCAGGAGGTCATCCTCGATCACAACCGCGTCCCCCGGAACTTCGGGAAGCTGACGAACGCGAACCGCCTGTCCGAGGGGCACAACCCCCTCTGCGGCGACCGGGTCAGCGTCTTCCTGCGCGTCGAGGGGGAGCGGATCGAGGACATCGCGTTCCAGGGCTCGGGCTGCGCCATCTCCACCGCCTCGGCCTCGCTGATGACCGAGGCCCTCAAGGGGAAGACGGTCGAGGAGGCACGCAAAGTTTTCCACGGCTTTCACGACCTGGTGACGACCGGAGGGGGCGGGGTGACCGGAGGCGAGGCCGGTCCGGACCTGGGCAAGCTCGCGGTCTTCTCCGGAGTGCGCGAATACCCGATCCGGATCAAGTGCGCGACACTCGCCTGGCACGCGGTCCAGGCCGCGCTCGACCAGAAGGACCAACCCGTCTCGACCGAGTAAGAAGGAAAACATCATGGCCGACATGGAACCCATCACCCCATCCCCGGACCTCTCCCCGGACCTCGAGAACGACATCGTCGAGGCCCTGAAGACGGTCTTCGATCCCGAGATCCCCGTCAACATCTACGAGCTGGGCCTGATCTACGACCTCGAGCTCCAGCCGGAAGGCCAGGTGCAGATCAAGATGACCCTGACCTCTCCGGGTTGCCCGGTCGCGGGCTCCCTGCCGGGCGAGGTCAAGGCCAAGGTGGAGCAGGTGCCTGGCGTCGCTTCTGCCGACGTCGAGCTGGTCTGGGATCCGGCCTGGAACCCCTCGATGATGACCGAGGCGGCGAGGCTCCAGCTCGGGATGTTTTGAAATTCTTTCCCTCGCGATCCGCTTGAAATACCTCCCTCCGGGGAGAGGGAAGCTGGACCGAAACCTGCATAGCTCCATGTCAGGTGGGCACCCCTCATAGGGACCCTCTTAGACATCTCGCGACGGAGCGCCTCCCCTTGGAGGGACGTCTCCAGCGACACCCGGCGCGGATCTGCGCCCGGGGAAAAAGGAAACGAGACTATGCGGACACAACCCGGGAACAACGGTTCGGCAATCAGGGCTGTCGAAGACCACCTCCCCCAGGAGGAGTCGACGGCTGATGGGGCGAATACTGGGGCGGGTAAGGGGAAGACGGCAGAGATGCGCCATCTCACCCGTCCCAGCGACACCCGTCCCAGCGACGAAGCGGCGCAGGTCCAGGGCATGGAGGCCATGGGCCGGCTCGCGGGCGGCATCGCCCACGTCTTCAACAACCTGCTCACCGCCATCTCCTGCGAGGTCGAGCTGGCTCTGACCCGCATGCCGCCCGACGAGCCGGCGCGCAAGCATCTGCGCGAGATCGAGCGCGCAGGCGACCGCGGCGCGGCCCTCGCCCGCTCGCTCCTCGCCTTCAGCGGAAGACAGGTCCTCCAGCCCAGGCTGGTGCAGCTCAACAACCTGCTCACCGGCCTTCAGGACCGGATGCGGCACATTCTGGGCGACGCCATCGAGCTGAAGATGACCCTCGACCCCGACCTGCACCGCGTCCAGGTCGACGCCGGGCAGCTCGAGCCCGCGATCCTCAACCTGGTCACCAACGCCCGCGACGTCATGCCCCAGGGAGGCCGCCTGACCCTGGAGACCCGCAACGTCGAGCCCCGGCAGGGCAACCTCAACAACCCGTTACGCCCGACCCTCGGCCACTGGGTGGAGCTCAGCCTGAGCGATACCGGACCGGGCATGGACGAAGGCGTGCGGAAGCGGGTCTTTGAGCCGTTCTTCACCACCAAGCAGGGGGGCGAGGTGAGCGGCCTCGGCCTGTCCACAACCTACGGGATCATCACCCAGAGCGGAGGGCACATCCGGGCCGAGAGCCCCGGCCAGGGCTCTCGTTTCGTGGTCCTCCTGCCCAGCGCCGAGCAGCCGGCCGACGCGGACGGACCGGGCGGCGTCAACGGCAAGCCATGGGAGACGATCCTCCTCGTCGAGGACGAGGAGAACGTCCGCCGTCCCCTCTCCGAGATCCTGAAGGGCCGCGGCTACAACGTCCTGGAGGCCGCGGACGGCGCCCAGGCCCTGGAGGTCAGCCAGCAGCACTCCGGGCCGATCCACCTCATGGTCACCGACATCCTCATGGGCAGCATGAGCGGGGTGGAGCTGGCCGAGAAGCTCTCCTACGACCGGGCCGAGATGAAGGTCCTGTTCGCGACCGGCTACCCCGCCGGCCTGGCCGAAGGCTCCGGCCTCGACAGGGAGGACGCCCACCTGATCAAGAAACCGTTCACCGGCAAGGACCTCGCCGCCAAGGTGAGGGAGATGCTGGAGAGCGCGGACTAGCAACGGACCATCGACCGAGACAGACCAGGGGCGCCCGGCCGGGCGCCCTTTTTCATGGTCCATCAGCATCAGTATGCATGATGCGATTCCGGCTCAGGACTATGCAGCCCGGCCCTTCTTGGCGTAAGCTTGCATGCCTATGAGACCTGAGACAGAGCACATGATCGGGACGTTGAGGACTTTGATGCGGATTCTCGGCCTCCGGAACGCCGATATCGAGCGCAAGCTCGGCTGGAGCGTCAGCTACCTGAGCCGGCTCTACTCCGGAGGCATCGAGCTCCGGTTCGAGCACATCGTGGACATCGCCGGGGCTCTGGGGCTGAGGCCGGAGGAGGTCTTCCGCTTCGCCTACCCCGAAAACGACGAGCCGCCGAGCGAAGCGGCCGTCAAGGTCCGGCAGGCCACGGCCAACCTGGGAGGCATCCGGATGATGCCTGTGCCGCAGCCGGTCAAGGAGGCTCCGCCGGCCGGCCTCACCGAGGCGGATGTGGAAAAAATCGTGATGAAGACGATGCGCCGGATGCTCGGCGACCCGGGGCCGCCCCCCGAAGACCGGTAAGGGATCATTCGGTCCCGCGGGAGTCTACCTGACCAGCCGTTCGAGGCAAGCACGGATGCCCGGCGGCATGGCCGCCGGCTTGCGCGTTTGTCGATCGACGAAGACGTGGACGAAATGACCGGTTGCCGCCGGCTCGTCCTGCCCCTGACGAAAGAGGCCGATCTCGTAGCGCACCGACGAGCTCCCGAGCTTCCCCACCCGCAAGCCGGCGTCGATGATTTCAGGAAACGCGAGCGGCTGGTGGAACTGGCAGAACGTTTCGATCGCCAGGCCGATCGTCGCGCCCTCGGCGATATCGAGGCCCCCTTCGCGGATCAGATACTCGTTGATCACGGTGTCGAAGTACGAATAGTAAACGACGTTGTTGATGTGACCGTAGACGTCGTTGTCCATCCACCGCGTCGGGATGGCAAGGAAGTGTCTGTAGTTGGCGCGCGTCTCAGTCGTCGGCATCACAGCACCAGGATCTGGCGGATGGCGCCGCCGGCCGCCAATCGATTGAAGCCGGCATTCACCTCGTCGAGCGGCAGGCGATCGCTCATCAGCCTGTCGACCGGAAGCTTGCCCTGCTTGTACAGCGCCATGTACCTCGGAATATCGCGCAGCGGAACGGCCGAACCAATGTAGCTCCCTTTGACCGTGCGCTCTTCGGCCACGAGATTCACATGCTGCACGGCCCACTTGTGCTCGGGGTGCGACAAACCGGCCGTGATCGTCGTGCCCCCGCGGCGCGTGGCCCGGTACGCGAAATCCATCGCGTGCACCGAGCCGGCCATTTCGAAAGAATAATCGACGCCGCCCCTGGTGTGCTCGCGCAACCTGGCCAGCGCTTCGGCATCCCCCGCGTTGAACGTCGCGGTGGCGCCCAGCTCCTTCGCCAGTTTCAGCTTGTCTTCGTTCAGATCGACGGCGATCACCTCGCGGGCGCCGACGAGAATGCCGCCCAACAATGCATTGAGACCGACGCCGCCGAGACCGACGACGGCGACCGTGGTGCCCGCGGGTACGCGGGCCGTGTTCACCACGGCACCGACGCCCGTCAGAACCGCGCAACCGAACAGGGCAGCTTCTTCGTACGAGAGCGATGGATCGAATTTGATCAGCGAGCGGCGCGACACCACGGCGTACTCGGAAAAAGCCGACACACCGAGATGGTGGTGCACGTCGTGGCCGTCGAGGTGCAGGCGGCGCTCGCCGCACAGCAATGTGCCGCTGTTGTTCGCGGCCGCCGCCGGCTCGCAAAGAGCCGGGCGGCCTTCGAGGCAGGGGATGCAGCCGCCGCAGCTCGGAACGAACACCATGACGACCCGGTCCCCCGGCGCAAGGTCGCGGACGCCGGGACCGCATTCGAGCACTTCGCCGGCTGCTTCATGTCCCAGGGCCATCGGCACCGGCCGCGGCCGGTCGCCATTGATCACCGAGAGATCCGAGTGGCACAGCCCGGCGGCGCGAATGCGCACGAGCACTTCGTCCTGCCCTGGCTTGTCGAGGTCGAGCTCTTCGACGACCAGCGGCTTGCCAATCTGGTGAAGCACGGCTGCCCGCGTTTTCATGGCAATTCGTCCAACCGGAGCACCAGGCTCACCACGGCATCCGAGACCCGCGTCATGGCCGCATCATCCAGCTCCTCTACCGTGTCTCCGGGCGCGTGGATCGTGCTGAGGATCGGAGGGAGGAAGCCCTTCTCCAGGCCCGATTTCTCTCCTCCGTTCAACAGAAGCCAGAGCTGGTGAGCCTCGAGAGTAGGCAGGATGGCGAGCGACAGGTTGGGGATCCCCGCCGCCTGGAAGCTCCGGTCGTCGCCTTGCGGGAAATCCGGAAATTCCACGCAGGAGAAGCGCTGCTCCGCGCAGACGCGCCACATGGCGCCGTAGACCTCCGCGTTTCCCTGCCCCTTGGCCGGGCCGAAGATCAGAGTGTCTCCATAACCCGCGATGTCGATGTTCACCGCCGCGGCCACTTTCGCCCTGTCCAGGGACTTCGCGTAATGGGCCGAGCCGACCAGACCGATCTCCTCCATGTCGAAGAAGACGACCTGGACCCGGTGCTTCAGCCGGCGCGCCTGGAGGGCTTCGATCACCCGGGTCAGCACGACCGAGCCCGCCGCGTTGTCCACCATTCCATGGCTCAGCGTCCCGTCTCCCAGGCGGACCGCGTCGAAGTGGGCTCCGACGACGATGGCGCGAGGTCCGGACCCGAGCGTTACGATCACGTTCTGTCCCTGCTCCCGCGAGTCCTTCTCCTTCCGCTCGTTCGGAAAGGCCTGGACCTCGAACTTGACGCCGCGCTCCCGCAGCAGGCCCGTCAAGGCCTCGAGCCGCGCGGCATTCGAGGATTGATCCAGCCGCGCGGCGTCCGAGGCAAGCCCGGAGGTGAGAAGAGTGACGAGGGCAACCAGGAGGAGGGGCTGGCTCATGGCCTTACACTACCCGAAACCAGCCCCTCTCCCCTCACAGGCTCTTCAGGAACTCGATCAGCTCCCACTTCTGCTCGTCGGTCAACTGAGTGCCGAACGCGTGGCCCGCGTTCGAGTTTCCGGGCAGCCCCGCGTCGAACAGGAAGCTGCCGGGAGAGGCCGCGGTATCGAACCCGACGTTGACGGGATCGAGCTCCCGGCTGCCGACGTGGAACTGCTTGACCCGGGCTTCCGGCGCCTGCAGCAACTGCCACAGGTTCGGCACGGACCCGTTGTGGAGGTACGGCGCGGTGGCCCAGATGCCGTTCATCGGGCGGCCCTTGTACGAAGGCGTGGCCGGGGTCGAAGCCTTCTTGACCTTCAGGTAGTCGTCGATCGCTCCTTCCACGGACTCCTTCTTCTCTCCCAGCATGGTCCCGATGACGACGTTGGTAAGCACCTCGCTGGCCGGGGCCTCCGGCCCGAACGGGTCGCCGGCCACGACATACATCTTCGTCCCTTGGAGCTTGCCGGTCTTGGCGGTGCGCTGAACCACGTTGTTCGCCATGGTCGGGTCCGTGCCGATCTCGCCGACCGGGGTCATCACCGCGTCGATCCTGCGTTTGGGATTGGTGCGGTCGAGGATGGCGTGGCAGCTCGCGCACTGCTGCTGATAGATCTCGCTGCCCCTCTCCGCCTTGGCCGGATCGAGGGGCGGCAGATGCTCCATGGGCCAGAGGGGGGACCAGAGCTTGGTCAGCTTCTCTTCGAGCTCGCCCTGCGCCAGGGCCCTGGCCGACGACTTGTAGCCTCGCAGGCCCGCCCCGGGCTCGATGGCGACCGTTGCGAAGACGCCCAGGACCTCCCCGACGTTGCGGGCCAGCGGTCCGACCCCGGGGGGGAAGTTGGGAGCGATGCCGTCCCATTGCACGAGATCGGACTGCGGAGTGTCCCAGAGGAACGGGATCGAGACCGGCGCGTCGCCGGGCCGGTAGTTCTCGGGTACGCCGAGATCGTACGCCGTGACCATGTTGAAGATGCCGCCGAACGCATCCAGGCGCGCGAAGCCCCAGGGATGGGGCGGCGAGTTCTTGTCGACCCACTCCAGGAGGTACTCCGCTCTCTCGAAGAGGGCACGCCGCAGGGTCTCCGCGGCAGCCGTGCTGTAGCCGACTCCCAGCAGCTTCCGGGCGAAGCGCTCGAACTTTGCGTTGTCGTCCACCGTGGCCCGGGTCGCCTCACCCAGGCCGGACATGAACCCCATCGTATCGGCTAGGGTCCCGCCGCCGTCGATCCGGATGCCGGTCCCTTTGTAGTCGATCTGGGTGGTGTGGCAGCCGGCACAGGTGAAGCCCATCCAGGGCTGCCCGTGCTCGTCGGTATCCTTGGCGAACCCGACCGGAAGGCCGTCCAGGTTCAACGCGCCCGGCTTCTCCACCAGGTAGCGGAGCCGCTCCATGTTCGCGTCGGAGCGGAATGGTTCGGTGCTGTCGGCCTGCTCCAGGACGAGGAACCAGTCATAGGGAATGAGGCGTGAACCCTGCGAGGTGAACCAGAACCACTGCTGCTCCTCCTCGGTCCAGCCCTGGTCCAGGCTCACGATCTTGCCGACCGTGTCCGGGACCGGCTCTTCAGCCGGGATCGCAGCCTCATCTTCCTTCCGGGCACAACCGGTCAGGACGCACATCAGGCACACGGCGGACGCCAACGCCACCCACGCAGGCTTGTTTCGCGGCATTCTTGCCTCCAATCGTCAGGTTGACACCTTTCTAGTGGAGGGAGAGGGATTTCTATTGCACCCTGGCGAGCATCGTGCTGCCCGAGCCGTTCGCCGGACCGGCCAGAACGGTCACCCCGCCCTTGAACCGGTGAGGAGAGGGATCGACGGGGGACGAATTGCGGACCTCTTCGTACCAGCCGGCCGAGCGCAAGGAAAAGAGAGGCCATGGGTCTTAAAACAGCCGCGGACTCGCGTGCTGAGGTGCATGGTCAGCGATATAGCGGTCGATGCGGCTGCGAATTTCTGAAGGGATGTCGCCCAGCAACTCCTCGAGTTGCGCTGGCGACTTGATAGTCCGGAAGATCCTCGAAGGCGCCATGTAGATGACCACGGGCTTGCCACTACCAACGAGCCGGGCGGCATTGACCATGGTACCGGAGCTCTTGCCGTCCCAGATCATCAATCCGACATCCGCCTTGCGGGCCATCGCGGCATCCTTCGCCGTGAAGAACTCGAAGTCCCTCACCTTGTGCGGCGCTGCCACTGGCTCTATTGGCCAACCGCCGAGGTTGTTGCGGCATTCTCCGGCTGTACAGAAGACGACGACATCCGGATAGGAGCGTTCCTTCAGGTAGGCTTGAACTGCCCTGTCGGCTCCATTGGCATCCCCCAGCAACACGTGCAACCGCTTCTCGATGATCTGGTCCAGGCGGCGACGCACGTCTACACTCAAACGGCTGACTTTTCTGGATCCCCCGACGAAAACGCTGGTCATGCGTTCCTCCTCGTTTTCGTGAGCGCCAGTGCGTATACGGCCGCAGCTCCCGCATTGGTGAGAGCTTCCGCCACCGCATTGAGAGTGGCCCCAGACCGGTAAAGATCATCCAGGAGAAGAATCCGCCTTCCTTCGACCTCTGACCTGCTCACGGCGAAGGCCCCATCGAGGAGGAGGCGACGCTCGTCGAAGTCATAGACGTTCTTGAGCTGCTCATGATTCCGAGAAGACTTCTGGATGGCTGTCATCTTCACAGGGACGCCAAATCTCGCGCCAAGTCCCTCGGCAACCTGGAAGACCGGCTGGACCCTCCGTTGCGCGCTTGGGGGAACGGGTACGATCATCGAGAACGTCACTCCCCACGATCGGATGAACTCCTCCGCAGTGACGAGGATGTCCGTCAGCGCTGCGGCCTCACTCCGGTATTTGAGACGATACAACAGCTCACCCATCTCGGTTCGGTGCGTTTCGAACTCCGGGTGGCCAAGCTCATTGTGCCCGAGAAAGGTCGAGCCGGTCGAGTGCAGATCGAGCACGTATCCATCTGTCCAGGCACCCTGGATCTTCCGCGGTCTGATCTCCGCCATGCTCGGTCCCCTACAGCTCCGCCTTCTCCAACCCCGCCAGATACAGCGCGTTCCAGAGGAGCTTGAAGGTGCGGTGGGGCTGGGCGCGGTGCTGGGCGCGGAAGCCGATCAGGATCACACGGCCCTTGCCGACCTTGAAGTCCACCACGGCAGCCCGCTTCTCCAGGCGCTCGCCGCCTTTCAGATAGCCGCTGACCAGGATGTCCTTGGAGTCCTCCGGATAGGAGGCCACGACGCGGCGCTCGAAGCGGGCGTCCGGCGGGGTGGTCTGGAAGGCGGGCGAGTCGGCGAAGTAGGCGGCTTCCTCGGTCCTCAGACCGTGGCTCAACGGATGCGCGGGATCGAGACGGATGCGCAGCATGGAGCCGGGGCTGTTGAACTCGTCCGGCGAGACCTTGGCCAGGACGTTTGTCACCGGCAGGCCCAGCAGGTCGATCACGTACTCGGAGGACTCGTCCAGGGCCACGAGCGTGCCCCCCTCCTCGACCCACTTCTTCAGCTTCTCGCCGCCGTCGCCGATCCCTCCGGCGTAGGGAGGCGGCAGCGGGTCCCAGAAGCGGCGGGCCTCGGGCGAGCCGGGCTCCCCCCGCTCCAGGATGTCCTTGCCCACGGCCGGGAGCAGGATCACGTCCATCTTCCCCCTGTAAGCGGCCGTCTTCATCTGCTCATTGCTCAGGTTCTCGAAGGGGAAGCCGTAGCGCTCCAAGAGGAAGCGGGTCCAGCCCTCGTCCATGCTCGCGATCCAGGGCTTGTAGAGGCCGACGCGAACCGGCTTGACCCGGTACGCCGGTCCGGTCGGAGCCTGGGCCAGCGGCCGGACCGGCACGCGCAGCTCGCGGGAGAGACGGCTCAGCTCCTCGGGAGTCACCGATCCCGAGGGCAGATAGAAGTCGCCTGCCATCCCCTCCTCGTCCGCGGGGCTCTCCAGCCAGAAGACCCTCTTGCCTCCGGCCATGAGGCGGTTCAGAGCGGTGAAGGCTGAGTCCGCGGCATGGGAGATCACATGCCCGCCCGCCGAGGGGGCCACATCGCCGCCCGGCCAGGCCGGCTCGGTGATTGCCGACAGGCTGGCGGAGATCCCGCTGATCGGGACCTCCGCTTCGGCCACCTCGACCCCCATGGCGATGGGGAGCGACCAGGAGGTCACGTCGTAGGGGGCCAGGATGGGACCGCCCGCGAAGGGGATGACCTCGGGGTAGCGCTGCGGCCGGAGCATGGTCAGGAGGAAGGCGCGGTAGGGCTGGGCCGCCGGAATGACGTAGGTGCCCTCGGGCCAGACCTGCCGTCCCAGGGTGACCTGCGAGCCGGCGCGCTGGACCCGGACGCCGTGCCGCACCAGGAGGTCCACCAGCAGGGCGGCGGCCACCGGGTCCCGCTGCCCGGCGGGAATCATCCAGGCGTAGGGAGGTTCCGACGCGCCCCGCGCGGTCGCTTCGCTGGCCATCCGGTAGACGTTGAAGAGGATGCTCTGGCGGTACTCGGCTCCGGCCTCCAGGAAGGCGCGCGTGGCGATCAGCTCGTATTCGATGATATCGCGCAGCCGCCACCAGCCGCCCGGCCAGGGGGAGGGGAAGTTCGAGCGGCGGTCGTACTCGGGCAGCCCCTTGACCCCGCCGCGCAGCTCGCCGGCCTCGATGAACAGCGGCGACCCGATGTTGGCGCTCGCCACCTCGGTGAGCAGGCCGGTGACGTTCTTCCACCAGGCCGTGTTGCGGGTGCCCCCCGGCCAGTAGCTGTCGAAGATCATGTTGCTGCCGACGCCGAGCTTGCTCCCCTCCTCCAGGCGCATGCTCATGACGGTCCCGAGCAGGTCCGCGGTGCGGAAGATCAGCGAGTGGACCTCCGGGGCGAGCGGGTCGGCCTGCGGGGGCACGAACATGCGCGGCCCGGTGGCGCCCATCTGGTGCTCGTCCAGGAAGATCTGCGGGAACCAGCGGTGGTAGAGGACGTTGTTGACCGCCTGCGACTCCTTCTGGGTCAGCATGTAGAAGTCGCGGTTGTTGTCGTGCCCGACGTACTGATGGTAGAGCCAGGGCATGGCCCCGCCCTCGAAAGGGGTGCCCAGGTTCTTGTTGTACCAGTCGACCACCATCACCTGCCCGTCCGGATTGATCGACGGCATGAGGAGGAGGATGACGTCGTCGAGCCACGCGAGCATCCGCGGGTCGCGGGTGGTGGCGACGTCATGGACGAATTCCATGGCCATCTGGGTGGCGCCGACCTCCGTCGAGTGGATGGTGCAGGTGACCAGGGCGATGGTCTTGCCCTCGGCAGCAAGGGCCTGGGCCTGCTCGGCGGAGAGGCCCTCCGGGTTGGCCAGGCGCCGGGCGATCTCCCGGTAGCGCTCCAGGTTCGCCTGGTTCGCCTCGGAGGTCAGCACCACCACCGGCATGTCGTTGCCCTGGGTGGACTTCCCGGCGGACTCGATGCTCACCCGGTCCGAGGCGGCGTCCACGAGGCGCAGGTACTCGACGACCCGGGGCCAGGTCGCGAGCTTGCGGTCCTCGCCCACCCGATGACCGAGGAAGGACTCGGGGGTGGGGACCTGGGCGTGAGAAACAACCGGGAGAATCAGGAGAGCCAGGACGAACGGGATTGTGAGATGTCGGCGCATGGGCGGAGTCTAGCAGCCAGCGAAATGGCAGAGACCTTGCTTCTGTTACCAAGACCGTGGCACCCTCGGCAGTCTGGAGTACGGGACGGAATCTTGTCGGTTCTTCCCGCGGGTGTCCTGAATCGAGGACAGGTGTATGAAACGTCACCGCAAGATCCTGCCGGCAGTCATTGCCGCCGTTCTCCTCTTCCCCTCCTGGGGAGGCTCCGTGGAAGGACCGCCCGCCAACGAGGAGTTCCGCTACCGCTGGCAGCTCAAGAACTTCATGGGCGCCGTGGCCGGGCTCTTCCTTCCCAGGCAGGGTGAAGGCTCGCTCACCTTCAAGCGGACCAACGGGCACCTCAAGAGCGAGCTCACCATCACCTCGCCCCAGAGCAAGCAGGAGGGCTACTTCCGCTACGGGTCCGAGATCGACGTCCGCACCCTGCAGCCCATCCGCGCCTGGAGCGCCTACTCGTGGCGGGGCGAGTCCAAGTCCAAGAACGAGGCGGTGGACAAGAAGGACGTCTTTGACGTGGCTGCCGGCATCTATGCCATCCGGAACGATCCTCCTACCAAGTCGCGCCGGATGGAGATCTGGTCCGACGGCAAGATCTATCCCGTAGTCGTGATCCCAAAGGGAGTCGAATTCCGCCCGCTCCCCCAGGGCAAGGTGCAGGCGCGCCTCTACCAGATCCGCGGCGTGAACATCAAGGACCAGCGCCGGTGGAAGGGCAAGCTCGACCTCTGGCTGGCGACGGACGAGGCCGCAACACCGGTCGAGATCGTGATCTCCCGCAACATGGCCGACGTCCGCATGGAGCTGCTCTCGCGGCCCTGACCTCCTTTCCGGTATCCTCCTTGCTTAGGTGACTCCCTCGTTGAGCCCTCTCCCCTTGGGGAGCGGGCAGGAGAGAGTGGCACGGGATCAACCAAAGGAGGGAAGAACATGAACCGCTACAAGTTGGGTCTGATGACGGCGTCCCTGGCTCTGGCCTTGACCCTGACGGTCGGCTGCGGCGGGAGGGAACGGGATGAAGAGGCCGGAGGGACCGAGACTCCGACCCCTGCCGACGCTCCTTCGAGCGCAGAGATGGAGACACCGGCTTCCGAAACCGGCGCCCAGGCCGTGACGGTCACGCTGCAGGGCGCGCCGGCTGACACCGATTTCGCCGGCACGGCGACATTCACCCCCGAGGGAACTGGCGTCCGCATCGTCGCCGACGTCGGAGGGGTGGACACGGACGGTCCGCACGCCATCCACCTCCACGAGAACGGCCAGTGCGACCACGACGAGGCCGGGGGCAAGCACTTCACCTCGGCCGGCAGCCACTTCAACCCGGCGGGGGTCGAGCACGCCTGCCCTCCGACCGATCCGCGCCACGCGGGTGACTTCGGCAACATCGAGATCAGCGGCGGCACCGGGCACCTGGACCTGGTCGCGAACAACCTGACGATCGACCAGGTTGCCGGCAAGGCCGTCATCCTCCACGCCGGCGACGACGACTGCAAGACGCAGCCGACTGGTGACGCCGGAGACCGTCTGGCCTGCGGCGTGGCTGGCGGTTCGGACAGCTCGGCTCTGCAATAGGGCCAGCCTGGGATGAACCGGCGAGCGCTTTCCGCAGCCCTGGCGGTCCTGGCTGTCGCAACTCTCGGGAGCGCTCCCGGTTCTCCTTCCAACCCTCCAGGCTGGACGCCGGCCGATCCTCCGGCGGGCCCTGGAGCCATGGCTCCGAGCTTGACCCTGGCTGGCAAGGACATCCTTCTGACCTGGCTGGAGCCCCTCGGTCCGGTCAAAGAGCCCACGGGACACCAGCTCCGGTTCGCCCGGCTCTCCGGCGATCGATGGTCGAAGCCGGCGACGGTGGTCTCCGGACCCGGCTTCTTCGCCAACTGGGCCGACTTCCCGGCCGTGGGCTTGGCTCCGGACGGCTCCCTGACCGCGCACTGGCTCGCCATGATGGGGGACGACCACTACGCCTACGGCATCTACACCGCCCGCTCGACGGACGGCGGAGCCACCTGGTCGAAGACCGGGATGCTCCACGACGACAACGTCCCGGCCGAGCACGGCTTCGTCACGTGGCTGCCCGAGCCGGCGGGCCTCCGCGCCTTCTGGCTCGATGGCCGGGAGACCCCGAAGAAAGGCCCCATGACCCTGCGGACCGCCCTCCTCGACAAGGGCCTGCCCAGGTCGAGCCAGGTCGTGGACGACCGGGTCTGCGACTGCTGCCAGACCGACGCGGCCCTGGCCGCCGCCGGTCCGGTGGTGGCCTTCCGCGACCGGACGGACGACGAGGTCCGCGACATCTACGTGGTGCGCCGGACGTCCTCGGGCTGGAGCAAGCCGGTTCGGGCGGGAGCCGACGACTGGAAAATCCCCGGCTGCCCGGTCAACGGCCCGGCGATCGCCGCCGCGGGCAAGCTCGTGACCGTAGCCTGGTTCACCGCCGCCCCCCCGGGTCCCCGCGTCCAGCTCGCCGTCTCGAACGATGGCGGAGCCACCTTCGGAAAACCCGTGATCATCGACGGCGACAAGCCTCTGGGCCGGGTGGACCTGGTGCTGGACGGAACCGACGCGATCGTGAGCTGGATGAGCCTGGTAGGAGACAACGCGGTCATCCGCCTGCGCCGGGTGAGCCCCAAGGGGAAGATGGGAATCCCGGTGGCCATCGCCGCCACCAGCGCCGCCCGGGGCAGTGGATTCCCTCGCTTAGCGGTCTTGGGGAGCCGGCTTTACATGGCCTGGGTGGAAGAGGAGGCCGGGCGGCGGGTGCGGATGGGGAGCTTGCCAGTGAAGGGCATTGCTCCTTGAGCAGCTTGTCTTAGGGCTCGTCACAGAATAAGTGCTTCAGGACTAAGGGTTAAGCGTCGTCCACTGGGAGCGCCGGCGTCTCGCCGGCCCACACTCCCCGCATCCACGGTGGTAGGGCAGGCGCGGCCCAGCCCCGCTCGTCCAATAAGGCCGGGCCTTCGGCCCATGTCTTCAAGCCGGCGAGACGCCGGCGCGCCCAGTACCGTTCGCCGGCACCTGGGTACGGTCGGCGGGGGTGGTGACTCCGCGAGCGGGGAGCCCACAGATGAGGCACTTATTCTGTGACGAGCCCTTACTCTCCAGCCTCTCTCAGAACTGCCTGGGAAAGCATCGGGCCAACTCGGAAACCGGCCTCCCGGAGTCGGTCGATTTCAGCTTGGAGGCTCTGAAGCTCGCCCCGCAGCTTGGCTGCCAGCAGGAGGCCCAATGTCCCTACTGGGGCGACACCGACTCGATGGGCCAATCTCCTCGCGTCGAGATCGTCCAGGACCACCCGCTCCGCTTCCAACTCAAGGGCCAGTGCAATCACTTCTGATTCGCCGGCATCCAGATCAGCCATCAAGACATCCAAGAGCCGCCGGTCTTCCACGGTGCGGACGCCCAGCCAGGACCGCTTTGCGTCCTCAATCTTTTTACTGGCGGCATCAGGGTACTCGTCGATCTCCTGGAACACGGCTGGCGGAGCGACGATCTGGTCGGCTCCTCCCTTGAGGAGATCGAGGCGGTCGAGCTTGGCAAGAAAAATCAGAGGGCTCGTATCAACAACCCAGAGCCTCATCCGGCCAACTCGCGAGCTGACCGGATCTCGGCTTCAATCTCCTCCTCGCGGAGGTTGATCGCGGGAACGCCGATCCGGTCCAACTCGTGGAGGAACGATACCCGGCTCATCTCTGCGAGGCGAGCGGCCTTCCCCGAGGACAGTCGCCCCAGCTCGAACAGCTTGGCCGCTGCCAGGAACCGCAGCTCCCGGGCGAACTCGCTGTCCGACAGCTTGAGGAGCTGCGGCAACCCGGCCGGATAGGAGATCACGGCTTGCTTGGTGTCGGAGCCTTCGTTCATGACTGCACCTCCTGGAGTCTAGTCTACCCGCTAGAGAGGGCCAGGCGAATGGTTTGGACGACGAGGTCCGCGACATCTACGCGGTGCGCCGAACGCCCTCGGGCTGGAGCCAGCCGGTCCGGGTGGGAGCCGACGACTGGGAGATCCCCGGCTGCCCGGTCAACGGTCCGGCGATCGCCGCCGCGGGCAAGCTCGTGACCGTAGCCTGGTTCACCGCCGCCCCCCCGGGTCCCCGCGTCCAGCTCGCCGTCTCGAGCGACGGCGGAGCCACCTTCGGAAAGCCCATCCTGATCGACACCGGCAAGCCCCTGGGCCGGGTGGACCTGGTGCTGGACGGAACCGACGCGATCGTGAGCTGGATGAGTCTGGTCGGAGAGAACGCGGTCATCCGTCTGCGGCGGGTGAGCCCCAAGGGGAAGATGGGAAACCTGTTGGCCATCGCCGCCACCAGCGCCGCCCGAGGCAGTGGATTCCCTCGCCTTGCGGTGATGGGAGGGCGGCTTCACATGGCATGGGTGGAGGAGGGAGATCAGGGGCGGCGTGTGCGGATGGGGAGCTTGCCCGTAAAGGGCATTGCTCCTTGACAGGGACGGCCGAGAATCAGCTCATGACCCGAGGCCCGATCATTGATGAAGTCCGGTCAATTCGAGACGCGACAGCCGACCGCGTTGCGCATGCGAATGAGAGAGAACTGCAAACTAGATGCAAGAACGGCATCTCGCAAAGACATCTCTCCGTAGCGCATCGGCGAGACGCTGAACGCTTAAGCCGCTCGCCAAAAACTTTCGGCGCCTCCCCTAAGCGATCGGCGGCTCGCCGAAACGCATCGACAGCTCCCGAAACCTATCGCCGCTTGGCCGAAAGCCATCGGCCACTCGCCCAAACTCATAGCCCGCTCCCGAAGTTCATCGGCGCTTGGCCATAACCTTCGCCGCCCGCCAAAACTCATCGGCCGCTGCCCCCAATCTATCGGCGGCTCGCCGTAAGCCGTCGGCGCCTGCCGATAGCTTTCGGCGGCTCTCTCTAATTGGTTGTGGCCCGCCAATATATATCGGCGAGCTCCCGATGGTTTATGGAACACGCCGAACAACTTCAGAGACCCGCCGATAAGTTTGGGGAGGCGCCGAACTCATATGGGAACACGCCGAAGCTCATGGCGGCGCGCCCATGGTTTGTGGCGGCACGCCCACGGCTTGTGGCGGCACCCGATCGTCGTGGCGCCGCGCTGACA
>Ga0190265_10000460_pt1 | contig 29269 bp, 27 predicted proteins | sample Popmic124T_FD_133135 | JGI IMG/M metagenome (GOLD analysis project Ga0190265, IMG submission 133135) | Populus adjacent soil microbial communities from riparian zone of Indian Creek, Utah, USA - 124 T | ecosystem: Environmental > Terrestrial > Soil > Riparian zone | place: USA: Utah | collected...
AGCGCCTCGCCGGCACGCTGGCGGCCACGGCCCTGGCCGCGTCGTCCGGGGCCGCGGTGTTCCGCACGCACGACGTCGTCGCCACCCGTCACGTTCTGGAGATGACGGCGAGCATCACCGGCGTCCGACCGCCATCGAGGACGGTGCGCGGCCTTGTCTGACGCGCGCGAGGCCGCCGCGTGGTTCCGGCGCCGCACGCTGCCGACCACCGACGACGCCGACGAGGTAGCCGGTCGGCTCGCCGGCCGACGCGTCAGCGTGGTGCTGCCAGCGCGGAACGAGGAGTCGACGATCGGTCCGATCGTCAAGTCGATCCGCCGAAAGCTGGTCGAGGAGGCCGGCCTGGTGCACGAGATCATCGTGGTCGACTCACGCTCGAGCGACACCACCGCGCAGCGGGCCGCCGGCGCCGGCGCGATGGTCTATCGCGTCGGACCGCGAGGCCGCGACGGCGGCAAAGGCGGCGCGATGCAGACGGGTCTGGCCCGGATGTCCGGCGAGGTCGGTGTGTACCTCGACGCCGACATCGAGGACTTCGACCCGGCCTTCGTCGTGCGGCTGCTCGACCCGCTGCTCCGTGATCCGTCGCTCGTCCTGGTGAAGGGCTTCTACGACCGCCCGTCTCCGGGCGGCGGGGGCGGCCGGGTCACCGAGCTCGTCGCGCGTCCATTGCTCCGGCGGTTCGAGCCACGGCTGCTCGGACTCACCCAGCCACTCGCCGGAGAATGCGCGTTCGTCCGCGAGCCCCTGCTGCGGCTCCCGTTCGTGTCCGGCTACGGCGTCGAGACCGGCATGCTGCTTCAGGTGCTCCGGACCCACGGACTCGACGCCATCGGACAGGTTGACCTCGGCGTGCGCCTGCACTCGCAGCAGGATCTCGATGCGCTCGCCCGCATGACCGTCCAGCTCGAGAACGCGGTGTCCCTCTGCCTCGACGGTGGCACCCACATCGCCGGTGAGCGGGTCGCCTTCATCCGCAGCCCGTCCGGAGCGATGGAGCTGCGGCGCGAGCGAATCCACACCTGGCTGCTACCGCCCTTGGCCGGCCGCTGACGCCCGTCGCAGATCAGATCAACTGCGCCCATCCTGCGACGACGGTACAGTGTGCGGGCGAGCTGCGACTTCGGGACTCGGGAAGGGGCATGATGCGCAGGCTCATCATCCGCCTCTTGCGGTCCCTCCGACTCCCAGCGTTGATCGTGCTGGACACCTCGGCATGGCTCGTCGCCATGTTGTTGGCCGTCGCGTTGCGGCTGGACGACTGGGACATCGTGCTCCTGCCTTCAATGGAAGGTTCCAAGGGGCACATTCCGCTGTACGGCGTCGCCATCGTGGCCGGAGCGGCCGCGACCGTGCATATTCTGCTGGCCTGGCTGCTGCGGCTGCACCAGGGACGGTCGAGGCTCGGCGGCTTCGAGGAGATCTTCGTCCTGGCCACCATCGTCGCCTGCGTGGGCGTGATCATCGGTGCCCTCAACCTCATGGCACCGCAGACAAACGTTCCACGCACGGCACCGGTCATCGCGACAGTCTTCGCTTTCGTCCTGGCGGCCTGGCCGCGTGGGCTGTGGCGAGTGCTGGTGACCGACGCCAAGCCCAACCGATTCGGGGTCGTGTCCGAGCCGGTTCTCGTCATCGGCGCGGGCGATGGGGCATGTCAACTCGTCGACTCCATGCTTCGCGACCCCAAACAGCATTGGCGACCGATCGGGTTCGCCGACGACGACAGGCGAAAACGGCACTTCCGCCATCGGGGAGTCAAGGTGCTCGGCACGATCGACGAGCTCGGGCGAATCACGCGTCAACACGACCACCTCGACACCGTTGTCGTGGCCATTCCGAGTGCCAGCTCCGACCTGCTCAAGCGCGTCAACGACCTCGCGACAGAAGCTGAGCTGCAGGTCAAGGTCCTTCCGGCGGTCGCCGATCTCCTGGACGACGATGTGAGTTATCGGCAGATGCGCGACATCGAGCCAGCCGACCTGCTCGGCCGCCGACCGGTCGAGACTGACCTCGACTCCATTGCCGGCTATCTCACCAATCGCAAGGTGCTCGTCACCGGCGCAGGTGGTTCCATCGGCTCCGAGCTGTGCCGGCAGATAGCCCGGTTCGATCCGGCCGAGCTGATGATGCTCGACCGCGACGAGTCTGCACTGCACGCCCTGATGTTGTCGCTCTACGGCCGGGCCGACCTTGAGTCGGACTCGGTCATCCTGGCGAACGTCCGGGAGGCCGACCGCGTCCATGCGGTCATGCGCGAGAGGCGCCCCGATGTCGTGTTCCACACAGCGGCGCTCAAGCACGTCAACATCCTTGAGAAGCATCCCTCGGAGGCCGTCCGCACCAACGTCCTGGGCACATTGAACGTCCTCGAAGCCGCGGCGGACATCCAGGTGGAGCGATTCGTCAACATCTCGACCGACAAGGCCGCTGACCCGGTCAACGTGCTCGGCTACACCAAGCGAATCGCCGAAGGCCTGACGGCGGACTTCGCGAACGACCCACACGGCATCTATCTGAGCGTGCGGTTCGGCAACGTGCTCGGCACCAGCGGTTCGGTGCTCACGACGTTCGAGTCCCAGGTGTCCAACGGGGGGCCCATCACCGTAACCGACCCGGAGGTGACCCGGTTCTTCATGACCGTCAACGAGGCGGTCCAGCTGGTCATCCAGGCCGCAGCCATCGGCAAGAGCGGCGAGGCGCTCGTGCTCGACATGGGTGAGCCCGTGTCCATCACAGATGTGGCTCGCGAGTTCGTCGAACGTGCCGACGAACCGATCGAAGTCGTCTTCACCGGCCTCAAAGCAGGCGAGAAGATGCACGAAGTCCTCTTCGGAGAAGGCGAGATCGACCACCGCCCTGTGCACCCACTGATCTCGCACGTCGGCGTTCCCGCGATCAGCCGCCAGAAGACAACCGCGCTGAACGCTGGCGACGACCGCCAGGTCAGGTCCAAGCTCGTCGCCCTGACCGACGGCATGGTGCGCGAGGTCGAGAGGTCGTGGGTTTGAATCGGATCCCTCTGTCGGCTCCCGACGTCGGAGAGCTCGAAGAGCGATTCGTCGTCGACGCGATCCGTTCGGGCTGGGTCGCCCCTTTAGGTCCGCACGTCGACGCGTTCGAGGCCGAGACCGCACAACGCGTGGGAGCCGATCATGCCGTGGCCCTGTCTTCCGGAACGGCAGCACTGCATCTCGCGCTGGTGTCGTGGGGAATTGGGCCAGGCGACTTCGTCCCGACGTCGACACTCACCTTCGTGGCCACGGCCAACGCCATTTCTTACACCGGAGCGACGCCGGTCTTCGTCGACTGCGACCCGATGACCGGCAACATCGATCCCGAGCTACTCGACGAGGCCATCGCCGATCTCCTGGGGGACGGACGGCGTGTTCCGGCGATCATCCCCGTCGACCTACTCGGCAAGTGCGCCAACTACTCCGCACTCGAGGCCGTTGGAAACAAGCATGGAGTGCGCGTCCTGTCCGACGCCGCAGAGTCGCTCGGCTCCTCGACGAACGGCGTCGACGCCGGAGCCTGGGGCGACGCCGCCGTCCTTTCCTTCAACGGCAACAAGGTCATGACCACGTCCGGGGGCGGCATGCTGTTGACCGGCGACTCCGCCCTGGCCGACCACGTGCGGTTCTTGTCTACCCAGGCCCGCGAGCCCGCAGTGCACTACGAGCACAAGGAGATCGGCTTCAACTACCGAATGTCGAACGTTCTCGCGGCGCTGGGCCGGGCCCAGCTTCAGCGACTCGAAGAAATGATTGCTCGGAGACGGGCCCTACGCGATACCTATGCCGATCTGTTCGCCGGCACAGTCGGCGTGCATATCTTCCAACGCGACGCCGACGCACACGACAACTGCTGGCTGACCACCATCCTCGTCGAGGAGAAACTCGCAGGCTGGCAGGCAGCAGACCTCCAGGCCGTCCTCGCCGAGCACGCGATCGACAGCCGCCCGCTGTGGAAACCCATGCACCTGCAACCCTTGTTCACCGATCACCCCGCATACCTGAATGGCAGTGCCGATCATTTGTTCCGAACCGGCTTGGCGCTCCCTAGCGGGTCCTCGCTCGACGATCTCGAGCTCGAGCGCATCTTCAGCGCACTGCGTGAGTTCCTGGGCGCAAGATGATGGCGAGTGCTGCACCCCGCGTCTTGGCGATCCATCGCTACTACTGGCCCGACACGCCGCCGTACGCATCGATCCTGCGCGTCATCGTTCAGCACTGGCACGAGAGTGGGGCGCGCACCGAGGTGTTCTCGTCTCAACCTTCGTACAAGCTCGGCGTGACCATCGACCGGCGCCCCCCGCGCGAGGTGGTTGACGGGACTGCGGTTCGGCGCGTCACGCTGCCGCGCGATCGAGGGCGAATCACCAAGGCGTTCAACATGATGATGTTCACGCTGGCCGCCGCGGGCCATGTCCTGTGGCGTCGTCGCAACGTGGTGATGTGTTCGACGTCTCCGCCGGTGGTCTTGGGGGCAGCCGTGTCGTGGGCAGCCAAGCTGCGCGGAGCGCGATTTGTCTACCACTGCATGGACCTGCATCCGGAGATCGGCGCGCTTTCGGGCGACTTCGCGCAGCCACTCATCTATCGCATGCTCTACCGGCTCGAGCTGGGCACATGCCGCCGCGCAGCGGCCATCGTCGTCCTTTCCCAGGACATGCGCCGAGCCGTACTCGAACGCGACACAGCGCTCGACGATCGCATCGTCGTGCTGAACAACCCGGACCTCCCGGAGTTCGGCACCGACCCCGCCAAAGACGCGAATCCGTCGTCCGGGCAACGGTTGCGCGTCGTGTTCACCGGCAACCTCGGTCGTTTTCAGGGTCTCGAGGCGGTCGTCGACGGCATCCGGGACCTGGCACATGAAGCCGACATCGAGCTGATACTCATGGGCGACGGGGCAGCACGCGCCGATCTCGTCAGTCGCGCTGAGTCGTTCCCGACCGGCGCGAGGGCCTCTGTCACTGTGCTGCCGCACGCGTCGTCCGCCGAGGCACGTGAGCTGATGCGCACTGCCGATCTGGGGCTGGTCACCCTGCAACCGGGCGTCATCCGGCTCGCCTATCCCAGCAAGACCATGACGTACCTGTCCGAAGGCTTGCCGCTACTGGTGGGTGTCGAAGCCGACAGCGAACTGGCTGCGACTGTGCGTGCCGAGGGCATCGGATTCGTGCTCGAAGCCCTCGACGCGGCAGCAGTCAGGACGACGCTGCTCGCCCTCACGCACAGAACCGACGAGATCGAGCGTATGCGTCCCCGTGCCGCTGCGTACGCAGCCCGATCCGGCGCGCGCGAAGTCGTCCTGAGACGATGGCATGAGCTGCTCGACGACCTGGTAGCCACGGAGGTTCCGACATGACCCGCACGGTCATCATCGTGGGCGCTCCCCGGTCCGGCACGAACATCCTTCGCGACGTGCTGACGTCCGTGCCGGGTTTCGCCACATGGCCCTGCGACGAGATCAACCTGCTCTGGAAGCACCACAACCGAGACGTTCCCCACGACGAGCTCACGCTGGTGCATGCTCGACCCGAGGTCCGCGAATACCTGCAGCGTCGTTTCGATGCCCTTCAGCGTCGATATGCAGCTGAGTGGGTGGTCGAGAAGACCTGCGCGACGTCCCTTCGCGTCGGGTTCGCCTCTGCCGTGTTCCCCGACGCGAAGTTCGTGTTCATCCGCCGCGACGGACTCGATGCCGCGGCGTCCACGATCCAGCGCTGGGACGCCCCTCTGGACGTGCCGTACGTGGCCCGAAAGCTGCGCTTCGCACCGCTCACGGACCTTCCGTTCTACGCGGGTCAGTTCGTCTCGAAACGGCTCGCAGGCCGAAGCGCCCGGCGCGACGGCGAGACCAGCGCGTCACGACAGGTGACTTCATGGTGGGGACCGAAGCCGCACGACTTCCGCGAGCTTCAAAGCCGGCACCCACTCGACGAGCTGGCGTTGATCCAGTGGAAGCGCTGCGTCGACCTCGCACATCGGGAGCTCTCGGAACTCCCCGGAGCACAAGTCCACGAGGTCGTCTACGAGGAGTTCGTTCGGGAGCCAGAGTCGATACTGACGCGCATCCTCGATTTCGTGGGGAGCTCGGCCACGGCATCCGCTGAAACGGTGCGCATGGTGTCCCCGGCAAGCGTGGGCAAGGGTCGAGCTTTCCTCGACGACGACGCCACTGCCCGTCTTACAGCACTCGGCCGGGAGACCCTCGCCCCCCTCGGCTATGCGTGATCCCGGGCTCACGAGGCCGCAAAGGTTCGCTAAGCGTGCACTCGACCTGGCCATCGCCTTGCCCGGACTCCTGCTCTCATCCCCAGTCATCGTTCTCGCGGTGCTCATCTCCACGATCGACACCCGGCAGTGGGGCGTGTTTGGCCAGAAACGTGTGGGGCGACACGGCACGACGTTCCGGGTCTACAAGGTCCGCACCATGCGGGCCAGCCCAGCCGTGACCACGAACGTCACCTCAACAACAGACCCCCGGATCACACGATCCGGCCGACTGTTCCGCCGACTCAAGATCGACGAGCTGCCGCAGCTGTTCAACGTGGTGCGCGGCGACATGAGCCTGATCGGACCGCGGCCCGACGTCGTGGGCTTCGCCGACATGCTCGAGGGGGACGACCGGATCGTTCTCAGCGTCCGGCCGGGGATCACCGGACCCGCAACGCTGGTGTACCGCGACGAGGAGTCCCTGCTCGCGGACGTCGGCGACCCGGAGACGTACAACGCCACGGTGATCTGGCCCCACAAGGTGCAACTCAATCGAGCCTACGTGGAGAACTACCGGCTTTCCGATGACCTCCGTTTGATGGCTCAGACGCTGTTCCACTGGCCCCACGGCCATCAACCGTAGGCTATCCCGGTGTCCAACGTCGTTTTTGTGGCTGGCGCCGCCCGCAGTGGATCCAGCCTCCTCGGCGAGATTCTTGGCGCCCAGCGCGGTGTGCTGAACGGCGGGGAGCTGTCGCTCTTCTGGAGGAACGCAGCGCGCGGCAACTCATGCGCGTGCGGATCGCCATTGAGATCCTGCGACCTTTGGGGCTCCGCGCTGGATCGGGTCGGAAGAGAACTCGACCTCCAGGCAGGATCATATGTCGACCTCGCTCAGACCCGTTCCGCCCTGGCGCACACGACACACCCCCAACGCTTGTCACAGATGCGCCGACAACCCAGCGCGTGGTCCACTGCAGAAGCGCGACTCATCACGGCGACCTCACTACTGTACGAAGTAGCACTTGAACTGAGCGACGCGGAGGTGCTGGTTGACACCTCGAAGACGCTGCCTGCTCTTCTGTTCCATGAACTCACCCCGCAGCGCCAAGTGACGGTCATACACCTGGTGCGTGACCCGCGAGCAGTGGCTGCTTCAACCATCCGCTCCATCGATTCGTCACGCGGCAACGCAGATTCCCTTCCGCCCGGCGGAGGTCTGAGCACGGCCATCGGTCGATGGGTGTGGGCCAATGCAACGGCATCGATCGGTGCCCGCCGGGCGAGCACTAGGGTCAGGATCCATTACGAGGATCTCGTGCAGGCGCCCGCCGAGCTGACTCGTGATGTCTGTGATCGTGCGGGAATCCACTTCGACCCGGCAACAGTCACCGGAGACCGTCTGCTCCGCGAAGGGCAAAGTCATGCTGCTGTCGGCAACCCTCGGCGCGGAGAAGGTGCCGTCCGTCTTGTGTTGGATGACCGGTGGCGCAGCGAGTTGAGCCCTGCGCGTGCGCTGTTTGTGCGAGCCATCACGTGGCCGATTGATGCGGCACTCAAACGCGCGAACGGGGAGTGGTCACAGCCGTTACGCTGATCGAACAACCGTACGAGACGCTGCATTGGTTCGCTGAGTCGATCGACACTCCGGAGTTGAAGGCGTGCATGACCTGACGATAGACATCGTGATTCCCGGCGCGCAGAAGGCCGGTACGTCGTCGCTCCTTGATGCGCTCGGGAGGCATACGTCGATTGTGCGTCACGTTACTGCGGAGTTTCCGCCGTTGGTCAATTCACAAGCAAGTCTTGATGAAGGAATCACCAAGCTGTTCCCGCGCGCCGGAGCAGCACAACTCAGGCTGGCCAAGAGCGCCGGTGCCATGCACACGAATGACTCCTTCGAGCGCCTTCATGCACACAATCCGAACGCGCGTCTGATCTTCATGCTCCGGAATCCCGTGAATCGCATGTATTCCGCGTACTGGTTCGCTCGCCGGACCGGCGACGAACCGCTTTCCACGTTCTCCGAGGCCATCGCCGCCGAAGGCGTCCGTCAAGACGTGCCACCGGCGCGGCGGCCCTGGGTCGACTATCGCCGCCGCAGCGACTACCTGACGCCCTTGCGGAGGGCTAGCGGACTGTTCGGCCGAGATCAACTGAAGATCGTCCTCCTGGAAGACTATGCAATTGATCGTGAAGAGTGTCTGAACGAGCTTCAGGCTTGGCTAGGTCTTGCAATCGAACCGCTGGCGCCGGCATCAGCAGTTCGCAACGAAGCGGCCGCCGCCAGTTCCGTTCGCCTAGCAGGCCTCGCCCGTCGCAGCGGCCTGCCCGTGCGCATGGCCCGTCGGATCTTGCCAGGGCAATGGGGAACGCATTTGCGTCGAAAGGTGATCTCGTTCAACGAGAAACCGGTCTCCGTCCCGCCACTCGACGATGCGCTACGTCGCCGGTTGGACGATGAGTTCGCAGAACACAACAGGATCCTCGGAGACGAGTTCGATCTGGCGACTACTCGGTGGATGAGCGCGTGAACGTTCAGACAACGAATTCGGCCGAGACGCCGGAAACGCCCGAGACGCCTCCCGCTGTGCCGAAACGCAAGCGGCGCATATGGATTCTGCTTCTTTCCCTGCTCATCGTGATCACTTGGTTCGTTTGGCAACGCAATGATGCTCCGCGTCCATCCACAACATCATCCGACACCGCAGAACTTGAGAAGAACCTCGAACGCGCCGCGGGCGACCAAGGCACGGTTACGCTCGCCGATCGCACGTATCGTGTTGATCGCGCTCTGGTCGTGCCCGCAGGTGTCACGGTCCGGGGGAATGGCGCGACGCTGCATCTGTCGAAGACCGTCGACAAGTTCATCACCCTCAAGTCTGGGAGCAACCTGTCTGATCTCACTGTCGAAGGGGGCGGTCAAGCCCGGATCTTGGTTGCCTTTGCCAAGGGAGCCAGCGACGTCGAGATCTTGGATTGCACCGTCGAGGGCCGCGGAACTGAACGCATCGGTATCGGCACGATCTCCGGTGGGTCAGGGCTGGCTGTTCGGGACACGACGGTCCGGAACGTTAGGAGCGCAATCGAGATCACCGATGACACCTCCGCAGTTGTCGTCGAGCGGGTGAGGATTCAACGGTGGTCGACACGGGGAATTCGTATCCAGGGCGGTCCAAAAGGTTCGTCGCACCGACTAAGGATCACCGGTGTTCAGATCGGTCCGAATTCTGGCAAGAGCCGCTCCCGGTATCCCATTGCTGCATTGTCGACAGGAGCGAGGCACCAAGACATCTCGGTCGAAGGAAGCACCGTCATCGGACGGGACACGGCCTTCGATGACCGGTCGACTCCCGGGACTGCAGACCAGATTTCCATCACGAAGACAGATGGGGTCGTCATCCGGAACAACCGCAGCATCGACGCCGGCGAACGCGGCATCAACGTCAGTGCAGCTCGTGAGGTTGTCGTCGCGGGCAACTTCGTCGTAGGGGCCGACACCGTCGGCATTGGGATCGGTTCCAACGGCCCAGGCAAGGAAGTGACAGACGTCGAGCTGACCGGCAACACCGTCATCGACAGCGGCATGTCTCGTAGAGGAACCACGGTCGATGCTTCACTCGCTGCGGTCAGACTCACCAGAGTCGCTGATGGCGTGGTGGCTAACAATCAGTTGGTCGCTACGCCCGGGGTAGGGAACCAGAAGTACGCAATCGCCCTCGACGGAGTGACGCGCGTGGTGGTGAGGGACAACTCGATCGAAGGCGATCTGCAGAGACTTTTCCGGGTACGCGACGGTGACTCAGCGGAGGGTCGCGAGTGACGACGCTCCCGACTGAGATCAGCGACCGAGACCAGAATCTGTCGCTCGCACACGGTTTGCTCATCCTTTGGAGCCTTGCTGCGGTGGGCGCTTCACTGTGGTGGATGTACGATCCGCAGGCCGTATTCTTCGCCGCCGGTTCGTTGGCATGTGTGACCGTGACGATTCCACTGATTCGTAGGACGTACTCGGTGCTTTCTCCGTGGACCTTGGTCGTCCTCGCGTGCTACGTGGGGTGTGGTTTGCGAAGCTTTGCCATTTCGGCCCACCTGGACACAAATACGCGTTCGATCGACGAGTTGTTCCTACTCGGCCACGGCCCCGAGTACTTCGTCAAGCCAAGCTTGATATACCTCATCGCCTTGGCAACGATGACCGCTGCGTTCATGGTCGGCGACGCGAAGAAGACTGCCCCAGTGGAGGGCGGGGTTCTCATCCGGTACACATTCCACCGACATTTGGTCCTGCTGGCCGTCCCCCTTGCGGTTGTCGGTCTGCTGGCCTTTGTCATGTTTGCCCAACGAACTGGCGGATTCTCCCTCGACGCGTGGTCGATCAAGTATTTGCGCGGTCCAACAAGCCAGTACTCGGGACATGGTGAATTGCGGTTCCTCAACAACTTCAGTGCCGCCGCATTCTGGGTGGTCGCGGCTTCGTTCGCCAGCCAGCGCCAACGCGTCAATGTCACGTCGGCCAGGGGATGGATACTCGGCCTGTTCGCTCTCAACGCAATCGTGATGCCGATTTATGTCAGTAGCCGAACCGACGCCGTCTTCACTTTGATGTTCGGCTTCATCATCATGTTCATGATCCGCCCTCGGCGCCTCCCTATACGGGCGATCCTGGTTGGCGCGATCCTCTTGGCGCTGATGAGTGCGATGACCTTTCTACGGGCCAATGCCCAGTCCGGAAACGTCGCAGACTCAGCACCGGCCGCGATCAAGGAAGCCGCGGCGGATGCCTTGATCTACAACCGAAATTTCGGGGACATGGAGACGGCATCCCACGTGATCAACGCGGTGCCGGACATCATCCCCTACAAGAACGGAAGCACCATCATCACGTATGTGGTAGCGCCCATTCCCCGATCGTTCTGGCGCGACAAGCCCGTCATCAATGTTGGCCCTTTGATCGGGTACTACATCTACGGCAGCAAGCAAACCGGGGTTCCTCCCGGCTTCGTGGGTGATCTGTTTCTGAACTTCGGCTTCGGCGGCGTGCTGATCGGCGCAGCGCTGATCGGCCGTCTTCTCAGGAGGTTCGAGCGGTGGCGGATCAAATATGCGGACCGTGTACCCGTTGCATTCGCGCTGCTCTACGTGCCGACGGCTTTCGTTTTCACACAGAACGCTGTCAACAAAGGAATCGGAGCCGCCGTCTTCAACTCCATCGCACAACTGATCGTCATGACGACCTGCTTGTGGTGGGTGGGCTCTGCCAAGAGCCAACGTAGGGTGTCCCCGGCTCAGCTGGAGGACCCGGTTGGCCGACCGCTTTGAGCATGCGGCTCCGCTGGACGCATCGATTTGACTACGTGAACCACTGGAAACATACAACTGATCGCGCCAAGCAAGAATCCGATCGTCGTCGCCCAGGCCGCCCCCAGTAGTCCCCATCGCGGCACGAGAATCGCTGCCGAAGCCGCAATCCCAAGCAACGTGGTGACGTCAATGGCGAGGTATTTCACGAACTTCTGGGCGCCTACGAGGCCCCTGCCCAAGCAGCGCTGCAGTGTGGTAGCTCCGGCAGCCACGAAGAGAGCCAGCAGCAACTCCTGATCAACGTACTCCGGGCCGAGAACTTCGCGCACGAATGCCGCGCCGACGGTGATTGCTGCGCCGACAGCGACCGCGACAACCAGCAGGCTGAACATGGTCTGGAGGACCAGGAGCCTGACGAACTCGCGTTGCCTACCGTCTCGATGGAGTCGGGCCATGCGCGGCATCACAATCGAGCCCAAAGAACTGGTGATCATGGCGATGGACTGCGAGAGGTAGGACAGCGCCGAATACACCCCCAACTGAGCGGAACCGAGGAAGTGCTGCACAAAGTATCGCGGCGTGTTCACGGCTAGCGAGCTGACGCCATGGTCCAGGCCCATCGGCGAAGCCTTGCGTGCGAGTGCGACAAGTTCGGACCAGTGCGCCGGAAGCAACGCTTGCATGCTGTCGTTGTCTTCGGCCCTAATCACTCGTGCACGACGCCGGTCAAGGAGAAGCTGAGGAACGCTCCACCCGATCAGCAGCCCGAGGCAGGCCACAGAGAGTTGCTCGCTGATGTAATAGCCGCCCCCGAAGAGCACCGGCCCAGTGACGCTACGAACGATCATCGAGTGGGCAACGTAGTTGTGCCGTTCCCATTGCTGGAAGAACCCGTAGTAGGTCTGGCTGACTGTCTCGACTGCCTTGGCCGCGGCCAAGGCCGCCAGGGCGAGGAGCGCGGTGTGGTCGAGGACCACGGCGCCGACTGCCATCGTGATCACGACCGCGACTAGGTTCAGGATGTGCCGCAAGGCCAAGTAGTCCTCAAGACGCCACCTCTTCGCTGAGTCGGTCGCCTGCACGAGACGCAGATTCATCCCTGCTGTCATGAACACCGGAGCTGCGATGGCCAACATGAGGGCGAAGGTTCCCACGAGCTCCCGCGTGGCAAGTCTGACAAGCAGAACAATCAAGAACCACTGCGCAAGGCTGTAAAGCGAATTCCCGAGCAGGATCCAAACGAAACTGCGTCTGAGCGAGTCCTGACCAACTCGACTCATCGGCGGGCGGAGTGCGCCGAGACGGCGAGATTCAGGTCCCAGAAGGGCTCGTTGCCTGTCAGGGCAGCCAGTTCTTCCACCTCGGGCCGCATCTGGTCCGCAATGTATTCCAGCGTCGCACGTGCAGGTGGTGCGGGGCGAGGCGGCGCCTTCGTCAGGATCATTTGATTGATGCGTCGTCGGAGTCGCACGGGCAATCTCGGGCGTACCTGGGTGCGGTAGAACGAACTCTGCGCGATACGCCTGCGGGCCCCGGTCGCAATGCGCTTGGTGGCCGCTGCATTGTGTGCAGCTGTGCCGGGGTCGATGAGATCCGCATCGGACCCACCGATGAATTCGAGAACTCCTCGCAGTCCCGATCGGCGATCGGCGATGTATCTCTCGAATTTCAGAACCAACACGGCTTCGGCACCGAAGATCTCGATCCAAGGCTTGATCTGGGTGGCATAGCGGGTGTTGTCGATCAAGGGCGGATAGCGATGAACTGCTTCATCGATGTCCGGTCCGACAAAGCCGAATCCGAAATCGTGGTGGTGGTGACTAATCACCCGGCTGATCGGTTCGCGAACGATATAGATGACCTTCGCGTGCGGCGCCACGCGCGAAGCGTTCACAGGAATCTCGGGATCATCCGGCAACATTGAATAGAAGGACGAAACCTCACCATGTACTGCTTTGGGGTCTGCGCACCCGAAGATAGACGAGTAGCGGTCGCGGAGCTCAGCCGGCGAGACGCCGGGGCCGCAAAGGGTCCGGCCCTCCTTGTCCGCGAGAGCAACCTGAGGTTGTAGCCGCAGATCTTCGTAGAGTGTCGTGGTTCCGCACTTCTGTCCCCCAATGACGAAGAAGCCAGGAAGGGTCATATCAACCTCGACTCTCTTCGTCGGTCAACTGGCAATTTTCCTCGGGAGTCAAGAGGGCCAAGCCCACATGACCAACGATCACCCTACGTCAATCTTCGATCTCGTTACCGATGATCATGAGGTACCCCAACGCCCGGTCACGGGCCGTCGGGAGTTCATCGAGGAGCTCTCGTCCACGCGCGATCTGGTTGGCAACCCGGCGTCGATCGGCCAAATTCTTGATGATCACCGTGGCGGCCGAGACAGGATCGAGTGGATCGATGTACACGGCGGCGTCGCCGCACACGGTACGCACAAAGTCGCGATCGGACGCGAAGACGACGCGGCCCATCGTCATCGCCTCGAGCGGCATAGCCGAAAACGCCTCGAGAAGACTCGGGAAGATCGCGGCATCGGCCGCCTCGTAGACCGCTGGCACCATCGAGACGGGAAGTGGGCCCACATTCACGCAGACGTTTCGAAACTCCGGTGTCTGCTTGTCCCAGTGTTCCTCAGACAGCGTCACCAGAAACCGGACTGAGACACCGGCTCGGTTGGCGGCGTGGCTCACCTCGGTCAGGAACGGATGGTTCTTGTGCGCATAGCCGCGTGCCACGTAGGCAAGCACGTGGTCGGCCTCGACCTTGTCGGGCAACGTGCCGGGCCGGGTCCAGGTTTCGGGCTCGTCGAATGTCGCGTTGTAAGCGTTGCTCACGACCACGATGCGCTCGGGCGACGCGACTCCGCGCGCCGCGACTTGTTCGCCGAATGCCTCGGTCTCGACCACGATCTGGTCCGGACGTCTCATCAGCAGACGCGAAAGCACACCGCGAAGCCGCCACCGCCACGCCGATCGGGCCGAGAGAACCTCGCCGTGCGGGCTTGGATAGACCGACCGGACGTCGGCGTATCCGACGATGCGGCGGCGAGCGCGGCGCGCTGCGTACTCAGGACCGAACACGACGAACGAGACGTCGTACTTGTCGCGCACCGGGATCCATCGACGCAGCTCACGCGACGATCTGTCGACGATCCGTAGGGTGGAGAGATCCGATGGATTCGTCTTCATCGACTCCGCGACCGTCGCACTGCACTCGATGTCGGCGGTCGGCAGCCACGGAAAGCGGCCGACCACCTGCGGGTCGCGCCGCAACTCGGCCATCTCGTCGATGAACGAAGCCGCCACCTGGACGCCACCCCCCACACGAAGGTTGGAGGCGTCGATCAGGACTGAGCCCACGTGTCGCCCGCCTTGCGAATCCCCGCCCACTGGTGGTGCCGCCGGTTCGTGGACGAGATGAAGCGCACGACACGCCTGCTGGTGTCGTCGATCTCGTAGCCCGCGGGCGTCGAGACTGCTTCCCCCTCCATGACAGTCGACACCGCCTCAACCGCATTGTCGGCGTCGAGACCGGTCATGACGATGGCGCCGGCGTCGAGTGCCTCCGGACGCTCGATCGAGTCGCGCAGCGTGACCGCCGGGAAGCCCAGGATCGACGACTCCTCCGAGATGGTGCCGGAGTCGCTGAGCACACACGCCGCGTCGAGCTGCAGCCGGTTGTAGTCGTGGAAGCCGAACGGCTCCAGCCACCGGACGTCCGCGGCTCCGAGATCGACATCCAGTGCTTCGAGTCGCTTGCGGGTGCGCGGATGCGTCGACACGATCACGGGCAAAGGCCAGCGCTCGTGGACCGCGACGAGGAGGTCCAACAGCGCTTGCAACCGCTTCGGCGGGTCGACGTTCTCCTCACGATGCGCTGAGACGAGGAAGTACTGCTGCGGCGACAGCTCGAGTCGGCCGAGGACATCCGAGGTGTCGATCTGAGCTCGGTACTCGTCCAGCACTTCGCGCATGGGGGAGCCGGTGAGCAGGATGCGACGTGCGTGCAGACCCTCGGCCAGGAGGTTCCGGCGGGCGTGCTCGGTGTAGACCAGGTTGAAGTCGGCCACGTGGTCGACGAGCCGGCGGTTGGTCTCCTCCGGCACGTTCTCGTCGAAGCAGCGGTTGCCGGCCTCCATGTGGTACACGGGGATTCGCAGCCGCTTGGCCATCACGGCGGCGATGCACGAGTTGGTGTCACCGAGCACCAGCACGGCGTCGGGCTGCTCGGCGAGCAGCACCTTCTCGGCCTTGATCAACGTCTCTCCGAGCACCGTGCCGAGCGACGACGTGTCGACGTCGAGGTGGTGGTCAGGCGATCGGAGACCTAGGTCGTCGAAGAAGACCTGGTTCAGCTGGGTGTCGTAGTTCTGGCCGGTGTGAACGAGCACGTGCTCCACCGTGCGGTCGAGCCGCTTGATCACGCACGCGAGACGGATGACCTCCGGCCGTGTCCCGACGATCGTCATCACCTTGGTCATGCGGCCTCCGGTCGGACTCGCTCGGGGTACTGGTCCGGATCGTCGGTGTCGAGGAGCTGGTCGGACCAGAACATCGTGACCAGCTCATCGTCGCCGACGTTGGTGATGTTGTGCACCCAGAGCGTCGGCGTGTCGACGAACGCCGGCGAACTCCCGCCGACCCGGAAGGTGACGACATCGTCGTGCAGCAGACGCCGCAGGGCTATCTCGGCCTCGCCCTTCACGACGAAGAACCGTTCGACCTTCCGCAGGTGGTAGTGGTCGCCACGGGTCGCCCCCGGCACCGTGGTGGAGACAAATGACTGCCCGGTGCCTCCATGTGCGCGAAGGGTCTCGAACAGGTCGCCCCGATCGTCCGAGTGCACCTGCGGGGAGAACGGGAACATCTCCGGGAACCGGTACGAGCGGTAGGTGTTGAACAGGTCGACTTCGAACGGGGTCGTCAAAGGCGGGACCTCGCCGCCGGCGTAGAGCTCATGCATCGAGGTCAGCCGCGCGAGCACCTCGCTGATCGCGTGAGGTTCCCCCGTCGGCCGATGCTCACCATCGCTGTCGCCGAGGGCGATCTCGGCGAGCAGGCCGGCGGCTGCCTGAGCGTGCAACAGCGGGATCTCACGATCGTCGGTCACGGTCGGCTCGCGGCCCTGGGCGACCGCGTCCGCGAACGTGGCCACGAACGAGTTGTACAACGGGCGACCGTGCTCACCGAACAGGTTCGGCAGTAGCACGTCGGCATACCGGCCACCGGCAGAGCGGACCGCCTCGCGCAGGATCGCGGAGGACCCGGCCTTGCCACGGCCGTACGGACTGTCGACGTCGGCCTGGATGCTGTTGGCGAACACGACGTCGACCGGCTCTTCACGACGCTTCAATGCCGCGGCCAACGTCTCAGCGAGCTCGAGGTTTCCGTGCTCGATCGCCTGGTCGGAGTCGGCTCGATTGACGCCCGCCACGTGCACCACGACATCGGCGCCCGTCACGATAGCCGCCAGAGAGTCGGCGTCACCCATCTCCTCGCGCCCCAGGCGGACTGGCTCGATGCCATGCACGGCCCGGAGGAGACAGGACAGGTGCCAGCCGAGGAATCCGTGGGCGCCGGTCAGCACAACGGCTGGAGCAGCGGACATCACGGCAACCCGGCGAGCGCTGTGAAAGCCGGCAGGGCGGACAGGATCTGCTTGACCCCGTCGACGTCGAGTCGCTCGGTGTTGTGCGAGTGGTAGTCGTCCATCGCACTCTCGGCGACGTTCCCCTCCTCGAAGTACTCGCGGTAGTTGAGACCACGAGCGTCGAGGCGAACGCGGTAGAAGTCATCGCGATCCTCTGCGCGGGCCAGCTCCTCACGGGTCGCCAGTGTCTCGTAGAGCTTTTCGCCGTGCCGGGTGCCGATGACCTCGATGTTGGCTTCGACGCCGAGGAGGTCGGCGATCGCACGCGCGAGCGTCTCAACGGTGCATGCGGGAGCCTTGCGGATGAAGAGATCACCAGATCGAGCGTGCGCGTAGGCGTGCTCCACCAGGAGGATGGCGTCGTCGAGCGACATGAGGAAGCGCGTCATCTGCGGATCGGTGACCGTGAGCGGCTTCCCGGACTTGAGCTGCTCGACGAACAGCGGGACGACGGAGCCCCGTGAGCACAACACGTTGCCGTACCGCACCGTCGAGACGGTGGTGGACGAGTCAGGGTTATTGCGCGCGAATGCCTGCGCGGTCTTCTCCATCAGCGCCTTCGACATGCCCATCGCGTTGACGGGCTGCACTGCCTTGTCCGTGCCGAGGCACACCACCGACGGCACACCTGCGTCGTTGGCTGCCTCAAGCACGTTGGCGCTGCCGAGCACGTTCGTCTGTACCGCCTGCAGGGGGAAGAACTCGCACGACGGCACCTGCTTGAGGGCCGCTGCGTGAAAGATCAGGTCGACTCCGCGCGCCGCTTGGGTGACGCTGGCGGGGTCGCGGACATCGCCGATGATGAACTTGACCCGGTCGTCATCGAGCGCCATACGCATTTCATGTTGCTTGAGCTCGTCGCGGCTGAGGATGCGGATCTCCGCGGTGCCGGCGTCGAGCAGCCGGCGGACCATCGTGGATCCGAACGATCCGGTGCCGCCGGTGACGAGAACGACGTCAGGGGAGGCGGATGGCGAACCGGATTCTGTCACAACGCGTCATCTTAGTCCTGTACAGGTCCCGCCGGTCATACCATCGAGGCCTTTCGCGCTCTTTGACCGGCGACGCCTACAGTGACAGATAGACTGGCGCGACGAACCCGGCACGGACGGGCACAGCACGGCTGATGCCGGTCGTACTTCCAGACGAACGGCAGGGCATTGGAACTCAAAGACTATGTTCGCATCGTGCGTCAGCGGTGGTTGATGATCGCCGCGACGTTATTGATCGCGGTTGCCGTCGCAGTCCTCCTCACCCTGAGCATGACCCCGCAGTACAAGTCGACAGCGCGCCTATTCATCTCCACCCAGTCCGACACGACCGACGCATATCAGGGCAGCCTCTTCTCACAGCAACGAGTTAAGTCGTACGCCGACCTGCTCACCGGCGGCGAGATCTCACGGCGGGTCCTCGAACGACTCGACATCAAGAAGAGCCCGCGGTCACTCGCGGGAAGAATCGATGCTGTCGTCAAACCAGAAACCGTCGTGCTCGCTTTGTCGGTTACAGACCCGTCTCCGGAACGCGCACAGAAACTGACGCAAACGGTCGCGGAGGAGTTCGTTTCCTACGTCGCAGAACTCGAGACCCCAGCGGGGAAGTCCACTGCACCGGTCAAGGCTTCGATCATCGACCGCGCGACCGAGCCGAGGGCTCCGGTTTCCCCGCAACCAACGCGCAACATCACACTTGCGGCCATTCTTGGTCTGCTCGCTGGAGTTGGACTGGCGATCGTGCGAGATGCCATGGACACGCGCATCCGGTCTGTTGAGGATCTTCAATCCGTCATCGATGCACCGATCCTGGGCAACATTCACTTCGACAAGACCGCGGCAAAGGTCCCCCTCACGTCCGGTCTTCCTCGTCATGCTCCCAGGGTTGAGTCATTCCGCGTTCTGCGTACCAACCTTCAGTTCGTCAGCCCGGACTCGGAATGCAAGGTTCTCGTGGTCACGAGTGCCCAACCAGGCGAGGGCAAGTCCACCACCGTGTGCAACCTCGCCCTGTCGATGGCCGAGGCGGGCCAATCGGTCGTCATGCTCGAAGGCGACCTCCGTCGACCAAAAGCCACCTTGTACTTCGGCCTCGAGAACACGGTTGGCATCACCACGATCCTGATCGGCCAAGTGTCACTCGATGAGGCTGTGCAGGAAGTCGCTCCCGGATGCGACCTCATCGCCAGCGGCTCAACCCCGCCCAACCCCGCCGAGCTCCTGCAAACGGAGGGTATGAAGCGTCTGCTCGACGAGCTGCGCTTCCGATACAACATGGTGCTGATCGACGCTCCACCCTTGTTGCCTGTGACGGACGCTGCGGTGCTTGCAAGCCAATCGGACGGTGCTCTGCTGGTCGTCCACCACGGAACGACCACCCGCGACCAGGTCGAAGCCTGCGTGAACCGACTTGCATCGGTGGATGCTCGGCTGCTCGGCACGATCGTCAACATGACGCCCACGCCCAAGCGCGGCCGACCTGGCTATGGCTATGGCTACGGCTATGGCTATGGCTACGGCTACCCGGCTGCAGATAGCCATTCGCGGGCAGTGTCAGGCAACTCTAAGGCGAAAGTCACCAAGCGCGGCCGTCGACGCATCCCCACGGCCAGCGAAGTCGAGAAGCAGACGCTGGAGTTCCGAGTCGACCAGCACCACGTTGGTGATTCGTCCCCCCAGGAGAGCGATGGCCATCGGACCAGCGGCGAACCGGCAGAGGCGCCTTTGAGGCCCGGCACGCGCCGGCGATAGCCGGCGACTGGATCACGGTTTCTTCCAGCTCTCGCCCTGATCCGTGCTCGTTCGAACATCTTTCTCGTCGGCTACGACGAGGTGAGTGGCGGTTCCGGCCAAGTCTTCAACGTCGACATCCTCGACGCAACCTGCCGCTTGCCAGCTCGCTCCCCCGTCCTCGGTCGAGTAGGAACGCATGCACTTGGCGCCTTCCGCGATCGCGAAGCCGACCCGGACACCCGCGAAAACGGCCGCCTTCACGTTTTCGAGATTCCCGACCGTAGCCCAGGTTGCTCCGCCATCCGTGGTGGCACGGATCGCACCCCCACTACAGGCGACCTTCGCTCCGCCGTCGGAGAGCTGCGACAGCGCCGTGATCTGTTTGCAACCGGGATTCAGCACACCGTTCGACGAGACGATCTCGCTGTTGGCGGCATCTACGAACCAGGCCTCGAAACCCTTCTTGCGGTCCCAGGTTTGGCCACCGTCCTCGGATGCGTACCGATGAGGTTCGCACTTCTCGTCACCGGCAACAATCGTGAACTCGTCAGCGGACTCAAGTTCGACGTGCAGGACGGTGCGCACCGACGTTGGTCGCGACCCCGGCTCTGTGGCATCCGCCTCCTCGAGCACCGGCACAGCCATCTCCTGGAAGTTCTGACCGCCGTCCCGCGAGATCTCGAGCAAGGGTCGTCCAGTGTCGCTGCAGCTGCCGTGTCTCGAGCGGATCAAGGTATCGCCTGCACCTTTGGTCGTCACGCCCACCGCGCCAGTGGGTTCTTCCGTCTTCTGAGCTTCAGTGGTCGTCGTCGGCGGCGCCTTCGATACGGCGTCGCGCTGGTCATCGTTGAGCTCGCGGATCATGAAGCCCACCAGGACGACGTCGACCACAAGGAACGCCGCGAAAGCACCGAGCTTCCATCGTTGATTCATGGCCGTCCTCTTGGTTGTGGGCGACTCATCGTAACGGCGGCAACCCCGGCATGACCGCGTATCTGGACCGGACGTCAGCCGTATCGTTCACCGGCATTGTCGCGTACTCGACCCAGGCGTGGGCCGCGAATTCATGACCCCCCGTCGATGGAGCAACGCCGATCACGACATCGACGACATGGCCACGCCTGCGGGCCAGCAACCAGATCGTCATCGATCTCGCCAGGCAGCGGGTGCGCACAGGGAGAAGTCGCGCGACGGCCATCACCGCCCCAGAAACTTCCTTGACTGTCTGGGGCACGGCAACGTCTTGGTGCGACGAGGGAGTGCCGCCGAGGAAGCCAAGGACACGCATGGTGCGGCGGTAACCCGCCATCAGCAGCAGCAGTCGAACACCCGGAAGGAGCACGCACGCTTGCGCGACCGCGAGCCACCAGCGTGGTCGAGCCCGCATCCGACGCGAATCCTCAGTCACGGACGTCCACTCCGAATGTCGACGCCTGCACCCTGTACATCTCCGCGTAGAGTCCTCGGCGGTTCATCAGCTGCTGGTGTGTTCCCTCCTCTACCACCTGACCATGACCCAGGACGTAGATGCGGTCGGCGTCGACGACGTTGGCGAACCTGTGTGAGATCAGCAGGACGGCCTTGTCCGTGAACATTCGTCGAGTGCCGTCGATGAGCTCACGTTCGGCTGCCGGGTCGAGCGAGGCGGTCGGCTCATCAAGGACGAGGACTGGCGCATCTCGAAAAAGCGCTCGTGCCATCGCCACGCGCTGCCATTGTCCGACCGACAGGTCGGTACCGCTCTCGAAGGATGGGCTCAGACGTGTGTCGTAGCCGTCCGGCAGCTCGGCCAGAAACTCATCGGCGTTTGCCGCCTGCGCGCTGGCGACCACGTGCTTGTCGTCGTGGACGCGCCCAGCGTCACCGAGTGCGATGTTCTCACGGGCCGAAAGCTCGTACCGCATGAAGTCCTGGAAGATGACTCCCACGCGTGGCGACCCGGCCGAACCCCACCCGACCGTACCCTGTTGGGGTTTGTAGAGGTCACACACCAGTTTGGCGATCGTGGTCTTACCCGATCCGTTAGCGCCGACGAGCGCGACGACCTCACCTGGCGCGATCGAGAGGCTGACACCGCGTAGCGCAGGCGACTCCGCTCCCGGGTACGTGAACCACACGTCGTCGAGGGCCACCGATGCGCCAGTCGGGTCGGAACGCCCGGGGTCGGGCTCCGCGTCCTCCCGCGCTTGGCGTCCCGCCCGGACCAGAAATTCCGAGTAGTCCTCGAGGAAGAGGGAGGCCTCCTGGATGGAGCCGACCGAGCTGTTGATACCGCGGACCCGCATCGCGAGCTGCTGCACGGCCACCGCACCGATCGCAGCATCGGCGAGACTGATACGGCCGTCGTAGCTCAGCCCGACCAGGACTACCAGAACGACCAGGACGATCGCCGTCGCGGCCAGCCCGGCCAGGCGGGCACGCCGAGAACGCATGCGGGCGACCGTACGCAGTGCGTGGATCTCGCGGCGATAGATCTCGTTGAACCGGTCGCGCAGATACCCCGCAGTATCGAAGGCCCGTACCTCCTTGGCCTCGTCGCGACCGGTCAGAACGTCCTGAAGGTACTGCCGTTCGCGACTGATCGGCGTGATGGCGTGAAAAGCCTCATACAGTGCTCTGCTGTTGCGAGTGGCCGCGAACGCCATCGGCACACCAACCAGCAGCACCGCCGGGGCGAGCCACGCCTGCACGGCGAACAGCACGATGACGATGGCGATCGTCGCCGACGCCGCACTGGCGACCTGGCCAACGGCCTGGGTGATCTCCCAAGGACGGTGCACCGCCTGCCGCAACGACCGCTGGAGATGATCCTGGAACTCCGGCGACTCGAACTCCGCGAGTGGAACCGAGGCGGCAGCATGCACGATGCTTCCAGTGGACTCCTGCTCGACCAGGAATCCGAGCAGCCAGTTGACCTCGGTCTGTGCGACGTTCGCGACGGCGATGACAGCCATGGCGATGCCGAGCACCACGAAGATCGGGATCAACGATGACGCATCCTCGCGGGGATCGCCCCCAGAAAGGCCTTGGATCAGCTCGCGCCCGGAGAACATCAACGCCACCAGGGCGATGCTCGACGACGATGCGGCCACGAGGAGTAGTCGGTACTCGCGCGGGGCACTCTTACGAATCATGCGCACTGCCAAGCGAGAGTTGCGCGGGAGGTTACGCCACGGCCCGAGGCGGCTCGAGCTCATGGCGCTACCGGAGGACTGAGCTCGTCGAGCATCTGTGCCAGCTTCGGATAGACGTCCCATTGACGCGGGAAGTCCAGCCGCACACATGGCACCGCTTCGGCGAGCTCGCTCGACTGGACGAAGGCACGAGGAGCCACCTCCCCACGTGTCGGTGCGAGGTAGAAACTGTGCTTGACCAGACCTGCCGTGGCTTCCGCTAGCGAGAGCCGAGCCGTCACCGGCACAGCATGGTCGTCGCCGAGAGCGACGACGAGTCCCAGCCGTACTGCGCCCTTCGCCGTCGGCACATCGGCGATTAGGCGATGCTTGTCATCGCCTGCGGACATGGGGGTGGACCGGGTGCCCGGCGAAAGCGCCCGACGGCTGTCGCCGAGCAGCCGCGTACCCGGGTACGCGGGCATGACCAGCCACCGGCCCTCGCCTCGCACGAGGCGGACCGCATCGTCACCGAGCACCGGCCAGCCCTGGCGCCCGAGCGCCGTCGTCAAGCTCGACTTCCCGCTGCCGCTATCGCCGATGAACGCCACCGCGTGGCCATTCGGCATGACGGCCGAACCGCCGTGAAGCACCAGGTCGCCTCGCAAGGCGAGCCATCGTGGAACCACATGGTCGAGGATGACGTGCGCAAGATAGTCCGCGTCGACGACCTCCAGAGGGTCGATACCGATCTCATCCTCAGTCAGCTCGGCGAACAGGTCAGGGAACCGCAGGGTGACACGGCCCTCACCCCAGCCCTGTTCAATCCAGACCTCGGTCTCGTCGTCGACTCCTTCGAGCGCAGCGAATCGGGTGGTTGCGAAGTCGACAGATCGTCTTCGTACCACGAGATCTGCCACCGCCGCGCCGTCATTCGCGTGAGGAGCCGGCAGCTCGAACTCGGACTCGACGTTGATTCCGTACACGTGGTGGATCATCGCTGCGCCCGAGTCCACTTCGCGATCTGCGCGGCGAGGACCGTCCTGGCTCGGGCTTCGCTCGCAAAGGCGTCGGGATGGTCGATCAGGACCCTGCCGATGATCTCCGCCGCCGTCGCCTTGCCGTCGACGTCGGCCAAGGCAGCCGCGATCGCCGCGCCCTGCTCGGTCAGTTGAAGCGGCGACGTGCCTGCCCGGGCGAGGTCCTCGGGCGACATGAACTGCCCCAGCACGGTCGAGTGGCGCCAGCGCCCGAGCCTCTCGGTGCCGCGTTGCCATGTGACCGTCCAGGCCATAAGGGATGACGCCGGCCGCAGGTCGATCGTGACGTCAAGCCGGTCACCCGACTCGACCTGCAGCGGCTGAGCGAGCGGGTAGAAGTTGCACCAGCGTCGCATCCGGTCCACCACCTCCGGGGAGTTGGTCAGGTGGACGGCTGGAGCAAGCTCCGCGTCGAACCAGCCGAGGATCCCGTCGACCCCCGCACTCCGATCGAACTCGAACTCGGCCGTCGTTCTGACCGGCTCCAGCGAAGCCGAGTCGAACGTGAAGAGGCTGCTCGCGGTCGCAGTGATTTCGACGTCATCGGGCTCGACGTGCCAGGCGTTGTTGACGGCCAACCGATGCAACGGCTCGGTGTCGAATCCTGCGGGTCGAGTCGACCAGACGTCGATCGCGTCCCGGACCTCAGGAGCGATGACGGGCGCCGCGAAAAGGGTGAATGCTGAGGGGATGAGTGCTCCGCCCGGCCGAAGCAGCCGAGCCTTGGCGTCGTGGAAGAAGTCGAGAACTCCGGCGTCATACACGAATCCGCCGATTTGGTCGCAGACGACGACGTCAGCCGGGGTCGGGACTGCGACATCGGCGGAGTGCCCACGAATCGGAATCAGGCGATCGCCGAGTCCGTTGCGTTCCGCCACTTCGCAAGCGACGCCGAGGATGGAACCCTCGTCGACCATGTAGACCGTGGACGCGCCGGCCTCGGCGGCGAGCAGACCGAGCAAGCCGGTCCCGCTACCGAGATCGACGATGGTGTCTCCCGGTCGGACGACGACGCTCAGAGCACGACGATAGGCATCGACCTTGCGCTGATCGCGGAAGTATCCCGCGTGCTCGGTTAGCGCGTTGCTCGACACATCGAGCCAGCCCTACAGACCGGGCCTTATGGCTGCATTCCCCCGCCGCCGCCGTCACCCATCATTCCGGAGCTGGCCTGCACGAGTCGCGTGATCGCGCCGTACCGTCGAAGCTCCGGGCGCGAATACTGCGGGCGCGATTCGGTTGCCATCTGCGTCCTCCAAAGGTGACTGAGAGTTCCCGCGAGATCGTATCAGGCATTGCGTCGGTTGGTGTACTCGAACGAAGATGTCGACCCTAGGCAGCGTAGGTGATCTGCGCCCACATCAAGCAGATTGGCTCTAGCCCATTCCCATGCTGTCGTTCTCGGACATGGACGACACCCCGTCTCCGCTGCCGCCGGACATGCCTTGTACCTGCAGCGTGATCGGGCCGTAGCGTCGAAGCTCAGGGCGCGTGTACTGCGCGGACGAATCGGTTGCCATCGGAGGCCTCCAAGAGAGACTTAGGAGTTCTCCCGAGAATAGCAGTCAATTTGACCGTTTGAGCAGAAACATGACCTACCTTCCGGCTGCGATCCCGAGGGTCTGCAGGGCCATCCCGGCACTGATCGACGCCCAGAGATCAAAGCCGCCTGGTCTGTTCTCGGGGAGCTCGAATGCATCGTCACCCGCGTCGTACGTAGCGAGGAGCATCTCGGAGTCGACCCGGCCGCCCAAGGTCGAGATGGCGTCGACCGAACGCTCGCGGTCCACCGAGGCGAGCAGGGTGCGTGCGTACGGCCGCGAAAGGTCACCCTTGTCGCCACGCTCGCGCACCAGCGCCGGAAGACGTTGGCCGAACGCGAGCCGGTGGAGGCCTCGCCGATGGCCCTGCCAGCGAACCAGCGGTTCGGGCAGTGACAGGACAAGCTCGATCAGGCGTCGATCCAGGAACGGAAAACGAACCTCAACACCACGTTCCGTGGCCAGTCGCTTCGTCATCTCGACCGATGGTGGAATCCACGGGGTCTCGGTGAAGTAGGCACGACGAGCGGTCGCTGCCCGCGCACCCGAGCGGAGCGCCGGTCGTGGCGGCTCGAGGGGCGGAACGACGTTCAGCCACGACCGGCTCTCGTCCACTCGGCGCGCGCGCCTCTGATTGATCGTCGCCGTTAAGGTTCCGCTGCCGTCCAGCCTGCTGGCCCGGATGAGCATCGACCGCGCGACGTCGCGCGCCAACGACCGACCGATCCAGGCCATCGTCGACGCACTGCCGTAGCCCCGAAGGGAGGCCCACCGTGTCGCTGCGATCCACCGGCCGCGGCCGGCCATGTCGATGATCCCGAGATCGGTGCAGAGGAACAACTCGTCGCCTCCCAGCCCGCACAACGACACCGATCGCCCATGAGAGAACACCCGGTCGTACACAGCGGCGGTGTTGGTGGCGTCGACCGCGTAAAGCGGTTCGCCGCCACGGCGGATCTCCTCGACCGGATCGAGCACGGGTAGCTCATCGGCCTCGATGACTTCGAGGGGTATGCCCAGGTGCTCGGCGACTGCGCGACTGTAACCGGTCTCGTCCGCCTCGGGGTTCCTGCGAAACGCCAGGGTCACGCCTCGCAGGTCGCCGTCGAGGTTGGCTGCCGTCGTCGCGATGGTGGATGAGTCGAACCCGCCACTGATGTCGGACACGACACCGTCGCGCGAACGAAGACGACACCGGACCGCCTCGTCGAAGGTGAATCGGACCTGCTCGACGGCTTCATCGACCGTCATCCTCACCGGCGCGATGTCGGGATGCCAGTACCGGGAGATCGATGACTGCTCTCGCCCAAACCGGAGCAGATGGCCGGGCGCCAACCGCTCGACGCCGCTCCAGAACGTCCGCGTCCGTGACGGCCGGACCGCCAGGAACGCGGCCAGAAACTCCTCGTCGATGGCAGGATGTCTCTCCATGCTGGCCAGCACTGCCGGCACTGTCGAGGCGACTACCACGCCGTGTGGAGTTCGGGCGTAGAACACCGGGCGAACTCCGATGACATCGCGAACGACGACCAGCTCCTCGCGCTCGCCGTCCCACAGCGCGAAGGCGACGTCGCCGATCACCCGGTCGACCAGGCCGGCTCCCCAGAATTCGTACGCGGCCAGAATCAGGTCGGCATCGGTGTTCAGGGGTTGGCGAGTGGAGCTGCGCAGCTGCGGGACCAGCTCGTCTCGGTTGTCGACACGAGCGTCGGCGGCCAGCCAGAAGTCACGCGTGATGTGCCGCTGGGGCTGGTCCTCCTGCTCGGCCTCCGGAGTCGTCCAGAGTGCCGCGTGCATGAGCGTGCATGGCCCCGTCGAACGGGTGGCTCTGCGGTGCGGTCCGCGATAGGCGATCTCGTCGGCCATGGCGGACAGGTGTTCGGGTACCGGGGGTGCCGCGAAGTCGAGACGGACGGCGAACCCGCTCATCGGCCTTCACTCATCGATGACGAGAAGCTTCTGGGCCACGAGCTCAGCGACCAGGTCTGTGACGTCCGTGGTCAGGGTGGGGCGATCGACGTCGTACTCGCCGCTGAGCGTGTCGATGACTTCGCCGAGGGCGCGCGGCTGCTGGAAAAGCTCGAAGACCCGCGCACCGACTCCATCCAGCCCGAAAAATTCCTCACTGTCGAGGTCGAGCAGGACGGTCTCCGTGCCAGCGGTGCGGACGAGGACATCCTCTGCGACACGAAGAACGGTCGCCCCGCTCAGGGAACCGACTGGATCTGGCATCTGTGTATCTCCGCCTGGTCAAGAGTTGCCGAATATGCTCCACGTTAGCGTCATCGAACGGCGCTGCGACGAGGTTCAGGCGGTGGACGTGAGCGAGTTCGTTCCTCGTGACGTGGAACGGGCGGCGCATGCCCTCGGCCTCGACGTCGCGACCGCCGAGGTGACGCAGATGCTCGAGAGTCGCGGCGTCCCCTGCGTCCTGCTGAAGGGGCCTGCAACCGCACGATGGTTGTACGCCGACGACCCGGACGGCCGTTCGTATCTCGACGTGGACCTCGGAGTCGACCCCGAGCAGTTCGAGGCGGCCGAACGCCTGCTCGTTGAGCTCGGATTCGTCAACCCGTACGCCACGTTCCGCGTCAGCGCGATGACCCATGAGTCGGTGTGGGAGCGCCCCGGGTCCCCGCCGGTCACGGTCGACCTGCACCGCGGCTTTCATGGTGTCGGCGACTGGAGTGCGTGGTGGTCGGCCATGGACGCGCATACAACCGCACTCGAGGTGGCAGGTCGCCGGGTACGTATCCCGGATGCCGCGGGTTGTGCCCTCATCGTCGCGCTGCACGACACCACGATCGACAGGGCTCAACAGTCGATGACCGATCTCCGGCGCGCTTTCGCCATCTTCGGCGACGACGTCTGGCGCGAAGCTGCACACAGAGCGGATCTGTGCGATGCGGTCCCTTCCTTCTTTCTCGGACTGTCGCTCCACGAGGACGGACTCAAGCTCGTCGACCGGCTCGGCCTGCCGACCGATCTGCCGGCTGACGTGGCCATTCGTTCACTCGTGGCTGCCGGCGTCGACGTCGACAAGGTCGGCAGAGCGTGGAGCCTCCAACGACGCATGACCGAAGCGGACGGACTGCGTCCCCGTATGCGGGCGCTCCGGCAGATCGCTTTTCCCTCGGCAGAGTTCCTCAGAGCGACACGACCGCTGGCTCGCCGCGGGTGGTGGGGACTGATGGCCGTCCGCCTGACCCGGCCGCTCGCGTTGATCGTCCGCACACCCGGGATCTTTGTGCTCGTGCTCCGCGGCCGAAGGCGGTCGAGGCGCGGCCGGAACCAGCCCTAGGAGTGTGAGCGGATCATCCCCGCGAGGCGCTCGATGATGATCTTCTCGGCCTCGGCGATGATCCCGTCGACCAGGTCGCGCACCGGGAGCACATCGTCGACGAGGCCCTGGACCTGACCGGCCCACCACATGCCATCCTCCATGTCGCCCGCCTTGAGGACGCGCTCACGACCACGCCGCCCGGAGGCGAGCTCAGCCACGTCGCCGAACTCCGCACCGGCCTGTGAGCCGATCGCGGCGACCTGCTCACTGACGGAGTTGCGCACGACGCGGGCGGTGTTGCGGAACTCGCGGAACACCAGGACCGTGTCGCGCTCGTCGTTGGCGACGATCTGCCGCTTGACGTTCTCGTGGATCGGAGCCTCGTC
>Ga0190265_10000461_pt1 | contig 29237 bp, 22 predicted proteins | sample Popmic124T_FD_133135 | JGI IMG/M metagenome (GOLD analysis project Ga0190265, IMG submission 133135) | Populus adjacent soil microbial communities from riparian zone of Indian Creek, Utah, USA - 124 T | ecosystem: Environmental > Terrestrial > Soil > Riparian zone | place: USA: Utah | collected...
CGCGTCGTGCTGATAGGCGAGCGTGCGGGTGACCCCGCCCATGTTGGTGCTGCTCGTAAGCGGCCGCCCGAACCCGTCATAGGTGTTGGTGACGCCCTCGCCCGAGGCGCTGTCGAACCGGGCATGGAGCTGCTGGTTCCTGAGGTCGTAGCCGTAATGGACGTCGCGGGTGTGGACCGGATCGAGGCCCGCGCGCTCCGGCACGATCTTGACGATCATTCGACCCAGCGCGTCATATTGGTAGGTCAGCGTCGAGCCGTCGCGCTTGCGGTGGGTGAGGCGGTTGCCGGCGGCGTCGTAGCTATAGGCTTCGTAATCGGCCGCATTGACGCTGCCCGCCGTCGCCAGCGCCGTCGCCGGACTGGAGTCATTGTAGGCGGGTGGCCGCGTGGTCGACGGGAAGGTCCAGCGCAGCTGGCGCCCGTGGCCGTCATATGCGAGCTCGGCGCGATTGCCGTTGCCGTCGATCACAGTCGTGATCTGCCCGTTGAGATTATAGGCCCAGGTCGCCTCGGCCGCCTCGATCGGCGTGCCGACTCCTTCGCGCACCTGAAGCCGCTGCCCGGCGGCGTCGTAGGTGTTGCGGGTGATCCGGTCCGCCCCGTTGCTGCCCGCCGCCCCCTGCGCGCAGGCCGAACTGGGGAGCGCGGCATAGGTGGCCGGATTCATCCGCACCGCCTCGCAGTCTAGCCGGTTCGACTGGGAGAAAATGCGCTGGGTCACGGCGCGGGTGACGCCGGCCGCGGACACCGTCTCGCGCTCCGGATTGCGGCGCGCGTCATAGGTGGTGGCGGTGCTTCGCAAGACGGTCAGGACGGTGGCGTCGTGCGACGTCACGGTGCCGGCCTCGACCAGCACCGGCCGGTCGTCCGATTTGCGGTAGGCGGTGCGCGTCGCCAGCCTCAGCCCGCCGGGCGCGCGGGCGCCGATCTCCCAGGTCCGCCGGCCGAACAGATCGTAGCGATAGTAGACCGCATCGTCCGTGCCCGGCAGCGGCCCGTCGGTCATAATGAGGCGGCCCAGCACGTCATAGCCATGATGGGTGTCGAGCGTCGTGACCGCGCCCAGATCCCACCGCCGCTCGCGGCTGACCAGGCCGGTATTGCCCCAATATTGATATTCGGTGCGGTGCTCCGCGGCCGTCCCGCAGGTCGTGGCCTGGCCCGGCCCCATCCCGCACAAAGTAACCCGGAACCGACGGCTCAAGCCGGTCGGCAAGGTTTCGTACTCGATCAGAGTCCGCCGCCTGACCCCGGCCGCGTCCGCGGGCTCCAGCTGCTGGGTGAGCTGGCCCCTGGCATTGTGGACGTAATCGGTCTGCCGGCCGAGCGCATCGCGAGTCCATAAGGGGCGCCAGCAGGCCGTGTCGCACCAATTGGGATGGCCGCCCGCGGGCTGCGGATATAAAGCGGTTTCCACGATGTCGGCGAGGCCCGGGGCGATCAGCCTGCGCTCGACGATATTGCCCTGAACGTCGTAGTTCACGCGCGCCGAATTGCCGCCCGGATAATCGGCGCGATAGACCCGCAACGTCGACGGATCGACCTCGTAGGCGGTCTCCCTGCTGAGCGGGTCGGTAACCCCGGTGACCACGTTGAACTGCGACATGCCGGAGCCGCGCTGCCCGACAGCGTAGACCTGGCTGAAGCCGTCAGGCCCGGTCACCGTCACCTCGCCGTAGAGCCAAGTCAGGCTGCCGGGCACCTGGTGCAAATTCGAATAGGCATAGCTCCACGGCACGCCGTCGCGGGTCACGGTCTGGACCAAATTCGCGACCGGCATGGCGGCGATGGCGATGGCGGGTGTACCATCGTCGGGGAGCTGCAATGTCCCCGCCGGCGTCTCGCCCTCCGCGCTCATCGTTCCGCCGCAGCTCGTGCAGGTGTAGACCCTGTCGTCGGTCAGATCGGCGACCGTGCCGCCGCTGTCGGTGACCATGCCCCCGGCATAGCTGAGCCGCCTGAGCGGGACGTTCGGCTCGGCGCTGCGGTAGAGCGTCGCCGTCGTCACGCGCCCCCAGCCGTTCAGATCCTCGTCCATATATTGGGCGGCGTAGGTCAGATCGATATGGTAGCCGAGGTTGCTGGCGAGGCGGTTCGGACGGCGGTACCGGCGGCCGTGCGGATCGCCGCTCAACGCGCCCATATCGTAGCTGTAGGTGATCGTCTCGCCGCTGGGGAAGGTGACGCGCGACGCATAATATTGCAGCTTCCGGCTCGGCGGACCGGGAATATTGAAATGCCGGACGTCAAACGAATAGAGCGCCCCTGTTCCGGCCTGCCGATACTCCCTGAGGTCGGGCGGGGCGACATCGGCGTCCACCAGATAGGCGGATCCGCTGCCGGTCGCCGACTCGCAAAGCGCGTCGGTGCAGCTGAACGATTCCGACGCCCCGCCCCCGATATGGACATTGTAGCGGCCGATGATCGGGCCGGAGGTGCTGCCGGTGATCGTGCCGGTGACATAGGGGGCGGCGTTCTGCAACCTGTCGAAGCGCAGGTTCGGCGCCGCCGGCACGGTGAGCGCGGGTCCGTCGATCGTCGCTCGGCCGGTGGCGATGTTGACGCCGTTCCCGTCACTCTCGACGTTCAGCGGTGAAATCACCGGCGCCGCCTCATTGCTTTGCGCCGCCGCACCGGCCGACAAGCAGGTGGCGGCCAGCGCCGCCAGGGTCAGAGTCCACCTCATTGCGGCGCCTGGTTCGGCGAGACGACGTTCACGTTCGTCCGGTTGTCGGCCTTGTCATATTTATACTCGGCCGAGACATTGTTGTTCACGTTGCCCTTGCGCTCGACCTTCACCAGTCGCCCGCGCGCGTCGTACGTATAGGTGATCGTCTCGGCCGCGACTGCCGCCGCGGCGACCGTCAGCCCCACAAGCAGAGTCGTGACTTTCTCCAGTCCGGTCATGCCCCTCCCCTCCATCGTCACGCGACTCGGAAAACGCGCAATGCTGCAATACAATCACTGGAAACAATGGAATGCGAGTCTTTTCTTCCACTTGCGATTTCTTTCGGCTGCGCTCTTCTTCTCCGCAGCCGATCGGCCAAATGCCGGTTCCATTCCCGCCGACCGCGGTTCGCTGGGCCCCGCGGCGACGGCACCGGAGGCTCGATCTTGGTAAGCGAGCGGTGAACGATCCGGCCCTGACGATGCGGAAGCTGCGGGGGCGCCGGTAAGCACTTCTTAAATCCCTTGTCCGCCAAAAGCATGGCAGATCAGGGCCCAAGCCCGGCAAGAGGGAAGTCGTGGACATGTTCGCTGAAGACAGAGTCGAGGAAACCGGCTTCTCGTTTTCCCACCATGTGCCGCTGCCGCCCGAGCGGCGTCAGGACGAGCGCCTTCTCAAGATCCTGCGCGTCGGGACCTTGATCATCGACGGTCGCCGCGAACTCTGCCTGATCCGCAACATTTCCGCGGGCGGCGTGATGGCGCACGTCTATTCGCGGCTATTGCCCGGGCAGCGCGTTACCATCGAATTGAAGACTCACCAGCCGGTCACCAGCCACGTCGTCTGGACCCGCGGCGCCAATGCCGGCATCCAGTTCGACGTTGAGATGGACCTCACCGAATTGCTCGCCAACCCGGCGGTGCTCGAAAATGGCTGGCGGCCGCGCACGCCGCGGGTCGAGATCGACCGGATGGCAACGCTGAGGGCAGGCGCCACGACCCACTGGGTCCACGCCCGCGACATCTCGCAGAGCGGGGTCAAGATCGAAACCGACCAGCCTCCGGCGGAAGGCGTCGAGATCGTGTTGACGCTCGAAGGCTTCCGGCCGCTGCACGGCGTCGTCCGCTGGCGCGGCGAGACGGGCTGCGGCATCGCCTTCAACCAACTAATCCCGTTCGGCGAGCTGATCGCCTGGCTCAAGGACACCTGACCGCACCGGCCTTGGTGCCGGCCGGCTTCCCTCTCCTCCGATCGCCTCGCCTTGCACCCCGCCGATTGCCGACGGGCGAAAGCGCGGGGCTTGTGTATCGCGAAATCGGCGATTAGCAATTGGGGGCGGAAAGCGGAGGGCAGAGAGTTATGCGTTTGATCAGCTTGGGAATCGCGCCGCTTGTTCTGGCGGCAATGGCCGTCGCCGCAGTGGCTCAGAATCCCCCCGCCGCGCCGCCCCTCCCGATCGATCCCGTGCCCGCGACCGAAGCCGCGCCACCACCCGAACCCGTGCCGGCGCCCGAGCCGATGCCGGTGCCGCCGCCCGAGCCCGTGCCGGCGCCCGAGCCGATGCCGGTGCCGCCGCCCGAGCCCGTGCCGGCGCCCGAGCCGATGCCGCCCGTCGCCCAAGCCGTTCCGCCTGCGCCGCCCGCGCCCTATCGCCGGTGCTCGGGCCGCGGCCCGGCCTCTCTGGGCACGTGCGCGCTGCGCGCGGCCGCCGGCCAGCGTCCGCAGCTCCAGGTCCGTATCGAGCGCAACCTCCCCGCGCGCCCGGCGGCGATCATCCTGATCTGGTCGGAAGCCGAGAATGTCGGCGGCGTCATGCACCGGATCACGCCGCCCGCCTTCGCCACCGCCTCCGCCGCGGCCGGCACGATCCTGACGGTCCCGATCCCGGCATCCTATTGCGCTCCCACCACGCGGCGCTTCGACGTCGAGCTGGAGCTGGCCAATGGCCGCAATGTCGGCGTGATCGGCCAATTCTCCTTCCCCTGCGCACCCTGAGGGCAGGAGCTGGAGCGGGTAGCGGGAATCGAACCCGCGTCACAAGCTTGGAAGGCTAGTGCTCTACCATTGAGCTATACCCGCATTTACAACGACTTAGCCTTGGTCTGGCCGCATCGTTTTACAGGCCGTTTTACATTGCCGGCCTGATCCGCTCGCTCAGTGCCACCACGGTGGCCGCGTCGTCAACATCGTCGTAATGCCCGGGAACGGGACATTCGAGCGCATGCGCGGATCTAGCGCGGGACTTCCCGCCGCTTTCGGTTATACTTGCGGCGGAGACGGGCAAGGCGGGAGCCGTGGCAGCGCAGGACACCGCGACGACGACTGAGAGATCCGGCGGTGGCGCCATCCCGCCGTTCGACCGGATTGTTGCCGATTATGGCGGCCTCGTCTCGCGCATCGCCATGTCCTACGAGGCCGACCCCACTCTGCGCGAGGATCTGACCCAGCAGATCTTCCTCGCCGTCTGGCAGGCGCTGCCCGGCTACCGCGCCGACGCGTCGCTGAAGACCTTCATCGCCAAGGTTGCCCAGAATCGGTCGATCTCCTTCGTCGCCCGCCAGGCGCGGCAACCGCGGGTCGCCGAGCTGCCCGAGCGGCTGGAGGACGACGATCCCGATCCCGAGCAGCAGGCGATTCACGTCAACGAGCGGGAAATGCTGCTCGAGGCGACTCGCCAGCTCGCCCTGCCCCAGCGCGAAGTCATCATCCTTGTTCTCGAAGGTTTCACTTATGCGGAGATCGGGGACATGTTGAATATTGCGCCCAATGCGCTGGCGCTTAGACTTTCCCGCGCGAAGGCGGCACTCAAAAAGATCTTGGAGCCGGGTCTATGACCGATTTCGACCTCGACCGCCTCGGCGACGTCTGGCGCCAGCAGCCCGACGCGGCGGAGATGGAGCGTCTTCAGCGAAGCGCCGCGGCCATCAGCCGGCGGGCGCGCTTCTCGCAGATCATCGACATCGCGGCCGCGGTAGCGACTGCAGCCGTGGTGATCGTGCTGGTCAATGCCAATCCCCGCACCGACGCCTTCCTCCTGGGCGGCGCCGCGATCCTCGTCCTGCTCTACGGCAATATCAGGCAGCGCCGGCTGCGTCAGGTCGAGCTGAGGAGCCTGGCGGGCAGCGCCGAGAACATGCTCCAGCAGTCGGTGGAGCGGGTCGAGACGACCCTGAAGCACAATCGGCTGGCGCTTCTCGCGCTCGGCCCGGCCTGCCTGGTCGGAGTCCTGTTCGGGTTGGCGGCGATTGGCCGCAGCGGAGTTTCCGCGATCCGCGACACGCCCCTGCTGCGCGCCCTGCTCCTCGGCGGCGCGTTCGCGGCACTGATCGCGTTCAGCCTGTTCATGATTTTCGCAATCCGTCGCGGACGGAGGGAGTTGGAGCGGCTGGAGGCGATGCGCGAAGCCTATCGCCACGAGCACGAATCCGCCGCCTCCTGACTCGTTCAACAGGGTAAACGGTTTCTATTCGGGCTCTTAGCAAAGTCTCAATCGATCTCTGGCATAACCTTCCCGTGGAAAGCATCTAGGGAAGGCAAGGCATCATGGACAATATTCACTTGAAGGTCGAGGAACTGCCCGAACTCGACACCGAGGTTTCCCTCTCTGGCGCCGTCAAGCAGCAGGAAGTGGGCGGCGCCTACTGCCTCGGCATTCTGGCGGGCATCGCCATCGTCGCGGGCTGGTAATCGCATGCGAACCGGCCGGGGCCGGCCGGACGAGACGGGCCGAAGCCCGCCGCCTCCGGCCCCGGGCCGCAACTGAAGTCGGTGGAATGAAATGATCGTCGGGCAGGAATTGGAAACTTGGCTCGCCGACCGGCGCGGCCAGCGCCGGACCCAGGCCGCCATCGACGGATTCGCCGCGACCTGGCGCGACGGCCCCATCCACCGCCGCTTCGACGAAATCCTCGCCAACCTCCCGCAGCAAACAGCGGAAGCGATCGCGGACGCGATGAGCGCCCTGTTCGCCGATGTTCGCTGGGTCGACGCGCTCGTCGAGGGCCTCGCCGCGGCGCTGGCCGACGACCCCTATTTCGAACCGCCGTTCCGGGTGGTGAGCAGCGACGTCCACAACGGCCTGCTCGTGTTCGAGGATCCGAGGGTTTCGATCTCGGTGGGCATTTGCGGCGCGTCCCAGCTCGCTGCCAAGAAGAACGGCCCGCGCGGTCGCACTTCGATCGGCTTCACCGGCCAGCTGACGGTGCTGAAGTTCGTGCGCGCCGGCGGCGCCCGCCTCTCCTTCTGGGAAGCACCCAGGATCGACGCCGGCTTCACCGCGGCGGGCTCGGGCACCTGCGCCAGGACCGGCGAGCGTGCGATCAGGGACGGCGAAATCGTCGTCGTGGACGGCCGTTACCAGACTCATGTGATCGAGGCGGCGCGCGCCAATCTGGTGGTGCTGCAGGCGTCGATCACGCTCGATCAAGCGCCGCTCAGTGTCGAATATGATTCGGTTGGCCGCGCCTTCGTCGGTTGCAGCGCCACGAGCGATGTCGCTTCGCGCATCCAGATGATCACCACGTTGCTGCGCAAGCTGGACTGGGAGGCGGCCTTTCCGGTCATCGTCGGCCTGCTCGACCATCCCGAATTCTTCGTGCGCTGGCACGTCATGAAGGAGTTGCTCGGCCTCGATACCGCGGCCGCGCTACCCCATCTCGAGCGCATGGCCGCGCGCGACCCCCATCCGGAGGCGCGCCGCGCCGCCCGTTCGGTCCTCGAACGGTTCGGGCCCGCCATCCCCAGCAAGGCCGCCTGACCGATGCCGCGCATCATCTCCTGCCCCGAAGACTCCCCGATCGACCTTGGCGAGCTCATCCAGACGCTCAACGACGAGACCTTCGACCCGACCGACGAGGACAGCTTCGCCGCTGCCGGGCCGCTGCTGAAGCGGCTCGCCAACAATCGCTCCTTCCTCGCCGACGTCGCCGTCGCCGAACTCAAGGACCGCTGCTCGCGCCAGAGCAGGGAGAATCGCTATTCCAGCCAGGTGATCATGCTTCACCGCGCGTCGGACAAATATTTCATCCGCGCCAATTTCTGGCCGTCTCCGCGCGACAGCGTGTTCAAGGCCAGCGGTACCTCGCCCTTTTTCTATCACATCCCGCACGATCATAATTTCTCGTTCCTCACCGTCGGCTATCTGGGGCCCGGCTATTGGAGCGAATATTATGAATATGATTATGACAAGGTCCTGGGGGTGCCGGGCGAAAAGGTCGACCTGCGCTTCATTGAGAAAGCGAAGCTCGATCCGGGCAAGGTGATGCTCTATCGGGCGCACCGCGACGTCCACAACCAGCTTCCCGCCGACGAAATGTCGGTTTCGATCAACATCATGCACGCCTCGCCGTGCCTTCCGTTTCTCGATCAATATCGTTTCGATCCGGCCACGTGCGAGATCGTCGCCATCCTCAACCGGACATCGACGGAGGCCCTGCTCGCGGTCGCCGCCAATCATGGCGGCAATGGCCGCGACCTGGTGGAAAGCTTCGCCGGACGCCACCCATCCAGCCGCATCCGATTCGCGGCGCTGCGCGAGCTGGCAGCGGCCGAGGGCGATGTGGACACGTGCATCGGCCTGCTCGCCGAGGGCACGGGCTCAGCGGATTCTTATGTCGCCGCGATGAGCGCCCAGGAGTTGGGGCGAATCGAGGCGAACCGCGCCTGGATCGAGCGCTAGGATCGGCCGAGGCTGTTGCGGGCGCGGACGCGGGCGCCGGCGCCGGCGCCGTGAACCTCTTCGATCCGGCCGGGGACGATCCAGCGGATCGCGGTGGGGTCCTTCTCGTCGGGCTCCGCCTGCTTCGCCCTGACGGCATCGCGCGTCGCTTCTTCCGGTGTCTCGCGCCAGGGGCCGGTCAGCGCTGCGGTTCGATAGCGATATCGGCGCACGGCCTGATCCTCCCGAAGGAGATAGTCTCCGATTAACCGTGAATCTTTCGGCCGGTCTTAACATTTATTAACGTCGCGCGCGCCGTTCGCGTTTTCGCCCCTGTCCGGCCGCCGTTACAGCACTGAAAGCCCTTAGGCAGCGGCAAGATCGTGGGGCGGCGCGGGCCGGGAAGATGGGCGTCGAGTTCGGCTCGGCCACCTCTGCTATCGGCCGCCATCCTCTGCCGCGTTTCGCCCGCCAACCGGCCCGGCCATCCCCCAAGCTCGAAACGCCCGGCGCAAGCGGTTGACCTCATTTGGAAAAGGCCGGACTGATTCCAGTTAAGTCTGGATAAAGCCGCCTTTGCGCACTAAAGCGCCCGGCTCGGCTTCGTGGGGAAAATGTGAGAACGAACACTCGGCTTGCGGCGGCGGTCGCCTGTCTCGCGGTGAGCGCGTCCGCGCTCGCCCAGACGGCTGCGCCCGCCACGCCTGCCACCCCGCCCGCCGCCGCGCCGGCTCCCGAGCGCCTGCCCGAGGCGACCGGCCAGCCGATGGCGATCGATTTCGCCGCCGATCCGGTGCTGCGCCTGCGCCGCGAGCAGGCCGGCGAGGAGCTGTTCCGAGCGATCGTCGGCGGTGCCGTCGAAAACCACCCGGGCACGGCGGAATCCGCCGCGCTCGAGGACGAGGCGGTTGCGGTGCTCGAGGAAGCGCGGATGGGCCGGCTGCCCACGGTCGACCTCAACGTCACCTCCTACCGCGTACTTTCGCGCGAATTCTCCGACGATCCTTTCAACATCATCGAGCGGTCGCGGCCGCGCCAGCGCACCGACGCGCTGCTCAACGTCAGCCAGACCCTTTTCGATTTCGGCGCCACCACCCAGCGCATCCTCGCCGCCGGTGGCCGGCTGCGCGCCGCCTCGGCCGATATCGAGGTCGCCGCCGACCGGGTCGCGCTGAGCGCGATCGCCGCCTGGTACGACGTCTTCTCGTTCCGCGCTTTGGTCGCGCTGACGGAGGCGTTCGGCGCCAGCCAGCGCGACCTGCGCGCCGCCGTCCAGGTCCGCATTCGCGAAGGGGTTTCAGCCGAGGGCGACCTTGCCCGGGTCGATTCCTACATCGCCCAGGCCGACACCAGGCTGGCGCGCTTTCGCCGCGCCCTCGCCAGTTCCGAGGCGCGCTTCACCGAGCTGACCGGATCGCCGGCGCCGGCCAGCCTGGACCGGGCACCGGTGCCGCCGGTGGCGGCGGCGACCCGCGACGAAGCTGCCGCCGCGGCCGGCCAGGCCGCCGGCGTGCGCAGCGCCGCGGCCAGCGCCGACGCCAGCCGCCGCGAGGCCCGCGCCGCCCGCGCCGACCGGCTGCCCCAAGTCACCGCCGGCGTCGATGCCGGCCGCTACGGCGTGATCGAGAATGATCGCGACTATGACATTCGCGGCCGCGTCGCCTTGCGCTGGCGCATCTTCGGCAGCGCCGACGCCCGTGCCGAGCAATATGAGGCGCGCGCCCGCGCCGCTTATGCCCGCTCCGACCGCACCCGCGAGGAGGCCGAGCGCGACGCCGCCATCGCCTGGAGCGACGTGCGCGCGCTCGAGCAGCAGCTGGAAGCGCTCGAAGCCGCCTATATCGCCAGCCGCCGCTCGCGCGACGTCATCGCCGAGCGCTTCCGCGTCGCCCGCGGCACCCTGTTCGACGTGGTCGCCGCCGAGGATTCCTATTTCGAAAGCGCGACCTCCTACGTTCAGGCGCTGACGGAATTGGACGCGGCGCGCTGGGTTTTGCTATCGCGCATGGGGCGCCTCCTCGAAGCGCTGGAAATCGATCCCGACCGGCTGAGAGGTGAAGGTTGAGCGCCGACGAACAACTGATCAAGATGCCGGAGCCAAGGCTCGCCGCCTGGCTGCTCGATCCCATGCGCCGCAACAAGGCGACCTATTGGAAGGTCGCGCTGGCGGCGGTGTTCATCAACATCTTCGGCCTGCTGACGGCACTGTTCACGATGACGGTCTACGACCGAGTCGTTCCCAACAACGCCATGTCGTCGCTGGTCGCTCTGTCGATCGGCCTCGGCATCGTCATCATCTTCGATTTCATCCTGAAGATGCTGCGCGCCTATTTCGTCGACCATGCCGGTGCGCAGATCGATCGCGACATCGGAGAATCGGTGTTCGAGCGGCTGCTGGCGATGCGGCTCGAGCTGAAGAAGGGCTCGACCGGCGCGCTCGCGGGGATGATGCGCGAGCTCGAGGCGCTGCGCGATTTCTTCGCCTCGGCGACGCTGACCGCGGTCGTCGACGTGCCCTTCATCGCACTGACCCTGTTCCTGGTCTGGATCATCGGCGGCTGGGTCGTGGCAGTGCCGGCGCTGATGGTGCCGCTGGTGATTCTCGTCGGCTTCGTCACTCATCCGGCGCTCGAGCGCCTGTCGGCGCGGGCGATGGGCGAAGGCCTGCTCAAGCAGTCGGTGCTGGTCGAGGCGATCGGCGGCCTCGAGACCGTGAAGAGCGCGGGCGCTGCGCCCCTGCTCACCAGCCGCTGGCTGCGGGCGGTCGAGCAGCATTCGGACAGTTCGCTGCGCCAACGCCTGGTCGCCGCGATCGGAGTCACCTTCGCGACTTCGGCCGGGACCATATCCTATGCCGGCGTGGTCATCGTCGGAGTCCACCTGATCGCCAATCTGGAGCTGAGCATGGGCGGCCTGATCGCCTGCTCGATCCTCGCCGGCCGGGCGATCGCGCCGCTGGCGCAAATCTCCCAGCTGATCACCCGGATCACCTCGACCCGGACCGCCTACCGGCAGATCAACGAGATGATGGAAATGCCGTCCGAAGGGCCGGCCGGCGAACCGCTGAAGCTCTCGGGCTGCCAGGGCAAGATCGAATTCCGCAATGTCGGCTTCCGCTATCCGGGCGCGCCCGAGCGGGCGATCGACGGGCTGAGCTTCACCATCGAGTCCGGCGAGCATGTCGCCCTGCTCGGTCGGGTGGGTTCCGGCAAGTCGACCATCGCCCGCCTGATCCTCGGCCTCTATCCGCCCGAGGAAGGGCTGGTGATGATCGACGGCACCGACATCCGCCAGCTCGAACCGGCGAGCCTCAGGCGCAATGTCGGCGCGGTCATGCAGGAGAGCGTGCTGCTGACCGGGTCGGTGCGCGAGAATATCGCTCTGGGCCGGGCCGGCATCGACGATGCGGAAATGATCCGCGCCGCCGAGATTTCCGGCACGCACAGCTTCATGGGCCAGATCGCCAACGGCTACGATTTGAGGCTCGCCGATCGCGGCGAGGGCCTGTCGGGTGGCCAGCGCCAGTCGATTGCGATCGCCCGCGCGCTCGCCGGCAGGCCGCCGGTGCTGGTCATGGACGAGCCGTCGAGCGCCTTCGACGCACAGACCGAGTCCGGCTTCATCCAGCGCCTGCAGGAGGAGCTGAAGGGTCGCACCCTGATCCTCATCACCCATCGCCCTCCCTTGCTCCAATTGGTCCAGCGCATCATCCTGATGGACAAGGGCAAGGTCGTCTCCGATGGGCCGCGCGACAACGTGCTGAAACAGATCATGAGACCGAAAGCGGCCTGACCCTTGAGCCAAACCCATCTCGAAGACCTCACCACGAGGATCAAGCCGCGCACTGCGTCGAACATGCTTTTGTGGTTCGTGATCGCGTTCGTCGTCGTCTTTTTCGTCTGGGCCGCGGTCACCGAACTCGATCGGACGGTGCGCGGCATGGGCCGGGTCATTCCAAGCTCGCAGCTGCAGGTGGTGTCCAACCTCGAAGGTGGCGTCGTCCAGGACATTCTCGTCCGTTCGGGCCAGCAGGTCCGCCGCGGCGACGAGCTGATCCGCCTCGATCCGACCCAGACCGGCGCCGAGCTCGGCAGCGGCGAGCAGACCTTGGTCGCGCTCGACATGAAGATCGCCCGGTTGCTCGCCGAGGTTTCCGGCCGCCAGCCCGCTTATCCGGCGGCCCGCGATCCGCTGTCCGCCGAGCAATTGCGGATCGAGCAGTCGCTTCACGCCTCGCGCATGGCCGATCTCAATTCGGTGCTCAGTGCCGCCCGCGCCCGCGTCTCCCAGACCGAGCGCGCCGTGGCCGAGGCGCAGTCCGCCCATCGCGCCCGCCGCACGGCCTATGAAGCGCGAAGCTCCGAGGCGCGGCTGTTGCGGCCTTTGGTCGAGCGCGGCATCGAGCCGCGGCTCAGCCTCGTCCAGGCCGAGAGCCAGGCGGCGATCGCCCAGAGCGAGGCCGCCGCCGCCTCGGAGGCGATCGCCCGCGCCCAATCGGGAGTCGCCGAGGCCCGCTCGAGCCTCGCCCAGCTCCAGCAGGAATGGCGCGCCACCGCGGCGACCGAGCTCGCCACCGCCCAGGCCGAGCGCTCGGCCCGCCAGCGCGCCTTGCCCGCGCTCGCCGACCGCGCCGCGCGGACCGTGCTTCGCGCGCCCCTCTCGGGCCGGATCAACCGAGTCCTCGTCACCACCCGCGGCGGCTCGATCCGCGCCGGCGAGCCGGTTGTCGAGATCGTGCCGTCGGACGAGAGCCTGCTGATCGAGGCGCGGGTGCGCCCCGACGACATCGCCTGGATCAGCCTCGGCCAGACCGCCCGGGTCGCGATCACCGCCTACGACCGGTCCGTCTACGGCGTGCTCGAGGGCAGCGTCGTCGGCATCTCGCCCGACGCGGTGATCGAGGAGCGGACCGGCGAGAGCTTCTACACCGTGCGGGTGCGCACCGATCAGAATTTCCTGGTCGACCAGCGCGGCCGCCGCATGCCGATCGGAGTCGGCATGATCGCCGAGGTCGACATGATCGGCGACCAACGCACCATTCTCCAATACATCCTCTCGCCGATCACCAAGCTCGGCGAATCGGCGCTGCGCGAGCAATAAGAGAGGCCGGACCGGAGCCGGTGGGCTTTGCGCGGCCTGGCCTGAACGCCGGCCCGGCGGCCCGGCCTGGCATGAACGTTGGCCGGGCGGCGTGGCCTACCCGGCCAATATGGTCGCGGCAGTCGCTTCGATGCCGCCGGCGACGATCAGCGAATCCCCGCCGACGAGGCCAACCTTGGTCTGGCCGTTCTCATGCGCGCGCAGCCAGGCGACCTGCTCCGCGACCACCAGATAGTCGCCGCCGCGCGACTTGAGTGAAACGAACTTCATGCTGATGCCTCCTGGCGTTGCAGGCACCTGTAGCGAAGCGGCTTCTGAGTCAGGTTAACGGTCGCATCCCCGTCCCGCATCGCGCGCCGCCGGTCCCTGCATTACGAGGGGCGCCCCGCGAGGTGAGCGTCTTCTTTCCGGGTCAGATCACGACAAAATCGCTCGCGGCCAGCGCGAGCCCTGCACCAATGCGTGCGAACAATATCTGCGCGGTGGCGCCATTGCCGTCGGCGTCGAAGAAGAGCTGGCCGGTGGCGGCGTTGTAGACGATCCGATCGTCGGCATCCTGCGCCGCGGTGCCGGTGACGAACGCATTGGCGCCCAGCGCGCCGAGGCCGCCGATCCCGCCGAACACCGCGTCTTCGAGCGCGATCGTATCGTCCAATGCGCTGAAGCCGCCGATCGTATCGACATTGCCGGCCCCGATCGCCGTGGTGAACGCGAACGTATCCGCCCCGCCGAATCCCAGCAGTGTGTCGTTGCCGCCGCCGCCGTTCAGCACATTGGCGCCATCGTTGCCGAAAATCGTGTTGGCGATGTTGTTGCCGGTGAGGTCGATCGCATGGGTCGCGCCCTGGCTGGTCGTCGACATGGTTTCGACCGACTCGTTCGCGGCGAGGACATAGCTCGCCGAAGCATAGAGCGTGTCGGTGCCGCCGCCCGCCGCTTCGAACACCCGGTCGCCGAATATGTCGACGAAATAGGAATCGTTGCCGCCGAAGCCCTGCATATAATCGATGCCGGTCAGCCCGTTCAGCGCGTTGGCGCCATTGTTGCCGAAGATGGTGTTGGAGAGATTGTTGCCGGTGAGGTTGATCGCGGCGGTGCCGGCCTGGCTGGACGTCGAGAGATATTCGACTTCCTGGTCGAAGGTGAGCGCATAGCTGAAGCTCGCGAACACTGTGTCGTTGCCGCCGCCGGCCGCCTCGACGATCTGGTCGGTGGCCACGTCGATCATATAGCTGTCGTTGCCGCCAAAGCCGATCAGCATGTCGGACCCGGCGGCGCCGTTCAGGATATTGGCCCCGTCATTGCCAAACAGGATGTTGGCGATGTTGTTGCCGGTGAGGTTGATCGCGAGGGTGCCGGCCTGCGCGCTCGTCGAGAGATATTCGACCGAGACATTGGCGGCGAGCACATAGGAGACGCTGGTGTAGAGCGTGTCGTTGCCGCCGCCGGCGGCCTCGACGATCTGGTCGCCGACATTGTCCACGAAATAGCTGTCGTTGCCGCCCAGCCCGTTCATCGCGTCCGCGCCGCCGCCGCCGTTCAGGCTGTTGGCGCCGGCATTGCCGATCAGCGAATTGACCCGATTGTTGCCGCCGAGGTTGAGCGCCGCAGTCCCCGCATGGCTGTTGGTCGAGAGGATCTCGACATAATGGTCGGCGGCGAGCGCGTAGCTGGTGCTGGCATAGACCACGTCGGTGCCGCCGTTGCTGGACGTCTCGACCACCTGGTCGGCGGCGACGTCGACATAATAGATGTCGTTGCCGCCCAGGCCGCTCATCACGTCGGCGCCGGCGAGGCCGTTCAGCATGTTGGCGCCGGCATTGCCGGTGATCGTCTGGCCGAAGCCGTTGCCGGTGAGGTTGATCGCCAGTGTCGCGGCGGCATCGCCGGTCGAAAGAGCCTCGACATGCTGGCCGGCGGTGAGGATGTAGCTGACGCTGGCAAAGACGGCGTCCTGCCCTTCATCGGCGAGCTCGATGACCACGTCGCCGGCATCGTCGACGAAATAGCTGTCCTCGTCTGCGCCGCCCTCCATCCGGTCGCCGCCGCCGCCGCCGCGCAATTCGTCGTCGCCGGCGCCGCCATAAAGCAGGTCGAGCCCGCCCGCGGTCGAAAGAATGTCGTCGCCGCGCAGGCCGTGGACGACGTCGTCCGCCGACCCGGTGGTGAGGGTGATGCCGTCGACCCCGCCGAAATCGAGCGTTGCGACGCCGTCGATGCGGATCCGGCCGCTGCTCCCGAACCCGTCGAACAGGGGCGGGGATTCATAGGTTACCGCTTCGGTCGCCGCGCCATAGTCGACGATCAGCCGGTTCGCCCCAAGGCCCATTTCGACGACGCTGAGCGCGGCCGTGGCCGTGTCCGTGGCGCCGCCGTAGACGGTGACGATGTCGTCGCCGTCGCCGGTATAGACCGCGTTGCGCAGCGAGGCATCGACGTTCAGCCGGATGATGTCGGCGCCGTCGCCCGAATAGAAGTTCAGCAGCTGTTCGACGCCGCGCAGATAGCGCTCGGTCGCGCCGGCGCCGACGGTCACGCCGCCGACGTCGTTGAGATCGAGGATGACGGCCTGGTCGCCACCGAGGTCGCTCCAGTCGACCTGGACGGCAGTGTCGACGCCCGCGCCGCCGTCGATCCGGTCCCGTCCGGCGGCCAGATCCGAATATATGGTGTCGTTGCCGCTCCGGGTCGAAACCCGATCCTCATCGCCGACAGCATAGACGATGTCGTTGGCCGACCCGGTGGTGATGGTCAGACGCTCGATGTCGTGGAAGGTCAGGCGGTCGTCGCCGTCAACGCGGATCAGGCCGGCCGCGCCCTCCTGGCCGTAGGAGGGCGGGGTGGCGAAGGTCACGGCCTCGGTGAGATCGCTGAAATCGACGATCAGATGGTCATGGCCGGCGCCGAGGCTGACCACATCCTGGCCGGTGTCGGCGCTCGTCGTGCCGCCGAAGGTTGTGGCGGTGTCGTTGCCGTCGCCGCCGAGGACCGTGTCGTCGCCGGCGCCGCCGAACAGCTGGTCGTCGCCGTCGCCGCCGTCGAGCGCGTCCGTGCCGGCATTGCCGAACAGCCGGTCGTCGCCGCCAAGCCCGTTCAGCACGTCGTCGCCCGCGCCCCCGGCCAGCGTCTGGCCGGCGATCGTGCCGGTCCGGGTCACATCGTCCTCCGGGACGATGCCGAAGATCATATAGACAGCGCCCGCCCCGTAGCCGCCGGCGTCGCTGCCCGACGCGCTGACCAGGATCTCGTCGAAGCCGTCGCCATTGACGTCGCCGGCGGACGAAACCCGGCGCCCGGTGAAATCGTAATGCGACACGCCCTCGATGACATAGCCGTCGGCGTCGGCCAGCGCATTCAGATCGATCGGCCCGAAGCCGCTCGCCTTGCCGAAGATCACATAGGCGCGGCCGACCTGATCGGGCGCTCCGAACGGCGCCCCGACGATGACATCGTCGAAGCCGTCGCCATTGACGTCGCCGGCCGAGGACACGCTGAGGCCCGTCGCGGAATCGTCGGTCGCGCCCCTGATGCGGAAGCCGTCGGCGGGGGCGAGGGTCGGCAGATCGATGGTGTCGAAGCCGCCCGCTTTGCCGAACACCACATATGCTGCGCCGACGCCGTCCGCGTGCGTGCCGACGAGGATGTCCTCGAAGCCGTCGCCGTTGACGTCGCCCGCCGCCGAAACGCCATAGCCGGCCTGGTCGCCCGGACCGCCGCGAAGGATGAACCCCTGCTCCTCGGTCAGGATCTCGAGGTCGATCGTGCCGAAGCCTCCGGCCTTCCCGTAGATCACGTAGGCGGTGCCCGCGAGATAGCCGGTGCCGTCATTCTGGTTCGAGCCGAGGATGATGTCGTCGAAGCCGTCGCCGTTGATGTCGCCGAGCGAGGAGATGCTGGACCCGAGAAAGTCGTTGGCGTTCGCGCCTTGGAGGATGAAGCCGTCCGACGCCGAGAATTGGGCAAGGTCGATGGTCGCGAAGCCGTCGGCCTTGCCGAAGATCACATACGCCCGGCCGGTATTGGCGCCCCCGGCATCGTTGTCGGGCGCGCCGACGATGACGTCGTCGAAGCCGTCATTGTTGATGTCCCCGGCGGCGGAGACGCCCGAGCCGGTCCAATTGGACTCGAGGCCCCGGATCCTGAAGCCGTCGGCGAGGCTCAGGCTGGCGAGGTCGATCGAATCGAACCCGCTGGTCCTCCCGAAAACGACATAAGCATGTCCCCTCAGATTCTCCGCCCGCGGGGCGCCGATGATGATGTCGTCTATGCCGTCGCCATTGACGTCGCCGGCCGAGGAGAGAGCCTCGCCGGCGGCGTCGCCGGCGCTGGCGCCCTGGATGAAGAAGCCCTGGTCCGGCGACAAAGCCTCGAGGTCGATCGGGCCGAACGACGCTCCGGCCTGACCGAAGAGCACGAAGGTTTCGCCAAAGCCGGTCGGGGCCATGTTGTTGAGGATGCCGCCGAGCAGGAAATCGCCGAAGCCGTCGCCGTTGAAGTCGCCGGCGGCCGAAACGTCGCGGCCCAGATTGGCGAATGGCCCGAGCCCGTCGATGCGGATGCCGCGCGAGCCCAAATTGGAAAGCTGGATGATGATGGTCACGACCTGGCTCCCCCCGGAGACTCGTCCATATGTCGTAGCGGCGTGGTCGAGACGCGTCCAGCCGGCTGCCCTGCTCTTGGATTGCTCCACTGCCGCGCCGGCGGCATCCGCCTGTAAAGCGGAGCAGCGAGAGAACGCATTTGGACTATGCTACGCGCATCGCGATACGCGCCCTCATTTCCGGGCCTTCGCTCTTCCGCTCGAGTCCGGGCAGGATGTTCCTGCCGTCATGGCCGCGCTCCGGGATGCCGCGACAACGGCAAGGGCGCGCGGCCTTGGGGAGGGCGAGGCTTTCCGAAGCCGTCTTTGACCCGTCCGGCCGCACTGCTACGATCGCGGCGTCACACAGGAGCTCGATATATGAGCAGGGCCGAAGCCGCCGGGCAGGAAGAGCGTTTCGCCCTGACCGCTTCCCGTCATTTTCCGGAGTGGCTGGCGGGGACCGGCGGCAGCCTCGCCTTCACCACCTATCAGGCGGGCAAGCTGTTTCTGCTGGGTGTGAAGCCAGATGGGGGGCTGTCGGTGTTCGAGCGGACCTTCCCGCGCTGCATGGGCCTCGCCGTCGCCGCGGACGGCCGCAGCCTCGCGCTGGCGACCCAGTATCAGATCCAGCGCTTCGACAATGTCCTGCCGCCCGGCCAGGCGAACCAGCAGGGTTTCGATGCCGTCTACGCGCCGCACGCCGGCTGGGTGACCGGCGACCTCGACGTCCACGACGTCGGCTTCGGCAAGGACGGCCGGCCGGTCTTCGTCAACACCCTGTTCGCCTGCATCGCCGCGGTCAGCGACGGCCACAGCTTCCGGCCGCTCTGGAAGCCGGGCTTCATCTCGCGTCTCGCGCCCGAAGACCGCTGTCATTTGAACGGGATGGCCATGGAGGCCGGGCGGCCCCGTTACGCCACGGCCGTCTCCCGATCCGACGCGGCCGACGGCTGGCGCGACCGCCGCGCCGACGGCGGGGTTCTTATCGATATCGACAGCAACGACATCGTGGCCGATGGCCTTGCGATGCCACATTCGCCGCGGCTGCATGAAGGCAGGCTGTGGGTGCTTAATTCGGGTGCGGGAGAATTCGGCTATGTCGATCCGGCCTCCGGAAGATTCGAGCCGGTCGCCTTCTGCCCCGGTTATGCCCGCGGCCTCGCCTTCGCCGGCGGTCACGCCGTCATCGGCCTGTCGGTTGCGCGCGAGAACCGGACTTTCTCCGGGCTGCCGCTCGACGCCGCGCTGAAGCGGCGCGATACAGAGGCGCGCTGCGGACTCGCCGTGGTCGATCTTGCAACCGGCGACATGACGGGATGGGTGCGGATCGAAGGCGTGGTGCGCGAGCTCTACGACGTCGCGGCCCTCCCGGGCGTCCGCTGCCCGTCCGCCATCGGCTTCAAGACCGACGAGGTGAAACACGTCGTTTCAATCGAGGCGAACGAGTTGTGACCCGCCGTTGAACGTCGGCTCTCGCTGAACGTCGGGAATCCGGGAGTCCCAGGCTTTTTCGGTCAATCCGAATGTCGGCGAATGTGAGGTTGGTGGATAGGGCCTCCGCCAAGTCATCGGAGGTATCTTACTGCAACTACTATCTTATTATCTGATCCTTCCATGTCTTCCCACACTCTATCCCACGCCATCCCAAAACCGGTATGGGACTGGAGCCGCCCTCTCCAGCCCAGAGGACTTGAAACTGAACTGCCCGACGCGTCAGCCAATGTCGAATTTTCGCCCTTGCGCCATGACCGATCTGGAGAATACCCTGGCCGCCACCAGCGAGGCGACATTTGAGGCGGCAATCGACCGGGCCATCGCCGAGGGCCGGCAAGGCTGGCTGCCGTCGAGTAGCCATGACGACGTTCGTCCAGCGGGCGTTGTGCGCCGGGATTATCCGTTCAGTCAGGAGATCGCGGAGGTTCTGCCCTGGTGGAACTGGATAGAAGAGGAGCGAAACCGCCGAGCCAAGTAGTCGCTGCTTGTTGAGGACTGGAGTCCGCAGAGTCCGCCCCAAAAAGCCGTCATTCCACTACCGGCCAATTCTGAGCATCGCTGAAGGTTGACGAAACCCATGACCCGAAGCGAATATTGCCGCCGGTTGCGTTTGAGAATGAGAACAGAGGCTATCAAACGCAGCGAACGTACCAACACCCATGACGCTCTCGCGAGTTCAGGTCCCCGAGCAGATCAACCGCTTCAATCGGAGCCCCTTGATGTCCAGCAGCCTTGCCGACCAAGACCAAAGACAGCGCGTCGCGCTGCTGCTGGGGATCGCGCTCGCCTCGATCATGCTGTGGCAGACCACGCTCGGCAGCCTCCTGCTCTATCCTTTCACCATATTGGCGACCTGGTTTCATGAAATGGGCCATGGCATCGCTGCGATGCTCACAGGCCGAGGGTTCGAACGCCTGCTCATTTTCGCTGACGGTTCGGGCGTCGCCCAGTCGCTGCGTCCTACCGATGGGTACAGGCTGACCGATGCGCTGGTCGCGGCAAGCGGGCCACTCGGACCGGCGATCGCAGGCGCGCTGCTGATCATCTCCTCGCGCTCGCCCACCGCCACGCGCAACGCTCTGGCGGTGATGGGCGTCGCGCTGATCCTGTCCACTTTGATCTGGGTCCGGTCGCTGACGGGTTGGTTGGTTTTGCCTGCACTGGGCGTTGCGACCGTCGTGCTCGCGCAGCGCGAATCCCTGCCTTTGCAGCGCTTCGTCATCCAGCTCATGGGCGTACAGGCGTGCATCAGCGTGTGGAAACAGTTCGACTATCTGTTCAGCCCAGGTGGAACCGTCGGCGGCCGGCTGCATCGATCGGACACGGGCGCCATCGCGGATGTTCTGCTTCTGCCTCATTGGTTTTGGGGCGCGAGCATCAGCGCAGCGATCCTGGCCTTTTTATGGGGGAGTTTCAGGCTCGCTTTCCGACGCTGAAGCCGGGGCCATGACAGTCTGCCGGCCCATTCCCACCCAATCTGATCAAAACTTCATCGACCGGTACCAATCGCCGACGGGGCTGAGAGCAACCTTCGAACATCGGGAAGCCACCCTTTTACACCTCTGAGCGGCTTTTGCGGCTCGGCAAGACCGTCGCCTTCCAGTCGATTTGAATCTTGCACCGGTCAGACCGCTACCGGCCACATTATGCCATTGGTCGCATGGCTTCGAACTGCCGCGGTTGTCTGACACGCCCGAGTGCGGTCATTCGTTCAGAAGAGAGGCAACGGCTGCTTCGACCGGTAGCGGGTGGTCGGCGCCGGTCGAACCCGGACTAAGCGAAGCGTTGGTCGACGAGACAGGCGAACATCCATTGGTTGGTACTTCATGACTGCGCTCGGACGTTAGACCTGCCTCAGGCCGCGACGCGATCCTCCTGCTGAAGAAAAGCGACGATATGATCGGCCGGCATCGGCTTGCCGATGTGCCAGCCCTGGGCCGTGTCGCAGCCCATGTCGCCGAGGCGTGCCAGGCAGTCGGCATCCTCAATCCCCTCGGCGACCACCTTCATCCCGAGTTCGTGCGCCATGGCAATGGTGGAGCGGACCATGATCGCGTTCCGGCTGTTGACAGCCAGGTCGGCGACGAAGCTCTTGTCGATCTTCAATTCGGTCGCCGGCAGATTCTGGAGATAGGCCAGGGACGACTGGCCGGTGCCATAATCGTCGATGGAGATTTTGAGACCCAGGGCACGCCAGCTGTTCAACGCGGCGATCGCCTGCACACTGTCTTTCATTGTCGCGGATTCGGTAACCTCCAGCGTGACGCAGTCGGCCGGCAGGCGCGCGGCGGCGATCTCGCGCTCCAGCAAGATGGCGAAGGAGGGGTCGAGCAGCAAAGTCGCCGAGACGTTCACCGCGACGTCGAGATGGATGTCCTGGGCGCGCCAGCGGGCGGCGTCGTCCAGCGCATGCCTGAGCACTGAAAGCGTGAGATCGCTTGCGCGGCCCTGGGCCTCCACCTGCGGAATGAAGCGATCGGGCGCGATCGGGCCGCGTTCGGGATGGTCCCAGCGCACCAGGGTTTCGACTCCGACGATACGGCCGGTCGCGATGTCCAGCTTGGGTTGATAGGCATTCCACACATGGCCCTCGACCAAAGCGGCATCGAGCTCCGAGAGCATCGAAAGGTGCCAGTCCGCGTCGTCGTCCCCTGCGGTGAAGCGCTCCCAAAGGGCGCCGCGGGCGGCCGCGCGCTCGGCGGCGAGGCAGGCATCGGCAACCTGCTGGCGCGGCCCATCGGTGACCGGGTCGGCAACGCCAAAGGCGAGGACGACATCGATCAGGCGGCCGCATTCGACCGGCGCGCGCATCAACGCGGCGAGTCCCTCCAGCCGCTGCTCGAGTGGAACGTCGCCGCCCCGGACCTCGATCCAGGCCAGATGCGCCTCGTCGATCCGGTAGACCGGCCGGTCCTGGCCGAAGCCCAGGCGGTCCGCGATCCGGCGGACGAGCGCGACCGTCGCCTCCGGCCCGATTCCCGCCGATATCGTGGCGAAGCGATCGATCCGGGCGACGACGATCGAGGCGTTGCCGGCGGCCGCGGCGAGCATGACCGCCTCGCCATTGGGAAGGCCGGTCGCCTCGTCGACGAGTCGGCGCTGACGGAAGCGGACCGCTCCATAGAGGCCCAGAGTCGCGAGCGCCGAGGCCGCCAGCGCGAGAAGCGCCGGGGCAAGCGGGAAGGACAGGGCCCAATATTGCTCCGCCGGGAGCGGCAGCGCGAGGATGACGAGCACTCCGGCAGCGAAGGCGGCGATCCTGGCCGAACGCCGCCCCTCGGGAAGGGTGGCGGCGATCAGGGCGAATGCGATGAGCAGCGGCCAGAGGCCGCCGGCCATTACGGGCGGAGGACCCGCGAGCAGCGTTTCGGAGGCGAGCGCCTGGATAACGACGCCGGGGATGACCCCATGCCCGGGCACCGCATAGCGATCGCCGCTCTCGACCGCGGTCGCCCCGACGAGTATTCGCTTGCCCCGCAATGCCGAAGCGGGGACCCGGCCCTCGAGGACGTCGACGAAGCTGTGTCGCGGAATCGTGGTCGGATCGATCGAATAGTCGATCGCGAAGGAGCCGTCGATCGCCGCCTCCCGTTCCGCGACCAGGGCCGCGAGAGAAGGGCGCGGGACACCCTCCACTTCGAGGCCGAGCGGCATCCGGCGGATGTTCCCGTCCTCGTCCGGGATCACGTTCACCGCCGCAAGAAAGGCGTGATCGCGCAATAGGTCGATAGGGACGTTTTCGACCACCTCGGCGCTGCCAGCCGAGGCCTGCTGCCGCAGCACCGCGAGCATGACGCTCCCGTCGGCGCGGGCAAGCGCCGCCGCAAAGGCCGAATCGTCGGCCGCGTTGGAGCGGGACGAGAAATCGACGTCGAAGGCGATCGAGCGCGCTCCTGCGGCGTGGAGGCGATCGACCAGGGCGCCGTGATGACGGCGCGGCCAGGGCCAGGTGGATATTCGCCGAAGCGAGCGAGAATCGATTTCGACGATGTGCACCTCGCCGCTCGCGGGATGCGCCCTCACGGTGTCGCGCACACCGCGCAGCAGGCGATCAATTCCCTCGCCGCTTCCCGCGCTCAGCGCGAGCAGACCCGTCAGGGCAGCGAGCGCCGCGACGATGATGCGGCGGTGACCGAGGATTCGATCGAACAAGGCCAGGGTCATGCGTACCTCAGCTTAGCATTGGGCCAATGACGGACGAGCCTCAGTCATCATCGCCATCGTCAGGGTCGTCATTGCCGCCGCCATTGCCGGGGTTGCCCGCGTCGTCGCCGTCGTCGTCATTGCCGTGGCCGTTATTATCAGCCTCGTCGTCGCCGTCGTCGTCATTGCCGCCGCCATTGTCGCTGCCGGGGCCGCTATTGTCGTTGCCTCCGCCATTGCCGGGGTTGCCCGCGTCGTCGCCGTCGTCGTCATTGCCGTGGCCGTTATTGCCGTCGTCGTCGTTTCCTGGCGTGGTGGTTTCGCCGCCGTTGCCAGCGGTGTCCGGGCTGCTCGTGTCATTGCCGGCATTGCCCGCATCGGCGTTGCCCGCAGCGTCCGCACGCACCGCATCGCTAACATCGGCAAGCGCCAGGTCGACGCCGGCATTTCCTTCGACCAGGCCTCCGGTGATCTCGGAAAGCGCGATCGGCTCTTCCGTCACCAGGGCGACCACCGTCACCTGGCTATCCGCGGGGCCTCGATAATTCCCCGTCTCCGATGGCGGCACGGTAACCGCGCCCGCCGCGGGAACGCCGTTGGAGCGGATCGACCGCCTGGTTTCCCCCTGGATATTGAGCAGCTGAAGATCGGCGGCCGAAACCGTCGCGATCATGCCTGGCCGGACCAGGTCGGCCGCGCCGCCATCGGCAGTCGATACCTCGACGGCGCCTTCGGTGACCTGGACCGATGCTCCCGCCTCGCTGACGGTGACGGTGAAGACCGTTCCCTTCACGACGGCAGCCAGATATGGCGTCTGCACAGCGAAATGCGATGTCGCGCGATGCTGGATGCGAAACATCGTCGTGCCGGCCTCGGCGATGATTTGGACGAGGCTTCGGCTCCCTCCCCGCTCGGCGGTGGGGACGCGAATCCGGCTCGCCGGCGATACGATCACATAGTCGAGCCCGCGAACCAGGACGGCGCGGGCCCGCTGCGCCGTCGTCACCACCGAGCCTCCGGAGAGCTGAGCGCCGCGCGTCGCCGGGCGGATGCGGCCTCCCTCGACGATGCGGACGTCGCCGCTGGTTTCGCTGACCCGCCACGGTGCAGCCTGCGCCAAAGCCGGTCCGCTCGCGGCGAAAATCATCGCCACGAGAGCCAAGAGAAACTTACGCATAACTGGCGGCCTTCCAAAACACCGGAACGAGCGTGCCAGATAGCCGCGACGTGTTGCAAAGCCCTCAAGGAGCGGGGTTAACCGCGGTTAATTCGCTGATTGATAAAAGGAAATCTTCATCCGGCGTCGCTAGGTCCCAAGCGGTGAATCAAAGCACATTCCATCCACGCGGTCGCGGAGCCTTGTCCCTCTTTGCGGGGCTGCTCCTTGCCATCCCGCCAGCCGCGACCGGCCAGACTCCCGTCGACCGGGCCGATCCGTCCGTCGTGGAGGAGCAGATCGAGGCCAGCGATCGCCAGCAACGATCGCGCCCCGAAGCCGCCTTGCCCGCGCCCCCCGCGCGGCGCGCCGCCGCGCCGCCGGCGGAGATGGTGGTGGCCGGCGCGATCCGGATCGAGGGCGCGACAGAAGTGCCGCCCGCCGCCTTTGCTCCCGCGATCGAACCCTATCTCGGCCGCCCTTTGGGTCCGGACGATCTGCGCGCCCTCACGCGGGACATCGCCCAAGTGGCGCGCGCCGCCGGCTTCGGCCTCGCCACCGCCTGGATTCCCGGCCAGAGCCTCGTCACGGGTGTGCTCAGGGTCGTGGTCGACGAGGGCCGGATCCACGCCGTCGAAGTCGAGGGCAATGGCCGCGAGGCAGTCGAGCGCCGGCTGGCGCCCCTCGCCACGGGTCGGCCCCTTCGTACTGCGGAGCTTGAGCGGCAGTTGGTGCTGGCAGGCGACCTCGCCGGCATTTCGGTCGGTCGCCCGCGCATCGTGCGCCGCGACGGCCGGAACATCCTCAAGGTCCGCGCCGGCCTGGATCGCGTGGAGGGCCGAGCCACGATCGACAATTCAGGGTCGGCCGCGGTCGGGCCGGTGCGGGCACGGCTCAACGTCGACATCCACAGCCTCGGAGTCGCCGGAGACCGGCTGTCCATAGGGGGTGTGGTTACGCCCATGCAGCCACGCGAGTTCCAGCTCGCCCAGGCAAGCTACACGATGCCGGTCGGCCGCAGCGGAACCGAAGCCTCGGTGCGGGGCTATGTCGGTCACAGCGATCCGGGCGCGAGCCTTCGCGACCAGGACGTTGCCGGCCTCAGCGCCGAGGTCGAAGCCTCCGTATCCCACCCGATCGTGCGAAGCCGCGCCGCCAGCCTCTGGGCGAGCGCCACCATGACCCTACGCGACAGCCGGCTCGACCGCCGCGGCGCCAGGGTGCGCGACGATCGAATCGTCGCGGCCACCGCCACGCTTTTCGGCAACGCCCGAGTCGGGCCCGGCCGCTTGCGGGCGCGGCTGAGCTACGTCCAGGGATTCGACTGGTTGAATGCCACCCAGCGCGGGGATCCGCTGACATCTCGCCGGGACGCCGGGGGGCCGTTCTCGAAGATCGAACTTTGGACGCAATATGAACGGCCGCTCGGTGGCGGGTTCAGCGTCGACCTGCGAGGCCAGGGCCAGATTGCGTCCAGGCCCTTGCTGGCCAGCGAAGAATTCGGGCTGGGCGGCCGGCGATTCCTGCGCGGTTTCGATCATTGGGAGATGTCCGGCGACGAGGGCGTGGCGGGCTCGGCGGAAGTCCGTTACGACTTGACCGGCGGCCTGCCGAGACCGCTGAGGCGCCTCCAGCTCTATCTCTACGCAGACGCAGGACGCGCAACCAATTTGCGCGACGGCTCCGGCGGCGGCTCGATCGCCTCGGCGGGCGGTGGCGTCCGGGCGTGGCTCACGGAGGGATTCGAAGCCGGCCTGGAATTGGCACTGCCACTCACCGACGGGCTCTTCGACGACGATCCCGATCCTCGTTTCTCGTTTACGGTAGGCGGCCGATACTAATGCACGCGCGATGTAATTAGAAGAAACTACTGGTCTTTCCGCTTTGCTCCAGGGCCTTCACGGCAATCCTGCGCATTCCGTAGAAGCCCTTGCCTCGAAACAGCTCGGCGGCCCTTTCGAGTGGGACGTGACGGATAGGTTCATGTCCGCCTTCCGGCGTTGTCACATCAGAAGCAGCCGGTCCGATTACGGCCAGATGCGGTCGTTCAGTCGATCGATCCGAACGTCTGCTTTCGACGGTGGAGTCACTGGGTGGTAGCGCATGTGCACGCCGCGCCGCCGTACCTTCAAGTTCGACGATGGCACCGACTTGAAATTCAACTCCCGAGAGGATCGCTTTGTGCTCGTCACCGTCTACAATACCGTTCCCGGCAAATCACCCGATCCTCCAGTTGAGGAGTGTCCCTTCGCCGTCGAGGCACTCCTCCCAGAACCACTGCGGCACGGCGACGAATGTCGGCGGATATGAGGATGGTGGATAATATGTCCGCCACACCGATGTATATTTGGCTCACTCGGCTCCACCGTGGCTTGGTGATAAATCATTCAGATCGGAGGCTCAGCGAGAATGAAGAATGCAACAGCTGGCTAGCCGCTTTTGTCGCACGCACTGAAGTCAGCCGTCGCGGCCCTTGCTCTCATTCGTCTCGTGAATGTGGTCGCCTCTGGCCTGGCCTTTGCTAAGATCATGCGATCCAACATCTGCCGCGGGACCGGCGGGCGGGACGGGCGCACGCGAACCAACCGAGGCCAGTCTGAGTACAAAAAAGGAGATGAGGCCGAGCACTGCCACTGCGGTGAGAATCCATAGGATGGCGGCAGGCCCCGTCCAAGATAGCATTAGCGCGCTCAGCACATCTACCGTGTAGTGCGCCAACATAAGTAATATAATGAGAAGTCGACGCCCCCTAGTCCAGGCACTGAACAACGATAAGGTAAGTAAAAAATGGACAACCGTTTTTAGCGGTATGAACAAGATAATCATAGTTGCTAGATAATAGCTATTTAATATCTCTAGCTCAAAAGTCACGCTCCCAAAATGATCTAGTCTAGTGTCAAACAGAGTATTGAGCGATAGCAAGAAGAGACGGTAGAATTGGAAAGGCAATTCAAATAATGAAATAGAGGCAGCAAAAGCTATAGAGCTTCGTAACGGTGAAATTTCCCACTTACAAGAACGGTGAACGAATAAGATACGCGCGGTGTCTTCCACAATAGTCGCGATGAAAAACATGCATGAGGTTCGAATTAAAAAGCTCTCCGGCGCAATTAGGTCGGAAATTGTTGACGCAAGCGAGCCGTGGACGATCCAAGCTGCCGTGATCGCCAAGCAATAACCCACTGATCTAAGCGCTAATATTTTCCCATTGAGCAGCATTCCTCGCAGGAGCAATGCGCTGAATAGTAAAATACAAATGACGACTAGCAATGATGTCATCGCGAAACCAGGCTTACACGAAGGTCACGCCCTCGCCCGAGAGGCTGTCGACCCGCGCGTCGGTCAGCCGGCCCAGTAATTGGCGTCCAACCACAGAGATTAACGATTAATCGCATACATTTGTCTAATTTAAGAACTCATCATAGTTTCTTTCGCCTGCTTTCCCTGTCGAAACTTCGAATGACCCCAGTGCTACGGGCCAGGGCTCATCGTAGGTAAAGCACTCGATACTAGCGATTTGGCCGTTGCGGATAAACAACACGCATCCAAAGCCATTATTGAGAGCTGATGCCGCTCCATCAATGTCAGAGACTTCAAAGTTATTCACGCCAACTTTTAAATCATCGGCTACCTCTTTTACGGTAGTAAAGAAGCCCACGCCCGTATATTCGCGCCCGGAAACCTGAAGCAGTGAAGCTCGATTCAGTAGCGTTTCTAGCACAATGCCCGACCCTGTGAGGCCGGCACGAAGGACTGCTTGTTCGAGTTCGTTCAATCGTGTCACCAAAATGTTCCCACTCTAAAAATTCCTCCGACCACGTTTCCCCTGGCAGTGATCGTGATACCTGAAACAGTGATTTGACGCGTTACAACGCCGGATATACCCTCTTGCGTTGCGATTCTCTGCATGGCGCCTTGCACAGCGTTGAAGGCTGCTTCCTGCGATCCTAATCTCTCTGCGAGTGCCAATGCGTTCGGATGCGCGTCTCGGAATATGTGCCTTAGCTTGTTGCAATCTACATTATGCACCACGGCCCGGTCATCGCCAATGAGGAGCGTGTGCCATTCTTCGACGGTAAGATTGTAGGTGAGCTCGACGCGGGTCGTGAGGGTTAGCGCAGTTACCACTAGGTCGTCGTCGCTCGCCGTGTCGATACGGTCGCCGGGCCTGAGATCGACGGTGTGCACCCAGCCGCGCCCGTGGACGCGCCAGGGGTGGTCATCGGTGGCGTGGAACGCTCCGTCTCGCCGCCTCCGTCGCGCAGGTTGAGCGCGTAGAGCGGCTTGGGCTCGGGCCGGATCAGGTCCGTGATCCGCTGCGGCGCGATTTCTCCCGTCTCCTCGTTCATCGCCATGACGAGGTCGCCGACCGTGATCTCCTCGATCGGGCGCAGGCCGGCTGGTGTGGCGACCAAAGTTCCGGCCTCGAGGCAACC
>Ga0190265_10000462_pt1 | contig 29008 bp, 26 predicted proteins | sample Popmic124T_FD_133135 | JGI IMG/M metagenome (GOLD analysis project Ga0190265, IMG submission 133135) | Populus adjacent soil microbial communities from riparian zone of Indian Creek, Utah, USA - 124 T | ecosystem: Environmental > Terrestrial > Soil > Riparian zone | place: USA: Utah | collected...
CGCGCGGCGGATCGTCATGGACCCCTCGAAGCTCTCCCGTTCGCTCGGCGGCAGCCGGCGCTTCACCGTCGCCGAACTCGCCCGTATCGCCGACGCGGGCAGCGTCGACGCCGCCTGGCTGCTGGGTTCCGGCGCGGCAGCAGCGACGGCCGCCCCCGGCGTGTACGCCGCGCCGCCGGCCTCGTCCGCCCGTACCGCCGCCGCGCGTGCGAACGGGGCGCCCGAGGGCGGACGCCCCTTGCAGATCGTGCGCGAAACGGTGCGGCTCATCGCCGAGTACGGCTTCCACGCCGTACGCGTCTCCGACATCGCCGAAGCCTGCGCGACGAGCACCGCAGCCATCCACTACCACTTCCCCGGCCGCGCCGAGCTCCTCGAAGCCGCCGTGCGCTGGTGCATGGACGAGGACACCGCGCGCCGTGCCGCCCGTACCGCCGAGGCGGGCGACGCGGCCGGCGAACTCCGTCAGCTGATCGAACTGCAGACACCGCGCACCACGCAGCAGCGGCGGCAGTGGCTGGTCTGGCTCGACCTGTGGGCGGAGGCCGCCCGGTCCACGGCCATCGGCCGGCTGCACGTCGACTACTACCGGCAGTGGCGTACGACCGTCGCCGACGTCATCCGGCGCGGCAGCCTGCAGGGCGTCTTCCGCGACGTCGACCCCGAGTTCAGCGCACTGCAGCTCACCGCCCTGATCGACGGACTGGCGGCGCAGGTACTCGCCGCTGTGCCGCCCGACGGGAGCGACACCCGGAGCAGGACGGGCGGCATGGACGCCGAGGACATGCGCACCGCTCTGCTCGCCCACGTCGAAACCCACTTGTCCGCACCCTGCAAGAAGTCCCGCTTCCACCCCGAACCGGATTCCGTACGAGCGGAGGAACCGCCATGCCCATGAACAACTCCGTCATCATCACCTGCGCCCTCACCGGAGCCGGCGACACCGTCGGCAGGAGCCCGCACGTCCCCGTCACCCCGGAACAGATCGCCCGCTCCGCGGTCGAGGCCGCCGGGGAAGGCGCCGCCGTCGTGCACATCCACGTACGCGACCCCGAGAGCGGTGCCCCCTCCCGCGATCCCCGCCTCTACCGCGAGGTCGTGGAGCGGATCAAGGAAACCGGCACCGACGTGGTCATCAACCTCACCGCCGGCATGGGCGGCGACCTCGTCATCGACCCCGACGAGCCGCTCACGCACCTGCCGGGCACGGATCTCGTGAGCGGCATCGAACGGCTGCCGCACGTCGAGGACCTGCTCCCCGACATCTGCACCCTGGACTGCGGCTCGCTCAACTTCGGCGGTGGCAGCAACCTCTACATCTCCACCCCCGACATGCTGCGCGCCGGTGCCAAGCGCATTCAGGAGCTGGGCGTACGGCCGGAGTTGGAGATCTTCGACACCGGACAGCTGTGGTTCGCCAAGCAGCTGCTGGAGGAGGGCCTGCTGGACGAACCCACCATCTTCCAGCTGTGCATGGGAATTCCGTGGGGCGCTCCGGCCGAGCCGGGCGTGCTGAAGTCGATGGTCGACTTCCTGCCCGAGGGCGCGCAGTGGGCCAGCTTCGCGCTCGGACGGATGCAGATGCCCTGGGTCGCCCAGTCGATCCTGCTGGGCGGCAACGTGCGGGTCGGGCTGGAGGACAACCTCTACCTCAGCAAGGGCGTCAAGGCGACCAACGGACAACTGGTCGAGCGGGCCGCGCACATCACCGAGCTGCTGGGCGCCCAGGTCGCCACACCGGACCAGGCACGTGAGCGCCTGGGGCTCAAGCCCCGCCGCTGACCGTTCCGGTACGAGCAGCACCCGGCTCCGCAGCCCCGCCGGCCCGTAAGCCGCAGGCCGCAGTCCCCCAGCAGCAACCCGTGAGGACACCACCAGCATGACCGCCGCACCCTCCCCCGGCCAGTCCCCCGCTCCCTGCCCGCCCGAGGCCGTACGCCGCGTCGCCTGCGTCGGCGCCGGGGTGATCGGCGGCGGCTGGGTGGCGCACTTCCTCGCCCGTGGCTACGACGTCACCGCCTGGGACCCGGCCCCCGACGCCGCACAGAAACTCCGCCGCCTCGTCGACGCGGCCTGGCCCGCCCTCGAACAGCTCGGCCTGCACGAATCGGCCTCGCCCGACCGGCTGACCGTCCTGCCCACCCTCGAAGAGGCCGTCGCCGACGCCCAGTTCGTACAGGAGAGCGCTCCGGAGAAGCTGGAGCTCAAGCGCTCGCTGCTGGCGCAGATCGACGCCGCCGCTCCCGCCGGTGTCGTCATCGCCTCCTCCACCTCCGGCTATCCGATGACCGACATGCAGCGCGGACAGGACGGACAGGGCGGAGCAGCCGACCCCAGCCGTCTGCTCGTCGGCCACCCCTTCAACCCGCCGTATCTCATCCCGCTCGTCGAGGTCGCGGGCGGCGAGCTGACGGACCCCGCCGCGGTCGCCTGGGCGTCGCGCTTCTACGAGGTGGCGGGCAAGTCCGTCATCACCATGAACCGCGAACTGCCCGGCTTCATCGCCAACCGCCTGCAGGAAGCGCTGTGGCGCGAAGCCCTCCACATGGTCGCCAACGGCGAGGCGACCGTACGGGAGATCGACGACTCGATCACCGAAGGCCCGGGACTGCGCTGGGCGTTCATGGGCCCCTGCCTCACCTTCGCTCTCGCCGGCGGAGAGGGCGGCATGGCCCACATGCTCGACCACTTCGGGCCGTCCTTGAAGTCACCCTGGACGCGCCTCGACGCACCCGAGCTGGACACTTCGCTGCGCGATGCGATGGTCGAGGGCTGTGACGAGGCCGCGGGTGGCCGCTCCATCGCGCAGCTCGTCGCGGAGCGGGACCAGGGAGTCATCAATGTGCTGCGGGCAACGGGGCGTCTGCCCCGGGGTGGTTCGCAGCCGCACGCCGCAGAAGCCGGGACCGTCGAGGGAGAGCACCCGTGAGCAGCGAGCAGATAGCGGACCACCCGGCGACCGTGCGCCCGGAGTGGATCGACTACAACGGGCATATGAACGAGGCGTTCTACGTCCTCGTCTTCGGGCACACCACGGACGAGATGATGATCGGGACGGGAATGGGGCCGCAGTACCGCGAGCAGAGCGGCTGCTCCCTCTACACGGCCGAGGCACATGTGCGCTATCTCCGTGAGGTCTCGGAGGGCACCGAACTCACCGTCCGTACCGGGGTGTTGGGCGTCGATGCCAAGAAGGTCCGCCTTGTGCTGGAGATGTACGCCGGCAGGAAGGAGGACCCCGTCGCCACGACCGAGCTCCTCATGATCCACGTCGACCAGGAGGCGGGCCGCGCCGCTCCCTTCCCCGAGTCCGTACATGAACGTTTCGCGTCCCTGGTGCAGGAGCCGCCCGAGTGGGCGGGCCGTTCGATCGGCCCCGTGCCCAAGGCGTAGAGCGCGCGGGCACGGGCCTGTCCCGGGGCCGGGCCTGTTCGCGGGCCTGCTCCCGGGCCTGTTCACATGGCGGTCACGCGTTGACGCTGCCCGGCGCCCGCACGCACAATGCAGTCGTGATCCAGCACTCGCCCGCCGCCCTCGGACACTTCTGTGTCCCGTGGCGGCGCGGGTGTGAGCGGTCCGGTCGATAGCGCGTCGCGTCACGCGCCCCGGACTCCCAGACCGCTCGCTCACCTCGAAGGATCATCATGACTGCCATCACCCCGGACACACCTGTCACCACACCTGTCCTGCGCGACGCACGCGTCCCCGCGGACGGCATGTACGAGGGCCGCCGCACCCTGCGCCGTCTGCCCGAGGGCACGCAGGAGCGTCCGTACGAGCGCTTCGAGCTCGTACCCCGAGGCCGCGTCATCGGCGCGGAGATCCGCGGCGTCGACCTGTCACAGCCCCTGGAGCCCGCTCTTCGCGAGGAGTTGAACAGGGCTCTGCTGGAGTGGAAGGTGCTCTTCTTCCGCGGCCAGGGCATCACCTCCCAGCAGCAGCGCGACTTCGCCGCCCACTGGGGCGAGCTGGAGACCAATCCGCTGCTGGCCCGCGGTTCCTCCGACGAGGTCGTGCGCTTCGACAAGGGCGGCAGCGGCACACCGACGTTCGAGAACGTGTGGCACACGGACGTCACCTTCCGTGAACGCCCCGCGCTGGGCGCCGTACTCCAGCTTCACGAGGTGCCGCCGTCCGGCGGGGACACCATGTGGGCCGACATGGCCGCCGCGTACGACAACCTTCCCGACACGGTGAAGGCACGCATCGACGGCGCGACGGCCGTGCACGACTTCATCCCCGGCTTCACGCGCTTCTACGGCCCGGAGAAGCTGATCCCCGTGCAGGAGGAGTTCCCGCCCGTCGAGCACCCGGTGGTGCGCACCCACCCGGAGTCCGGCCGGCGCATGCTCTTCGTCAACACCTCCTTCACCACCCGCATCGTGGGCATGGACCGTGAGGAGAGCGACCGGCTGCTGAGCTACCTCGTCAGGCAGGCACACGTGCCGGAGTACCAGGTGCGCTTCCAGTGGCAGGCCGGCGACATCGCCTTCTGGGACAACCGCGCCACCCAGCACTACGCGGTCGACGACTACGCCCCGCACCGCCGCGTCGCCGAGCGCGTCGCCATCGCGGGCGACCGGCCCTTCTGAAGAGGGCCGTGCGCGAACTCTGGCGGTAGTACTGACTAGTCAGTACGTTCCTTCCAACGAGCCCAGCAATTCCGATCGTTGGGAGTCCCCCCATGCAGTCGCCCATCCGCCGGAGAGACACCGGCACAACCGGTGCACTCAGTAGAGGAAGCATCCGAGGCAAAGCGGTCACCGCGCTGGCGGTGGCCGCTTTGTGTGCGCCGGGTGTCGTCGCAGCTGCCCCGGCATCTGCCGCGACGCCCGCAGAGACGCCCGCACAGGCCCCCGCAGAGCGGTCCGCCGCCCAGGCGCAGCCCGGTGACGTCATCAGTTCCGAACCCACAGAGTTCAAAGTGTTCGGCGTGCCCACCCCCACGCACGCCTGGAAGGTCCAGTACGCCTCGACCAACGCACGCGGAGAGGCGAACACCGTCTCCGGCACCGTCCTCGTGCCCTTGGGCGAACACGACGGGCCGCGCCCTCTCGTCACCTACGCCGTCGGCACCGTCGGCATCGGCGACCAGTGCGCACCGTCCGCCAACTTCCCCAAGGGGACGGCCAATGAGGCCGCGCTGATCGAGGGCGCACTGCTGCGCGGCTGGGCCGTGGCCGTCACGGACTACGAAGGCCTCGGCACGCCCGGCACGCACACCTACACCGTCGGCCGCGCGGCGGGCACCGCCGTACTGGACGCCGCGCGTGCCGCCCAGCGACTGCCCGAGGCGCAGGAGAAGGGCGTCACGCTGGAATCGCCCGTCGGCATCATGGGCTACTCGCAGGGCGGCCAGGCCAGCGGCTGGGCAGCCGAGCTGAGTGGTTCGTACGCTCCGGAGCTGAAGGTCAAGGGCACTGCGAGCGGCGGTGTTCCGGCCGATCTGCCGAAGGTCGCGGACTACAACAACGGCGACGCGGAAGCGGGGCTCGTGCTGATGTCGGCCATCGGGCACGACGCGGCCCATCCGGAACTCGCCCTGGACAAGTACCTCAACGACGAGGGCAAGCGGATCGCCGGCATCATGCGGGACGGCTGCCTGGCCGAGTCCTCCGAGGCGGGCGCGAACAAGTCCATCGAAGACGTCACTGTGAGCGACCCCAACCAGGAGCCGGACTGGCAGCAGCGGCTCAGGGAAGACCTCCTCGGCACCAAAGCACCTGGTCACCCGGTGTACGTCTACCACGGTGAGGCCGACGAGATCATCCCGCACGAGGTGGGGCAGAAGCTGCGCGCGGACTGGTGCGCGCAGGGGAACACCGTGCAGTGGAAGAGCTATCCCCTGGCTCCCCACGCGGGCACGGCCATCCTGGCTTCGGTCCCCGCGATGAACTGGCTCTCCGACCGCTTCAAGGACGAGCCCACTCAGGGCAACTGCGGCAGCTGACCGCCGCAGCTCCCGGCCCCGCTGCCGTACGCCTCGGCGGCGTCAGCGGGGCCGCAGGTCCGGACTCCGCACTTCAGCCGGGCCGCAGGTCGTCGACGAGCCGGAAGCGTTCCAGCACCACCGGCGTCGCATCGTCCACGGTGAAGGCCGAGTCTCCCAGCGCGCTGCGCATTCGGCCGCTGTGCCAGTACGTCTCGTGGGCCGTACGCCAGGCTGCGGCCGTCTCGTGGCCCTCGCCCTCGTCGCGTGCGTGTGCGTCGTCCACCTCCGACAGCGGCACGATCCGCACCTCGGTGGTCTCGATGACCGCAACCGCCACGTCCGCCGAGTCGACCACCGCCGTACGGACGCCGGGCACGGGCAATCCCTCACCCTCGTGCTCGTATTCGCGCAGCAGGCTTGTCGTCGCCGTCTTCGTACCGTCCAGGATCGCCGCCACGAGCTGCTCCCGCAGCGGGCCCGGAAAGGCGAACTCGCTGCGGGGCAAGGGCTCTTGGGCGTCGCCGGTGCCCGTGCCGGATGCGGAAGTCATCGCCGCACACTAGCGCCTGTCCGTCGAATCCCGCCCTGCCCGGGACGGCGTGACATCTCAGCAGCGGTCCCGAACGTCGTCGCAGGTCGCACCTGCCGCGGCGCGACAACCGAGACGCGCGTCACATCCGGCCCTGTCACATCTCGCCGGGCTGTTCCGTCAGGGAGGTGTAACCACCGACGACGGCACACAGGAGTGCACGATGGATGCTCGCTTGAACCTCTTCACCAGTTCGGTCGCAGCCGGTTTCACGAAGCACATCGTCTCTGCGAACAAGGTGCTCGTGGATTCGGCGCTGCCGGCCGCGACACAGGAACTGGTGAAGCTCCGCGCCAGTCAGATCAACGGCTGCGGCTTCTGCACCGACATGCACACCAAGGACGCGGCGCACGCCGGGGAGACCTCGGCCCGCCTCAACCTGGTCGCGGCCTGGCGCGAGGCCACGGTGTTCACCGACGCCGAGCGCGCCGCCCTGGAGCTGGCGGAGCAGGGCACCCGCATCGCCGACGCGGCCGGCGGTGTCACGGACGAGGCCTGGGCGAATGCCGCCAAGCACTACGACGAGGAGCAGCTCGCCGCCCTGGTGTGCACCATCTCCCTCATCAACGCCTTCAACCGCGGGAACGTCATCGTCCAGCAGCCCGCCGGCGACTACCAGCCCGGCCAGTTCGCATAACGGGGGTACCCGGCCGGGCCCGCGCCGCCGGTGCCGTCCCGCACCAGCGGCAGCGCACGCCCCGGGCACCCCTCGCAGGGGCCCGGGGCGTTGCGCTGGTCAGCCCGGTGGTCCGGCTGATCCGGACGGGACGGGCCAGCCGTTGCGCGGTCAGTCCTCGTACAGCGCCGCGATCTCGATCTCGAAGTCCCGTACGATCGCCGCCCGCCGCAGCTTCAGCGAAGGCGTCAGATGGCCGCCCCCCTCGGTGAAGTCCTGCGGCAGTATCGCGAACCGGCGGATCGACTCGGCGCGCGAAACCATCCTGTTGGTCTCGTCGACGGCCTGCTGCAGGTTGTACCGCAAGTCGTCGTCCTCGACGAGCTGTTGAGGAGTGAGGTCCTGCTTCTTGTGCATCTGCTGCCAGTGCGCGAGCCCGTCCGGCTCCAGTGTGATCAGTGCCGTGATGTACGGGCGGTTGTCGCCGATCACCAGGCACTGGCTGACCAGGGGGTGGGCGCGCAGCCAGTCCTCCAGCGGGGCCGGGGCGATGTTCTTGCCGCCGGAGGTGATGATGAGGTCCTTCTTCCGGCCGGTGATCGTGAGATAGCCGTCTTCGTCGAGGGTCCCGATGTCGCCCGTCGCGAGCCACCCGTCGTCGTCGGCGTCCGGCACGGCGACCTGACGGTGCTGGTCCCAGTAGCCGCCGAAGACGTGCGGGCCCTTGAGCAGCACCTCGCCGTCGTCCGCGATGCGCACGGCGGTGCCCGGCACAGGCCAGCCGACCGTGCCCAGCCGCGGCTTGAGCGGCGGTGTGCAGGTGGAGGCACCGGTGGTCTCGGTCAGTCCGTAACCTTCGAAGACGGAGATCCCGGCGCCCTCGTAGAAGGCGGCGAGCCGCGAGCCGAGCGGTGACCCGCCGCTGATGACGTAGCGGCACCTGCCGCCGAGTGCGGCCCGTATGCGGCGGTAGACCAGCAGGTCGTACAGGCCGCGTGCCACCTTCAGTCCCCTGCCGGGGCCGCCGCCGCGCCCGTGCTCCTCCTCCTCGACGGCCTCTCCGTACCGGCGGGCGATACGCGCGGCCCGGTCGTAGGAGGAGGCGCGGCCCATCTTCTCGGCGGTGGCACGGCCGGTGTTGTAGACCTTCTCCAGCACGTAGGGGATCCCGAGCAGGAACGTCGGCCGGAACCCGGCGAGGTCGGCGAGCAGTTCCTCGGTCTGGATGCTGGGCGCGTGCCCGAGCTGTACTCGCGCACGCATGCAGGCGACGGCGACCATCCGCCCGAAAACGTGCGAGAGCGGAAGGAAGAGCAGCGTGGCGGCGGGTTCCTTGCTGACGGACCTGAAGACGGGGTGCAGCAGTTCGATGTCGTTGTCCACCTCGGCGAAGAAGTTGCCGTGGGTGAGGACGCACCCCTTGGGCTGCCCTGTGGTGCCGGAGGTGTAGATGAGGGTGGCGGTGTCGTCCGGGCCGATGAGGGCGCGGCGCTGCCCGACCGCATCGTCCTCCAACACCCGCCCTTCGTCGGCGAGTTGGGAGAGTGCGCCCGCGTCGAGCTGCCACAGGTGCTCGAGCGCGGGGATGGCGCCGCGTTCCGCGGAGAGCATCCGTCCCTGTTCGACGTTCTCCACGGCGCAGGCGCGCGCGCCCGAGTGCTGGAGGATGTAGCGGGCCTGTGAGGCGGAGGAGGTCGGGTAGATGGGGACCGTCACCAGCCCCGCCGCCCAGCCCGCGAAGTCGAGAAGCGTCCACTCGTAGGTCGTGCGGGCCATGATGGCGATACGGTCGCCCGCCTCCAGGCCGAGGGCGATCAGCCCCTTGGCGGCGTTCAGCACTTCCTGTGCGAACTCGTTCGCGGTCACATCGCGCCAGCTGCCGTCCGCGCGCTTGCGGCTGAGCACCGGCTCGAAGGGGGCGTCTTCGGCGTTGATGAAGGGGATGTCGCCGAGGGAGCCGCTCGTGACCGTTTCCGCGAAAGCGGGTACGGAGACCTGGCGGACGACGCCGTCGACGACCTCCCTCACGGGCTCGACGAGCGTGGGCGCGGCAGCATCGGCGACGCTGGCGGTGTCGGTTGCGTTGGGCACAGTCGGGCTTGCGGGCTGGGACGACACGAGCGGCTCCTCTCCATGACGTACCTCGGCGAGGATCAGCGGGACCCTCGGGAAAGCGAAGGAATCCGAGAGCGGTCAGGCCCTCTCCAGTACTGCCGTCACCCCCTGTCCTCCTGCCGCACAGATGGAGATCAGACCGCGCGCCCCCGGCTTCGCGCCCTCGCGCTCCGCGAGGAGCTTGGCGAGTGTGGCAACGATGCGGGCGCCGGTCGCAGCGAAGGGATGGCCGGTCGCCAGTGACGAGCCGGCGACGTTCAGGCGGTTCCGCTCCAGCGGTGCGAGGCCGCGCTTCTCCCATGCGGCGAGTGTGGCGAGCACCTGTGAGGCGAACGCCTCGTGGATCTCGAAGAGTTCGAAGTCCTCGATGCCGAGCCCGGACCGTTCCAGCATCCGGGGTACGGCGTACGCGGGCGCCATCAGCAGCCCGTCCTCGCCCGGCCTGCCGTCCTCGTCGTAGAAGTTCACGGCGCCCGTCTCGTACGCGGACAGATACGCCAGCGGCTTCAGCCCGCGCTCCTGCGCCCACTCCTCGCTCGCGAGCAGCACCGTCGCGGCACCGTCGGTCAGCGGCGTGGAATTGCCGGGCGTCATCGTCGCGTCCGGCTCGTCGGCGCCGAACACGGGCTCGAGCTCGGCGAGTTTGTGCGCGGAGGTCCCGGGCCGCAGGTTCTGGTCGCGGGCCAGGCTGCGGAAGGGGGTGACGAGGTCGTGGAGGAAGCCGCTGTCGTAGGCGGTGGCGAGGTTGCGGTGGCTTGTGGCGGCGAGTTCGTCCTGCTCGTGCCGGCTGATGCCCCACTCCCGTGCCGTACGGGCGGCGTGCTCGCCCATGGAAAGGCCGGTGCGCGGTTCGGCGTTGCGCGGTATCTCGGGGACGAGGTGCCGCGGCCGTACGCGGGCGAGTTCCTTCGCGCGCTCCTTGAGGGTCTTGGCCCTGCGGGTGGCCAGCAGGATGCGGCGCAGCTCGTCGTTGACGCCGAGCGGCGCGTCGCTCGTGGTGTCCGCACCGCCCGCGATACCCGCGTCCAGCTGCCCGAGCGCGATCTTGTTGGCGACTGCGATCACGGCCTGCATGCCGGTGCCGCAGGCCTGCTGGATGTCGTAGGCGGGGGTGCGCGGGTCCAGCCGGGAGCCGAGCACCGTCTCGCGCGCGAGGTTGAAGTCACGGCTGTGCTTGAGTACGGCGCCCGCCACGAACTCGCCGACGCCGCGCCCGCGTTCACGGTCGCCGTCGCTGCCGCGGTCGCCTCGGTCGGCTGCCAGTCCGTACCGCTCGACGAGCCCGTCCAGTGCCGCGGAGAGCAACTCCTGGTTCGAGCAGGCCGCGTACGGACCGTCGGAGCGCGCGAAGGGGATGCGGCTGCCGCCGATGACCGCAACGCGGCGAGGGGTGCGGGAACTTATGAGGCCGTTGGAACTCATCCTCGACCAAACTCCTGACCTGAAAGTAACCTTACTCGGAAGTAAATCTACGCGTACCGGAGGAACCGGGGAATGGCTGACCGATATCTGCATTGGACCAACACACCCCCCGGGCGCTTCCTCACGCGCCGGCTCGGCCTCCCCCGGCCCGTACCGCTGCACCGCTGGCCGGCGGAGCGGCCCGCGCCCGGCGGCCGTTCCCCTCGCTCTTCGACGGGAGAGCCTTCCCCTCGCTCTTCGAGGAGAGACCCTTCCCCTCGCTCTTCGAGGAGAGACCCTTCCCCTCGCTCTTCGAGCTGGGGAGACCCCTTGCTGCACCTGGTGCCCGTGCTGCCCCGTGACGGCGCGCAGCACACGAAGGAGCTGGCAGCGACGCTGGACGGCATAGGCCCCCCGGTCCGTACGAAAGCGGAGCCCGGGACGCGTTACGCCGCCGCGGTCGTCGACGCCACGGGCATACGGACCGTCGCGGAACTGCGCGGAGTCCACGAGAACCTACACCCCGTGATGCGTTCCCTCACCGACTGCGGCCGTATCGTGGTCCTCGGCGCACGCCCCGATCCGGACGACCACCATCAGGCCGCCGCGCAGCAGGCGTTGGAGGGCTTCGTACGCTCCCTCGGCAAGGAGACCGGCGGCGGACGCACCGCGCAGCTGGTGCGCCTCGCACCCGGAGTCACGGCGGCGCAGGCCGAGTCCACGCTCCGCTTCCTGCTCTCCCCCAGGTCGGCCTACGTCAGCGGCCAGGTCATCGAGATCGGCAGTGGCACCGGCAGCGCAGCTCAAGCACCGGAAGTGACCGACTGGGAGCGTCCGCTCCGCGGTCGTACGGCCCTGGTCACCGGCTGCGCCCGCGGCATCGGCGAATCGGTGGCCGCGACCCTGGCACGGGACGGTGCGCACGTCATCTGCCTGGACGTTCCGCAGGCCGAGGCCGATCTGACACGCGTCGCCGGAGCGCTGGGCGGCACCGCCCTTCCGCTCGACATCACCGCGGACGACGCCGGCGCCCGTATCGCCGCCGCCCTGCCCGCCGACGGCCTGGACGTCCTCGTCCACAAAGCGGGCATCACACGTGACCGCAAGCTCGCCAACATGAGCGCGGAGCGCTGGGACACGGTGCTGGAGGTCAACCTGGACTCCGTGCTGCGCACGACGGACCACCTGCTGGCGCAGCGGGCACTGCGCCCCGGAACCGGCCGCGTCGTCGCCACCGCGTCCATCGCGGGCATCGCCGGAAACGCCGGGCAGACCAACTACGCCGCGAGCAAGGCCGGAATCATCGGTTTCGTACGCTCCCTCGCACCGCGCGCCGCAGCCGAACACGGCGTCACGGTCAACGCGGTCGCACCAGGCTTCATCGAGACGAAGATGACGGCGGCCGTCCCCTTCTTCATCCGCGAGGCGGGACGCCGCATGAACTCCCATTCCCAGGGCGGCCTGCCCGTCGACGTCGCCGAGACCGCGGCCTGGTTCGCCGGCCCGGCGTCCTACGCCGTCAACGGACAGGTCGTGCGGGTCTGCGGCCAGAGCCTGCTGGGAGCGTGAGCGCAGTGACCGTTCACCGTCTGACGGCGCCCCCACGGCTGCCGGTGCTCCTCGCACGGGGAGCGCTCACCTCACCGTCCAAGCGCGGCCCGTACGAGCAGGCCCAACTGCCGGACGAACGGCTCGTGCTGCCCGATGCGCGCATCGACACCCGGCGGCTGCGTGCGTACGCCCGCGTCTGCGGCTTCCCCGAGCCCGGTGAGGAAACGCCCCTGCCGCCCAGCGCTCCGCACATCCTCGGCTTCCCCCTCGCCATGCAGCTGATGGCGGACAGGGCTTTCCCCTTCCCGCTGCTCGGCCTCGTGCACACCGGCGTCGAACTCACCCAGCAGCGGGCACTGCGGGCACAGGACCGGCCCGAGATCTCCGTACACGCCGAGAGCCTCGCACCGCACCGGCGCGGCACCCGGTTCGACGTGGTGACCGAGGCACGCCTGGACAGCCGGCTCGTGTGGCACTCACGCAGCACCTACCTCTGCCGTCACGGCGGCCGTACGGACGACGCCGCAGACGAGCGTACGAACGAGGACGGCCAGCGGGCCGAACCGCCGCCCGCCCCCCTCCCCGTGCGCGACCACTGGCAGCTGCCCTCCGGCCTCGGCCGCCGCTACGGCTCCGCATCCGGCGACCGCAACCCCATCCATCTGCACCCCCTGACCGCGAAGCTCTTCGGCTTCCCCCGGCACATCGCTCACGGCATGTGGAGCTTCGCCCGCGCCCTCGCCGGCACCGGGGCGGCCCTTGAGAGCGAACAGCTCACCGCCCGCGCCGAGTTCAAGGCCCCCGTGCTGCTCCCGTCGACCGTCGCCTTCGGCTGGGACGAGCCCACCGCGTCGGCCGGGTCGTACCGGGCGCCGGTGCGCGTCCACCGCTTCGAGCTGCGCAGCGGGAGGCCCGGCGACAGCGACAACGGCAACGCGGCGCGGCTGCACCTCATCGGTGAGGTGACCAGCGAGCGCCTTCCATCAACCGGCCCAGGCCCGTCCAGCAGAAGTTCATGAGCGTGGCCGCCGTCTCCTTCGCCGACGGCGCGTCGCCCGTACGGGCGTTGGCCCACACCGCGAGCGATTCCGCGGCACCGACCATGGCGTGCGCGAGGCCCGACACCTCGCGTTCGGCGAACTCGCTGTCGCAGCCCGCGTCCAGCGCGGCACGGCTCAGCAACAGCCTCACCAGCTCCGTGATCTCCGCCCGCATCCCGGCCACTTCACGGGTGAAGGGCTCGCCCTGTGTGTCCGCCCGGTGCAGTACGGACCAGCCGTCGGGGCGCGCGGCGGTGTGCGCGAAGAATGCGCACAGTCCCCTCCACAGCTGCTGGTCGGCGGAGAGGCACCGCTCCTGTGTGCCACCCCGTACGGCCTCCACCAGCGCGGAGCGCTCCCGCCGTATGCACGCGGTGAAGAGGTCTTCCTTGGATTTCAGATACAGGTAGACCAGCGGCTTGGAGACCCCCGCCTCCTCGGCTATGTCGTCCATCGACGCCGCCTGATAGCCGCGCCTTGCGAAGCCCACGACCGCGGCGTCCAGCATCTGCCGCTCCCGTACCTCCCGCGGCATCCGCCGCCGTACCCCGCTGCTTGTGTTCTTGGTCCCCACCGCTACGCCCCTCCGCGCCATCTCCCCCGTCTCCCCACAGAAACGTCAGACGTAAGCGTACGCGGACCCTCAGTGATCGCGCCGGTCCTCACCACTGCGGATATCAGCACTTCGTGTGCGGTCCGGCACGGGGCGGGCGCGTACAAGTCGGGGCATACAACCGCACCTCTACCATCCCGTGCGTGAGTCACACGCCAGCTGCCACCGGAGACAGCGGTGGCCTCGATCGCCTGGAGAACCTTTCGGACGGCGTCTTCTCCATCGCGATGACACTGCTGGTGCTCGACGTGACGATGAGAAGGGGACTGAGCACCAAGGGCTTCGAGGAGGCCCTGCACCAGACGCTCCCGCATCTCGCCGCGTACGCGCTGAGCTTCGCCGTCATCTCCCAGTTCTGGCGCGACCACCGCCGCATCCTGGCCCGCTTCCCCACCCTGGACGGTACGGTCACCGGGCTGACCCTGCTGGGACTCGGCCTGACCGCGGTACTCCCCTTCCCCACCGCACTGCTGGCCGAGTACAGCTCGCAGCCCCTGGCGGTCGCCGTCTACGGCCTCAGCGTCTCCCTGCAGAACGCCGTGCATCTCGCGCTGCTCCTCACCTCCCACAAGCGAATCGGCCCGCCGGACGGCAAGACCGAGGTGAGGGTCCGCCGTCTCGACGCCGCCGACCTTGCCTCCACCGTGATCGTTTTCGGCCTCACAGTCCCCCTGGCCTTCGTCTCCCCGACCGCCGCCAAGTGGGTCTGGCTGGCGCTCTTCCCGGCGAAATTCCTCATCGGCCGCAGCCAGCGGCACACCCGTACGCCATCGGATTGACATACATGGTGACTCGCCCTCAGGCGCACTTCGCGGGGTGGCCCGCTGCTTACGGTGCCCAGAGGGGCACGCAGGGCTGTTCCATCCGACCAAGGAGAGCCGATGGCTGAGCGAAGCGCAGAGCACGGCACAAGCCGGCGCGGTTACGAGGAAGGTCTCGGGGGCGAACTGCTGGCCGAATTCCTGGGAACTCTCGTCCTGATCCTGATCGGCTGCGGATCGGTCGCCGTCGCCGTCGTCGGTCTTTCAGGGTCGGGCCGCCAGGTCGGCGAGTTCGGCCCCTCCAACTGGCTGATCATCTCCTGGGGCTGGGGCCTCGCCGTGATGTTCGGGGTGTACGTCGCCGGAGGCATCAGCGGCGCCCACATCAACCCCGCGGTGACTCTCGGCTTCGCGGTCCGCGGCAACTTCCCCTGGAAGAAGATCCCCTCCTACTGGGCGGCGCAGGTCGTCGGCGCATTCATCGGCGCAGCGCTCGTCTACGCCACGTACCACTGGGCGATCGACGCGTTCAACACCAAGGAGGGAATCGGCAGGGAGGAATCGCTTCCCACCTATTCCATCTTCGCCACATTCCCCGCCGAGTACTTCGGCAATTCGTGGTGGGGCCCGTTGCTCGACCAGATCGTGGGCACCGCGATTCTGCTCCTGCTCATCTGCGCCCTGATCGACCAGAAGAACTCGGCTCCCCAGTCCAACATGGGGCCGTTCCTCATCGGCCTGGTGGTCGTCGCGATCGGCCTGACCTTCGGCACGAACGCGGGCTACGCGATCAACCCCGCCCGCGACTTCGGCCCCCGCTTGTTCACCTTCTTCGAAGGCTGGGGGGCCATCGCGTTCCCGGGGAAGTTCGACTGGTTCAGCAGTTATTGGTGGATCCCCATCGCAGGCCCGCTGATCGGCGGCGTCATCGGCGTGCTGATCTACGACATGGTCATCAGCAGGGTCATCAGGGCCCGCGGCCTCATGGCGTCGCGCCAGGGAGGCCCGGTCGCGGAGACCCCCGGGACTTCGGAGTAACCGGCACCGCCGGTCCAGCCGGCCGCCCCCGGCGACGCCGCACACACGACGCGGTCCGTGTGTGCGGCGTCGTCGTGACCTCGTTCCATGCGTCCCGCAGGCTGCGGAAGGCGGCCCGGCTCGTCGCTCACGGGACGGCGGGCGCTGCCGTCCAGCACTTCCCCGGCGGCCACGACTTTGTGCCCTTACGCGCCCCTCGGCGAGCCGGAAGGGTCACGCCACCGCGGCGGCAGGCTCCGGCTTCGGTTCCGGCTCCCGCTCCGGGTCGAAGGACTCCAGGTCGGCGGCACGGGCGCTCGCGTACTTGCCGCGGTCGAGGATGCCCTCGCGCGCGGAGACCAGCACCGGAATCACCGATTGCCCCGCCACGTTCGTCGCCGTCCTCATCATGTCCAGGATCGGGTCGATCGCGAGCAGCAGGCCGACGCCCGCGAGCGGCAGGCCCAGAGTGGACAGCGTGAGGGTGAGCATGATCGTGGCGCCGGTCAGGCCCGCGGTGGCGGCGGAGCCGATGACGGAGACGAAGACGATCAGCAGGTATTCACGCAGGCCCAGTTCGATGCCGTAGAACTCCCCGATGAACACCGCTGCTATCGCCGGGTAGATGGAGGCGCAGCCGTCCATCTTCGTCGTCGACCCGAAGGGCACCGCGAAGGACGCGTACTCCTTGGGGACGCCCAGGCGTTCGGTGACCTTCTGTGTGACGGGCATGGTGCCCACCGACGAGCGGGAGACGAAGGCGAGTTGGATGGCCGGCCACGCTCCGCGGAAGAACTGCAGGGGGTTGACTTTGGCGACGGTGGCCAGCAGCAGCGGGTAGACGCCGAACAGGACGATGGCGCATCCGATGTAGACGTCCGCCGTGAACGTGGCGTACTTGCCGATCAAGTCCCAGCCGTAGTCCTTGATCGCGGTGCCGATGAGTCCGATGGTGCCGATGGGCGCGAGGCGGATGATCCACCACAGTGCCTTCTGCAGCAGCGCGAGAACGGCCTCCCCGAACGTGAGCAGAGGTGCTGCCTTGTCTCCGAGCTTGAGAGCCGCGACACCGACGACGACGGCCATGAACACGATCTGCAGCACCTGCAGTTCGGTGAACGGCGTGATGATGTCGGTCGGGACGATGCCGGTGAGGAAGTCCAGCCACGTCCCGGACTCCTCCGGCTTGCCGGCGTCCTTCGCCGACAGCCCGGTGCCCGAACCGGGGTGTGTGAGCAGGCCGATGACGAGCCCGATGGCCACAGCGATGAGTGAAGTGGCCATGAACCACAGCAGTGTCCGGGTCGCCAGGCGGGCGGCGTTGTGCACGTTCCGCAGGTTCGTGATCGAGATCATGATCGCGAAGAAGACGAGTGGGGCCACGGCCAGCTTCAGCAGCTGGACGAATATCTCACCGGTCTTGGTGAGAGCCGTCCCCAGCCAGGCGATGTCACCGCTGCGTGCGACCCAGCCCAGCGCTACACCCAGGAGAAGACCCAGCAGGATCTGCGCCCAGAAAGGGACCTTGGGTATGCGGCTGCGCTCCGGCGCCGCGGCGGACGCGGCGGAGACGTCGGTTGAGGTGTCCTGGGACGGATCTGGGGACGAGGTCACGTTCGCGCTCCGGCTCGGCGGTGGGTCTTCGGTTCCCCAAGAGGCTTCCCGTCGGGGACTACGACGAGCCACAACGCGCCTGCGGGCAACGGTCATTCCCGGCGGAATGCGAAGCGGGGTGTGACGAGGCTTACATGCGGAGCGGAGCGTGCCGGGAACGAGGAACGGACCGGGGAGCGGACAGCGGACGTGCGCTACGCCGCGGGGTCCTCCTGACCCTGGTTGGCCACGAGCTTCTCCTTGGCGCGGTCCACACCGCCGGCGACCTGCTCCGACATGGCCTCGCGCTGCTTGCGCAGCAGTACGAAGCTGAGCGGGGCCGAGAGCACCAGGGCCAGCAGCAGGACCCACAGCGGGTTGGACTTGCCGATGCCCGCCGGGATGATCCCCACGTACGCCAGGAGCGCGACGAGGACGAGGCAGCCGGCGAAGATACCGGCCCGCATGGCGGTGTAGCGGAGGGTTGCGTGCGACTTGCTGCTCACGGGATCTTCTCCGGACTTCTCGGCTGGTACGGCGCCGGGTGCGGTGAGTATGTGCGCGGCACCGGACGGCTCGCAATCCAGTCAAACACAACGCCGGGAGCGATCATCCCGGCCCCTGGCCCGGCGCCCGGGTCGCGAGGCCGAACAGGGTCACCAGCTCGTCGGCGTACGCCGGAAGGTCGAGGTCCGGCTTGGTCTGCAGCAGCAACGGCAGCCCGCCGAGCGAGCGTTGGACCGTCGCAGCCATCACGAAGGTGTCGAACGTCCGGAACTCCCCGCTCGCCTGACCGCGCCGCAGGATCTCCTGTACGTGCGCGAGAACGCCGCGGTCGGTGGCGCCGTCGTACGCCGCCTCGTTGCCCTCCTCGTCGTGGAGGGCGGCGAAGATCGACTGGAGTGCGCGCATCCGGGTGCGGTGTCCGTCGACGAACGCGACCACGCCGGCGATGTAGGCGCGCAGCTCGTCGGAGGCGGACCCGGTGAACGGCCGTGACGGCTCACCGCGGGGCTGCCGGATCGGCCGGCTCGCCGGCTCCTCGCTCGCCCTCTCGGCCAGGAACCGGTCGATCGAGGCGTAGACGTCGGCCACCACCGCCTTCACCAGCTCGTCCTTGCCGGCGAAGTGGTAGGAGATGAGCCGCGTGCTGCTCAGCCCACCGCGCTCGGCGATCCGCGCGAACGTCGTACGGCGATAGCCGAGGGCGGCGATGGTGCCGATCGTCGCGGCGATGATCTGGGCGCGTCGCGCCTCCGCGGCGGGGGTCCGTTCAACGCGTGCTGCGGGCATGGGTAGTTCCTATCGGAGGCCGACGGCCAGGGGCAGGGCTGCCCGCCTGTTGCATCATCTTACTCAGCCAAGTAATTTCGAGTCCGTGAGACAGGGGGAGAACGTGGCGGACCGGTCAACAGAGCCCGAATCAGAAGGGCTCGCATCAACGGAGCTCGCATCAGCGGAGGGGAACCGCAGGGCGGCCTGGGCACTGGTCGTGCTCGCGCCGGTCAGCGCCGAGGTGACGTTCAGCGGCGTGACCATGCCGTACATGTGGCTGCTGCTCCCGGCGCTGGTCGTGATGTACGGCGCTGGGGTCCTGCTCCTGCGCGAACTGACCGTCCGCTTCGGGGGCGGCTGGCCCAGCCTGCTGGTGATGGGCCTGATCTACGAACTGGTCGAGGACGGCCTCGGCCTGCAGGCGCTGACCAGTCCGAACCTGTACAACGCTCCCGAGTGGGGACCGCGGGTGCTCGGGTTCAACACCACCTACTGGGAGTCCCAGATCGGGTATCACACGGTGTTCAGCGTGCTGATTCCCGTGCTGCTCGCCGACCTGCTCTTCCCGCGTCACCGCGGGCGCCCGTATCTCCGGCGCGGCGGTCTCGTCCTCGCCGGGGTCGCCGCGGTCATCGGCGTCGCGCTGCTGCGGGTGCTCGTCGCGGCCACCGAGGACCCCGGGTACCAGACACCACTGCCGGTTGTCCTCGGCGTCCTGGCCGCGGTCGCCGTGCTCCTCTTCGTCGCACTGCGCGTCCTTCCCGGCAGGACCCCGCTGCCGCCGCCGGGCGGACACGCGCCGCGGCCGTTCCTCGTCGCCCTCACGGCAGGAGCCGCGTCCGCCTGCTTCCTCGGACTGCTGGTACCGCTGGGCCTGCCACCGGACGGCCCGGCGGTCGGCAGTGGCGCGTGGGTCCTCGTCCCGATGGCCTCGGCCGCCGCGGTCGCGGTCTGGGCCGGGCGGCTCATCCACCGCTGGTCCGGTTCGGCCGACTGGTCCGACAGCTACTGGATCCGGCTCGCCGGCGGGGCCCTGATCGGGCGCACGCTCTTCGTGGTGCTCACGGCGCCGGCCGCCAATGACTACGACTGGGCACGTGCCGGCGTCGCGATCGCCGTCGGGACGGTGCTCATCGCGGTCATGGCATTCCTGCTGGTACGCCTCGACCAGCGAGTCCGGCGCGGTACGGCCGATGGGCGCGCAGTGGCTGAGACTCAGCCGGCCGGCTGAGGAGCCCCTCGCAGAGACCCGCCCTAGGTCAGCGCCAGCCAGAACGTGACGTCGTCCCTGAAGTCGTCGTCGGAGACTCTGATCGCCTCCGGCAGCCGCCCGACCTCGCGGTAGCCGCAGCCGACGTAGAACTGCTCCAGACCGAGCCCGCCGCGGCAGCTGAGCCTCAGCGCCGTGATGCCTTCCATGCCGCGCGCCTCCTTCTCGATCGCCGACATCAGATCGCGCCCGTATCCCCTGCCCTGCAGCCCGGGATGGACCATCACCGTGTAGACCGAGCACCAGTGGCGCTTGAGCCGGTGTGTGTTGAAGGCCACGAAGGCGCTGGCGGCGACCGTTCCCTGGTCGTCGCGGCCGATCAGCATGCGCGTACGGCCGGAGTCGACGGCCACCAAGTGGTTCAGCAGATCCGGACGTATGTCCTCGACGGTCACCGGCGGCAGATGGCCGACCGCGCCGTCGGCGTTGGTGACGTCCGCCCACAACGTGCACAGACCGTCGCGCAGTTCGCGAGTGATCGACGGGTCCAGTTCGAACGTCAGCGGCATGCGCCGACCCTAACCCAGGCCATTCGTTCGACTTATTCCGATGCTCTGTTCGGCTCCATAGGGACGGTTAGATGTCCGCTAGTCAGTGAAAAGGGAAAAATGACCGGCGCGCCGCTCGGGATTCAATGAGCCCCTTTGTAAAGGTCGCTCTGTTTCGTGACGGGAGGCGGAGTCATCCATGGTGGACAAAAGGAAAACAGCTGTGCGCGGTCTGTGGTGCGCGGTCCTGTGCACGGCGGCGACGGCGTCGCTGTCAGCGCCGGCAACTTCCGCACCACGCGCGGCAGTCGGGAATTCTCTCAAGGAGCGCTATCACGCCGTGCAGCACGGCGGAATCGCGCGCGCGGCGAACTCCTCGATCACCTGCCGCAGCGCGGTCGGGAAAGCGGAGCCCTGCGACACGGCCCAGAAGGGCGGGGCCGGCCGGAACGACGACTACAAGATGTTCTACTCCGACGTCGACCGCGACCCCAACACCTACAACTCCACGCGGGCCGCACTGCGGCTGCCGAAGAAATCCAAGGTGAGCTACGCCCGGCTGTACTGGGGCGGCAACCTCCGCGTCGGCGAGGTCAAGCCCGCCAAGGACAACGGCCGTGTGCTGGTCTCCGAGCCCGGCGGCGACTACCGCTCCGTGAAGGCGGACACCGTGCAGAAGCACCGCCGCGAGGACGGCGCCGACACGTACCAGGCGTCCGCGAACGTGACGTCCCTGGTCAGGGCCAGCGGCCCGGGTGCGTACACGGTGGCACAGCTGAACGTCGCGATGGGCCACTCCAAGGCCGGCGCCTGGGGCGGCTGGACGCTGGTGGTGGCCTACGAGAACAGCAAGTCGCCTCTGCGGCAGCTGAGCCTCTGGGACGGCTTCGCGGCATCCGAGAAGCACTCCGACGGGCTGCCAGTCGCGACGCGCGACGGGAACGTCCCGGCGAATGCCGGCGGTTCAGTCGGAGTCGTGGGCTACGACGGCGACCGCGGATCCCAGCAGGAGTCCTTCACCCTCGCCGCGAACAAGCGGGCCGGTACGGCGCTTTCGAATTCCGCCAACCCGCAGGGTGACACGTTCAATTCGACGATCACCGACCGTGGCCGCGAGGTGCCGGGCCGGGTTCCCGGACACCGGAACACGCTCGGATACGACTCCGACATCTTCGACGCACAGTCGGCCCTGCGCCCCGGCGGGAATCGTCTCCTTTTCCGCTTCGCGCCAGGTGATGACGACTATCTGCTCGGCGCCGTGTTCGCCGAGGTCGACACCCGCCGCTGAATCTGCCCCTCCCCCGCCCGCCAGAAGCTTGTCCGTTGTGACGTTGAGGAGACGTTCGGGTGCTTTCACAGCGCAGAGAACGAAGGGACCGGCTCACGGTCCTTCATCTGGCACAGCCGGTCGAAGGCGGGGTGGCCGGAGTCGTGACCGATCTGGCCGGGGCCCAAGTACGGGAAGGAGTACGCGTCGTCGTGGCCTGCCCTCCGGAGGGCGGTCTCTCCAGGCGGGTCGCGGCGGCAGGCGCGGAATTGGAGCACTGGGCGGCGGGGCGGGAGCTCGGGCCGCAGGTCGCTGCCGAGACGCAGCGGGCGTACCAGTTGGTCCGGCGGGTGCGCCCCGATGTCGTACACGCGCACAGCGCCAAGGCGGGGCTGGCCGCGCGGCTCGCGCTGCGCGGCCGTGTCCCGACGGTGTATCAGCCGCACGCCTGGTCCTTCGAGGCCGTCGAGGGTGCCACCGCCGGACTCGCCCGCGCCTGGGAGCGGTGGGCGGCGCGCTGGACGGACCGGGTGCTGTGCGTGAGCGAGGCCGAGCGCCGTGCGGGAGAGCAGGCGGGGATCGACGCAGCGTGGACCGTCGTGCCCAACGGTGTCGATCTGAGCAGCTTCGCCGTCCAGGCGGACTCCTCCGGCAATGAGGACGGCGCCGCTCAACGCGCCGCGGCCCGGGCGGCGCTTCCGGCTCTGCGAGCGGTGCCGGCCGACGCACCGCTCGTGGTGTGTGTGGGCCGCCTCTGCCAGCAGAAGGGACAGCAGACGCTGCTCAAGGCGTGGCCCCGCATCACCGCACACGTGCCCGGCGCCCGGCTCGTGCTCGTCGGTGACGGACCGGACCGCCGCCTGCTGGGCGAGAAGGCCCCGGACCAGGTGCTCTTCGCAGGAGCGAGTGATCAGGTCGGCCACTGGTACACCGCTGCTGATCTGGCTGTGCTGCCCTCCCGCTGGGAGGGCATGGCCCTGACCCCGCTGGAGGCGATGGCCTGCGGGCGCCCCGTGATCGTCACCGACGTGGGCGGTGCCCGCGAGTGTCTCCCGCCGGGACAGGAAGACGTCTGCCTGGTGCCGCCGGAGGACCCGGAGTCGCTGGCCGCGGCGATCACACGTCTGCTGCGGGACGCGGATATGCGTGCCTACCTCGGTGAGGCCGCGCGCAAGCACGTACGTGCGGACTTCGACGTACGGCAGACAGCCGCCTCCGTGTTGCGCCTGTACCGCGAACTGCTCGGCACCCCCGCCTCCGCGAGCAGTGAGCAGGCAGGCCGATGACGACGGACAGCACGGACGAGAGATCCCACAGCGCTCGCGTGGCGACCCGGCCGGTCGTCGACGTCCACCTTGACGGTGACGGTGACGTCGACGCCACCGTCACCGTCGCGCCGCCCAAGGTGTCGCGGAAGCAGACAGCTCCGTCACCCGTGGGCGGCCTGCGGCGCCACCGGAACCGGCTGCGGCTGCGGCACCGGGGGGCGGCGGCTCTCGCCACCGCCGATGTGCTGGCCTCGACGGCTGTCGTACTGACCCTGGGCGGCGGCTGGGCCGACCCGCTCCTGCTGGGGTCCGTCATCTGCGGTGTCCTGGCGCTCAACGCGCGCGGGGGCCTCTACCGGCCGGGCCTGCAGACGTACGCGCTGGACGAGTTGCCCGCCCTCGCCGTGCGAACGGCAGCTGCCTGGTGCGTGGCTGCCGCCCTCCTCGCGGCCTTCAAGTGGCCCGTCGCACTGCACGGGATGGTCCTGCTGGCTGCCGTGGCCGCCCATGCCGCGCTGGCGGCATCCGCCCGTGCGCTGGTGCACGGACTCCGCCGCTCCCGGGCGCGGCGCCACCCGCGTCCCGCACTCGTCGTGGGGAGCGGGCAGTTGGCGCGTACGGTCGCCGGGGTCTTCGCGGAGCAGTCGCGGTACGGGCTGCGGCCCGTCGGGTTCGTCGATCTCGGTGCTGCCGGCGACGGGACGAGTGAGGACGGCACCGGGATCGGCGAAGCGCCGCTGCCGGTGGTCGTCACGCTGGAGGACGTGACCAGGGCGGTCATTCAGAACACCGTGCGGGACGCGGTCTTCCTGCACTCGCCCTGGGAGCAGCCGCGGAACGCCCTTCTGGCCGGGCTGTTGAGCGAGCGCGGCGTGGCCGGATGGCTCGTACGGCCCGGCTGTGCCGTCGGTGCGCACGGTACGCACGGCGCGGGCCCGGCACATGTGTGGGGTTTCTCGTGCCGGCGGCTGTCCCTGGAATGCCCGCGTTCCGGGTGGAGTTGGCGCAAACGGCTGCTGGACCTCGTCCTGGTCGCGCCCGCGCTGATCCTGGCGGCGCCCGTGCTGGGGGCCTGTGCGCTGGCCGTCCGCCTGTCCGACGGACCGGGGGTGATCTTCCGTCAGGAGCGGGTCGGACTGGGCGGCGGCCCGTTCACGCTGCTGAAGTTCCGCACACTGCGGCCCGCTAACGAGAAGGAGTCGGCGACGCTGTGGAGCGTCGCGGGCGACGACCGCATGAGCGGGGTCGGCAGATTCCTGCGCCGCACGTCGCTGGACGAGCTGCCGCAGCTGTGGAACGTACTGCGCGGCGACATGAGCCTGGTCGGGCCCCGCCCTGAACGCCCCTACTTCGTCCAGCAGTTCAGCGAGGAACTCCCCGGCTACGCCGAACGGCACCGCTCCCCCGTCGGCATCACCGGTCTCGCTCAGGTGCACGGGCTGCGCGGCAACACCTCGATCGAGGACCGGGCCCGCTTCGACAACCACTACATCGAGACGTGGTCGCTGTGGCAGGACGTACAGATCATGTTCCGCACCGTGACCTCGTTCTTCCGTCTCGAAGGACGGTGAGCGCGGTGACAGTCGTTCTGCCGGAGAGCCGGCGTCCGCCACTCAAGGACGAGTGGCGGCTGCCGGGGCAGACGCATCACGCAGGTGGCACTGCCCTGACGCACTGGGACCGGCGGAAGCCCTGGACGCAGTGGGCGTTCTGGAAGCACTGGGCTCCGATGGCGCCCGCCGCGGCCACAGTGCTGGTGCTGTGCGCGCCGGTTCAGACCGGCGACGTCACCACCTCGGGCAAGATCACCGTCGCAGACGCGGCCTCCCTGGTGCTGGTGGTGTGGTGCCTGGTGGGGCTGCTGCGCGGACGCGGCGGGCGGCTGACGCCGAGGGCAGCGCTGGTGCTCGGGGCGCCAGCCGTGGCCTTCGCCGTCGCCACCGCCGCGTCCGCCGATCCGTCGGCGAGCCTGCCGGGCTTCGCGCGTTACCTCCAGATCTTCGTGCTGGTACCGGCCGCCGTACTGCTGCTGATGCGCGACGCACGGGACTTCCGGTTCGTCTGCGGCGCCCTCGTGCTGCTCGCCCTCGTGCAGGGAGCCGTCGGCGTCGTACAGAACCTCACGGGCACCGGCGCCTCTTACATGGGGCAGGACATCCGCGCTGTGGGCACCTTCGGCGCACTCGACGTCATGGGGATGTCGACGGTGGTCTCCTACGGTCTGGTGGCGGCGTTCGCGCTGGGCGTGGCCGCACCGGGGGACAGTCCGCGGTGGCTGCGCCGGGGGGCGCTGTGGAGCGCCGCCGCACTCGTGGCGCCGCTGGTCCTCTCCTTCAGCCGCGGTGCATGGATCGCTGTGGCGGTGGCGTGCACGGTCGTGCTGCTGCTGGCCGGAGTGCGCAGAGCCCTGCTGGTGTTCGTCACGCTGGCCGCCGCCGTGGTGGTGCTGGTCGGCGGCGTCGGGATCGGTTCGGCGATGTTCGAGGAGCGGATCACCAGCATCTTCGAGGTGAACTCGGCCCCCGACCGTTCCGTCACCGACCGGTACAGCCTCTGGTCCGCCGCCGTGAGCATCTGGCAGGAGAGCCCCGCCACGGGCGTCGGACCCAAGAACTTCCCCTCACACCGCGACGGGCACGCTTCCGTGGGCCTCTCCTCGGGAAGCGACACCGCGGGGGCGGGGAGGCAGTTCCAGCGGGAGCCGCTGCTCTCACCGCACAACATGTATCTGCTCGTGCTCAGCGAGCAGGGCCTCATCGGAACCGTGGCCTTCGTCGGCAGCGGCGCCGCCCTCGGCGTATGCGGGGTGCGGCGACTGAACGCGGCGCGACGGGCTGCCCGTTCAGCACGGCCTGGGCCAGGGGGTTTTCCCCGAGATGCGCCCGGTGCCGCCGACTGCGGGCTTGCCGCTGTCGGTCTGATCGTCTGGCAGGCCGTCGACTTCCTGTACGCCGACATCGGCGGCCCCTCGACCGTACTGACCGGGATCGTCCTCGGAGCAGCCGCCTGGTGGGCGCTGGCGCCATCGCCCGCAGCAGACGATGAGGCATCCGGCCGATGACGGACACGCACACTTCCCGCACCACCGACGGCGCACCGCCGTCCACCGGGAAGGGCGGGGAATCTCCACGGCTGGGCCGATTCCTCGCGCGGGCGGCGGTCATCACCGCCGCTTTCACCGCAGCCGGTTCGGTCTTCGGCCTCCTGCGCGACCAGGCCATCGCCACCCTCTTCGGCGCCGACGCCGACACCGACGCCTTCCTCATCGCCTGGACCGTTCCGGAGCTGGCCTCGACGCTTCTCATCGAGGACGCGATGGCCCTCATCCTCGTCCCCGCCTTCAGCCTCGCCCTCTCCCACAGGGCTGCCCTTTCGCGTACGGACGAGGGCAGCCTCCCGCCCGGGCCCGACCCGGTGTGGGGCGTGGTGACCGCGACTCTGCCCCGCCTGGCGCTGGGACTCGCCGCGGCCGGCGCCCTTCTGGTGCTCACCGCGCCTTTCCTGGTGCGGATCCTGGCGCCGGGCCTGCCGGACGCGCGTACAGCCGTCGACTGCATGCGTCTGACGTCGCTGACCGTGGTGACCTTCGGGCTGGCCGGATACTTCAGCGCCGCGCTGCGCGCCCACCGGCACTTCGTCGCCCCCGCGGCGATCTACGTCGCGTACAACACCGCGATCATCGCGGTGATGTTCGCCGGGCACACCATGTGGGGCGTACGAGCAGCCGCCGTGGGCGTCGCCGTCGGCGGACTGCTGATGGTGCTCGTCCAGCTCCCTTCCTTCATCGCACGGTTGCCCCGCCGCGAGCGCCGGCGCACCGCCCGAAGCGTCAAGGGACGCGTCGCTCTGCTGGGCTTCGGTGTCCTGGCACCGGTGGTGACCTTCGCCCTGATGCGTCAGGGGCAGGTGCTCTTCGAGCGTTTCCTCGCCGCCCCGCTGCCTTCCGGCGCCATCTCACATCTCAACTACGCGCAGAAGGTCGCGCAGATGCCGATGGTGCTCTCGCTCATGGTGTGCACCGTCACCTTCCCGCTCGTCGCCCGTGCCATGGCCGACGGCGACACACAGCGGGCACGCCGCCGTGTGGAGCGCGACCTCGCGCTGGTCGGGATCATCGTGCTGCTGGGCACGGCGTACGTCACCGCCTGCGCACCGCAGATCATTCAACTCCTCTTCCAGCGCGGCGCCTTCGACGCCCGCGACACCGGCGACACGGCCTCTGTGATGCGGGTCTACAGCTGTGGCCTGCTCGGTCACAGCATGGTGGGCGCCCTGGTGAGGCCCTTCTTCTCCGGCACCCGGCCGACCTGGTATCCGGCCGTCGCAATGGCTGCCGGGCTCACCGTCACCGTGATCGCGGGGGCGATCGCGGTGCGCTATTGGGGCGTTCACGGCATCGCCGCAGCCAACGCCGTCGGGATCACCACGGCGGCGCTGCTGCTGATGCACGGCCTAGGTGCCCGTGTGGTCGCCATCGACGTACGCCGTGTGGCGGCCGGGATCGCCCGCCTGCTGCTGGCCTGTGCTGCTGCCGCCGCGGCGGGCTGGGGTTCGGCCCGGCTCGTCCCCGAACCGCTGGCCGCGGCCCTGGCCGGTGGTGTCGCCGTGCTCGTCGTCTTCGCGTCCGTGGCTCATCTCGTACGGGCGCCGGAAGTGCCCCAGTTGTTCGCCGCCGTCAAACGAAGGCTCGCCCATGTCCAGTGAGTACCGCACCCGCCTCCCCGCGCTGCCCCTTCCCCTCCCCAAGCCCCAGCGCCGCGTTCCCGTACCGGCCACGGCGCGAGTGCCCGTCACGGCCCTCTCGACCGTGCCGGTGATCACGCAGCGCCGACGGCCTCCCTGGGTGCTGATGTACCACTCGGTCTCCAGCTGCACGGACGACCCGTACCGGATCACGGTCTCCCCGTACCGGCTCGACCGGCAGCTGCGGTGGCTGAGCGACCGCGGCCTGACCGGGGTGAGCGTCGGTGAACTGCTGCGTGCCAGGGCGTCCGGACGCGGCGCCGGGCTCGTCGGACTGACCTTCGACGACGGCTACACGGACTTCGTGGACACCGCCCTGCCGCTGCTGCGCCGCCACGGCTGCACCGCCACCGTCTTCGTGCTGCCCGGAAGGCTGGGCGGAGACAACGGCTGGGACGAACTGGGCCCGCGCAAGCCGCTGCTGAGCGTCGACGGCATCCGCAAGGCCGCGGCCGAGGGAATGGAGATCGGCTCGCACGGTCTGCTGCACACCGACCTGACCACGGCCGACGACGCGACGCTCGAGAGGGAGACACGGCACAGCCGCACCCTGCTCACGGACATCACCGGTACCGCTCCGGAAGGCTTCTGCTACCCGTACGGAACCATCGACTCCCGGGCAGTCGATGCCGTACGCGCGGCGGGGTACAGCTACGCCTGCGCCATCGACCCGGGTCCGCTCACGGGGATGCACGCCCTGCCGCGCGTCCACATCGACGCCTCCGACACGTCCGTACGGCTGTTCCTGAAGCGGGTGCTGCACCCGCTGCGCCGCAAGCCGCTGCCGACGCCGGCACCCGGCACGGCCGGCGACACCGGCGGGGCAGGAGCCGAGGACGCCGCCCAGCACGCCATCGAGGACACAGCCAAGGACGCCGCCAAGGACGAAAGCGGCGGCAGCCGATGAAAGTCGCGCACATCATCACCGGGCTGGGTGTGGGCGGCGCCGAGCAGCAGCTGCGGCTGATGCTGCGCCATCTCCCCGTGCGCTGCGACGTGTTCACACTGACCGCACCCGGCGCCGTCGCCGAGGGCATCCTCGCCGACGGCCACCGCGTCACCCATCTGGGCATGACCGGAAATCTCGACGTGACGGTCCTTCCGCTCCTCGTCCAGATGATCCGCGACGGCGGCTACGACCTGGTCCACACCCACCTCTACCGCGCGTGCCTGTACGGGCGTCTCGCGGCCCGGCTGGCGGGCGTACGCGCGGTGGTCGCCACGGAACACTCCCTCGGCGAGAACGAGATCGAGGGCCGCCCCCTCAACTCCGGCGTCCGCGCCCTGTACTTGGCCGCCGAGCGGCTCGGCTGCGGGACGGTCGCCGTGTCCGAGACCGTCGCGCGGCGGCTGCGCCGCTGGGGAGTGCCCGCGGCGCGGGTGCACACAGTGCCCAACGGCATCGACGCCCAGCGCTTCCGCTTCGACCCCGCGGTGCGCGCCGCCGCCCGGGCACGGCTGGGCATTCC
>Ga0190265_10000463_pt1 | contig 28967 bp, 23 predicted proteins | sample Popmic124T_FD_133135 | JGI IMG/M metagenome (GOLD analysis project Ga0190265, IMG submission 133135) | Populus adjacent soil microbial communities from riparian zone of Indian Creek, Utah, USA - 124 T | ecosystem: Environmental > Terrestrial > Soil > Riparian zone | place: USA: Utah | collected...
ATCTTGCTCGGTGGCAGCGACGCCGAGACCTCGAACATCCGGCTGGCCAGTGAGGCGCCACCGGTCGGCCCGTCCCAGCGCGCGTACTCCACCAGCTGATAGAGCTGCGCCTTGCGCGCGGCGTCGAGGCCGATGAACTGCACGCCGACGCCCGGCTCGCGCCCATCGACCCTGGCGCGCTCGGCGTCGAGCACGTGGACGACCGACGCCCGCAGCTGAACCTCGTGCCCCTCGGGCAGCTGCAGCACCACGTCGACCTCGGACAGGATCTCCGGCGCCTCCTCGGTGACGAGGTACATGCCGCCCTGGCTGATGTCGGACGCGTAGCGCTCGACGAATTCACCCCAGGTCTCGCAGCGCACCAGTAACCCGTGCGGCGAGGCGTAGCGGGGATCGCGACGCATCGAGTCGCTCATGGGCAGCCTCGATGCTAACACGCGCGCTGCGCCCGTCGGCAGGTCTCTGCGATCGACGGGTACTGCAGGGTCCGCGCGGCTCGCACATGTACGCGCGCTCGCCGCGCGCACTCTCGCGCACAGCGCGCCCTTTCAAGCGCATGCGCGCGCTCGCTACGATCGAGCGCATACGATGTTCCGGGGCGTCGGGTCGAGCTTGCGCGCACGAATCTCGCTTTCATGGCCTGCCTTTGCGCTCGTGCTGCTGGTCGCCTGCGCGACCGAAGGCACGGGACGACGCAAGCTCGCCACGCTCGACGACGCGCCCCTACACGATCCGGTCGCGGAGTGGGACGCCGACGCGGCCGCGTACCGCCCGCCGCTCGTGCCGAGCGCAGGCTCGCGCTCGCGCCGCAGCGTCCTGGCGTACGAGCTACCCGCAGTGTCGCTGCGCTCGTTCAGCCGCTCGGAAGTCGAGCGCATCCGCGACCTGCAGCCGATCGTCCACGCGGCCGCGAGCGCACACGCGATCGCGCCCGATCTGGTGAACGGCATCATCTGGGTCGAGAGCCGCTTTCAGGTTCGCGCGCGCAGCTCGCAGTCCGCGTGCGGGTTGATGCAGCTGATGCCGCGCACCGCCCGCGAGGTCGCGCGCAACATCGGCCGCCGCTACGCGCCGTTCGACCCCGAGTTCAACATCCACGCCGGCACCTATTACTTCGCGCGCATGCTGGAGCGCTTCGATGGCAACATGACGCTCGCGCTGGCCGCGTACAACATCGGCCCCGCAGTGGTCGACCGCTGGCTGCGCGACGCCGCGCCCTTGCCCGCAGGTAGCCGCAGCTACATCGCGAACGTATACGAAGCCGCCAAGTTGATCGGGGGGCAAAGCCCCCCGTCGCTCACGCGCTCTTGCGGAGCGCGTGAGCTCGCCTCTTCGGACGCTGGCGCGTCCTCAGAGTGCGCCGCCCTTCGGCGCGTGCGCGCCCGGCTCGCTGCGCTCGCGGTGCCCGAGGGATGACGGCGTGATCCGTTGGACGACGCCAGCTGCGCACACTGCTAGCTTTCAAGCCCGCTCCGCGATCGCGAGAGCACGAGATCGAAGAAGCCCTGGTCGGAGCCGTCGTCGGGCACGAAGCGCGAGAGCGCGGAGAACAGCGCCGGCGCCGGTTGTGGGGACAGCGCGTGTCCCGGTCGTAGCAGGCCGGCCCAGGTGAAGTGATCGCACAGCACCGCCGACAGTGAGTGGGCGCGGTCGCCCATGCGGTGCAAGCCCGCTGGCCAGTACTCGAGCACCAGGTGCTCGACGCGCGCGAGGCTCGCGGCAGCGCCCGCCAAGACGCGAGCTTCCGCGCCCTGGGTGTCGAGCTTCATCGCCACCGGTGAAGCGAGCGTGCGGTTCGCGAGCACGTCGTCGAGGCGCGCGCTGGCCACCAGCACGCTCCGTCCGCTGGCGGCGCGCGCGTGATGCAGCAGCCGGTGATCGCCGCTGTTGTCGCCGCTCAGCGCGAGCTCGCTTTGCCCGCTTTCAGCGTCGAGGGCGTACGGCAGGGGCTCGATCCGTTGCTCGAGCCCCTGCCGTGCCACGTTGCGGCAGAGCAGACGGTGGTTCTCGGGCGCGGGCTCGAAGGCGAGGCAATGAGCGGGACACGCGCGCGCCACGCCAATCGAGATCAGCCCGATGTGCGCGCCCACGTCGAGCAGCGTCCCACCCGCGCTCAACCAGCGCGCGAGCAGGCTCACCAGCTCCGGCGACCACGTGCGCTGCTGCCGGTAGCGAGCGAACACCACCCGATCGTCGACCGCGCCCTCGATCGGACCGTAGTCGCCGTCGGCCATCGCGGTCTCGCCCGCGGGAATCGAGTCGCTCATCGCACCCGTACCTACCTCGAGAGCCACGGCTCGGCCGCATGAAGGGAGGACCGAGCGCGGCTCTTGCGGAACAATATCTTTACATTCTCCATGGTTATCAACTTGCCACTGGCGTTTGGTTGCAATTGTCGCAAAAGTCGATCTGAATTTGTATGAACTGAGGTTTGCCCGGGTGGAGCTGGCTCCCATGCGCGTCACGATGGTCAAGAAGCGCCTCGCCAGCGGCGAGCCGTGCCGCAAGTGCGACGACGCCGAACGCGTGCTGCGCGCGCGCGGCGCCTGGGGCCGGATCGACCAGGTGATCTGGGCGATCGAGAACGATCCCGAGTCCGAGGGCATGCGCCTGGCTCGCGACCACAACGTCGAGACCGCGCCATTCTTTCTGGTCGACGAAGGAACAGGTCCCGTGGCGTATCGCAGCGTGCTCGAGCTGTTGCGCAGACCGTTGCAGCCGAGCGCAAGCGAGCCGAGCGCCCTCGCGAGCATCGCCGCGGACGACGTCGCCGGGCTGGAGCGCGACCTCGAAACGCGCCCGCCCGCGGAGATCGTGCGCTGGGCAGGCGAGCATTTCGGACGCCACTGCGCGCTCGCGTTCAGCGGCGCGGAGGACATCGTGCTCGTCGACATGGCGGTCAAGAGCGGGCACGAGCTCTCGGTGTTCTGCCTCGACACTGGCCGCCTCCACCCCGAGACCTATCGCTTCATCGAGCGCGTGCGTACGCACTACGGAATCGAGATCGAGCTGGTTTCGCCGGACCCCGCGCCGTTGCAGGCCTTCGTCCGCAAGAAGGGGCTGTTCAGCTTCTACGAGGACGGGCACCAGGAGTGCTGCGCAGCGCGCAAGGTCGAGCCGCTGCGGCGAACCTTGCTCGGGTACCGCGCGTGGATGACCGGGCAGCGTCGCGATCAAAGCCCATCGACCCGCTCGAGCGTCCCGCTCGTGCAGCTCGACTCGGCGTTCCGAGGTCAGGGCGGCGACGCCTTGGTGAAGCTCAACCCGCTCGCGGCCTGGAGCTCGGCCGAGACCTGGGCCTACATCCGGGCGCACGACGTGCCGTACAACGCGCTGCACGAGCGCGGCTTCGTCTCGATCGGATGCGAACCATGCACCCGACCGATCCATCCCGGACAGCACGAGCGCGAAGGACGCTGGTGGTGGGAAGCTGCGACCCAGCGCGAGTGCGGACTGCACTCGGTCCCGCCTCCGCCCCCGCGCTGAAATCGCCGGCTGCATGCCGCAGGGGTGTGTGCAAGGGCAAAGGTGACCTGTCGGAAGGCCGACAGGGAGCACCCAGCAAATAAACCAATTCCAACACTTGCACGTCGTGCTGAGCGCATGTACAGTGCGATGTAGATCGTTGTCTTTGCGATGACGGTCTTCCGCGCTAGCGTGCGGCTGCGGCGCCGCGGGGCGACCGCGGGCTCAGCCAGGCATGAAGCGAGTTTCGCCAAGACGGACCCTCCTATTGGTCGTGTCGACACTCGTGTGAACGCCTGAGCTGGGCCCGCGCCCCGCGCGCCGCAGCGCTAACAAGCGGGAGGGTCACGCGACCCTCCCGCCCCATCGGCAAGGCCACTGGGGCCCCACCCTCCCGCGGGGTCGTCGCTGCGCTCCTCCTCATCGACAGGACGGTCGTTCCCGATCTCGAACAGCATCGGCCGCGTGCACAGTCAGCTTCGCGCGTCTGGACCCTGCCCGTGCGCCTGCGCTTGCGCTCGACCCCTCAACCCCTGCCCTTGCGCTTACCCTTGACCCTCGACCCTGCCCCCGTCTACCGGGTCAATGGCCAGAGCTTTGCCTCCCACTACAACCAGCGTTCGAGGACGTTCTCCAGGTCGCGGCGGCTGAAGGGTTTGGCGACGTAGTCATCCATGCCGACCTCGATGCACAGGGCGCGGTCCTCGGGCAGGACGCTGGCGGTCAAGGCGACGATGGTGGTGCGGCGGCCGCAGTCGGCTTCGCGCTTGCGGATCTCGCGGGTGGCGTCGAAGCCGTTCATGTTCGGCATGTGGCAGTCCATCAGCACCAGGTCGTAGCTCGCGAGGCTCAAGCGCTCGAGCGCTTCGAGGCCGTCGCCGACCAGCTCCACGTCGCAGCCCATCCGGCGCAGCATCTCGCGCGCGATGCTGCGCGTGTCGGCGTTGTCCTCGACCAACAGCACGCGGCCCTCGTAGCGCGAGGGGCGCAGCGAAGCCTTGACCGGCACGCTGCTGCGACGCTCGACCCCCGTTAGCAGCAGCGCGAGCGTGAACGCCGAGCCGCGTCCGACCTCGCTGCGCAGCCTGATCTCGCCGCCCATCAAGCGCGCCAGCCGGCTCGAGATGGCGAGGCCGAGCCCGGTCCCGCCGTACTTGCGGGTAGTCGACGCGTCGGCCTGGGTAAAGGCTTCGAACACGTGCTCTTGCTGGCTCGGGTCGATCCCGATGCCCGTGTCCTCGACGCCGACCTCGACCAGCCAGCGCCCGTCGTCGGCCGCGACCGCGTGCGCGCGGATCAGCACGCCGCCCTCGTGCGTGAACTTCAGCGCGTTGCCGACCAGGTTGAATAGCACTTGCTTGATGCGGTTGGGATCGCCGCGGAAGTACGCGTCTTCCATGCCGTGCGCTTCGACGCTCAGCATCAAGCCCTTCTGCCGGGCCTTGACCGCCAGCACCTCGCTGACCTCGTCGAGCAGATCGTGCAGCTTGAACGAGACCTGCTCGAGCACGAGGTGTCCGGCTTCGACCTTGGAGAAGTCCAGGATGTCGTTGACCAGTTGCAGCAAGGTATTGCCCGAGCGCTCGATCGTGCTGGCGTATTCCAGCTGCTCCGCGCTCAGCTCGGTCATCTGCAGCAGTTCGGCCATGCCCAGCATCGCGGTCATGGGCGTGCGAATCTCGTGGCTCATGTTCGCGAGGAACTCGCTCTTGGCCTTGACCGCGACCCGCGCGGCGTCGTTGGCCTCGCGCAGATCGAGCATCAAGCGCTGATCGCGCAGGTGCAGCTTCTGGATGTTGCGGTAGGCGCGGATACGCACGACCAGCACCAGCGCACCGAACAGCGTGGCCTCGAACAGCGCGATCCCGAAGTGGTACCAATCCGGATCATCGGTACGCGCCCCGGCCACCCATGCCCAGCCCAGCAACGAGATCAGCGACAGCCCCAGAAACCAGCGCACCGACAGCAGCAAGCAACCGAAGCCGAGCTGCGCGATCATCAGGTTGGTCGTCTGGCGCGCCTCGGGCACGCTCACCAACGTGAACAGACAGTTGAGGATCACCGCAGCGCCGATCAGCGCGGCCGCGGGATGCGCGAGCCAGCTCGGCAGACGATTGCGCTCGAACCAGACCGCACCGGCCAGCAATCCGACCGACAAGAGCGCGGTCGAGCCGCTCATGCTCAGCTGGGCATTGCCCTGCAACTGCGTGAGGTACCAGCCGGTCAGCAGCGCGTAGAACAGCGCGAGCCCGACACAGACCGGACGCAGCGACGTCGCGAGCACGCCGTTGAGCGCGTCGTCGATCGCCCGTTCCGAAACCACGAACGCGCCGGGTGTGTCGGGAGACTCAGCCGGCGGCACCATGCCATTCACTCCGCAGTGCGCGCGCTGATCGGCCAGTACGACCGCCCTTAAGTTCGTTCCGTCCAAGACGCGGGGATTTGGCTTCGTGGCAAGGCGCGCGGACGCGGGAATACTCTTCGTATTTCAAGTTCGCGCAACGCAGCCACGGAGCCAAAGACCAAGTTAGGGACGGAACGAGCTCAAGGGCGGTCGTACCAATACGCACGGCTACGATTATAGGCCGGTGCTCGCCGTTCGTGCGCAGCGCCGTGTTAGCTCGGTGATCGGCTGTGCGCGCAGGTGCGGGCGCGCGGCACGCGCGATCACCGCTCGAGCAGGGTTACGCGCTCATTCGCACTTCGGCCGCGCGTGCACGTGGATGTGAGCGCGAGGAGCGCTCAATCGCGGCACAGCTCTTCGCCGGGCGAGCACTTCCAGCGAACGTGCATGTGCTTGGTGTGGCCGGCGGAGTGGCGCACGAGCGTGTTGCGACCGTGACCTGGATACTGGATCAGGACCGTGAGGTCTTCCGGACTCTCACCTGCACGCTGCGCCGCCTTGTACAGGTGGACCATGCGCGAGCGCGCGAGAAACAGGTAGTGCACCTCGCCGGTCGCGACCAGCGCCTTGATCAGCGACCAGGCCATGTCCCAGTCGACCACCGCGGGGTTCTCGGGCAGCGTGTCTTCGGGCACGCCGGCGAGCAGGGGCAGGCGAATGTCGACGTCGCGACCACTGGTGTGCGAGCGGTGGGGTCGGAAGCGACCACCGTTGCGCAAGCTCATGTCGCAGATCGTGATGGCGCGCTTGAAGCCGGTCTGCTCGCGGAAGATCGCCATGCCGACCTGCAGCTGCTCGACCGCATTGCTCGAGCCCCAGCTGTGGTCGGGATTGCGGATCGTGTACAGCGGAGGATTGGGCGGCAGCTGAACCGCGTTGCGCATGCGCCCGCGGGCCGGCGAGCCCACGCTCTGGCCGCCCGCCGGTACGGGCATCAGCGTGAACTGTCCGACTTTGCGCGTTCCCGGCGCGGTCGGGGTGGGCTTGCTGGTGGACGGCTGCGGGCTCGGCTTGCTGGTGGACGGCTGCACGACGGTCGCGAGCGCGCCGGCGGTGCGGCTGCTCGTCGACGCGCTGCCCGCCGGCTTGGTGGCCAACGAGGGTTGGACCACGGCCGCCAGCGCGCCAGGAGTGCTCGCTGGCTTCGCGACCACAGGCTTCGTCACCACGGGCGTCGTCGCCGCGGGCTTCGTCACCGCGGGCTTCGCGACCACCGGCTTCGCGACGACCGGCTTCGCGACCACCGGCTTCGCAACCACCGGTGCGGGTGCGGGCGTGGCTTTGGTCGCGGGGGGCTTGTCGGCTTGTGGCTGCGCGCTGCCGCTGCTCGTGGTGGCGCGCGGCTCCGGCGCGGATGGCGGGCTGGTCTTGGGCACGACCACGGCGGCCAGCGCGGCTGCGTTCGGCGACTCCGTTCCGTGCGTGGGCTCGACCACCGCGGAGAGCGTCGCGGCCGTGTTGCCCTTCGCGGGTACGGGAGGCGCAGGCGCAGCGGCGGGGGCGGCGGTCGGCTCGGGGTCGGCGCTCGGCACGGAATCGCGCTCGATCCACACGATCACGTGATCGCCCGGCCGCAGATCGCCGACCGTGGGGTTCCACTGCTTTTGCAGCTTGTTGGTGTCGACCTCGTAGCGCCGCGCGATCTTCGACCAGTTGTCGCCGGCCAGGACCCTGTAGCGCTGGCGCTTGCGCGGCGAGGCCATCGTGCGCGCGAGCACGCGCAGGCGCTGGCCGACGCGCAGCGCCGGCTTGTCGGCGTCGAGCGAGTTCCATTCGATGATCTTCGCGACCTCCACCGCGTAGCGCTCGGCGATCTCCGCCAACCGCTCACCGGGGATCACCATGTGGTCGACCTCGCGCCCGCCGGTAATGCTGCTCTGCGCGAGCGCCGCCGATGGCGGCGGCAAAGCCACCGCGTGAGCGGGCCCGATCGCGAACGAGCCCAGCACCCACAGTCGAATCCAACTTCTACGCATGCTGCAGCGGCTGAAAGTAGCCCGGGTCGGGCGACGGAACAACCGCTGGCACGTCCCCCAAAAGAAGCGGGTTTTTGGCTGCGCGCAAGCCGAAAACCCGAGCTAGTATCCGCGCCGTGCAAGCACTTCTGTTTCTGTTGTCGTTGCTGGTCTGGGCCTGCAATCCGACGTCGCGCGCCGAGCGCAACGACTCGGTGGTCCCCACGCCTCCGGTGCTCAACGATGCGGCTGGCTCGGACAGTCGCATCGGCGCGCGCGCGCTGCTGATCGCCTACGCAGGTGCGAAGGCCGCGCCGAACGGCACACAGCGCAGCAAGCAGGAGGCGCGAGAGCGGGCGAGCATGGTCGCCAACATCGCGCAGATGTCGGGCGAGGCCTTCCCCGAGCTGGTGATCAAGTACAGCGATCGTCCGCTGCTCGCCGACAACGCCGCCGGCACGCTGGTCGAGCGCGGCAGCGGGCTGCTGCCGCCCGAGGCGGAGCGCGCGGCGTTCGCGCTCGCCGTCGGCGAGGTCAGCGCGCCGATCGAGACCGCCGAGGGCTTCGTGATCGCGCAGCGGATCGAGACGCCGCCGGGCGGCCCGAGCACGATCTCCGCGCGGCACATCCTGATCGCCTACAAGGGGGCCCAGCGCGCCGCGCCCGAGGTCACGCGCAGCCGAGACGACGCGCGCGCGCTCGCGCAACGGATCGCGAGCGAAGCGCGCACGGGTAAGGACTGGCAAGCGCTGTGGAAGGAGCACAGCAACGAGCCGGGCGGCGGCGAGGGCGGCAGCCTCGGCACGTTCGGCCGGGGTCAAATGGTGCCGGCGTTCGAGGACGCCGCGTTCGAGCTGGGCGTGGGCAAGATCAGCGACGTGGTCGAGACGCCGTTCGGCTTCCACGTGATCGAGCGACTGAAATAGGCCGCTTGCCGCTGCGCAGGTCGCGCCCGACAATGGGTGCATGAGCGCGTTGTTCGCGAGCCTTCCGGACCACGTGTCGGTCTACGAAGTCGGCCCCCGCGATGGACTCCAGAACGAAGCGGCCGCGGTCACCACCAGCAACAAGGTGCGCTTGATCGAGGCGCTGGTCGGCGCCGGGCTGCGCCGAATCGAGGTGACCAGCTTCGTGTCCCCGCGCTGGATCCCGCAGCTGGCCGACGCCGACGAGGTCGCGAGCTTGCTGCCGCGCGACGGCGCCCTGAGCTACAGCGCGCTCTGCCCCAACGAACGCGGTATGCAGCGCGCGCTGGCCGCGGGCGTGGGCGAGATCGCGGTGTTCCTGAGCGCGAGCGAGACGCACAACCTGCGCAACACCCACAAGTCGATCGCGCACAGCCTGGACCTGTTCCGCGGCTTCGTGCCGGAGGCGATCGCGCGCGGCCTGCGCGTGCGAGGCTACGTGTCGACGACCTGGGGCTGCCCGTACGAGGGCGCGGTCGATCCGCGCAAGGCGCTCGCGCTGGCCAAGACGCTGCTCGAGCTCGGCTGTTATCAGGTCTCGCTCGGGGACACGGTCGGCGTGGGGACGCCGTTTCAGACCAAGCAGATCCTCGAGCGCTTCCTGGGCGAGCTGCCCGCAGCGCAGCTCGCGATGCACATGCACGACACGCGCGGTCAGGCGCTCGCCAACGTGCTGGTCGGGCTAGAGCTCGGGATCAGGACGTTCGACGCGGCGATCGGCGGGCTGGGCGGCTGCCCGTACGCGCCGGGTGCGTCGCGCAACCTGGCGACCGAGGATCTCGTCTACGTGCTCGACGGGATTGGCGTCGCGAGCTCGGTCGACGCCGTCAAGCTGCACGAGGCCGGGCGCATCGCCGAAGCGCTGGTGCAGCGACCGCTGCCCGGCCGCGTACACCGCGCGGGCCTGCGAGCGCTCAATCAGTAGATCAGCCAAACCGATCGGTCGCTTCGATCAGCTTCGCAGTCGTCTCGGGCTCATACGCGGAGTGGCCGCTGGTGGGGGTGACGTGGAGCTCGGCTTCGGGCCAGGCCCTGTGCAGGGCCCAGGCGGTTTCCATCGGACAGACCACGTCGTAGCGGCCCTGCACGATCACGGACGGGATGTGGCGGATACGCGGGACGCCGTGCAGCAGCTGATCCTCGTGCTCGAAGAAGCCGTGGTTGACGAAGTAGTGGCACTCGATGCGCGCGAACGCGAGCGCGAAGTCGTCGCGGCCCATCGACTGCTGCATCGCAGGGCTCGGACGCAGCGTGCTGGTCGTCGCTTCCCACAGGCTCCAGGCCTTGGCCGCTTCGAGCCGCACGGCCGGATCCTTGGCGGTGAGCCGCGCATGGTACGCGCGCAGCAGGTCGCCGCGCTCCGCGACCGGGATCGGCGCGAGGTAGTGCTCCCAGGCTTCGGGGAAGATGCGGCTCGCGCCCTCCTGGTAGAACCATTCGATCTCGCGCCTGCGCAGCAGGAAGATGCCGCGCAGCACCAGCTCGCTGACCGCTTCGGGGTGCGTCTGCGCATAGGAGAGCGCGAGCGTGCTGCCCCACGAGCCGCCGAACACCTGCCAGCGGTCGATGCGGAGATGCTTGCGCAGGCGCTCCATGTCGGCGACCAGATGCCAGGTCGTGTTGTTCTCGAGCGAAGCATGCGGCGTGCTGCGACCGCAGCCGCGCTGATCGAACAGCACGATGCGGTACCTGCGCGGATCCCAGAACCGGCTCTGCACACGGCTGCTGCCGCCGCCGGGACCGCCGTGCACGAACAGCGCGGGCTTGCCCGCGGGGTTGCCGTACTGCTCGTAATAGATGGAGTGCGGGGGATCGACCGCCAGCCGACCCGCATCGAACGGCTCGGTCTCGGCAAACAGGGAGCGCGGAGAGTCGGGCATCGGGCGCAGCGTACACCGAGCCCGATTCGGCTCGCCGCGATTGAAGCACCCGCATCGCCGCGCGTGCCGATCGCTGGCGGGTACATGTCTTGCTGTGCGAGAAGCGTGGGTCGGGGTCGTTGTGCCAGCCTGTGTCAGGAACGAGGTCGATCATGGGGCAAACTCGGAATCACTGGAATCGGACCCAGAAAGTTCTGCAGAGCCGCGCCGCCGCGGGAGCGCTCGTGGCAGGCAGCCTGCTGCTCAGCCCCGCGCTGACTCCACGCGCGCAGGCGTGCGGCGGCTTCTGGTGCTCGCTGCAGGCGCCGGTCGAGCAGTCGGCCGAGCAGATCATCTTCATCGACAACCCCGATGAGACCGTCACCGCGGTGATCCAGATCCAGTATCAGGGTCCATCGGAGAAGTTCGCGTGGGTGGTGCCGATCCCCGGCGACCCGAAGATCTCGGTCTCCTCGAACACGGCGTTTCAGCGCCTGCGCAGCGCGACCGACCCGCAGTACCAGCTCGAGGTCGAGCTCGAAGGGATGTGCGACCCCTCGTTCGGCGGCTTTCCGGGCCTGGACTTCGCAAGCCCCGTCGGAACCGCGGTGCCACCCGCAAGCATGGCCGCGGGGGATTCGATCTCGGTCGTGTCGATGGGCTCGGTCGGGCCGTACAACTACACGACGATCGCGGTCGACCCGCAGCTGCCCGACGCGGCCGACGCGGCGATCGAGTGGTTCCGCGACAACGGCTACGACCTCAGCGGCGTCGACGCGGAGGTGCTCGGTCCGTACCTCGACGAAGGTCTCAACCTGCTGGCGTTCAAGCTCACCAAGACCGCCGTCGAGACCAGCGGCGCGATCCGACCGGTGATCCTGAGCTACGAGAGCGAGCGGCCGATGATCCCGATCCGCCCCACGGCGGTCGCGGCGCAGAACGACATGGGCATCCGGGTGTGGGTCTCGGCCACGACTCAAGCGGTGCCGGTGAACTACAAGTCGCTGGTGGTCAACGAAGCGCTGATCAACTGGTTCCAATACCAGACGAACTACGACGAGGTGGTGACCGCGGCCGCGAACGAGGCCGGCGGCCAGGGCTTCGTGACCGAGCTCGCGGGTAACAGCGCGCAGTACGAGCAGCTGATCTGGTCGGACGCGGACCAGACGCAGTGGGAGATGATCCGCGACCAGAGCTACCCCGACGGCATCGACGCGATCTGGGCGGCGAACAACTACTACCGCGGCTGGGAAGGCTGGCGCGACGCGATCGAGGCCAGCGTGACCTTGCCCCAGGGCGCGAGCTTCGACGAGTTCGGGCGCAACCCGGACGCCTTCCGTGGAACCGCTCAGGTCGACACGCAGGAGTTCTTCGCAGCGCTCCACGCCAAGGTGATCGAGCCGATCGCCAAGACGCAGGAGCTGCTGGTCTCGCGCCCGTATCTCACGCGCATGTACAGCACGATGAGCGCCGACGAGATGACCATGGATCCGGCGTTCGGCTACAACAGCGACCTCGCGCCGGTCAGCAACCTCCACAAGGCCAAACAGTACATCGAGTGCAGCCCGAACGTGAGCCAGTACGAAGCGCCCTGGCGCATCGAGCTGCCGCAAGGCGGCGTGATCCGCGGGAAGGGCAGCTACGAGTGGCCGATCGAGGTCGACGGCGCGTTGCCGGCGAACCTCAAGATCGTTCAGCTGTCGACCAGCGGCGCGGGTGAAGTGGTCACGGACAACAGCAGCGTGATCGGCGAAGCGCTGTTCAAGATTTCGAAGATGGTCGGCAGCGGCGAGATGAAGCCGCAGAAGCCCATGTCGGGCGTGCCGATCGGCGGCGAGCAGACGGTACGCGTCCCGAGCGCTCCCGAGCGCGGCGACGCGGCCAACGCGAGCGGCGAGATGGGCGGCGGCAGCGACAGTAACTGCGCGGTGACCGCTCCGGGTCGCGCGCGCAAGGGCTGGCTGGCGCTGGCGTGGATCGGCGCGGCCGCGTGGCTGGTCGCGCGGCGGCGCACCCGCAGCTGAACAGCCTCCGCACCCTCGATACGGAGACGAGCAAGACCATGCCCGCGAGCCACCCGAAGCCGGAGCTGCGACCCGTTCCGGGTGGCATGCTCGCGCACAGGGTCGGGCAGCGAGCGCGCCGCGCGCTGGGCGCTCTGACCTGCGTGGCTGCGTGCATCGCCGCGTGCAGCGAGGAACCGCGCGACGAGCAGAACCCCAGCAACGCCCTCCCCGCCGCTGGCGACAGCACCGGCTCGCAGGGCAATCCGCCCACCGTCAACGGTCCGGGCGCAGCCGATCCTGGCGCCATGGTCCCGGGCGGCGATCCGACGCCGATCGATGCCGGGCGAGTTTGGCCCAGCTGCGGGGATGGCTTCGATGACGAGGACGGCGGCGTCAGCCCGTATGCCGACAGCTGCGCGATCGACGAGCGCTTCGGCGTGTTCGCGAATCCCAACGTGGATCCCGAGGCCTTCGCCGACGGCAGCCGCGAGCATCCGTTCGCGACGCTCGAGCTCGCGGTGGCGACCGCCGTCAACGCGGGCAAGAACGTGTTCGCGTGCGAGGGCATCTACCGCGAGCCGTTGCGCATCGGCACCGCGCTCTGCGACGGCCTGCGCGTGTACGGCGGGCTGTCGTGCACGACGTTCGCGATCGAGTCGGAGAGCGCACGTTCGCACGTGCTCGCCACCGGGCCTGGCGCTGCGCTGATCGTGGCCGACACGCGCGACGTGGTGATCGAGCGCTTCGAGCTCGAGCACGGTCCCGGCGCGACACCCGAGCCGGGGACCAGCTACGTCGGCGCGTTCATCCAGAACGCGCGCCGGGTGGTGCTGCGCGACGTGCTGCTGCACGCGCACGACGGCGAGCGCGGCAAGGACGGCGCGCCGCCCGAGAGCGCCGCGGCCGGCAACGGCATGATGGGCTCGGATGGCGGCGACGCGTGTAGCGCGCAGCCCAATCGCGGTGGCGCGGCGCTCAGCAACACGGGCTGCCGCGATCAACCGGCGGCGGCGAGCGGCTCGGGCGGCGACGGCGGCAACGGCACGGGCAACGGCGGCAACGGCACGTGGTTCGGCGCGCCGAACATCCCGGGAGAGAGCACCGCCGATTGGAGCTGCGCTGTCGGCCAGGGCGCTCCGCCGGTGGCCGGCCCCGGATTCGCCGGCCCGCCGGGGCGAGGCGGCCGCGGCTTCGGCGCGCTGCTCGGCACCGGCTTCGTCGGCTTCGGCGGTCAAGACGGCATCGACGGCGGGCCCGGCCAAGGCGGCGGCGGCGGCGGTGGTGCCAAGGCACCGGCGAGCTGCGCGAGTGGGACGGCGGTCGGCGCTGCGGGTGGCAGCGGCGGAACGGGCGGCTGCGGTGGCCAAGGTGGCGACGCCGGCGGCGCGGGCGGCACGTCGATCGGGCTCTTGATGTCGGCGTCGACCGTGCGCTTCGAGGGCGGCGAGATCCGCTACGGCAACGGCGGCGACGGCGGCAAGGGCGCGCTCGGTCAGAAGGGCGGCCAGGGCGCGCCGGGTGGACGCGGCGGCAACGGAGTGAGCGGCTCGCGCGACGCGTGCGACGGCGCCGCGGGAGGCATCGGCGGTGACGGCGGCGACGGCGGCGGCGGCAACGGCGGTCACGCGTTCGGCGTGCTGCACGCAGGTGACGCGCCGAAGCTCGTGGCTGTCGCGGGCGAGCCGAGCGCGGCGATGCGGCACGGCGGGGCGGGCGGCGTAGGACCGGTCGCCGACATGATGGATGCGGTCGGCACGCCCGGACAGTCCAGCTTCGTCGCCAAGTTCTGAGCGGCTAGTACGACGCTTCGGCGAGCTGTCCCCGACGGTCACGCGGGTGGCCTCAACGGGCAAGTGCAGCCGCGTGATTCGACAGCGCGAATGCGCTATCGCCAAGAGCGGTGGTTGCAGTTGCGTATGCATGGTCCGGGCTCTGTTACTCGGCGCGCTTGATCGAGCCGTTCGTGCGCGCGCTCGCGAGCGACGCGCGGATCGATGCCGCCGCGCTCGGAGCCTTCAAGGAGATCGACCTGGAGGCGCGCGTACCGATCGCGCGCGCACACGAGCTGCTCGAGCTGGCGGTGCGCTGGTCGCAGGATCCCGACCTCGGGCTCAAGGCGGGCCAGCTGATGTCGACCGGCGATTGCGGCGCGGTCGACTACGCGATCAGCTCCGCCGCGAACGTGCGCGAGGCGATCGCGGCGGCGACGCGCTTCGCACGCCTGGTCAACGACGTGATCGCGCTGCCGCTGGAGCTCGACGGTGAGCGCGCGCTGCTGCGGCTCGAGTGCGAGATGCCGATCCCGCGCGCGGCCGGGGACTTCATGATGGCCGGCTTCTTCAGCACGCACGCGCACGCGTGGCTCGGCGAGCTCGCCGGGCTCGAGTGCTGGTTTCGCCATCCGGCTCCGGCCGACACCCGCGAATACGCGCGGACGTTCGGCCGTGCGCGGCTGCGCTTTGCCGCGCCGTGTTATGCGTTTGCGTTCGGGCAAGACGGCCTGGACGCGCCGCTGGCGAGCGCGAACGCGAAGTTGCACTCGGTGGTGCGCAGGCACGCGGAGCTGCTGCTCGCGCAGTTACCGCCGGCTCACAGCCTGACCGAGCGCGTGCGCCACCTGCTCACCGGTGAGCTCGCCCACGGCCGGCAGACGGCGCAACAAGTGGCCGGGCAGCTGCGCATGAGTCGCCGAACCCTGTGCCGAAAGCTGGAAAACGAAGGCACGAGCTTCACCGCACTGCTCGCCGATCTGCGCCAGCGTCTCGCGCTGCAATACGTCGGCAGCCAGGATCTCGGCTTGTCCGAGATCGCGTTCCTGCTCGGCTTCTCCGAAGCCGCGGCGTTCCACCGCGCGTTCAAGCGCTGGACCGGTCAGACGCCGCTCGAGTACCGGCGCTCGGCGCGAGCCTGACGATGCACTCTCTAGTCCCAGCCGTGGGCTTTTCTTTGCGAGGCGCAGCGGTTATACGTTCAGCCGCTTGATTCACGTAGGTACAGCGCAGCGAGCCGCTCGGACGCAGCGCTTTCACGACAGGGGAATGGTGATGGCGATGGCGATGGGACGCTACGGTCTTTCGTGTTTGCTCGCGGTCGCGCTCGGTTGCGGCCTCGTCGCGTGCGGCGATGATGACGACGGCATGCCGGTCGATGCCGGTCCGGACGGAAGCGTCTCGGGGACCGGCGGCGGCGGTCGCGGAGGAAGCGGCGGGAGAGGCGGCGGGGGCGGTACCGCTGGCGGCGCCGGCACCACGACCGCCGGAGTCGGCGGCACTGCAGGCAGCGCGGGCACGATGGCGATGCCTCCGTTCGAATGCGGTAACGATACCTGCACCCCGCTCGCTCCGGGCTCTGCGATGCTCGGCGTGACGCAGTGCTGCACGACGGCCAACGAGTGCGGCGTGAAGACGCCGCTGGCCGCGAACTGCTTGCCGGAGAACAGCCCGGGCGGTGCGGACCCGAGCTGCCCGAACTTCGAAGTGACGGGCGCCATGGTGCCGCTCACCTATTACGGCTGTTGTACGCCCGCCGGTACGTGCGGCGCGCAAGCCGGCGGCACGGTCGGCTGCGTCCCGAACTCCGAGCTGATGGCGGCGGAGAAGTCCTGCACCTACGACCCTGCCAACACCTGCACCCGCATGGTCGACGTCGCCTGCGATGGCGCCGAAGACTGCCCGGGCCAGAAGTGCTGCGCGGTTTACCAGAGCGGCTACCGGAAGTTCGAGTGCGCCGACGACTGCGCCGCCGCGGACATGCCGATGGTGACGGGCGTGACGTCGTCCGAAGCGTGCCACCCCGGCGAGAGCTGCACGGTCGCGGGCTACACCTGCAACGAGATGCCGATGTTCCTGCCCGACTACCTGTTCCGCTGCCGTGACACCGGCACGGCACCGGTCAACACGGGCGGCAGCGTCCTGGCCAACGAGATCAACTGCGGCGACGCGGTGTGCGGCGCGGGCCAGAAGTGCTGCATCTCGGTGCCCGGCCAGGCGGTGTGCATGCCCAAGAACATGCCGTGCCGGTGCGTGCCCGAGGGCGTCGAGTTCGACGCCGGCGTCGACGACGCAGGCCTGTAGCGCGGTAGCGTAGTGAGAGGGGACGGAGCTCACGAGCTCGCGTTTGAAACGTGAGCTCGTGAGCTCCGTCCCGCTTTAAGACGCTTCGCCGATGCCGACGTAGACGCCCCAGGTGCCTGGGCCCAGGCCGAGGTCGGCGCGGAGGTTGAGGCGTTCGTCTTCGTTGAGCATGATGCGCGCGCCCGGACCCGCGGCCCAGTTGGGCCGGCGCGAGGGCAGCAAAGCGGGGTCGCGCGCGACCTGTCCGAGCGCGGCGTGCACCACGCCCGAGAAGGTCCAGAACAACAGCTCGCCGAAGTCGTACTCGCTGCCCAGCGGTGACGCGTACGCGAGCAGCTCAGCTCGTACAGCTCGCCGCGCCGGGGCGTGAGCAGGTGATCGCGCGTATCCCACAGCATGCCCGGCCCGAGCCCGATGCTGCGCCCCCCGCGCGCTCCGGGCAGCGCCTCGCGCGCGAGCAGGCCGCCGGCTTCGAGCTCGGCCAGCTCCATACGCGCCCCTCCCGCCCGCCGGCGGAGCCGTCGGGGCCCCACTCTCCCGCGGGGTCGCTGCGCCTTCGCGCAGCTTCGCATCAACCGTGACGTCGGCGTTCGTCTGCGCGTGGAGCCGGAGGCGAGGGCGAACGGGGCGAGCAGTACGACTGCGTGCAGTGCGCAGCGGAGTGGGCTCACGGTTTGCGGGCCGCGGTCGTGCCTGCGAGCTGTGCGAGCCGTTCCAGGCGAGCGCTCTGGTGCGTGCGTACCCATTCGTCCTTGGAGAGCTCGGCGTGCGCCCTGGCGAAGTAGGGACGGGCCACGTCGAGACGGCCGGTCGCCAGCTCGCATTCGCCGAGCTCTTCCAGCACGTGACCGGCGGGCGCGCCGCTCGCCTCGAGCTCGCGCAGCAGCGGCTCGAGCCGCGCGCGCGCCGCGTCGATCCGCCCGAGCTCGCGCTCCGCGTGCGCCACCGCGTAGTGCGCGAATCGAATCGGGACGGGCTTGCCCGCCGCGAGGCGCAGCTGCAGCGCCTTCTCGAACAGCTCGAGCGCGCGCGCGTGCTCGCCCTGGTCGTCGTACGTGTAGCCGATGTTGTTGTAGAGCACGGCCAGCCACTGCCGCGCGCGCGGCTCGGACGAACGCTCGGCGAGCGCGAGCGCCCGCAGGTCCCAGGCCAAGGCCTGCTGCGGATCGCCGAGGTGCGTGATCGCCACCATGTGCAGGGCATCGACGTCCAGCGCGTCGAGCCTGGCCTGCCCGGCGAGCGCGTGAGCCTGCTCGAACAGCGGGCGCGCCTGCAGCGGACGGTCTTGCGAGTTGAGCACGCGCCCGCGCTCGAGCAGCAAGCGCACGCGCAGCTCCGCGGGCGGTTCGCCGCCGGCGCTGCGCTCGGCCGCGTCGAGCAGCTCGGACGCGCGCGCGAAATCGCCCTGCAGCCCGAGCAGGCGAGCGATCTGCACGTCGAGCACCTGCAGCTCGAGCGCGGCATGGCGCTGGGCGCGCAGCTCGCGCAGCTGGGTCTCGCTGGCAACCGGATCGTTGGGATTCCAGCGCGCATCGAGCGCGGTGAAGAACTCCTCGGCCAGCATCGCAGCGGCTCCCTCCGCGGGATGACCGGAGCGGGTATCACAAACCGCAGCGGCAAACCAGTTCTCTGACCGGCTGATTGTGAGCGGAGATCGTGTCCGAGGTGGTGCTGAGCGTGGCGTCGATTGACGATGGAAGGGTTGCTCCCCTTTCGAGGAGAACGACGCCGCGGGCGGCGCCAGATCGGGCGCGAGATCCGCTCAGAATCAGCCGGTCAGAGAACTAGGCGGTGAGCGCCTTCTCGAATACGCGATAGGTCTTGTAGGCCTTGCCGCCGACCGCCTTGATCATCACGTTGACGGGCGTGTTGGTCTCCAGGGTCCAGCCGAGCTCGCCCCACTCGTAGCCGATGCGCTCGCCGCGCGTCTTGACCTCGTAGACCAGCGCCATCGGCAGCACGCCGTACTTGCGCTGCTTGCGGAACTTCTCCTTCACACCGAGCAGGATCAGCCGCGCGGTCTTGGGGTTCTTCACGAACAGGCGCCAGATCAGCTTGAACGCGCCGAACGGCAGCAGCTTGCCGCGCAGGTCGCGCGCCGCCTCGTTGATGTTGGGAATGGCGAAGCAGATGGCCGCCGGCTCGCCGTCGACCTCCATGATCAGCGCGAGGTCTTCCTGGATCACCCACTTCATCGTGCTGACGAAGCCCGCGACCTCCGACGGCGTCATCGACACGTGGCTCCAGTTGTCCTTCCAGGCGTCGTCCCACACGTCGAGCACGAGCCGCAGCTCCTCGTCTACGCGCTTCTTGTTCAGGGTGCGGATGCGCACCTCCGGCATCGCGCGCACCGCATCGTGCGCCCGCACGATGCGCGGCGACAGCTCCGAGACCGTGTAGCGCCAGCCGAACAGGTCCATTGCCTTCTCGAGCCCGGCGGCCTCCGCGATCTTGTTCTGATACCGCGTGTGGTGCGGGCACATCATCATCGGCGGGTACTCGAAGCCCTCGACCAGCATCCCGGTCTCTTCGTTGATCGACAGGGACAGCGGTCCGCGCATGCGCTTCATGCCGTGCTCGCGCAGGAACTTCTCCGCGGCGGAGACCAGGGCGCGCCCGACCTCGGGGTCGTCGATCGTGTCGAAGAAGCCGAAGAAGCCGGTCTCGTCGCCGTGCTTCTTCAGGTGCTCGCGGTCGACCTGCGCCGAGATCCGTCCGACCAGCGCGCCGTCCTTCCAGGCGGTGAACAGCGCGACCTCCGCGTGCTGGAAGAACGGGTTCTTCGCCGGCGTGAGCTGCTCCTCGATTAACAGGTCGAGCGGCGCGATCCAGTTGGGATCCGAGCTCAGCACCAGGTGCGGCACGCGCATGAAGTCGTGCAGGTCCTTGCCCGGAACGTGTTGCCGAATTTCGATCGCCATGGCGCGCGTGGTAGCACGGCAGGCGCCCCGACAGCTACGCGCGCTCGACCGTTACCTCGAGCCACTTCGACCAGTGCTGGAAGGAGCGCTCGACCTCCATGCCGAGGCGCGTGTAGAGGTCGAGCGCGCCGGTGCGTGAATCGGTGCCGAGGCCCAGGCGCGTCTCGCCGCGACGGCGCAGCTCGCTGAACACGGTCGCGAGCAGCGCTCGCGCGATCCCGCGGCGCCGGTGCTCGACGGCGACGGCGAGGTGCTGCACCCAGCCGTCGCTCGGATAGTGGATGCCGTACACCGCCCCGACGACCGCCCCGTCCGCCGCCAGCGCGACGAACGTCAAGCCGGGATCGAAGTCCGCGCGATCCACGGTGAACGCTCGCCACCCGTCGAAGCTCTGCGGCGAACGTCCCGGCCACTCGCTGAAGGCGCGCTCGATCACTTCGTAGACCGAGCGCTCCTGCCCCGCGCGCAGCGGGTCGATGCGAATGCCGGACGGAGCCGCGATCGCCGACAGCTCGACCTCGGGCGGGAGCTGCAGCGACCACGCGGTGTACAGCGGCGTGTAGCCGCGGCTCTGCAGCAGCGCGATCGAGCCGTGCGCGGTGGACGCCTGGGTTTGACCGATCCGCATCCCCGGCAGGCCCTGCGCCCGTGCCTGCTCACAAGCGCGCTGCTCCAGCCACGACAGCACCCCGCTACCGAGACCACGCCCCCGCGCATTGGGCGCCACGGTTCCCCACATCCGCCCCGCGAACATCTCCGCGTACGCGACCAGCTCACCGTCCGCGTGCAGCACGCGTGCGTCCGCGGCGAGATCGAAGCCCGGCCTGTTCCAGCCCGACTTCATGTCTTCGAGCGCCAGCGCTTGCTCACCGATGTCGACCAACTCCGCGCTACGCAGCAGCGCGACGACCTCGTGGAGATCGTCGCGCACTGCGCTCCGTACGGAGATGCCGGCAGGCCAAATCACATGCGCGATCTACTACGGGCACGAACACGGTGTCGATCACGTAGATGATCCCGTTCTTGGTCACGATGTTGGCCATGGTGACCGGCAGCTACGCAACCGCCGCTACACGAGCCACTTCGACCAGTGCTTGAAGGAGCGTTCGACCACCATGCCCAGGCGCCTGTACAGGTCGAGCGCGCCGGTACGCGAGTCGGTGCTGAGGCCCAGGCTGGTCAGCCCGCGGCCGCGCAACGCTCCAAACACCGCGCCCAACAGCGCCCGCGCAATGCCCCGCCCGCGCTGCTCCGCGACGACCGCGAGCTGCTGCACCCAGCCGCCGTCCGGATACTCGATGCCGATCGCCGCGCCGACGATCGTCCCATCCGCTCCCACCGCCACGAACGTCAAGCAGGGGTCGAAATCCGGACGCCCAACCGTCGCCGCTCGCCATACCTCGAAGCTCTGCGGCGCTCGACCCGGCGACTCGTTGAACGCGCGCTCGATCACCTCGTAGATCGAGCGACCTTCTCCGGCCTGCATCTGGCGGAAGCGGATGTCGGCCGGCGGCGCGGTCGCCGACAGATCGATCTCGGACGGCAACTGCAGACTCCACGCGCTGTAGAGCGCCGTGTAGCCGTGGGCTTGCAGCAGTGCGATCGCGCCGTGCGCGCTGTCGGCCAGGGTTTGGCCCAAGAGCATCCCGGTCGCGCCTTGCATTCTCGCCTGCTCGCGCGCCCGCTCCTCCTGCCAGCGCAGCAGCGCGGTGCCGAGACCGCGACCGCGCGCGTGCGGCGCCACCGTGCCCCAGAGGCGGCCGCCGACCGTCTCGGCGTACGCGACCAGATCCCCGTCCGTAAAGAACACGCGCGCGTCCGCGCCGAGGTCGAACCCGAGCCTGTTCCAGTCGGCGTCGACTTCCTCACGCGACCACGTGGCTCGGCCGCTGTCGACCAGCTCCGCACCACGCAGCAGCGCGACGACCTGGTCGAGGTCGTCGCGCGCTGCGCTCCGTACGGAGACGCCGGCAGGCCAGATCACATGCGCGATCTACTACGACACGAGCACGGCGTCGAACACGTGGATGCGGAGCACTGATTCCCGACTGGACCCAGCCAAGCCTGTTCGCTGCCTAACGCGCGCCGGCGATGCGCTCGCCTGCGTCTTCGATTGCGCCGGTGCCGTCCGGGTCGAGGAACACGTCGATGCCGTCGCGCACGTTCTGGTCGAACTGCTCGAGCAGCTCGGGGTGCGACGAGTCGGAGATGACCACGCGCCCGTCCGCATCGGGCTCCGCGCCAGCGAGGTCGACTCCGTCGAGCCAGACCGCGAGGTCGAACGCGAGCAGCACGCGCGCGCTGTCCGGACCCAGCTCGAAGCTACTGTCGTCCGCCATCAGCTCGAGCGTGCCGCGCTGCGCGCTCGCGATCAGGAACGGTGTGCCGTCGCGCTCGGGCAGCTCGCCGCTGAGCACGATGCTGTGTTCGCGCAGCTCTTCGGGCGCGCCCTCGGGCAGCTCGCCCTCGCCCGCACGCTCGAGCGGCACGCGCAGCCCGCAGTACTGGCCGATCGGCAGCCAGAAACGCTTACGCGCGCCGTCTGCAGGCGCGTGATCGCCGGGGCCGAGGCCGTCGGCGTGGCCTTCGGCGGCCTCGGGCTCGGCGCAGTGGTTGTTGTCGACGAAGGTCACGTCGCCGAGCACCAGCCAGGCCTGCGCCACGACCGCCCCCTGCTCACCCTCGCGCAACGACGCCACGGCCGGCTCACTGCTGTACGCGTCGTAAGAGAGCTCGCCCTCGAACGACGGGCTGCCCGTCTCCGTGCCGGTGCAGCCGAAGCCAAACGACAACAGCCCCAGCAGCAGCGTGGCCGCCGTACACAGCTCACGGATCGCCGGCATACACCAAGCGCTGTAGTACGCCGCGTGTGCCACGTCGAGCGTGTGCGCTGCGATCAGCCCGCGGCCTCGAGCACGGCGGCGGCGACGCGGTCGGGGTCTTCGAAGATCAGGAAATGGCCGACGCCGTCGAGCTCCGTGTAGGGAGCGGCCGGCAAGAGCGCGTGCAGCTCGCGGCCCATGGCCAGGTTGGCGATCGGGTCCTCGCTCGCCCAGACCAGCGCCGCGCGCTCGGCGTTGCGGGTGAGCGCGCCGATCCAGCGTTCCTTGTGCACGTAGCGCTCGCGCATGTAGCCGGCGAGCGCGGGCAAGCGCAGGTGGCCGTCTGCGTGCACGAGCAAGTCGCGGATCACCAGCTCGTCCTCGGCCGTGATCGCGTCGGGTCGCCGGGTCAGCGCGCGCAGGCCGGGCACCATCGCGTCGGGGATCCGCGCGCACAGCTCGATCGCTTGCAGCAAGGTCTCGTTCGACGCGAGCAGCTTCTGGAACGTCGTGATGTCGGCGCGCCACTGCAGCATGCTGCCGTTGGTGAAGGTCACGTGCTCGAGCGCGAACGAGAGCCGCTGCTGGTCCTGGCGCGCGAGCAGCTCGCACACGACGCTGGTGCCCATGTCGTGGCAGACCACGCGCGCGCGTTCGACGCCGAGCGCGCGCAGCAGGCCCTCGACCGAATCGGCCTGCTGGAACAGCGAGTAGCTGTAGTCGTCGGGCTTGTCGGAGAGGCCGAAGCCGAGAAAGTCGAACGCGATGCAGCGGAAATGCGCGGCGAGCCGCTCCATCATCGCGCGGTAGTCGTAGCTCGAGGTGGGAAAGCCGTGCACCAGCAGCAGCACCGGCCCCTGTCCGCGCTCGACCACGAACAGCCGGCGCGAGCCTCCGTGCGGCCCAATCGGCTGCCCGATCTCGACATGCCGGCCGGTACCCGCCCAGGCGCGAGTCGAGGGTGAAAGCTGCGCGACGCTCATCCGGTGCCGGATGATAACGAAAAGCAGCCTTCTTGGGTGCCTTCGTCCGGTCATGGCGCCCGCGAACGCGCCCGTGTCACGCTGGCGCCGTGCCGGTCAGGTACACGCTCGAGGACCGTCTGCCGACGATCCGCTGCGAGGGGACTTACTCTGTCGAGGAGCTGCGAACCCCGTGGCTCGTGGTGGCGGAGCGGAGCGATCTCCAGCTGCCGCTCGCCTGCGTGCTCGACATGCGCGCGAGCGACTCGGTGCTGAAGCGTTCGATCGGCGAGCTGCGCGTGATCGCCGACACGTTCCTGCAGCGCGCCCACGTGACTGGCAGGCGGATCGCGATCGTGTCCACGGGCGGCGCGCGGTTCGGGTTGATGCGCATGGCTTCGACCTGGGTCGAGCTGGCCGGAGTCGAAGTGAAGGTCTTGCGCGAGCTGGAAGAAGCACAGCGGTGGGCGCTGAGCCGGCTGAATACCCCCGACCGCTCCTAGTGCTACTGTGCGGCGCGCAGTCCGTAGGGGGCGCAGAGGATGGAAGACATGGGCGTTCGACTCGGAAGCTTGGCACTGGTTTGTTCGTTGATGTGCGGCTTGTTCGGCGCGTGGGGCTGCGGCGACGACGACGACGCGCCGGGCGGGGACGATGAATCACGCGTGGCTGAAGCGCTGGCGCGCGCCATGCATTTCTCGGGCGGCGAGCTGCGCGACGGCGCGATGGAGCTCGCCAGCGAAGAGCGCGTGGAGGTGGTGCTCGCGACCGACCAGGTGATGCGCCCCGGACGCGCGGGCATCATGGCGCTCGACGTCGACAACCCGGTCGCCGACGACAAGCCGGCGCAGGCCACGCTGATGCAGTTCGGCGAGGTCGAGCAGCACGTGCGCGTCCCGACCGACGAGAGCGTCGATGGCGCAGGTGACCTCAACTTCGAGTTCCAGCTCGACGACGATGCGTGCGAGGGGTTGTGCGCGGCCTTGATCGAGGTGCCGATCACCGTCGCGCTGGAGCTCGAGGGCGGCGACATTTCCAAGCACCTGAAGACGCAGATCACGCTCGACTGTCGGGAAGACGGCAGCCAGGCGGCTTGCGAGGGATCGTCGAGCCCGGGCGGGCGCGACGGCGGCGCGGGCGATCCCGGTAGCGGCGCGGGCGGGCGCGGCGGCTCGGTGAGCGTGAGCCCGGGCGCGACCGCCGCGGTCGAGGGCCTGCTCGACGCGGTCGAGGAGTTCGAGAGCGGGGTGTGCTCGTGCCTCCCGGGTGCGCAAGGCGACGCGTGTTCGAGCGCGTCGACCAGGCAGCGCAGCTGCAACGAGGCCGTGTTGCTCGCGTTCGCAGAAGGCAACGAAGAGCTGATCGAGTGCACGCAGGTCTACTTCGAGGACCAGTCCAGCTGCACGCTCGCGGCGGCCTGCGACGCCGACGCGCTCGAGGCGTGCAGCGCGGCCAGCGACGAAGGCGACAACTGGACCGCGATCGAGATGCAGTGCGGCACCGTCCCGATCGGCATCCGGACCGGCATCGACGCCTGCGGTATGGGCGGCGGGACGCTGGCCTGCGCGAATGGCGAGCCGGTTGCGGTCGACGAGTGGTGCGACGGCGCCGAAAACTGCGCCGACGGCAGCGATGAGCTCGGCTGCACGCCGACCGACCCGGGCGGACGCCCCACGCAGTTTCCGTGCAGCAACGGCGACGTGCTCGAGCTCGACGCGCTGTGCGACGGCGTGGACGACTGTCCCGACGGGTACGATGAGAAGGTGTGCATCATGTGCCCCGACGGCAGCGGCCAGTTCTCCGCCTTCAACCAGTGCGACGGCGAGCAGGACTGCGCCGACGGCGCCGACGAAGCCGGCTGCACGTTCGCGTGCACGAGCGGCGAGATGGTGATGATCCAGGCGCTGTGCGACGGCAGCGACGACTGCGCCGACGGCAGCGACGAGAGCTTCTGCACGGGCCAGAGCTTCACCTGCCCGGACGGCGAGCAGATCCCGGCCGCCAACGTGTGCGACGGCACCGAAGACTGCTCGGACGGGGGAGACGAGAGCGTAAACGTCTGCGGCTAAGGTCCGCCTCGGAGGGTCCGCCGAGTTAGCAGCGGTAGATCAAGTAGCAAAGCAAAGGCGTCAGGATGAGCCCGACCAGCAGCTCCCAGTAGATCAGCTTCTTCGGAACCTTCGGCACCCTCTAGATTTCTCCTGGGGATATCCCCGGGACGGCTCCAGCTCGAGCAAGGATCGCCACCACGCGAAAGGGAGCGTGCTCAGGGACCCGTGCGTCGGTTTCCGTGCGAAAGGCGACCGCATCTTCGATCCGGTTGAAGATGCCGATCATTCAACTTCGACCGCCAGCGAAGCACGAGCGCTGCGCGCTCGGCGGGCCAGTACCCGCAGTTCATGAGACCGCTCAGCATCGCGTCGTCGCAAACGTCGTAGCCGAGCAGAGCCCAGCCGTCAGACCGTGGCTCATGCGCAGACATGATTGCGTGTGCCGCATCGCTGCCGCCGGCGCTCGGCGACACGAGTAGTTTCATTTCGATCGCATCAGGGGCACCGGGATTGGCTTCCGGCGACACGCGCGTATCGGCTGAAACCGGAGACGAGTCCTCGCGCAGGAGGTACTGCGTCCTCCGCTCTGGCGTCCAAAGAGCATCGGCCGGCGCAGCGATGAGTCGCCACCCGGTCTCGCGCATCTCGGTCCACTCGTTCACCGCGCCGTCCGCCATCTGTCGAAGCGCGGCATCGAGAACCCGATCGTAGAAGGGAATCGCTATCGAGGAACTTCGATTGCGCGTTGGGATCCGCCTCGGGATAACCTGGTGAGACCCCGGCGAGCCGTGTCACGTCGTCGACGAACGTACGATCGCTGGCGGATAGACCCACGCCGGAGGCGATGGCTGCCTGGATCGAGCGAATGCGCCCGACGTACGTCTCACGCTCTGCGTTGTCGTCTCGTTCCATGGCCGATCATCCGACCCGATGGTGTGGCCCGTCGTGCTCATCCCAAACACGTTTCCGCCCCGAATCCAACATGTCGTAATGATTGCCGCGGCTCCGGCGCATCGCAGGAAAACAGATGCGGGAACTGCTTCTCTTTCGCTGCCAACGCTATGTTCGCCGCGAGATACAGCACTGACGCTGAGGGCACGACGATAAAGCGCAGAGTCACAAAGATAAACGACCAGTCCCATGCAGCGTTCTCGCCGCTTTCGAAGACTACGGGAAGCAGCTCGTTCAGAACGAATAGCATGCCGATGCCGAGCAGCGCGTTCCAGCTCGCGATGCGCGTTAGTCCGCTGTTGCGCCGTGCGTTCGAGAGGCGGGTGCTGGCGTTCAATTGGACCATCCGGAGACTCCAAAGCGGATGCGCGTATCGGCCGATCAGGCGGGACGGCGGTGGTCCTTGTACATGCGCAGGGCGTGGTTCCAGGTGGGGCGGCCCTCTAGGCCGGCGACGAAGTCGGCGAGGGCGCTCGGCATCGCGGGCCACTTCACGATGTGCTCGAGCGGAGTGCAGACCGGCGCGAGCAGGGCGGCCACGGTGATGTCCGAACGGCTCGGTGCGTCCCCGCCGAGATAGGGCTGGCGCGCGAGCACGGCGTCGAGTTCGTCGAAGGCGGTGAGGAAGAGCTGCTTGGCGGCGGCGACCGCGGGCGCATCGGCCGTGCGGTACATGCGCCGCACCGCCATGGCCACGACCGGATACGCGACGCGGAAGAACCCGCGCGCCCAGGGCGGGCCGCCGGCAGCCCACAGCTCCGTCAGCGCAGCGCGGTCCTTGAGCAGCTCGGAGTACAACACGCGCTGCGCGCCGCGCCCGAACGCGCGATCGACGCGCTGCTCGAGCTCGAGGGCGGCCGCTCGCCGCGCCGGGTCGGCCGGGGTCAGCTTGCGGCCGCCGAGCCGGTCGGCGATGTAGTCGAGGATCGCGCTGGAGCCCTGCACGTGGTGACCGTCGTGCGCGAGCACCGGCACCTCGGTCTTGCGCGCGATGCGGCGTGTGACCAGCTGGTGCGGGCCGGGCACGAGCACCTTCTCGCGGTACGGGATGCCCTCGAAATCGAGCGCCCAGCGCGCTTTTTCCGAGAAATGCGAGATCCTGAAGGTGTAGAGCTGCAGCACGCGCGGGACGTTAGCACGACCGCGAGCACCTCTTGCGCGGCGGCCGCGACCGGGGTGCAATGCGCGCGAGCGGCGCGTGGTCCCGCGGGCCGCACGAACGAACGGAGCACGTGCCATGAAGAAAGTCGCCATCGGTCTCGCCGTCGCGTTGGTCGCGTTGATCGCGTTCGTGGCCACCCGACCCGATACGTATCGCGTCGAGCGCAGCCAGGAGGTCGCCACCCCACCGGAGGTCGTCTTCGACCACGTCGACGGGTACAAGGCGTGGCCCGCGTGGTCGCCGTGGGAGAAGCAGGACCCGGCGATGGAGAAGAAGTACGAAGGCCCCGAGCGCGGCGCGGGCGCGATGTACAGCTGGAAGAGCGCCAAGGTCGGCGAAGGCAAGATGACGACCCTGGAGAGCGAGCCCGGCAAGCACGTGGGCATCGAGCTCAAGTTCATCGCGCCGTTCGAGAACACCGCGCGCGCCGACTTCGCGTTCGAACCGGCCGGCCCAGGCGCGACCAAGGTCACCTGGTCGATGGACGGAAAGAACAACTTCGTGGGCAAGTTCTTCGGTCTCTTCATGGACATGGACTCGATGATCGGCAAGGACTTCGAAGCCGGCCTGAGCGGGCTCAAGGCCGTCGCCGAAGCGGACGCGCAGAAGCGCGCGGCCGAGCGGGCTGCAGCCCAAGCGGCGGCGGCGCAGGCGGCGGCGGCGCAGGCCGACCCAGCGCGGGCAGGCGAAGCGCCCGCTGTGCAAGCGGCGAACGCGGCACCCTGAGCTCGCGCGCGTGGCGGCGAGCGCAGAGGGAACTGCGCCGGAGTGATGTACCGCGCCCGCCAAAAGCCCGGACCGATGAGGCCAACCCTTTGACTGGCAACGGGCGCCTGCTACGCAGACAGCCGTAAGCGTGGGGGAATCAGCTTGACCGCGATCAGAAGCTCCTCCCGGGCTCCGGGTGTCGCCGGCTATCGTACGTGCGGCTTCACTCTCGACGTGGCGCGCTGGGAGCTGCGCGACGCGGACGGGCAGCGCGTGGAGATCGCGCCCTTGCCGTTTCGCTTGTTGCTGTTCTTGATCGAGCAGGGCGAGCGGGTGGTGCCGAAAGAGGAGCTGTTCGCGGAGCTGTGGGGTGACGCGGCGGTCAACGAGGGCTCGCTGACCCAGGCGATCTCGGTCGTGCGACGTGCGCTCACCAGCGCCGAGACCGGCGCCACCGTGATCCAGAACGTGCGCGGCCGCGGCTACCGGCTCGCGGCCCCGGTCGAGGTCGTGGAGGTCGTGGAGGTCGTGACGGAGCGGCCGGAAGCGAGCGTTGCGGCGTCGAGCAGCGTGTTTCCGGCCGTCGGCCGCGACGTCAGCGGCCGGGCGCTCGAGCTCGAGCGCAGCGCCCCGGCGCTCGAGGGCGCGCTCGGTGGACGCGGC
>Ga0190265_10000464_pt1 | contig 28963 bp, 28 predicted proteins | sample Popmic124T_FD_133135 | JGI IMG/M metagenome (GOLD analysis project Ga0190265, IMG submission 133135) | Populus adjacent soil microbial communities from riparian zone of Indian Creek, Utah, USA - 124 T | ecosystem: Environmental > Terrestrial > Soil > Riparian zone | place: USA: Utah | collected...
CGCCATCGAAACCGGGCCCTGCCACACTGGCTTGAGCACTACAACGAGACAAGGCCGCACAGCTCACTGGGGGGCCGGCCGCCGATCAGCCGCGTTCACAACGTCCGTGGGCAGGACAGCTAGATTCAGAAACCAAATCAGTTCCCGGCCAGTCGAAGATCCAGAAAGGCCGAAGCCACCAGCCTAGGACAAATGAGGTTCGGTCTCAGCACCAACTGAGACCGAACCTCAACAGCCAACAGCAACCACCCTCACGCCTCATCACTTTGTTAAGAGAGCGGGGCAAAACGCGCTCCCTCTGGACAGAGAAGGTGATGCTGTCCATCGGAAAGCTCGGGATCGGCCAGGAGCGCTACTACCTCGACAAGGTCGCCGAAGGCGCGGAGGACTACTACTCCGGCGAGGGAGAGGCCGCCGGGGAGTGGATCGGCGACGCCGCCGGCCGCCTCGGCCTCGAAGGCGAGGTCACAGCCGACCAGCTCACGGCGATGCTCACCGGCCGCAACCCGGTCGACGGCGAGCCACTGCTCGGTCGTCAGGGTGTCCCAGGAAAAGGATCGGTCCCCGGCTTCGACCTCACCTTCTCCGCTCCCAAGTCGGTCTCCCTGCTCTGGGCTCTCGGCGGCCCCGTCGCCGCCCTCGAAGTCCAAGCCGCCCACCGCGAAGCCGTAGGAGCCGCCCTCTCTTACATGCAGCGCGAGGCGTGCTGGACGAGGCGCGGAGCCGGAGGCTCGGAGTTCGTCAAGGGCTCGGGCTACCTCGCCGCCGCCTACCGCCACCGCTCCTCCCGCAACGGCGATCCGCAGCTCCACACCCATGTCCTCGTCGCCAACGCGACCCAAGGACCGGACGGCCGCTGGACCCGCCTCTACCACCCAGCGATCTACGACCACGCGACCACCGCCTCCTATATCTACGAGGCGCACCTGCGCCACGAGCTGAGCCGCCGCCTCGGGGTCGAGTGGCAGCCGACCCGCAAGGGCCTCGCCGATATCGCGGGCTTCGCCGACGAGCACCTGCGCGCCTTCTCCACCCGCCGCGCGGAAATCCTCGAGGCGGCGGGCGTAGATGCCTCGGCGGCCTCGCGCCAGATTGCGACGCTTGCCACTCGCAAGCCGAAGGATTCAGACGTCTCGCGCGGCGAGCTGCTGGAGCGCTGGCGATCGCGGGCAAGTGAGATCGGCCTGGACCGCGAGACGATCGAGCGCACCTTCGACCCAGAGGCAGGGCTGAGGCCGAGCGCCGCCGTGAGCCGCATGGTCTCTACCTGGCAGGTAGACCGTGCGGTCACGGCGGCGGCGTCCCACTTCGATAGGCGAGATGCGATTCAGGCGGTTGCCGACTCGCTTTCCCAGGGAGCGACGGGAGCCGAGGTCGAGCGGTTGGCGGACGCTTTCCTCGCTTCCGATTCCGTGATCCAGGTTGGCGAGAGCCGCACCGGTCCCCGTTACACGACTCGGCGAATCTGGGAGCTTGAGCGCGAGGCGCTGGCGGCGGTCGAGCGGATGCGCGCGCAGGGACCGGCTCCCGCTGGCGAGCTGGTCGCGGCGCGCGTGATCGCGGCATGTCCCACGTTGAAGGAGGACCAGCACCAGATAGTCCGCCGCCTGCTCACCGGCTCTGAGGGAGTCGCAGTCGTGATCGGCGAGGCGGGCACCGGCAAGACCTTCGCCATCGTCGCCGCAGCCGAGGGTTGGGCGCAAGCCGGGATCGAGCTACGCGCCGCAGCCCCACCTGGCGAGCGGCGAACGTGATGCGCTCGGATGGCTTGCCCGCCATCACCGTCGCCGGCCTCCTGGTCGAGCTTGATCGCGCCGAGCACGCGGGCAGCGAGGGACTTCCCCAAGGCTCGGTCCTGCTCGTGGACGAGGCGGGCATGGTGGACCTCGGCGACGCTGGCGCGGCTCATCTCCCACACCGAGCGAGCGCAGTCGAAGCTCGTTCTCGTCGGCGATCCCGAGCAGCTTGGTGAGATCGAAGCAGGCGGGCTGTTCCGCGCGATTGCGGATCGAGCGGAGCCGATCCACCTGGACGAGGTGAACCGCCACCGCCACGAGCTCGACCGCGTGGCGGTGAGGCGGATCAGGGAAGGAGAGGGCCGCGAGGCGCTTGGTCTCTATGAGTCGGGGGAGCGGGTCACGGTCGCACCGAACGCGGAGGCCCGCCGCGAGGCGATGGTCCACGACTGGCACGAGGCGTTCGAGCAAGGTGAAGGCGCTGTGATCGTCGCCAAGCGCAACGTAGACGTGGAAAAGCTGAACGCGATGGCGCGTGAGGTTCGCAAGCAGGCTGGACAGCTCGGAGCCGATGAGATCGAAGTCGGCGATGCGAGGTTCGCCCCCGGCGATCTCATCATCACCCGCGTCAACGACCGCAGTGCCGCCATCTATAACCGCGAGCGCTGGCGGATCGCCGAGGTCGACGCCAAGAAAGGCAGCGCCGTCCTCGAAGGCATCGATCAGGCCCGCACGGTCGAGGTCGGAGCTGACTATCTAGTACAGACCGATCCGCACTCAGAAGCCCCAGCGATCCAACACGCTTACGCCGTCACGACCTACTCGGCGCAGGGCTCCACCTTCGAGCGGGCCTTCGGGTCGGGGGCTGCCAGTCTTCGCCCGCGTGATTGGAAGCTGCTCAGATCACAGCTCTACGTGAAACCGCGGAAATCCCACGACCATTTGAATCTTCTAGCAAAGATTAACCGTCGAGTAGCTGCACATGAGCGTTCTGTTAGCTCCTTCTGTCATGCAACTTTTCTTGGGAAATGCGGAAAGGAGGGCCAGTCGAAGGTATTCGTAGAGAAAGGGGAGAGCGCACCCTTTGAGATGCCTTATCTAGTTGGCCCAATCGATCTGTCGGGAATATTGAGGCAATCTCATGAGCACTTCTTGCGGGTCGAGGAAGGCAAGCCGGAAGAAGAGTTGGATGTCGCCGAACTCAACGAGGAACTCAAGCGGAGGCCTTAGCCACCTGACAAACTTGAGCTACTTGACCAGTGGTGCGGGGCCTGGGGTCGGCGCGGCCTCCTCAGCCAAATCCGCCGCAAGCGCCTCGACTACCTGGGGGTCGAACTGGGTGCCGGCGCAGCGGCGCAGCTCGGCCAGTGCCTCGCCCGGGGTCAGGGCCTCGCGGTAGGGGCGGTTCGAGGTGAGGGCGGCGTAGGCGACGGCGACGGCGATGATGCGGGAGCCGAGGGGGATCGACTCGCCGGGGAGGCCGTCGGGGTAGCCGGTGCCGTCGCAGCGCTCGTAGCTCGACCGCACCAGCTTGGCGACCGGGGCCAGACCGGGGGCGGCGGCGATCATCCGCTCACCCTCTAGTGGGTGACGGTGGAGCAGTGCGGTCTCCGTTTCGTCCAGCGGCCCCTCCTTCTCCAGGATTGCCTCGGGCACGGCAAGGAGGCCGACATCCTGGAGCTCGGCGGCGAGGGCGACGTCGTCGAGCTCCTCACGGCTCAGCCCGAGGCGGCGAGCCAGCGAGATCGTCCGGTAGGTGACGGCGCGAAGGTGATCGCGCAGCTCGGGGCGACGGGCGCTGAGCGCCGCGACGAGGACGGCATGCGCCTGTCTTCGCGCCGAGTGGTGCTGTCCTTGCTTGTGCGCAGCGAGTCGCTGGCCGGCGATCTGGAAGGCGCTGTCAGGGTCGCTGGCGTCGCCGGGGATCGCAACCTCCCCGTAGGTGCGGCCGATCGGCATGTCGTGGTCCTCGCGCAGGGTGGCGGTGGCGAGGAGGACGATCTCGCCCAACTGCTGCTCCCCGGCCGGGACGAGCACCGCGAAGCGGCCCTCGTCGAAACGGTAGGCGGTCCCGCCGAGGGGCTGGGCGGTGGCGACCAGGCAGTGGGCGATTCGCCGCAGCAATTCTTCGGCGACTGCGTATCCGTAGCGGTCTCCGTAGGTCTGCAGGTCGTCGACTTCGAGCAGCACCAGAGCCCTCGCCGCACCCGCATCGGCGACGGCTGCCTCGATGTCCGCGCACAGGGTGAGCCGGTTGGGCAGGCCCGTGACCCGGTCGCTGAAGGCTTCGAGGTCGTGCTCCTCGAGCGCCAGTCGCTGCCTGCGGTTCGTTTCCAGCATCCGCGCGAAGACGGTGACGATCAGGCCCAGGGTCAGCCAGAAGACCACCGACGGCATGCGATCGTTGACGTGGTCATAAACGAGGAGCGAGATTGCCACTGCGACGAAGACGAGCGGTCCGACCAAGGATCTCCAGCCGCGGGGCCCGACGACCCGGACCATTTCCAGGCGCAGCCACTCAGCCGCTCGGGTCAGGGCGGAGTCACTGGCCTCATCCGCCCACTCGACGGTGGGTGTTTCGGCTCGATCGAGGGCCTGCACGGTTGCTTCATCGGTGCCTCGGCCACGGATCGAAAGGAGGGCGGACGGACGATTGATCTAATCGGGAATGTGCAAGCTCTCTTGCGCATTGGTCATGCTTGAACCATGGATGCCCAAGGGCGAATGGACGAGTTCGAATCCCTGGTCGCCGACGCGATCGACGCTCTGCCCGAGCAGTTCCAGCAGGTGCTCGAGAAAGTCGCCGTCGTCATCTCCGACCGGGGAGCCGAAGCCCACGCCTACGGCCACTACTTCGGCGACGGGCTGGCCCAGGAACGCTACGAGGACAGGATCGTGATCTACAGAGACACGCTGGAGCGCGACTTCGGCCACGACCGCGAGCTGCTCGCGAAGCAGGTCGAGCGCACCCTCCGCCACGAGCTCGCCCACCACCTCGGCTGGGACGAGCCCGGAGTCGGCGGCCTCGGGCTCTGAACGGCCGCTGCGGCTAGCGAACCCGGCAGTCGCGCGCGATCTCGGTTGTCAGCGTCCTGCCGTCGGCGAAGGAGAAGGTGGTCCGGGCAAGCGTGAAGAAGCCGATGTGGAAGCCAGGCGGAGCGGCGCAGCTGGCGCTGAGGAAGCTGCGCGGGTCGCCGCGGTAGCGGTACTCGCGGCCGACCGTCAGCTCGATGTCGGTGATGTAGCCGGTGTCCGCGGCGATCTGCGGGATCGCAGCCGAGAACACGGTGCCAAACTGGCCTCGCTGCCGCCTGATCTCGAAGGGGAGCACGAAGGTGATGCGGATCGGGTTTGAGCTGAAGATGTGCAGGAACGCCGCCGGCCTCCCGCGCGAGCGCCCGTTGAAGATGAGCGCCCTCCCCTGGGCGGGATAGGGAGCTGCCCCCGGGAAGGTGACGTCGGCGGCGAAGCGCCCGCGCCCGATCAGCGCCGGCCGGCAGCGATTCAGCGCCGCCTCGGTGCTGGTCTGCTGGAGCTCTGCCGGATTGCAGGTCGGCAGGCCGGCGAAGGAGACCAGTCCCTGGCGGTTGACCGCGATCGAGATGCGGCGCAGCGGCGGCGGGGTGCTGCCGTCGACCGTGCGGATCGAGCTCTCGAGGTACGCGGTCACCGGCGCCGGGCGATCGCGCGGCAGCGCCCGCGGCGCAAGCCGGCCGTCGAAAGAGACGCGCAGGTTGCCCTCCTGGGCCTGCTCACCCTGAGCGACGGCGACACCGAGCAGGGTTGCGATTGCGAAGACAATGGAGGCGGCGATTCGTTTCATGGCGTCCCACTGAAAGTCTAGGAGCGGGCAGGTCCCGATTTATTACGGTCGCGGGTAGTCAATGCACCGGAAAGGAGTCGCGTGAAGTCCCATACCGCCTACATGACCTTCGAGACAACCGAGCGGCGGCAGTTGATCCGGATCACCGAGGAGGTGGAGGCCGCGGTCGAGGAGGCCGGGATCTCCGAGGGGATGGTCCTGGTCTCGGCGATGCACATCACCGCGGGGGTTTGGGTCAACGACGACGAGCCCGGCCTGCACGAGGACATGCTCGAATGGCTCGACAAGGTCGCGCCGCCCAGCTGGAAGCCGGCCGCCACCGAGGTGGCGGGGGAGTTGCTCCCCGACGAGGGTGACTATCGCCACCACCGCGGCGGTGAGGACAACGGCGACGCCCACCTGAAGAACTTGCTCGTCCACCACCAGGCGATCGTTCCTGTCACCGATGGGCGGCTCGATCTCGGGCCCTGGCAGCAGGTCTTCTACTGCGAGTTCGACGGCCGCCGCCCCAAGCGCCTCGTGATCAAGGCGATGGGCGAGTAAGCCTCACTCGCGTTTCCGCTCGCCGCCCGGATGCGTGACCCGTTCCGCCCGCTGGCGCATTTCCTCCGCCGCCTCGCGCGTCGCCGCCAGTGCTTCCTGGCTCGCCGCCGCGACTCCCTCGCTCGGCTTGCCGCCGACGATGTCGCGGAAGGCTTCCTTGAAGCGCTCGGTGCGCCGCTCCGGGTTGAAGCGATCCACCGCCTTGGCCTGCTTCTTCGGCTTCCGCTCGGCGTACAGGCGCCTGCCCCAAGGGGACCCGGGCTTGCCGATCCGGGCGGCGCCGTAGATCGCCACCGGGAGGACGAAGAACCCGACCGTGCCGTGCAGGATGCGCTGCTTGGCGAAGCAGATCGCGACCACGGAGAAGACGATCAGCGCCGCGACCAGGCTCCCCAAAGTCTCTTGAATCGACTTGGTCTCGAAGCTGAACGGGCTGAAGCCGAGCAGGAGTAGGCCCATCATCGCCGCCGCGATCACCGTGGCGTCGATCGAGACCCGGCCCTCCTCGGCCCAGTAAACGTCGTCGAGGTAGACCCAGAGCGCGAACTCGTCGATCGTCAGCCCCGCGCCGACGCCGAACAGCGCGGCGCAGATCTCGGTGTAGGGACTGTCGCCCAGGGCCACGAACCCCACCGTGCCGGAGACCATCATCGTGACGATGCCGAAGACGAGATGGTGGACGTGGACGCCGCTGTCACTTACCACGCTGCCGGGCCACCAGGGGACCCGTGGGCTGCGCATCAGCCTCGTGCTCATCCGGATGAAGCCGAAGGAGAGCAGGAAGCCGATCAGCACCAGGAAGATCCCCTGCTTGCCGTCGGCGACCAACTGGTCGTTCCAGAACTCGACAAAGATCGAGGCGGCGCTCATCGGTGTGGCTCCGAGTGTAGTTCGGCCCCGCCGCCATCCTTCTCCCGGATCAAGCCGACGGTGATCAGCACGGCGGCGACCGCGTAGAAGGGGGTGAAGGCGAGGTTGGAGAGGACATCGGCCAGCCACTCGGAGAGGAAGGTCTCGCCGAGCAGGTCATGGGCGATCTCGGTGGCCAGGCTCGTGATCCCGTCGCCGAGCAGCTCGATCGGCGCTAGCACGGCGAAGACGATCCAGAACTTGCCACGGATCAGCTGCACGCTGCGGGCGAACGCGTCACGCACGCCCCGACCCTCGATCTCGACCACGGGTGCGGCGAGTGCGAACCAGACGAAGGCGGCTATGCCGGGAACGAGAAGCAGGACGAGACCGATCGCGACGACGACCCCATAGACCAGATCGATCGCGATCAGCCGACGGTACTTGACCATGGCGGCGATTTCGCGCAGCGATGGCGGCCTGCCGTCACGGGGATGGGTGAGCGAGATCGCCACCGCGCCGGTGTAGAAGACCTCGCCCAGCAGGCCGGTCACGGCCAGCGCCATCAGCGCCAGCATCACGCCGAGGATCGTCAGCACCCCGTCGAGGTTGAGCGCCTCTATGTCGGGGTGGATCGCGATCGTGTGGACGAGCCCCACCGGGACGAAGACGACCACGGCGAGCAGCAGCAGCGACGGCGCCCATTTCGCGTAGGTCCGCGCGATCTGCGCGTAGAGGGAGAGTGGCCGCATGCGGTCGTTCACGCCGACATCAAACCGGGTTTCCCACCCGAGGCGATTCGCGTCCCGGCGCTCAGCGCTGGCGTCGGCCGGCGGGCCGGCGGCCGCGCGCCTCGAGCCTCGATTGGGAGGACTCCGCGGCGGGCATGCGCTTCAGGTCCCGCAACTGGGGGATGAGCAGCTCTTCGCCGCAGCGCCGGTGCCAGTGGTGGTGTTCGGTTCCGCCCAGCTTGAAGACGTACTGCACCACGGTGTGCTCGGAGCCGATCTCGATCTCACCATGGCACCCCGGGCAGCGGTAGAGCTTGCGGGCGATGCCGCGGATCAGCCAGGCCTCATCGCCCTCTTCGTCGATGCCGCGGAGGCTCCAGCGTTTGTCTGGCAGCCCGGAGTAGTCGCCCATGCGGCTTAGCGCCTCGAGAGCCAGGCGAAGCCAGCCGCCATCGCCAGGTTGGCGACTCCGGCCAAGCGAAGCCCGAGCTTCGCGCCGGGACGACTGACGGCGGGAGACTCTGACCAGAGCGCGTCGGTTGCGATCTCGGTCCCGCGCAGCCAGGCAAGCGCCCACCAGTCACGCTGAGCGCCGCGGCGCTCAGCGAACGCATGGGCGGCGGCGAAGGTGAGCCAGATCGGGCCGCAGCGGCGAAACAGGTGTGCGGCATCCGGCGAGGGCTCCTCGTGCCCCAGCACCTTCAGCGTCGTCTCCGGCGCAGCGATCGCGGCGCTTCCGAGCACGAGGTCGAAAGCAATCATGTTGCGATTTGTGAGGCGCAGCGCCTGCTCGAGCGTCATTTTCGGGAGTGCTTGGAGTCGCGGGGTGACGTCCACCGTCAATCCAACCAGATCGGAGCCAGGCTTGCACCGATGGGTACGTGCCGTTCTGCGTGGAAGGGAAAGCGCGCGCCTCGGCGAAATGGACCGCCGTGACCAAGACCGCGACCAAGACACCCCCGCAACTGAAGAGCCTCTCCGATTACATCCAGGAGCGCTTCGACGATTTCTCCCGCTCCCAGAAAGACGTTGCCCGCTACATCGTCGACCATCTCGACGAGGCAGCCTTCCTCACCGCCGAGGAGCTGGCCAGGAGAGCGAGCACCTCGTCATCGACGGTGGTGCGCTTCTCCCAGGCCCTCGGCTTCGAGGGGTACCCCGAGCTTCAGCAGGCGGCGATCGAGGAGTACCGCAACGGGATCGCCACCAGCGCCGCCGCCCAGAAAGCGGGCGGGGCGCTGTTCTCCTTTGACCACAGCGAGCTCGAGGGCTCGCTCGGGGCCGACTACGCCAACCTCGAGGAAACGGCGCGCAACCTGACTCGCGAGCAGGTCGACGGCGCGGTCGTGGCCCTTGCCGAGGCGCAGCGCGTCGTCGTCGTCGGCGTCGACCAGATGGCCTTCTTTGCCAGCTACCTTCGCCACACCCTCAGCCTGCTCGACATTCGCGCCGAGATCGTCACCAGCACCGGCGGCGAGTCGTTGCAGCGCCTGGGCAGGATCGACGACGAAACGCTCGTCATCGTGCTCTCCAGCGGCCGTGCCCACCCGCTGCTGCTGCGGGCGATGAAACTGGCGGTGCATCGCCGCGCCAACACCCTTGCGATCTCCGACGCATCGCTCTCAGAGGTTGGCGAGCATGCAGGGTTGACCCTCTACTACTCATCTAACAGCCCGTCCTTCGCCCGCTCAAACACGGCCTTGATGGCTTTGGTTCAAGCCTTGGCTCACGGTCTCTATGCTCGTGATGAAGCAGCCCACCGCGATCGCATTCGTGCTTACAAGCTGAAGTAAACGCGGCTCGCGGCGGGTGGCGCCGTAGGGGGTACCGCCCCTGAGGAAGCTTTAGCTACCGGAAGGGGCGGTGGGTCCCCTGCGGCGACAGGACCCGCCGCGCCAGTCACGTTTGCCCGGTCGTAATATGCAGTTGATGACCGAGCGCGCGACTTTCAGACTGAAGACCGGCCTCGCCGAGATGCTCAAGGGCGGGGTGATCATGGACGTGGTCACGCCCGAGCAGGCGCGGATCGCGGAGGAGGCCGGTGCCTGTGCGGTGATGGCGTTGGAGCGGGTGCCGGCGGACATCCGCCGCGACGGCGGCGTGGCGCGGATGTCGGACCCGACGATGGTCAAGGAGATCCAGGGGGCGGTGAGCGTCCCGGTGATGGCGAAGGCCCGGATCGGGCACTTCGCCGAGGCCCAGGTGCTGCAGGCGCTGGAAGTCGACTACGTCGACGAGTCCGAGGTGCTGACTCCCGCCGACGAGAGCAACCACATCGACAAGCTCGCCTTCGAGGTTCCTTTCGTGTGCGGCGCGACCAACCTCGGCGAGGCTCTGCGAAGGATTGGCGAGGGGGCGGCGATGATCCGCTCCAAGGGCGAGGCCGGGACCGGCAACGTGGTCGAGGCGGTGCGTCACATGCGCGGGATCGTCGGCGGCATCAAGCGCCTCTCCCAACTTGGGCCGGAGGAGCTCGCCGGCGCCGCCAAGGAGCACCAGGCGCCGCTCGAAGTCGTGCGCGAGGTGGCCCAGGCCGGTCGCCTGCCGGTGCCGCTTTTCTGCGCCGGGGGGATCGCGACGCCGGCTGACGCGGCGCTGATGATGCAGCTCGGCGCCGAGGGCAACTTCGTCGGCTCCGGCATCTTCAAGAGCGCCGATCCGGAGCGACGCGCACGAGCGATCGTCGAGGCGACCACGCACTTCAACGACCCCGAGCGGGTCGCGGCGGCATCGGCCGGGCTGGGCGAGGCGATGCCGGGGCTGGAGATCTCCGAGCTGGCGGCGGCCGACGCGCTCCTGCAGGACCGCGGTGCCTGAGGGTCACAAGCTGCGCATCGGCGTCCTGGCAATCCAGGGTGGGTTCGAAGCGCACCTCCAGATGCTGCGCGCGCTGGGGGCGGAGACGCACGAGGTGAGGACTCCCGAGGACCTCGAGGGCTTGGACGGGCTGGTGATTCCCGGCGGGGAGAGCACGACGATCTCGATGGGGATCGAGGCCGGCGGGCTGGAGGAGTCGATCCGGGCGCACTGGCGCGATGGCGGGACGGTGCTCGGGACCTGCGCCGGGATGATCGTCTGCGACGACGAGCACCTGGGCCTGATCGACGCGACCGCGAAGCGGAACGCCTTCGGCCGCCAGCTGCAGAGCTTCGAGGCAGACCTTGCGGTGCGGGGGACGGGCGATGAGCCGCTGCGCGCCGTCTTCATCCGCGCGCCCTGGGTCGAGCGCCACGGCCCCGGCGTCGAGGTGCTCTCCGCGCACGAAGGCCACCCGGTTGCGATCCGCGAAGGCGGCGTGCTCGCCTGCGCGTTCCACCCGGAGCTGACCGACGACTCGCGGCTGCATGCACTGTTCATGGCAATCACGACCAGCGCCCAGGAGCGCGAGGAGGTTGAGCGATGAGAGATCCCCGGGTGGAGAACCTGGCGAGCATCCTGGTCGGCTACTCGACCGAGGTGAAAGAGGGCGAGACCGTCGCGATCGAAGGCTCGAGCATGGCGGAGCCGCTGCTGCTGGCGGTCTATGAGCAGGTGCTGAAGGCGGGTGCCAACCCGATCCTCAACGTCGGCCTCGAGGGCCAGTCGGTCACGTACTACAAGCACGCCAGCGACAAGCAGCTCGAGTGGATCTCGCCGGTGACCGAGTGGATGGCGGACAACGTCGACGTTCGCATCGCGGTCGCCGCCAGCGCCAACACGCGCGAGCTCTCGGCGATCCCGCCGGAGCGCCAGACGCGCCGCCAGGCCGCTACCGGCGAGCTGCTGGGGAAAATGATGGAGCGCAGCGCCGCCGGCGACTTCCGCTGGGTCGTCACCCTCTTCCCGACCAACGCCTTCGCCTCGGAGGCCGAGATGAGCCTCGTCGACTACGAAGACTTCTACTACGGAGCCTGCCTGGCGGATGTCCCCGACCCGCTGACCGCCTGGAAGCGCACCTCAGCGGAGACGGAGCGGCTGGCGGAGTGGATCGACGGTCACGAGGAGGTGCGCGTCACCGCGCCGGGGACCGACATCAAGCTGGGGGTCGCCGGCCGCACCTTCATTCCCTGCGCCGGCCGCCACAACATGCCCGACGGCGAGTTCTTCACCGGCCCGATCGAGGACTCGGTCGAGGGCGAGGTGACCTTCCACCTGCCGGCGCTGATCGGCGGTCGCGAGGTCTCCGGGGTGCGGCTGCGCTTCGAGGCCGGGAAGGTCGTCGAGGCCAGCGCCGAGCGGGGTGAGGAGTTCCTGGTCCAGCTGCTCGACACCGACGAGGGCGCGCGCCGGCTCGGCGAGCTCGGGATCGGCACCAACTACGCGATCGACCGCGGCACCCGCGAGGTCCTGCTCGACGAGAAGCTCGGCGGCACCGTTCACATGGCGGTCGGGCGCAGCTATCCGGAGTCGGGCGGCGTCAACGAGTCGGCCGTGCACACCGACCTGGTCTGCGACCTGCGCGGCGGCGGCAAGATCGTCGTCGACGGTGAGGACTTCCAGGTCGACGGCAAGTTCGTCGTCTAGCGCGCCGTCACTGGCTCGGGAGCGGCGATCCGGCCAGGAAGAAGAACCAGAACGTGAGGGCCACGGCGGCGAGCAGGACTGAGCCCATCAGCACCGCCTCGACCACCGTGGTGCTGCTGACGGGCGCCGAGGTGTCGCGCATGCTCTTCATCCAGGCCGGGCGCATCGGCGCCAGCCGGTTGGTGCCGGTGACCCGGACGTAGAGCTGGTTGAGGCGGGTCAGCAGCCACGAGGTGAGGAGGATCGAGAGGATGATCCCCACCGCGACCACCATGTAGGGGCCGGTGGCGGGGAACTGCGTCTCGGCGACCTTGGAGCCGATCCAGATCCAGCTCAGCGGGATCGCCGTCCAGAGCGCAAGCGCCGCGAACAGCATTACGACGAAGATGGCCATGGCGGCGAGCGCCCTGCCCGCGGAGTGGGTATGCGGATCGGCTGCCATCTCCCTACTCATAGAATGTAACTCGCATGTCAGGTCACTCTAAGTGGTCTTCCATAAAGCACAAGAAGGGCGCAGCCGACGCCAAACGCGGCAAGCTCTTCACCAAGCTGGCACGGGCGATCACCGTCGCCGCGCGTGACGGAAGCCCCGATCCGGACGGCAATCCGGCCCTGGCCACGGCGATCCAGAAGGCGCGCGATGCCTCGATGCCGAAGGACAACATCCAGCGGGCGATCGACCGTGGCAGCGGCGTCGGCGCCGACGCCGGGGCGATCGAGCGGATCCTCTTCGAGGGCTACGGGCCCGGCGGGGCGGCGATCCTGGTCGAGGCGCTGACCGACAACCGCAACCGCGCCAGCGCCGACGTCCGCCACGCCTTCTCCAAGCACCACGGCAGCCTCGGCGAGCCGGGGTCGGTCGCCTGGATCTTCGAGAAGCGCGGCATCGTCGTCGTCGACGCCGAACGCTACGGCGAGGACGACCTAATTGCGGCGATCGACGCCGGCGCCGAGGACGTGCGCGAGGACGGCGACTCGCTGCGCGTGATTGCCGCCCCGGCCGACCTTGCCGCCGTCCGCGAGGCGCTCGAGGAGTCCGGCGTCGAGATTCAGTCGGCCGACTTGGCGATGGAGCCGAAAAGCACGGTCGAAGTGAAGGGGACGGAGGCCGAATGGCTGATCCGCCTGGTCGACGCGCTCGAGGAGCACGACGACGTCAACGAGGTCCACGCCAACTTCGACGTGCCCGAGGAGATCCTCGAAAAAGCGGCCGCCTAGCCGCTCGGCAAAGGCATCCGAGGCTCAACCCAGAATCAATCCTCATGCAGGTCGTGATGGGGATCGACCCCGGCGCCGCCAACCTCGGCTTCGGTGTAGTCAGGATCGAGGGCAACCGTATGGTCGCCCTCGACGGCGGCGTGGTCGAGACCTCGCCGGAACTCCCAATCGAGCGCCGCCTCGAGCGCATCCACAGCGAGCTCTCGGAGCTGATCGAGTGGCACGCGCCGAAGGCGATGGCGCTCGAGGATCTCTACTTCGGCAAGAACGTGCACTCGGCGATGACCGTGGGTCGGGCCAGCGGCGCCGCGATGCTGGCCGCGGCGCAGCACGGCGTGCGCTGCTTCACCTACACGCCGCAGGCGATCAAGAAGGCGGTTTGCGGCTCCGGCGGCGCCGGCAAGGAGCAGGTGCAGAGGATGGTCGGGACCCTTCTCGGCCTGCCCGAGCCGCCGACCCCGGATCACGCTGCCGATGCCCTCGCGGTGGCGATCTGCCATGGCGGCTTCGCTCCGCGCGAAGCGATTGAAGCGTCCGGCACGGCCGCGGTGGGGAGGCTGGCGGGATGATCGCCGCGGTTCGCGGCGAGGTGATGGTGCGACGCCCCGATCACGTCGTGATCGATGCCGGCGGCGTCGGCTACCGGCTGACCGTCTCGGCCGAGACGCTGAAGGCGGTCCCCGCGGCGGGCAGCGATGCCTTCCTGCACGCCGAGCTGGTCGCGCGCGAAGACTCGCTCTCGCTCTTCGGCTTCGCCTCCGAGGAGGAGCGCGACCTCTTCCGCGAGCTGGTCTCGGTCAGCGGCGTCGGGCCCAAGGTCGCGGTCGCGGCGCTCTCCGGCGGACCGGCGCGGGAGCTGCTGCGGGCGATCGCCGCCGGCGACGCGAAGCGCTTTCAGGCGGTGCCGGGAATCGGCAAACGGACCGCCGAGCGGATCATCGTCGAGCTGCGCGAGAAGGTGGCTGGGGCGCTCGAGGAAGAGGTCGCGGCCGCGGTGATCGAATCTGGTGACGCCCGCGCCCTGGCCCGGGACGGCCTCGTCAACCTCGGGTACGCACCGCTCGAAGCCGAGCAGCTCCTCGACGGGATAGAGAGCGACGATCCCCAGGAGCTGATCTCGACCGCCCTGCGGCAAGCGAGGGCGGGCAAGGCATGAGCGAGAAGAGGATCAGGACCCCGGGGATCGAGGAGCCGCTCGGCGACGAGGTGCGGATTCACGACGCCAGGGCCGACGTTCCCGACGAGGACCTCGACCGCTCGCTGCGGCCCCGCACGCTCGAGGACTTCGTCAACCAGGAGCAGGTCACCGGTCAGCTGGCGATCTTCATCGAGGCCGCTCGCGGGCGCGGCGAGCCGCTCGACCACGTGCTTCTGGCCGGGCCGCCGGGGCTGGGCAAGACCTCGCTCGCGCACATCGTCGCCGCCGAGCTGGAGGTGCCGATGGTGCAGACCGCCGGGCCTGCCCTGGAGCGCAAGGCGGACGTGGCCTCGTTCCTCACCGCGCTGGAGCCGGGCAGCGTCTTCTTCGTCGACGAGATCCACCGGCTCGGCCGTGCGGTCGAGGAGACGCTCTACCCGGCGATGGAGGACGGCGAGCTGCCGGTCGTGCTCGGCCAGGGCGCCGGCGCCCGCACCGTCACCCTGCCGCTCCCTCCGTTCACGCTGATTGGGGCGACCACGCGGGCCGGGCTGCTCACGACGCCGCTGCGCGACCGCTTCGGCGTCTGCCACCGGCTCGAGCACTACGAGCCCCGCCACCTGGCCGAGATCGTCGTCCGTTCCGCCGACATCCTCGGGGTCGAGATCGACGCCGAGGGGGCGGAGACGATCGCCACCCGCTCGCGCGGCACGCCGCGGGTTGCCAACCGGTTGCTGAAGCGGGTTCGCGACTACGCCCAGGTCAAGGACAGCGGCACGATCGACGCCACCGTCGCCGGCGCGGCGCTGGAGATGCTCGAGGTTGACGCCGGCGGGCTCGACCGCAGCGACCGTGCCCTGCTCGACGTCGTCGCGACCAAGTTCTCGGGTGGCCCGGTCGGCCTCTCCACGCTGGCGATCGCGGTCGGCGAGGAGGCCGAAACGATCGAGGACGTGATCGAGCCCTACCTGCTCCAGCAGGGCATGCTGAAGCGGACCCCTCGCGGCCGCGTGCTGACGCCGAGGGCCTATGACCACCTCGGCCTGCCCACGCCCGAAGGAGCGAAAAGCCTGTTCTAGGGTCCGGCCGGAAGTTCCGCGTGTGCGGCTGGCGAGCGCCGGAACAAGCGGGACAAGGACGCAAGGAGGTCGAATAGTCCTGCACTATTCGACCGACTGAGGACACAGGACCGCGCTGTTGCGCCGCCGCCAGGCGTGCGCGGGGAGCTTTCGGCCGGACTCTCAGTAACCTGGCGGGGGATGCCGTTCTTCATCTGCCCCAACTGCGGCAACAGGGAAGCCAGCACGGATCGCACCGCGGGTTTCAGCACCCGTCCAAAGGGCTGTTCCAAATGCGGCTTCGGCTTTGTCTTCGAGCTGCTCGACGACTACTACCCGGCGCCCAACGCGGCCTTCTTCGTTTGCGACCGCGAGGCTCGGGTGATCGACGCCGGCCGCGGCAGCTTCGAGCTGACCGGCCTTACCGACGAGGACGTGATCGGCCGTCCGGTGAAGGAGGTCCTCGGCCTCGAGTGGCGTGAGAAAGGCAACGGCGACGAGAGCGCGGACACCAACGGCGACGGCCTCACCGATCCAATCGAGACCTCGCTGGAGTGGGGGGTACGCTCGCTCGGCAAGCGCGTCTCGGTCAACGCAGAAGGGGACATCCCGGCGGAGGCGGTCGCCGACGTCTTCCCTGCCTACGACGAGGACGGCGGCCTGCTGATCGTCCTCACGCCCGACGGGTAGGCGCGGATGGGGAGGAAGCGCCGACATCTCTTCGTCCTGATCTTCGTTCTCGGGCTGATCGTGGCCTCGGCCGCGGTCATCGCGACCACGTCGACCAAGCTCGGCCTCGACCTCAAGGGCGGGGTCGAACTGATCTACCAGGGCACGCCGACCAACCAGGTGGAGGAGGTCAGCAGCGAGGACATCGAGCGCTCGATCGAAATCATCCGGGAGCGCGTCGACGAGCTCGGCGTCTCCGAGCCGGAGGTCTCCCGCCTCGGGCTCGATCAGATCTCGGTCAGCCTGCCCGACGTCACCGACGCACAGCGGGCGATCGACCAGGTCGGCTCGACCGCGCAACTCTTCTTCTACGACTGGGAACCCAACCTGATCGATCGCGAGCGGGCGATCGGGGGCCGCCCAGGCCAGCAGCCATCGCCGGAAGCGCTCAAAGAAGCAACCGATGAATGGAAAGCGGCCGGGCGCAGCATCAGCAAGCTCGAGAACCAGCAGCTGCTCTACGCGGGCGCCTACGCGACCGCCTACGGCGCCGTGCAGCTTGCCGCCGAACAGAAACCGGTCGAGGACTGCTCCACCTGCTCGACCGACCGGACGCGCTTCTACCTCTTTACCAAAGGCACCAAAGGCGGGCAGCCCGACCTGGTCGCCGGCCCAGAGTTCGCCCGGGAGGACCTCTACATCAAGCCGACCGGGGAGAAACGCGCCCGCACGGGAACCGTGGTCGAGGTCCCGGTGGGAACGGTCGTCGTCTCCGAACAGCCGGTGGACTCGGGCGGGAAAGTGGTCGAGGACGCCGAGCCGGGCTGGTACGCGCTGAAAGACGACCCGGCGCTGTCGGGCACTGACATCACCGACCCGAAGCAGGAAACCGACGAAATCGGACAGCCGAACGTCACCTTCAACTTCACCGACGACGGCCAGGACGCCTTCCAGGAGGTGACGCGCACGATCGCCCAGCGCGGCCAGGCCTCGGCGATCGGCGTGGTCGACGACAAAACCGCCGAACAGAGCTCCGGCCACTTCGCCGTCGTCCTCGACAACGAGGTGAAGACGCGACCTATCATCAACTTCGCCCAGAACCCCGACGGGATCGACGGGCGGACCGGGGCGCAGATCTCCGGCGGCTTCTCCGGCATCCAGGAGGCCCAGGACCTGGCGACGATCCTCCAGATCGGCGCCCTGCCGATCAACCTGAAGCTGATCAGCCAGACCCTGGTCTCGGCGACGCTCGGCGAGCAGGCGCTCGACCAGGGGCTGAAGGCCGGCTTGATCGGGCTGCTCCTGGTGATCGTCTTCCTGATCGCCTACTACCGCCTCCTCGGGGTGGTGGCGACGCTCGGGCTGGCCGTCTACGCGGTCTTCTTCTTCGCCCTGATCAAGCTGATCCCGATCACGATGACCCTGCCGGGAATCGCCGGCCTGATCCTGACCATCGGTGTCGCGGCGGACTCGAACATCGTCATCTTCGAGCGGATCAAGGAGGAAGTGCGGGCCGGTCGCAGCCTCTCCTCGGCGATCGCGGTCGGATACCGGCGCGGGATCGGGACGATCATCGACGCCAACGTCATCACCTTCTTCACCGCCTTCATCCTCTTCGTGCTGGCGACGGCGAGCGTCAAGGGCTTCGCCTTCACGCTTGGCGTCGGCACGCTGGTCTCGCTCTTCACCGCGGTGGTCTTCACCCAGGCGCTGCTCGCCGTCTTCGGCCGCGGCCGGCTGCTCTCCTCACCGCGCCTGCTGGGGGCCTCACAGGAGTCGGAGTCCAGGTGGCGCTTCAACTTCGTCGGCGCGAGCCGCTGGTTCTTCTCGATCTCGGGCGCGATCCTCGTCGTCGGCGCGCTCTCCCTCGCCGCCAGCCAGCTCAACTTCGGCATCGACTTCGAGTCCGGGACGCGAATCAACTTCGCCCCCGAGCAGAGCGCCAGCGTCGAAGAAGTGCGCACGGCGGTCGAGGAGGAGGGGCTGGGGGAGGCCGAGATCCAGGAGACGGACGACGAGCAGTTCGGGGACGGCTTCCAGATCCAGTCGGAGGAGCTGCAGCCGGGCGGCGTCGAGAAAGTCGAGGAGGTGCTGGATGAGGAATTCGGGATCCAGCCCGAAAGCTTCGAGAACACCAGCGTCGGGCCGACCTTCGGCGCGCAGGTGGCTCGCAGCGCGACCCTCGCGATCATCTTCTCGCTGCTGCTGATCTCCGCCTACATGGCCTTCCGCTTCGAAGCGAAGTACGCGGTGCCGGTCCTGATCGCCGTGGCCCACGACATCCTGATCACCGCGGGGGTCTACTCGCTGGCCGGGGAGGAAGTCTCGAGCGCCACCGTGGCCGCCTTCCTCACGATCCTCGGTTACTCGCTGTACGACACCGTGATCGTCTTCGACCGGATCCGCGAGAACGTGCCGCGGATGCCGCGCGCCGCCTTCTCGCAGATCGTCAACCGCTCGATGAGCGAGGTCCTCACCCGGTCCTTGATCACCGGCCTCTCCGCGGTCTTCCTGGTCACCATGCTGCTGATCTTCGGCGGCGCCACCCTGCAGGCCTTCGCCTTCGCGATGATTGTCGGCATCTTCTCCGGTACCTACTCGTCGATCTTCATCGCCGCGCCCGTTCTGAACGCCTGGAAGGAACGCGAGCCCGGCTTCCAGCAGCGGCGCGAACGGATCGCCGCGGCGCACGGCAGCGTGCCCGCCTTCGCCGACGAGCTCGAAGTGGCGAGGCTCGACGACGAGGAGCCCAGGGAGACTGGGGTCGAGGCGCCCCCCGCCGCCCAGCTCGAGCCGGAGCCGCGGCCGAGCGCGGTGGCCACTGCCGAGCCTCCGGCCGACAGCGACGGCGCAGAGCCTTCTGCGGACGGGGAATCGCAGGCAGCTGCCGATCCCGCCTCTGTCGAGCGACGCGAACGCAATCAGCAGCGCCGCGAACGGCGCCAGCAGCGCCGCAAACACGGGAGGCGAAAGTAATGGCCCTCGTCGTCTGGTTCATGATGGGCCTCGCCCTCTGGCATTTCACCGTGTTCCTGCCCGATCGCTTCTGGCAGGGCATCGTCGGCGCCCTGCTCGGCGCGACCACCGGGGCCGTCCTCTTCGGTGCGATCGTCGCCATCGCTTCCGGGAAAAGCCTCGGCGACACCGATCTCGCGACCGCGCTCGTCGCCATTCCCGGCACGGTGATCGGCCTCGCCGTCGTCTGGTTCATCGGCGTTCGCACCGAAGAGCAGCAGCAGGCGCAGGCCTAGCCCTCCTTTTAGCCTGCATATTGCGCACCTCCTTAACCGGGATGGCGTCTGAAGCGCTTCTTAGGTTCAAGGGATGGCGGAGATCGCGCACACCTACGAGGCCTCACCGTACGACTACCGCGAGGCGCGGGTGCTGGTCGACGAGCTCGGCCTGAGCGAGCCGGTAGCGATCACCCTGGTGCGCCGCGGCCACCGCACGCCTGAGGTGGCCTGCGCCTTCCTCGAAGCGAACGAGTCGCACGAGCCAAGCGAGTTCAAATCGATGGCGGCAGTGGTCGAGCAGGTTCTGACGGCCGTGCGGGACAAGCACCGGATCGCCATCCACGGCGACTTCGACGTCGACGGCGTCTGCGCCACGACGATTCTCGTCAACACTCTGCGCGAGCTTGGCGCCGAGTGCGCCTGGCTGATCCCCGATCGCCTCAGCGACGGCTACGGACTCAGCCCGGCCAACGTCGAGAAGCTAGCTGAGCGCGGCACGAAGCTTCTGATCACCGCCGACTGTGGCATCACGGCGGTGGACGAGGTCAAAACTGCGCAGGAGCTGGGGATGGACGTGATCGTCACTGATCACCACCAGCCGGGGGAGGAACTGCCCGACTGCCCGATTCTCCACCCCGCGATCGACGGCTACCCCTTCGAGAGCCTCTGCGGTACCGCCGTCGCCTGGAAGCTTGCTTGTGCCCTGCGGGAGGCGTCGGGGATAGGGTCCCCGGGCGCGACTTCGCGCGGAGTTCCCGGGGACCCTATCCCCGACGCCTCTGACGCTGACCTCGACCTAGTCGCCTTGGCGACGGTGGCTGATCTGGTTCCGTTGCAAGGCGAGAACCGCGCGCTGGTGAGGCGTGGGCTGGAGGAGTTGCGTCGTGCCCAGCGGCCTGGGATCCGGGCACTGATCGAGGCGGCCAAATGCGAGCCGGCGCAGCTGGACGAGAGCGATCTGGGGTTCCGGCTGGCACCGAGGATCAATGCGGCCGGCCGCCTCTACCGTGCTGATGCCGGCGTAGAGCTCTTCCTCACCGATGACGAGGCGCGTGCCGCTGAGATAGCCAAGGAGCTCAATCGGGCCAACGGCGAGCGGCGGGCGACCGAGCGCGAGGTCGACGGAGCCGCGGAGACGGCTTGGCGCGAGTTGCCTGAGCGGTTGCAAGAGGCGCGCGGGCTGGTGGTCGCCGGCGAGGGGTGGCACCCGGGTGTGGTGGGGATCGTCGCCTCGCGGATGGTCGAGCGCCATCACCGGCCAGCGGTCGTAATCACGCTCGACGAGAAGGGTGAGGGGCGGGGGAGCGGTCGCAGCATCCCCGGGTTCGACTTGCTGGCTGCGCTCCAGGCCTGCTCCGAGCACCTGACCGGTTTCGGCGGTCACCGCGCGGCTGCCGGCCTACAGTTGCGCGCCGGGGACGTTGCCGCTTTCCAGGAGGCTTTCGCAGCACATGCCGACTCGGTCCTCGCGCCCGAGGACCTGGGGCGGAAGGAGCGCGTGGATGCGATGGTTGGCGGCCAGGGCATTGGCCTCGAGCTGGCCGAGGAGCTCGGCCGGCTAGGCCCCTTCGGGATGGGCAACCCCGGCGTGCGACTGCTGGTGCCCTCCGCCCGAGTCCGCGACGTGCGCCCGATGGGAGAGGGGAAGCACGCTCGCTTCAGCCTCCACAGCGGCTCCCACCGGGCGCTCGGGGTCGTCTTCGGTCGCTCGCGCCTCGGCGTCGGCGAGGACGAGGCGGTCGACGCAACCGTCCGGCTCGAGGTCAACCGCTGGAACGGCGCCGTGGAGCCGCGCATCGTCCTGCGCGAGCTCTATCCGGTGGAGCCGGTCTGCGAGTGCCCGGATGGGGAGTGGTGGAGTCGCTTCGAGCGCGAGTTGCGGCTGCCGCTCGAACCACCGTCCGGGGACGGGAGCTCGGAAGGGCCTCGCGTTCGCGAGCTCGTGAAGAGCGGCGGCTCCGGCGCTTCGACCATCGCCGAGCTGGTCTCCAGCGGCAACGAGGTGCTGGTCGTCTGCGCGGATTCCGCACGCCGGCGCGAGCTCGCCGCCCTCGCCCGCTTCGGCAACCGCTCCCCTGGTGCCCGCTGCGAGGGCTGCGGCGGCATCCTGGCGGAGGGGCGCGCTCCCGCGGTCGCCGACTACCCGGCGCTGGAGCGAACGCCCAGCCTCGCCGCCGAGTACGAGCACGTCGTCCTCCTCGATCCACCCACCTCGGCCAGTCACGAGCGGTTGGCCGCTCGGCCTGTGGACGGCTGGAGCGACCGGGCGGGACATCCCGGCTACCTGCACGAGACCTGGGGACGGGGAGAGGTGAGCCAGACGCTCACCTCGCTCGAGGACCAGCTCGCGCGCCGCCCAGCCCTGATCGCCGTGTTTAGGAACCTGCGCGAGGCAGGGGAGGCCAGCGGCGAGTCGCTGCGGGAGGCGCTGGCGGGGGCCGGAGCCCGTGAGCGCGGGCCCGAGACTGCGGCCCGCTGCTTCCGCATCCTCACCGAGCTCGGCTTGGTCGAGGGCGACCCCGACGGTGGGCGCGGCGAGGTCGGGGTCGTATCCTCAGGGAGAACAGACTTGGAGCGCTCTGCCGCGTTCCGCGCCTACAGCGCCCAATACGAGGAAGGCCGCCGATACCTGGAAAGGCACAAACACCCGTAGAGCACTCGGAGCTCCTCGCCGACCTCTTCGCCGTCGTCGAGGAGTTCGACTCCGCGCCTGCCGGAGATGGCGTGGCCGTGGGGGGCAATGGCGGCAACGCGCTCGCCGTGGCGACGATCGACCGTGCCGCGGTCGGGCACGCCTTCGAGTTCGCCTGCGAGCGCCATGCCGACCAGAGGCGCCGCTCCGGCGACGAGTTCATCACCCACCCCGTGGGGGTCGCGCAGGTCTGCGCCGCGATGCGGCTCGACACCGAGACGCTCTGCGCGGCGCTACTGCACGACACGGTTGAGGACACCAGCGCCAGCCTCGAGGAGATTCGCGAGGAGTTCGGCGAGGAGATCGCCCAGCTGGTCGACGGCGTCACCAAGCTGACCGGGATCGCCTTTGAGAGCCGCGACGAGCGGCAGGCCGAGAACTACCGCAAGATGATGGTGGCGATGGCCACTGACATCAGGGTGATCCTGATCAAGCTGGCCGACCGCCTCCACAACATGCGCACCCTGGGCGCGCTGCCGAAGCAAAAGCAGCTGACGAAGTCGCGCGAGACGCTGGAGATCTACGCGCCGCTGGCCCACCGGCTCGGCATCCACGCGATCAAGTGGGAGCTGGAGGACCTCGCCTTCGCCACCCTGCACCCGCGCAAGTACAAGGAGATCAAGCAGCTCGTCGCCCAGCAGCGCACCGAGCGCGAGGACTTCGTCGAGGACGCCGGCAGCTTCCTTTCCGGCGAGCTGGACAAGGTTGGCATCGAGGCCGAGATCTCAGGCCGCGCCAAGCACTTCTACTCGATCTACACGAAGATGACCAAGAAGGGGCGCGAGTTCAACGAGATCTTCGACCTCACCGCGATGCGGGTGATCGTCGGCTCGGTCAAGGACTGCTACGGGGCGATCGGCGTCATCCACTCGCTCTGGAAGCCCCTGCCGGGGCGCTTCAAGGACTTCGTCGCGATGCCGAAGGCCAACATGTACCAGGCGCTGCACACGACGGTGATCGGGCCCGAAGGCAAGCCGCTCGAGATCCAGATCCGCACCGAGGAGATGCACAAGCTGGCGGAGTACGGGATCGCCACCCACGTCGCCTACAAGGAGGGCAGCGGCGGCGACCCGCAGCGGGAGAAGATGACCTGGCTGCGGCAGCTGGTCGAGACGGAGGGCGAACAGGACCCGACCGAGTTCCTCGAGTCGCTCAAGGTCGACCTGTTCGAGGACGAGGTCTTCGTCTTCACCCCGAAAGGCGAGGTGAAGAGCCTCTCGGCCGGCTCGACCCCGCTCGACTTCGCCTACGCCGTGCACACCGACGTCGGCCACCGCTGCGTCGGCGCCAAGATCAACGGCAAGATCGTGCCGCTGCATTACCAGCTGCGCTCCGGCGACATCGTCGAGGTGCTGACCGCGAAACAGAAGCGGGGTCCTTCGCGCGACTGGCTGAAGCTGGTCCGCACCAGCCGCGCCCGCAACAAGATCCGTGCCTGGTTCAAGGAGGAGGGGCGCGAGGACGCCGAGCGCAACGGCCGCGAGGCACTGGAGGCGGCGCTGCGAAAGCACGGCCTGCCGATGCAGAAGGTCGCCGGCTCGCCCCTGCTCGCCGACGTGATCCGCGAGATGGGCCACCGCAAAGCAAGCGAGTTCTACATCGCCCTGGGCCAGGGCAAGGTCTCCGCCAGGCTGGTCGCCAGCAAGCTGATGCAGCGGCTGAAAGCCGGCGAGGCGGTCGAGGACACCGAACCGCTGGGCATCTCGGACGCGCGCGAGGACAAGGCGCGGCGCACCAAGGACGCCTCCAACTACGGGATCAGCGTCAAGGGCGCCGAGAACGTCGTCGTGCGGCTGGCCAAGTGCTGCCGCCCGGTGCCCGGCGACGAGATCGCCGGCTATGTCTCACTGGGGCGCGGGATCACCATCCACCGGACCGACTGCAAGAACATGCGGGCGCTGAAACGCGACCCCGAACGCTTCGTCGAGGTCAGCTGGGACGGCGAGAACGAGTCCTCCTACCGGGTCGAGATCCAGATCGACGCCTACGATCGCACTCGGCTGCTGGAGGACCTCTCGCGGACCTTCTCCGAGGCGGGGATCAACATCGTCGGCGCCAGCTGCATGACCCGTCACCCGATGGTGAAGAACCGCTTCGTGGTCGAGGTCGGCGACACCGAGCAGCTCAAACAGTGCATCTCCCGCCTGCGCAACGTCGAGTCTGTCTTCGACGCCTACCGGATCACGCCAGCGGCGTGATAGTCAGCGCCTGGGGGCGTCCTCGGTCGCTCGCGTGCAGAGCACGCCACGCTGCGTCCTACCCAGGCTTGACTCTCACGCCGCTAAGCAACGACGGTGAGGGCGGCGGGGACCGCGCGCAGCGTGATCTCGGTGTGCTCGCCGATGTAGTCGCCGTCGACCTGGACCGGGAAGGGCCGGACGGCTCCGCCCTTGGCCTTGGAGACCGAGGAGACCCTGGCCTCCCCGACGTCTTCGAAGTGAGCCATCTGCCGGTGGCGGGCGGTGGAGGGACCGACGCTGAGCACGCGGGGGATGAGGGTCGGCATGTCGCGCTGGGCGGCCCGCTTGAGCACCCCGACGGAGAGCGTGCCGTCATCGATCTCGACTCCCTCGCAGACCCGGATCGGGCGTTTCGCGAAGTAGGTGAAGGGCTGCGAGTTCTGGGCCAGGGCGGTGACGCCCTCGACCGCCTCGCCGTCTCCGATCACCGTTTGCAGCCTCACCGGGTTGTGGAGATAGCGGCGGTAGAAGGCCGAGATCACCGCCCAGGTGTAGTAGTAGGGGCCGGCGCTGCTCTTCAGCTTCGGGTGGGCGTCGACCCGCTCGACCACGGTGGCGTCGATGCCGACGCCGCAGGAGAAGACGAAATAACGGTTGTCGGCCATGCCAAGGTCGATGCGCCGCGGCCTCCACTCGTCCGCCATCGCCAGCAGGTGCTCGGTGGCATCGACCACGTCGTTGGGGATGCCGAGGGTGCGGCAGACCACGTTGGTCGACCCTCCCGGCAGGACCGAGAGCGGCACGTCCGTGCCGGCCAGCCCGTTGGCGACCTCGTTCAGCGTCCCGTCGCCGCCGAAGGCGACGACCACGTCATAGCCTCCGTCGCGGGCCTCGCGGCCGATCTCAGTGGCGTGGTTCTGCGCTTCCGTCGACACCGCCTCGACCTCGTAGCGACCCTGCAGCGCGTAGATGACGAGGTTCTTCAGCCGGTCGGAGACCGTCGTCGCGTAAGGGTTGACGATCACCAGCATCCGCCGCTTGGCAGCACGCGGGGGCAGCGCCGCCGACTTGCGGCGGGGCGCGGCGTCGCGGGATCGCGACACGGTTGCTACCGGCGGGGAAGCCACTGCTAATTCCTAAACCTAGCCGCCGCCGTCGTTACTCGCGTCGTGCCGGGTCGCCTCGTAGCGGATCGTCTCGCCGTCGTCGACTTCGGCCACGCGCCCTTCGTCGACCAGCAGGTCGGCGTGTCCGATCACCTCGGAGAGGGTGAGGAAGGCCTGGGTGACGGCGACGTTCCCCCACAGCGCCTGGGCCAGCTCGTAACCGCTGCGCGGTCGCTCGGCGATCAGCTTGTAGATCTTCTCCTTGCGCCGGTCGTGCTGGGCGAAGCGGTCGTCGATCAGGGCGACGTGGTCGACGATCGGCTCGCCATGGCCCGAGAGGACGATCTCGGCCGGCATCTCGCGCGTCCTCCGCATCGACTCCAGGTACGTGACCAGCGCTTTCGGCCGCCCTGAGGACCCGTCGAGCGGGCGGGCGAGCAGCGGGTTGGAGGAGATGTGGGCGATCAGGTGGTCGGCGGCGATCAGGATCCGCCGCTCCTCGTCCCAGAAGACGGTGTCGGAGGGGCTGTGGCCGGGCCGGTGAAGGGTCTGGAGGGTGCGGTCCCGGAAGCCGATCTCCTCGCCGTCGACCAGTGGCCTGGTCACCGTCACATGGGAGCCCCAGCCGCGAAAGCTGCGCGAGACGCTGCGCAGGGCCACCGTCACCTCCTCGGGGATGCCGTTGCGCAACATCAGCTCCACGGCGAAGCGGTCCTCGGCCTCGGCGTCCTCGTCGAAGTTGGCCAGGCGCTCGGCGGCGATGCCGAGCGCCGCCACCTCGGCGCCGGAGTGCTCGACGATGATCTCGACCAGGCCCAGGTGGTCGATGTGCTGGTGGGTGACGACGACCAGCTCGAGGTCGTCGATCGAGTGGCCGCGCTCGGCCAGCTGGGACTGCAGCTCGTCGAGCGCCTTACCCGAGTTGGGGCCGGTGTCGACCAGGGTCAGCGGCTCGTCCTCGATCAGGTAGCAGTTGACCCGGCCGACCGCGAAGGGGGTCGGGATGCGGAGCCGGTGGATGCACACGCCGGCGGCCTTCTCGAGCGCCTGCTCAGGAGTGAGGGTCACGCCCGGATCAGCCCGAGGACCTCGTCGCGCCTGGCTTCCATGTCCTCGCGTGAGACCAGCGACTCGAGGTTGAGCCTCAGCAGCGGCTCGGTGTTGGAGGGTCGCACGTTGAAGTGCCAGTCCGGGTAGTCGACCGAGATCCCGTCGAGGCGGGTGATCTCCCCGTCGGAATACCGCGCTTCGACCTCCACCAGCTTCGCCGCCGGGTCGGCGACCTCCGAGTTGATCTCGCCGGAGATGAAGTACTTGGAGCGGAACTCCTCCATCAGCTCGCGCAGGTTGCGCCCGTCGAGCGAGATCAGCTCCAGCATCAGCAGCGCCGGGATCGTGCCGGAGTCGGCGTTCCAGAAGTCGCGGAAGTAATAGTGGCCGGAGACCTCGCCTCCGAAGACGGCACCCTCCTCGCGCATCCGCGCCTTGAAGAAGGCGTGACCGACCCGCGAGAGCTCCGAGCGACCGCCCTCTGCTGAGACGAGGTCCGGTACGGCACGGCTGGAGCGGGGGTCGTAGAGGATCGTCGCGCCCGGGTTCTTGGCGAGGGCAGCGCGGGCCAGCAGGGCGCAGATGAAGTCGCCGTCGCAGAACTCGCCGCTGGCGTCGATGAAGAAGCAACGGTCGGCATCGCCGTCCCAGGCGATCCCGATGTCGGCGCCGCTCGCTGTCACCCGCTCCATGATCAGCCGCCGGTTCTCCTCCAGCAGCGGGTTCGGCTCGTGGTCGGGGAACTCGCCATCGGGCGTGAAGTACATCTCCTCGAGCTGCAGCGGCAGTCGCTCCAGGATCGGCCCGGTCATCGGCCCGGCCATGCCGTTGCCGCCATCGACCACGACCTTCATCGGCTTCACGTTGGCGGGGTCGATGAAGGAGAGCGCGTGGGCCCGGAACTCATCCCAGATGTCGACCTCCTCGAAGGAACCGCCGCCGGGCGCGTGCCCGAGCCCGGCCTCGATCTCCGCCTGGACTTCGCCGATGCCTGCGTCGCCGGAGAGCGGCAGCGCACCCTCGCGGACGAGCTTGACCCCGGTGTAGGCCTTTGGGTTGTGCGAAGCGGTGACCATCGCGCCGCCGTCGAGCTCGCGCGAGCCGACCAGGTGGTAGAGCATCTCGGTCGCGACCATGCCGGCGTCGAGCACGGTGGCGCTCTCGAAGATCAGCCCGTCGCGCAGCTCCGCCGCCATCGCCGGTGCGGTCAGGCGCATGTCGCGGCCGAGGCCGACTCGCAGCTCGCTCGTCTGCTTGCCCCGCAGCCGTGCCAGCACGCGGGCGAAGGCGCGGCCGATCGCGTGCGCGGTGGTCTCGTCCATCTCCGTCCCGTAGAGGCCGCGGATGTCGTAGGCCTTGAAGATCCCGGGCGGCGCCAGGATCGGCTGCTCGGTCACGAGAACGCTCTCTTCAGTGCCGCGAAGCTTTCCTCAAGGGTCTGCGGCATCACCTTGGTGTCGGCGATCACCGGCATGAAGTTGGTGTCGCCGCCCCAGCGCGGCACGACGTGGAGGTGGATGTGATGCTCGACCCCGGCGCCGGCGACGCGGCCCTGGTTGAAGCCGACGTTGTAGCCCTGCGGGTCGTAGGCCCGCTCGAGGCCGTCCATCGCCTGCTGCGCCAGCGCCATCATCTCGGCGAGCGTCTCTGCTGGCAGATCCTGCAGCCGGCCCAGGTGCTCGAAGGGAGCCACCATCAGGTGCCCGTTGGTGTACGGGTAGAGGTTGAGGATCACGAAACAGCGCTCGCCGCGGTGGACGATCAGGCTCGCCTCGTCGTCTCCCGCGGCCGGCTTGGCGCAGAAGACGCACTCCTCCTCGATGTCCTTCGACGCGTCCTTCACGTAGGCGAGGCGCCAGGGCGCCCAGATCCGATGGTTTGCCACGGGCGGCGGAGGCTACAGCCAGCTGCGACTGCGGAAGTAGGCGACCATCGCGATCAGCATCGCCAGCATCGCGCCGACGATCAGGTAGAAGTCGGTCTCGTCGCCTTCTCCCGGCACGCCGACGTTCATCCCCCAGACGCTGGCGATCAGGGTCAGCGGCAGGACGATGACGCTGATCGCGGTGAGTACGCGGAGGATGTCGTTGACCCGGTGTGAGATCACCGACTCGTTGGTCTCGGCCAGCGCCTCGACCACCTCCTTGTAGTTCTCCAGCATGTCCCAGATCCGCTCGTGGGCATCGACGATGTCGTCGAAGTAGATCTCGAGGTCGAGGTCGGTGGCGAGGTAGCGCTGCTTCACTTTCTCCAGGTCGCGCAGGACCGGCCGCTGCGGGCGGATCACCTTGCGGAAGTTGATGATCTCCTGCTTGGCGTTGGAGATGTCGCGCACAACCTCTTCCGAGCGTCCCTCGAAGATGTCGTCCTCGAGCGCGTCGAGCTTGTTGCCGATCTTGCGCAGCATCGGGAAGCAGTAGTCGAAGCTGTCGTC
>Ga0190265_10000465_pt1 | contig 28942 bp, 30 predicted proteins | sample Popmic124T_FD_133135 | JGI IMG/M metagenome (GOLD analysis project Ga0190265, IMG submission 133135) | Populus adjacent soil microbial communities from riparian zone of Indian Creek, Utah, USA - 124 T | ecosystem: Environmental > Terrestrial > Soil > Riparian zone | place: USA: Utah | collected...
GACGAACTCACTGACGGCCAGCGCACCCTGCAGCAACGCAGGCGCGGCCGTCGACTTCCCGGCACCGTTTGGCCCGGCGAGAATCACGACGCTCGGACGTGGCGCCGTCATCGACTCCTCGGATTTCGCGTTGTTCGTGGAGTCTGGGTTTGCCGCATCTTTTGACTCGTGTTCAGCAGCGGCCTCTGAAATCAAACGGCCCAGACTAGCGTAGCAGCGGAGCGCCTCGGGAACGAGGCCGCGCATCGTCGTCGCCTTGTCATCTTGATCAATCCTTGCGGCGGGTCAGCGTGAGCGTGGCCGGCGCGTCGGAATTCGCGCGAAGGTTCAACGCGGCGCCAACGAAACCCTCTGCCTCGGCGACGACGCGAGCCACTCCTCGTGGCACGTTCGTGAACCCCACCACGCCGTTCTCATCAGACGCAGCGTAAACGCCGACGTCGAAGGCGGTCGCCGGCGCCAGCAGGAGGATCGCCTGCGCGATCGGCTCGCCGGTGTCGGAGACGACGCGCACACGCCGGTCCGAGGAGGGCGCCGGCGTCAACGCCACTTCGATCGGCGGCGCCAACGCGGGGACCTTGACTTCGGCGTCGCCGAACCCCGGTGCGGTCACGGCAATCGATCCGGGTGACTCACCGACGCCTTCCAGCAGCGCGTCACCGCTGCCGGTCGCGGTCGCCGACACTCGAGAGCCGCCGCCGCTCCACGCCACCGCCGCCCGTGGCACGGGGCGGCCGGTCGACGCATCGATCACCCGCAGTTGGATGAACCCATCGGGCACCTCGATCGTGACGTCGCTGCCGTCACCTGGTAGTGAGACCCGGTGCTCGAACGTCGAGTTGTGGAGCCGCACCGCGACGAGCGCGGCGCCCCGGGGCACGTGCGTGAACGTCGCGCGGCCGTCGCCGTCGGTGCTCCCGGAGCACCCCGGCGGCGCGAGGATGATCGGCGGCCTGCCTGGCATCGCGATCGTGCGCGTAATCACCGCGTGTTCACCCGGCTCGGGCGTCAGCGACACAGTTCTGCCGGCCAGCGGCCCCTGTGGCGAGGTGACGCGCAACGCCGCGCGTCCCCCGACCGTAATTCGCGCGGCCGCTTGCCCCGTACCGTTGACCCTCAGCTGCTGTCCGGTGGAGAGCGCCAGACGTCCGTTGCAGCGGTCGAGCATCGACGCGCTGACGCGATAGCGGCCGGCGCCGAGCCGCTCGAACATCGCGCGCCCCTCCTGATCCGTCCGCGCTGTACGGGCCGCGAGGGGCGAGTTTGGCAGCATGTCTTCGACGGCCACCGGGTAATTGGCGACGGGCGCGCCGTCGCCGTCGACGATCGCCACGCGCAGCACGGTGCCTGGCTGAATCACGATGGTGCCACCGTCGATCACCCCGTCCTCGCCACGCACGGTGACGTCCGGTAGTCTCGTTTGCGCCAGCCCCGGCATGTCCAGCGCCATCGCCGTGACGCCGGCCGGCACCGGCCCGATCGTGATGCCGCCGTCGGTGTCGACGCGCGGGAACCCATCGGCGTCGGGCCCGGCCAGCGCGACGCCGTCAACGCCGATCGATCGACGACGGATCACCGGCGACACGATCACTTCGCCGTCGCTGTTCACGAAGCGCGCACGGAAATACGCCGGCGCTTCGAGCAGCAGCGCGGGCAGTGCGATCGTCCGTGAGGCGGGGACGATCACGTCGGCGAGCCGCGGCGCGTAGCCCGGCACCACGATCGTGAGCCGCTGCCGGCCGGCGGCGGTGGGGACAATCTGAAAGCGCCCGGACGGATCGAGTGACGCGGTGACGACCGACCGATGGTCGGGCGAGCGCAACGTCACGGTGCCCGCCGGAAGCGGGGTGCCCTCGTGATTGGCGGTGCTGCCGCGGATGCCAATCACGGCCGCGTCAGGCTGCGAGCGCGCAACGGTGCCCGAGCCGGCCAGGACCACCGCCGCCGCCACCGCACCGAGCCCCTTCAACATGCTTCAGTACTCTGCGAACGCTTCGTCAGGGTAGCAATAGAGCCAGCGCTCACCGGGCTCCGCCGACGCGATCACCGGGTGCTCCGTCGCGTGCGCGTGTGCCGTGGCATGCCGGTTCGGCGAGTTGTCGCAGCAGAGCGTCATGCCGCACGTCTGACACGTGCGGAGATGGACCCATCGTCCGCCGATCTTCACGCACTCGTCACACTCACGACGCTTCGCCGCCGTGATCGTGGTGACGGCCGCGATGTGAGCACAGGCTGCATCTGGCATCGGTGACTCCTATTGACGCAGGACTTGATGGGCAAAGGCGATTGCGATCGAGCCCTCGCCGACCGCGGACGCCACGCGCTTGATGTTACCGCTGCGCACGTCGCCGACGGCGAACACGCCCGGCCGGCTCGTTTCGAGCAGATACGGAGGCCGCGACAGCGGCCAGCCGGCGCCCGTGAGATCCTCCGGCGAGAGATCGGGTCCGGTCTTGATGAAGCCCTTGTCATCGAGCGCCACGCAGCCGTCGAGCCAGCGCGTGTTTGGCACGGCGCCGGTCATCATGAAGACGTGTGAGACGTCGAGGGTCTCGACCTCTCCGGTCCGGTTGTCGCGGACGCGGACGGTCTTGACGCCCAGGTCGCCGTCGATCGCGATGATCTCGGTCTGCGTGCGCAGCACGATGCCCGGATGCTCTTCGATCCGCCGAATCAGGTAGCGTGACATGGTGTCGGCCAGTCCGGTGCGGCGAACCACGACGGTGACGCGCTTGGCCGTCTGCGCCAGGAACACCGCCGCCTGGCCCGCGGAGTTGCCGCCGCCGACGATGATGATCTCGTCGTCGACGCAGAGTTGCGCTTCCATGGCGGTGGCCGCGTAATAGACACCCGCGCCTTCAAATCGCATCGCATTCTCGATCGCCGGCTTTCTGTACTCCGCTCCGGTTGCGATGATCACCGCGCGTGCCGGCACCCGGATGCCGCCGCCGATGGCCACGTCATAGGGCTGTTTCTCGCAGGTCAGTCGCGCCGCGCCGGTGGCCGTCATGATCTCCGCGCCGAACTTCTGCGCCTGCGCCCACGCGCGCGCGGTGAGCTCCAGCCCGGCGATGCCGGTGGGGAAGCCGAGGTAGTTCTCGATTCTCGAGCTCGAGCCGGCCTGGCCCCCGGGTGTGTTCGATTCGACGACCAGCACATCGAGCCCTTCGGACGCGCCGTACACCGCGGCGGCCAGCCCTGAGGGTCCGGCCCCGACGATCACGAGGTCGCGAAGATGGGTGCGGTCGATGGCATCGTTGAAGCCAAGACAATCGGCGATTTGCTGGTTGCCGGGATTGCGCAGCACGGTGTCGCCGCGGCAGATCAACACCGGGACGTCGGTGGCGCTGACCTGGAACCGATCGAGCAGTTCCTGGGCGTCGGCGTCGCGATCCAGATCGATGTAGTGATACGGGTGCCCGTTGCGGGTCAGAAATTCCTTCACGCGCAGGGTACCGGCGCAGTGGAGGGAGCCGATCAGCACGACATCGCCGAAGCCGCCGGCAATCAGCTCGCTGCGGCGCAGGATGAACGCGCGCATCAGGATTTCACTCAACTCGGCGTCGGTCTGGACGAGGCTCAGCACTTGCGCGCGGTTCAGTTCGATCACCTCGCCGTCGCTACTGGCGCGCAGGCGGGCCAGCGCACGGCGGCCGGAAATCATGTTGCCTTCGCCGGAGAACTGGCCGGCGCCGTGCGCGACAATCACTTCCTCGCCGGTCTCCGCCGGCATCAGCACCTCGATTTCGCCACTCAGCACCACGAATAACGGCACGGCTTTCTGGCCGACGTCGACGAGCACCTCGCCGCGTGTCACCCGGCGCCGCGTCCCGAGCGGAACGACGCGGGCGAGTTGTGCCGCCGACAAGACGGGAAATATCCGGTCGTTGGCCAGCGAGACAGCGCGCAAGCGTGGTTGAGGAGTGCTCATGGCAATGGCCTGTTTATAGACTTTAGCTGCGTTCCAGTTCGGGTCAGCCGAGCCGGGGTGGCCCTGTTCCTGTATAATTAATAGTTCCGGCGACAGTCGCGGTCCTACCAGAGCGGAGAGGTACCGAAGTGGTCGTAACGGGCGCGCCTCGAAAGCGTGTTGTCCGAAAGGGCACGTGGGTTCGAATCCCACCCTCTCCGCCATAAATAGTTGAAAATAAGCCACTTGTAGCGTAGTTTCTAAACTAAATCCACCCTCTCCTATGAGCCCTCGCACTTAAATTCGAGGGGACGCACGATTCGTATTCCAGTTTTCTCCCAACACGTTTGTTGACTCACCAAATACAACAATTGTCAGAGCGCTGCGGCCCAGCCCCGACAATCCAACCTGCGATCGCTCCGAACAGGAGCCCGGTGATCAGAATTGGGGCATAGGCCTTCGTCACGATTGCGTCAGGAATGCTCGTAAGTAGTCCGACTAGCAGGCCAGCGACGATCGGATTGACCGGCAAGTTGATCACAGCGGCGAAGAATCCAAGTGAGAATCGCGACGAGAAGGCTGCGAGAAGCGCCGTACGCTTATCCGGAAACGAGAGGGGCAGCATCACGAGCACATCGACGATGGCAATTGACAGACCAAGAACCAGACCCAGCGTCAGGCGCGGCATTTGGCAACCCTCTCCATTGGACGATGGCGAGTCACGGTCGTGGCCCCGCGAGATCGCAAGCGGCGCTCAGCCAGGTCGTGATTTGCCGATCGATATGCGCGGGCTTGTCAAGACGGATCTCGAGGTGCCACCGGTTGGCCGAGGTTTGCTCGCGCTTCTGAATTCGCGGGCTGCGGATGTCGGCGGCGGACTTCACGGTCAGGACTAGCCAAGAACGCCGCGTCGCACGCCGGCAAAAGCCGTGTGCCGCACCAGATGGATCGAGGTTCTCTTCGCTTCTTCCGTCAGCGGTCCGAGCATCCGCGCCACCTCGATCAGCCGGTCATACGTGGCCTGAACTGCCCGGGCCGTCCTGGCAAAATGCGACGCGACGCGCATGCCGGCAAATTATAGTCAATGCCTGAAGGCCGTGCGCGCGTTGTCCCGGTCTGTGCAACATTCGACTACCGTTTGCCGGTCTCAGTCTGCTTCCTGACGACCAGCTGATTCTCCACACTGAATGAGCCGGGGACTTCGCGGGCGCGCATGCCGGCGATGGTCTTGTCGCTCTCGCTGTCCACGATGCCCAGCAACGTCACGTGGCCGTTCTTCACGATGATGTGTATCGGGTAGTCGCCGGCGGCCTCGTAGGCCAGGAACGGGCCGCCGTTCATTGGTGAGAACGGCCCGTGGTACGCCGACCGCATCCCCCACAACATTCCGCCGCCAGGGGCATAGCGGGACAGAAATGGATCCCCATAAATGTTGTAATACAACTTCCACCGCAGCTCGTCGTCGTTCATCGAGACCGGAAGCTCCTCGAGGTTGTTGATCACCTGATCGACCTTGGGGGCGCGCTTGACGGCGCGCTCGGCGCTAGCCTTCAGGTTGGGCGAAAACGCGTAGCCCATCAGCGTGACCGTGCCCTTGTCGTAGCTGAACGCGAGAAAGTCGAACACGCCGTAGTATGGGAGCTTGAGCAGCTGCTTGCGGATCTCCTCCACGGGTGATCCATCCTGCGGGAGCGTGGGCGCGTTGGCTCCTGCCAGGATCAGAACCATCGCGCAAATCGAAGCCGCTAGACGCGTGTGCAGTTTCATCGTCTATCTCCAGCGCCGTCAATCGCAACTCATGTGCCAGCACTGGCCGACAGGAGCGCCTTACTTTGGCGAGCGCGCCGTGTCGATGTACCGAGAAACCGTGCCTTCGCGAACCGTCGCGATCCTCACACCCGCAGCCCGGTCAACGCCGCCACCAGATTCTCGTAGCCGTAGCCGCCATCAACGCGGAAGCCGTTCGCGAAGAACGTCGGCGTCCCGTTGACGCCGCTCCGCGCGCCGCCCTCCATATCCCCGGCAATCCGCCTCTGCACGTTCGGGCTTTGCGCGTCGCTGATGAAGCGGTCGACGTTGAGCCGCAACGCTCGAGCGTGCGAGAGCAGGCTGGCCGGATCGAGCTGCTGCTGGCGCTCAAACAGCCGGTTATGCATCGCCCAGAAATGCATCTGCAATCCGGCCGCCTCGGCAGCGCCGGCCGCGGGCAACGCATACGGGTGGACTTCCGCGAGCGGGAAGTTTCGAAACACGAACAAGAGGTTGGAGCGCAAGTCGCTCTGCAGTTGCTTCACCACCACGTTGGCCTCGCCGCAGAACGGGCATTGGTAGTCGCCGTACTCGACCAGAATCAGCGCTGCTTCAGGGGGACCTACCACGTGATCGGTGGCGGAAACGGGTACTCGTAGCTGTGCCATTTCATACCTTCGCTTTCAGGGATTCGAGGGCGTCGAGAATGCCATCGGCTCCGGGGTTGACGCCAAGCGGCGACAGGTAGCTCCACCGGATGGTCCCGGCGGGGTCGATCACCAAGAGCGCACGTTCTGCAAAACCATCCTGGTGTCGATAGGCACCGTAGGCCTTGGCCACCGCGCCTTTCGGTTCGAAGTCCGCGAGCAGCGGAAAGTGAATCTTGCGATCGCGCGCAAACGCCGCGTGGCACCAGACGCTGTCGACCGAGATCGCGACGATCTGAGCGCCGTGGTCGCGGAACATCGGCCTCAGTTGGTTGTACACCGCTAACTGATCGCCGCAGACTGGGCTCCAGTCGGCCGGATAGAACACGAGCACCGTGTTCCGGCCGCGATAGTCGGCCAACGAGATTTTCTGTTCGGGCGCCAGGGACAGCGTGAACTCGGGCGCCTTCGTTCCTGCCGGTAAGAGGCTCATGACGCCGGTGCCTGCAGGTATCAGACCAACGCGATGGCACGACCGTCGCGCTCTCGACCGGTGACGGTCATGAGCGTTCGATTGTCGAAAAATCGCAGCTTCGTGACGATTCGTGACCGATCCCGCCCAAGCAAGGCGTGACGACGGGCAAAGACAGGAACGCAGATTGCGTTACGGCTGCCATGAAGTAGTCGTCAACGAAAGGAAACAACGATGGCACTCGTAACTGACACACGCACCGACACGCAAATTCAGGCTGATGTCCTGGCGGAACTGAAATGGGAACCGCGCGTCTCGCCCAACGAGATTGGGGTGATGGTCGAGGACGGCGTCGTCACGCTGACCGGTACCGTCGACTCGTACACCAAACGCTGGGCCGCCGAGGATGCGGCCCACCGGATCCGCGGCGTCAAGGCCGTCGCCAATGACATCGACGTGCGGTTGTCGGGCGCCGGCGAACGCACTGACAAGGACATTGCTGCCGCTGCCGTGCGCGCCCTGGAATGGGACGCCTTCGTGCCGATCGACAAGCTCGACGTCACCGTGTCAAAGAGCTGGGTGACAATCAAAGGCGAAGTCGATTGGCAGTACCAGAAACAGGACATCGAGCGCGTCGTGCGGCGGCTGCAGGGCGTCAAGGGTGTCACGAACCTGGTCACGATCAAGACGAAGCCGACCCCGGCGGAGTTGAAGAAGAAAATCGAAGAGGCGCTGGTGCGAACGGCGAAGAGTGACGCCGATCGGATCACTGTCGAGGTCGACGGCGGCAAGGTGATCCTGAACGGCACCGTGCGATCGTGGGCCGAGAAAGAGGAGGCCGCCCGTCAGGCCTGGGCCGCGCCCGGCGTGACCTCCGTCGATAACCGTATCAGGATTACGTACTAGGCTGGCGCCGCCTGCCGCGTTCGCTGGGATCGTCGTGCAAGGTTGGACCGCCCCGATCGCCAGGATGCGATATAAGGAGATCATGACTGCCCGGTCGTGCGGGGATCCGTTGCGTGATCGCGATCGGCGCTCGGCGGACGATGTGTTCAGGCGTTGCTTCGAGCTTGGGCTGATCGGCCTGGCTGTCACCTCGCCGCTCAAGAGCATTCTCGAAGCCAACGACGAGTTGTGTCGCATCCTCGGTTACGACCGCGCCGAACTCCTGCAGTTGACCTGGACAGAGTTGACCCATCCGGACGATCTCGCCGCCGACGTCGCGCAGTACCAGCGCGTCATCGCCGGCGAGATCGACGGTTATTGCCTCGACAAGCGCTGGATTCGCAAGGACGGCTCGATCGTCGACAGCATCGTGTCGGCGCAGTGCGAGCGCCGCGCTGATGGATCGATCGAATATTTCGTGGGCTTGGTGCAGAATATCACCGCGCGCAAGCGCGCCGAGAGAGAAACGATTGCCCTCAAGAATGTGTTGCGGGACCTGACGCAACGGCTGATCGAGGAACAGGAAGCACAGAGCAGACACCTCGCGCGCGAATTGCACGACGTCTTCACCCAGCGGCTGACCGCTATCGGCATGGAGCTCACTCATGTTGCCGATGGGCTGTTCCAAACCAGCCGGTTGTTGAGCAGCCAGCTGCGCGCGGTCACCGAACAGATCGGCACGCTGGCCAGCGACATCCATGGCATCTCGCGGCAGATCCATCCCTCGATCCTGGACGATCTCGGCCTGGCCGCCGCCATCCGCAGTGAATGCCTCGCGTTTGCGGAACAGTACAAAGTCGCGACTAGCTTCGCGTCGGACGATGTTCCGCGCGACCTGCGCAGCGATGTGGCGTTGTGTCTCTATCGCATCATGCAGGAGGGTCTCAGGAACATCGCACAGCATGCCGGCGAGGCGACGGTGTCGGTGCGGTTGAGCGGGCGGCCGGGCGACATTGTGTTGACGATCGACGACACCGGTGATGGATTCGATTGCGCGAGCGGCCAACGGACGCGCGGCCTCGGACTGGTCAGCATGGAAGAGCGGCTGAGGATTGTGGGAGGCACATTATCGGTACGGTCACGGCACGGCAGCGGCACGCACGTCACCGCCAGCGTGCCCATCAGGTCGTAGCGCCGGCGACGGTATTGCTGGCGGACGATCACTTGATCGTGATCGAAGGGTTGCGGCGTGTCCTCGAGCCGATCTACACGGTCGTCGCGTCGGTCGCGGACGGCGCCGCGCTCATCGCCGCCGCGATCGCGCTCAACCCCGACGTCATCGTCGCCGACGTGTCGATGCCCGGCCTCAATGGGATCGAGGCGGCGCGCCAGATTTGCCACGCCATACCGCGTGCGAAGGTGGTGTTCTTCACGATGCACTCCGATGTCGTCTATGCGGCCGAAGCGTTCCGCGCCGGTGGTTCCGCGTACGTGCTGAAGAGCTCGGCCAGCGGCGAGATCCAGGCGGCGATTCGTGAAGTCCTCGCGGGCGGCACCTACCTGGCGACGGCGATGCGGTCGATGGAAATCGAGATTCGGCAAGCGACTCGCCTCACGCCGCGACAACGCGTCGTGATCGAGCTGGCAGCGTCAGGGAAAAGCACCAAGGAGATAGCGGAAACCCTCAACATCTCACCCAGGACCGTCGAGTTCCATCGCTACCGCGCGATGAAGTCGCTCGACTTGCACACGATCGCTGAATTGGTCCACTACGCGATCAAACATCACATCGTCGGGACTGAAATATGACGGGTTAGTCTCGCGCTGGCGCGAAACACGTAGTTGTACGAGCTTGAGTGCTCTCAGCTCGCGCGGTAGTCTCAGAGACGGGGCTACCCGCATCCGCTTGCGCCGAAAGAGCGTCAATCATGTCCGAGATGAGCCAGCGCGACAGCCGTCAGATTTCAAGTCGCAGCAGTCCGCCGCCGGAGAGCTCGTGGCCGGATGGCCTCGCGCGCTGTCCCGCGTTGCGCGACGCCTGCGAGCGCATCGAACGCGTCGCGCCCACCAACGTCGCCGTGCTGATCACTGGCGAGACCGGCACCGGCAAGGAGCTGGTGGCGCGCGCCGTCCATCGCTTGTCACAGCGCGGCACTCGGCCGCTCGTGGCGGTCAACGCCGGCGCGATTCCGGAAACGCTGGTCTCGTCCGAGTTGTTCGGGCATGAGCAAGGCGCGTTCACCGGCGCCGTCCAGCGGCGCATCGGACGCTTCGAGCAGGCCGACCGCGCCACGCTCTTTCTCGATGAAGTCGGCGAACTGTCCTGCGACATGCAGGTGGCGCTGCTGCGGGTGTTGCAGGAAGGCGAATTCGAGCGGCTCGGCAGCTCGCAGACCCGCAAGATCGATATCCGCCTCATTACCGCGACCCATCGCAACCTCGGAGATGACGTGGTGAAGGGGACGTTCCGAGCCGACCTGTTCTATCGCCTGAGCGTGTTTCCGATCCACCTGCCGCCGCTCCGTGAGCGGCGCGCCGACATTCCAGGACTCGTGACGTATTTCCTGCGTCAGACGCACCGCAAGCTCGGACGGGACTTCACCGGCGTCGAGCCAGCCTCGCTGGCGCGGCTGCAATCATTCAGCTGGCCGGGTAATATTCGCCAGCTCGAGAACATCATCGAACAGAGCGCAATTCTGTGCGACATGCCGATGCTGGAAGTCCCGGCGTCCTTGCTCGAAGAACCACCGATCACCAGGCCGACGACGTCGCGGCTGGCCGCGGTGCTGAAGGAAAACGAGCATCACATGATTGAGAACGCGCTCTCGGAAACCGGCGGGCGCGTATCGGGCCGGTCGGGAGCGGCGTCGCGTCTCGGTCTGCCGGCCTCAACACTCGAATCAAAAATCAGACGCTACAACATCGACAAGTACCGCTATCGCATGTCGAGGTCGTAGCGTCTGTACGCGGGGTCAGGGCTTGGGGATGACCACCGCCGACGTGGCGACGATGATCGGTTTCTCGAGAAGGTCGATCTGGATTTTGGGATCGCCGAAGAACGACCATCTCTTCCTGGCTTCGGCAAGCACGAGTTTCTCGACCTTGCCGATCACTCGGACCTGGTCATCGTCGCGAATGATGACGCCGGCAACCGGCACCGGCGTGACGACGAGCACGCCGCCCCAGGGATGGAACCATCGCCGGGAGTCGATCACCATCAGGTGCGGAGGCACGACGTCGAGCACCTCGCCCTCGACTTCGATGGTCTTGCCGAGGTAGTTGTCTGGGTGCCGGACGACGTCCTTGAGATCGGCCTTCGTCGGCGGCGGTTGAGGCTTGGCGTCGGTCGCCTTCTGCGGCGCGCCGCCCTGTTGACCCGCACTCGCCGACGGCGTCGCCTTCGCCGGCTTCTGCTGTGCGGCCACTGGTGACATGACGAGTGTCGCCCACGCGAGCGGCACTGCGACGGCGGTGACTCGATTCAACTGACATTTCATGATTCTTCTCCTTCTAGACGGCAACCAGTTGCGTGCGCATCCGAACACCCAGCGTGATCAGAACGAGGCCGGACGCGGCCGCGTACATCCCGAGGATCAGCGCGATGCCGACGGCGCCCGCGCCGGGGACCGCGAAGACGATGCTGCCGAAGACGATCGACATGACGCCGCTCCAGGCGAGCAGCCATTCGCCGTGGAGCTCCTTGCGGAGCCGGATCGCCGCGACCAGTTCGAGGGCGCCGGTGACAATCGCCCAGGCGGCGATGAACATGACCAGCGCCAGGACCGTGGCGCTCGGCCAGAGGAACATCAGGACCCCGGCCGCGACGCCGATCAATCCCTGGATCGCGTGGGCCGAGCGCTCGTGCCGGCGCGCGCGGCTGACACTGAGCAGCAGGTTGGTGACGCCGTCGAGGAATGCTGACAACCCGAAGATGCCGGCAAGGGCCAACAGCGTGATGCCGGGCCAGACCATGGCTATCACGCCGATCGCAAGCCCGACCGCGCCCCTGAGAATCAGAAATGTCGATGCGGCCATGGCAGACCTACTTCGTGCTTTGCTGATTGCTCTGCTGCTCAGCGCGGTGCTGAGTGCCTTGCCCGGTACTGTCCTTCTCGATTTCGAGACGGCGTCCGCGTGAGGCTTGCGCGGGCGGCGCGGGCACCGAGATCTCCAGCACTCCGTCTTTGAATGAGGCTCTGGCTTGATCGACGATGGCGCCTTGCGGCAGCGGGATTTCGCGGAAAAACGCGCCGAACTTCCGCTCGACCTTGTAGACGTCGCCGCTGTCTTCGACTTTCTCCTCGTGACGCTGGCCCGAGATGACCACCGCATCCTCAGTCACCTCGGCCGTGACGTGGTTCGGGTCCACACCAGGCAGGTCCGCTGAGATGACCAGTTCATTGCCGCGCTGCTTGACGTCGACTTTCGGCGCCCACGTCATCAGATCAGCGTCGGTGCCGTTACCGGTCGTCCGCTGTCCCTGGCGAGCGCCTGATTGATCGAAGACGCTCGCGATGTCGTCCATCAGAAAGCGTTGCAGCAGCGTGAACGGGCCGGTTCTGGCGAGTTGGTTCTGCCGTGATTCCCTTGCTTCCATCTGCTCCTCCTCGTGCCGTCGCGCGACAGCACTACCGGAGGCTGAGGCAAGGAGCCTGCCGTGCAATTCGCTGCATCACCGGGCGAAATTCGCGCGGAGACTCGCGACGATTCACGAAGCCGCGAGTTTTCGGCGAGTCATGTGCCTGATGCTGGTGCTGCTCGGCATCGCGCTGCATGCGCAACTGCGGCTGCTTCGAGAGGCGATCCTGCGGAACGCCGAGCCGCAGATCGGCTCTCCGAAATCGTCTACATCCTGATCCTGGCCGAGCTATATCGCACGCTCATCTTCTATCTTCATGAACATCGCGTCAGCGTCGCGCTGATCCTGGAGACCGCGATCGATCGGTGGCAGTCCCGTCTCGACAACGACGAGTCACATCAGCGCGCATTGATGGTCACATTCCCGCGTCACTCGCGACGCTGGGTTAGAATCCGCACGACCCAGGATGGAATGGAGTTCGCATTCCAAGCTCGCGGGAACTTCATGCGCGGCACCCTCGCGGCAGTGATTGCGCTTTGCTTTATCGCGGTCGGTGCCGCGTCGCTCCCTGCTTCCGAGGAGTCGACACGACTCCAGCGAACCGATGAGTCCGCATTCGCCTCATTCGACCAAGCAATCGCCAACTACGTTCACCTCAAGCAGCGCCTCCGCGGCGAAATCCCAGCGTGGCGCGTGACCGACAACAGCGCGGACATCATCGCCCGAGCGGATGCCTGGGCACGCGCGATTCAACGCGCTCGGCCTGGGGCTCAGCAAGGCGACTTCTTCGACACAGTCACTGCCGACGCAATCAAGGAGCGTCTCGCCCGCACGCTGAAGGGCACGAACGTCGCTGCCTTCTTATCTAGCATCAACGATGAGCCTGCCCTCGAGGCTTCACCGCGCGTGCACCTACGATTCCCTGACGCATCGCCCGTGGCGACGATGCCGGCGCGGGTTCTAGGAGTGCTGCCGGCTCTCCCGGCAGAGTTGGAATATCGATTCGTTGGGAGGGCGCTGGTTCTGCGTGACAGAGATGCCGCGCTGATTCTGGATTACTTGCCCAATGCCCTGCCACCGTCATAGCGGAGACTGTGACTGGAGGATCTGCGATTGCGTTACCCGTCAACCATTTGCTGTGGCCTGCAATTTGAAAGGTCGAAAGGCATGACCGAAACGCCAAGAGATTGGCACTTCCCGACGGTCTGCCCAACGTGTCTAGCGAGGGCGGGTACACCCGTCCGCTTGGCGGACCGGTCGCAAGGCCGAATCGACGTTTGGATCCGGTGCGACAGGTGTGCGTTTGAATGGCGGCTCACCGCTGACACGCCTCCGCTAATTCTCAAGCCGAAACAAGATCGCCGCACGCGAGCTGAGTGATTAGCGTGATGGCATGTGCGCAAGCTCACAGCAAAGGCACCTGGGATAAAGAGGGTGCGTGATGGCGCAATCCATTACGTTCAATCGATCAGGGGGCGGTGTACGAGATATTCCGCGCGGTGAACGAGCGGCAGCGCGCCGCCGCCGCTAATGCGCGCTGGTGTGGTTGACGTCGTCGCGAAGACGCGCCTGCCAGCGATCGAGGGTTAGCAGACCGCCGAGCACGAGCAGAAGCGCTGCGATTGCCAGATACCTCAGCGGCGGTCCGTCGTGTCCGATGAGGATCAGCTCGTTCACCGTCGTCACGATCGCCGTCTCCATGATCAGCGCCACACTGACGCGATGTTCGCGCAGATAGTAGATCAGCGTGCGATACAGCTCGGCGAGGATCAGGATGTAGACGACTTGCCCCAGGATGACCTTCGGTGCGTTGGGTGCCATGGCCAGGCGAAACAGCTGAACCAGTGCGACCAGCGCAATGCCGAGCAGCATCACCATCAAGCCGATCACCACCACGTCCTGAGCGATCTCGAGCAACCGGCGCAGGAGATGGTGCACCTGCGTGTGGGGAGCCGGTGACCGCAGCGAGGGCCCGTCGCGTGGGCCGGCATCGTTCCCGCCGTGTCTTGCGGCCGTGCTCATCGTTGGTCGCGGCGCTAACGGTCCGACGTCTCGACAGGTTCCGCATCCACGACTTCTCCCTCGTGGACGTCCGGCTCGGCCCGGCCGCCTTGACCGCCAGCCTGGCCCTGCTGCTGGTGCTGCTGCTTCGCAAGGAACTCCGACAGCGCATGCGCGGCTTGCTGCAGAGACTCGGTGCTGCGCTTGATCGCCTCCACCCCCTCGCCCTTTGCGGCGGTCTTGACCTCGGCGACGGCCGCGTCGATGCGGCTCAGCTCCGACACCGGCATCTTGTCACGGGCGTCGTTGAGCATCTTCTCCACGCTATAGACGAGTGCGTCAGCCTGGTTACGCGCCTCGATGAGGGCCCGGCGCTGCTGATCTTCAGTGGCGTGCTCCTGAGCCTCCTTGACGCGACGTTCGACCTCGTCCTTCGTCAGGCCGCTCGACGCCGTAATCGTCATCGTCTGCGTCTTGCCGCTCGCCTGATCCTTCGCCGATACGTTGACAATGCCGTTGGCATCGATGTCGAAGGTTACCTCGATCTGCGGCGTGCCGCGCGGCGCCGGTGGAATTCCGTCGAGGTGGAACCGGCCGAGCGTGCGGTTGTCCTTGGCGAGGGGCCGTTCACCCTGCACCACGTGGACCTCGACGCTCGTCTGGTTGTCGGTCGCCGTCGAGAAGATCTCGCTTTTCTGGGCGGGGATGGTCGTGTTGCGCGGAATCAGCACTGTCATGACGCCGCCGACGGTCTCGATCCCCAAAGAGAGTGGCGTGACGTCGAGCAGCAGCACATCCTTGACGTCGCCGGCCAGCACGCCGCCCTGAACGGCCGCACCAATTGCCACAACCTCGTCTGGGTTCACGCCCTTGTGCGGTTCCTTGCCGAAGAATTCCTGCACGAGTTGCTGGATGCGCGGCATGCGCGTCATGCCGCCGACCAGTACGACCTCGTCGATGTTCTTGGGCTCAACGCCGGCGTCCTTCAGCGCCAGACGCACCGGAGCCATCGACCGCTGCAGCAGATCGTCGACCAGCTGTTCGAGCTTCGACCGAGACAGTTTCAGCTGCATGTGCTTGGGTCCGCTCGCATCGGCGGTGATGAACGGCAGGTTGATGTCAGTCTCGCTCGCCGACGACAATTCGATCTTCGCCTTCTCCGCCGCTTCCTTGAGGCGTTGCAGCGCCATGCGGTCTTTCCCGAGATCGATGCCGTCGCTCTTCTTGAACTCCGCGATCAGCCATTCGATGACCCGATCGTCGATGTCGTCGCCGCCCAGGTGCGTGTCGCCGTTGGTGGCCTTGACCTCGACCACGCCCTCACCCACTTCGAGCACCGAGATGTCGAAGGTGCCGCCGCCGAAGTCGTAGACGGCGATCGTTTCGTCCTTCTTCTTGTCGAGCCCATAGGCTAGGGCGGCCGCGGTCGGTTCGTTAATGATGCGGCGGACGTTGAGGTCGGCGATCCGCCCCGCGTCTTTGGTCGCCTGGCGCTGCGCGTCGTTGAAATAGGCCGGCACGGTGATGACCGCGTCGGTGACCTTCTCCCCGAGATGGCTCTCGGCGGCCTCTTTGAGCTTGCGCAGGATCATCGCCGAGATTTCTGGCGGCGAGTACTGTTTGCCGCGCACGTCGACCCACGCGTCGCCGTTGGCGGCCTTGACGACCTTGTACGGCACGCGGCCAGCCTCGCTCGCCACTTCCTCGAACTTGCGACCCATGAACCGCTTGATCGAGAAGACCGTGTTCTCCGAGTTGGTCACCGCCTGCCGCTTGGCGATCTGACCAACCAGTCGCTGACCGTCCTTCGTGAACGCCACGACCGATGGTGTGGTTCGGGAGCCTTCTTGATTCACGATCACCGTGGGCTGCCCGCCTTCAATCACGGCGACAACCGAGTTGGTCGTGCCAAGGTCGATACCGATGACTTTTCCAGCCATGCTGTACCTCTTTTAAGCGCCGTAGGGTCACATTCGAATCAGGGCAGAGGCGCGCTGAGAGACGGCCACCCTCGGGAACACCCGTGCAACATGTTTGCCGCCGCCTCGCAGAGCCGCCGCTCGGTGGCGTGGTCGGCCTGCGCGACCCAATGCCCCGAAAAATCACGGCTTCGTGAATCGTCGCGACTCATCCGGCCGATCTTGTCGGGGAATCAGGTGCCATACGGGCAAGGTCCTTGCCTACTTCACCCACACACGACAGGAGGACCAGGCCAGGGCGTCCTTCAAGGACGGCGTGCTCGAGATCACAGTGCCGGCGCCGCCGCAGCAGGTCTCCCGCGGACGGCGTCTCGAAATCAACAAATAGCCGCCGGCGCGGCGAGGAGGTGTGCGAAATGGAGTCTTCAACGTTTCTGATTGTGAGAGGCGCGATCAGTATCGCGCTCGGCATGCTCGCGGTGGCGTGGCCAGGAATCACCATCGCCGCCCTTGTCGGCATCTTCGCCCTCTACGCGATCCTGGACGGCGCCGCGAATCTCGTGCTCGGGCTCGGCCGAGCGCATGGCCGATCGTGGGCCCAGGTGTTCCAGGGTGTCGTCGGCGTCGCCGCGGGTGTGCTGACGATCATCTGGCCGGACGTGACGGCGTTGGCGCTCGTTCTCTTCATCGGCGTATGGGCGGTCCTGACCGGCGCGCTCGAACTGGTTGCGGCTGTGCGGTTGCGCAAAGTGATCAAGGGCGAATGGCTCCTGGCGCTAAGCGGCGTGCTGTCGCTCATCTTCGGCGTGTTCGTCTTCGCGTTCCCCGAGGCCGGGGCGATCAGCATTGCCTGGCTGCTCGGCATCTACGCCGTGGCCGCGGGACTGGTGCTGGTCACCCTTGGCCTGCGGCTACGGACCTCCGTGCAGGTCGCACATTAGTGGCCGTGTAGTGCCTTGCCGATCGCGTCGCCGGGAAGTAACGCCGCGGATCTCGCGCGTTAGACGCGCGAGATCCGGTAGCGGGGGTGGTCGATGCGATAGCGCCTGATCTTGGATTCGAGCGTCGAGTCCGGCAGCCCGAGACGCGCGGCCGCGCCACCGACGCGCCTCGCGGCCGGTTGACAATCGGCAACGCTTGACATGTCCGGACCGCCCGGGTGGTGGGTTCATGACGACCTGCTTCCGAGCGGTCCAAGGGGACCGCCAGCCGCCGTGTAGCGACACCGGCGGCAGGCGGACATGCCTTCGAAACCCCTACAGCGAAATGGTGATCCGATTGTCGACAGCGGTGACGCCCGGCGCTGACCACGCCTGTCGTGCCGCCTCCTCCCGTTCGGCCCACGACCGAACGGTGCCCTTGAGGATCACCTTACTTCCTTCGACCTCCACCTGGATGTTCCTTGCATCCGTCTGAGCCGTGCGGACCAGCGCATCTTCGATTCGCCTCTTCAATTCCGCCGGCGTTGGTTTCGGCTTGATGGTGACGAGGTTGCTGATGCCCTTGACGCCCTGCAGCCGGCGGATCACGCGCTCGATGTCCTGGTGCTGATACTGCCACTCGACCTCACCCTCGACGGTCACCCATCCCTTCGATACGGTGATGTCGAGCTTGTCGACGGGGATCAGCGCATCCCACTCGATGGCGCGGACTGCGGCGGCGGCGAGGTCGGTATCGGTCTTCTCGTCGGACTTCCCGAGCCTGACGTCGATGTCGTTGACCACGGCTTTGACGCCGCGCACGCGGTGGGCCGCTTCTTCGGCCGTCCAGCGCTTCGTGTAGGAGTCGACCGTTCCGGTCAACATTACGACCCCGTCCTTGACCATCACACCAATCTCGTTGGGCAGCACGCGCGGCTCCCATTTTAGCTCGGCGAGTACATCGGTCTGAATTTGCGTATCGGTTCTTGTCTCAGCTGCGAGTGCCATGGTCCCTTTCCTTTCATGAGCCACCGTTCGGTGGGGAAACGCCTACGTTCAAGAACAATCACCACTCAGCGATCTGTCGGGCCTCGAGCCGCGCCTTGGTGGACCGGAGCACGTTCTCCAGCATCCGGCGCGCCTGTTTCTGCGCCTGCTGGCGAATCAGCCGCCCCGAGAAGCCGTCGAGCCCGTCGGATCGGCTGCGCGTCACGGTGGCAAGCCAGAACCCCGTGCCACGAGCGGGATCGGGCAAGAGCACGCGGACGTCGAGCGCGGTCCAGAAGTAGTGGCTGGCATAAATCAGCTTGCTGCTGACCGCCGTCATCCCGGGGCGGTTGTCGATGATGAAATGGTTGATGCGGTGCGTCGGTTTCAGGCCGAAGCGCAACTCCTGCCAGTACAGAAAGGCGGTGGCGGTCGGCAGCGAGACGCGCGGGTAGTTGAGCAAGTACGCTTTGAGATCAGGCAGGTATTCGCCAAGCTCCGGCATGCGCTCGATCAACGACGTGAATTCGGCGGCGACAAACGTCGGGCGCGCCGCATCGCGATACACCGCGAGGCGGTCGTTGCCGCCTTTCATGTAGCCCTTTACGTACTCGTAAACGACCTGCCGCATGGCGACAGCGGCGTCAGCCTTCGCCGTGGGCCTGGTCCAGTCGATGCTTTTTTGCAATTTCAACAGCGCGTCTTCGCTCAGCTTGACGTCGCAGCCACCAACGCGGCAGGTGCGCAGCGCGCTGAGGTCGTGGTCCGGGAGCGTGAACCCTTCAAAGTCCGCCGGCCGTGGCGGGCTGCTGATTTTTTTCGTGATCCGAATCGGCCCGCCGCGCTCGAACTGCTCGATGTCCTGGACCAGGCGTACGTAGTCACCCGGTGACGCGTCGATCCAGATCGCGCCAAAGAGTGACACCTCCTTGCTCTGGTCCCCGGCGAGGAGCTTGATGACCGGCCCGCCGTTCAGCAGCCGCGCGCGCTCGGCCGGCGAGAGCGACACGTACTTGGAGACATACGACTCCAGTACAGGCGGCAGTTCGACCGTGACCGCGGCCGCCGACACGGCAGCCATCGCGAGGATGAAGACGAGCAGGACGCGACTCGAGGTCCGCATGTGTGTTTAGGCGCCGGGCGCCGTTGCCTTTGAACTTCGCAGGGGCAACTATCGTGCCCACGCCTTACGGCAGGTATGGCGGCACACGGCGGGTTCGGTGTCGCGACTCTTCGCGAACGTGCGAATTTTCGGATGGCCACGCGGGCCGCATCGCACCGAATCGCCTCGGATTCGGCGCGCGCCGCGCCGGCGCGCGTGGCACATCGGTTGCCTTTCGATGTGGCGACGCGCGATGGACGCGCGGCGAGCTCATCGGGAGAAGCGATATGTCACGACACTGGTTGGTGGTTCGCCTCTGCGCGTTCGTCCTTTTGTTGGCCACCGTGACGGCTCGGACTCAGGCGGGGGCGCCTGTCGAAGAGATCCGCAAGGAGCTGCTGCGTCTTCCCTATTACGGCGTGTTCGACTTCCTTGCGTTCAGCTACGACAAGGGCACGGTCACGCTGATGGGATACGCGTACTCGCCCAACCTCAAGAAATCGGCCGAGCGCGCGGCGAAGCGCGCGCCACAGGTGGACCAGGTGATCAACAAGATCGAGGAGCTGCCGGCGTCCCTGCACGACGACGAGCTGCGGTGGAACGCCTTCTACAAGATCTACGGCGATCCGTCGCTGTCGCGGTACGCACCCGGCGGCGGCATGCTCTGGGGACGACTGCACCGTTCAACGGTCCGTTTACGCCGATGGGGCCGGGCCCTTCATGGCCTTCGAAGCCGCCGGCGACTATCCGATCCATATCGTCGTGAAGGGCGGACGAATCATGCTGCTCGGCGTGGTCGATAACGAGGGCGACAAGCGGCTGGCCGAGATGCGTGCTCGCGAAGTTGAGGGGGCATTCGGCGTCGAGAATCTGCTGGTCGTCAATAAAGACACCGACGGGAGCAAACCATGAACGCCAGTTCCGGCCGGCACCGTGCGTCAGTGCAGTTTGTCGGCGCAGCAGTAGCGAGTCGATATCCGGCGACGCCGTCGAGAACAACGACGCGAGGACACGCCCGGGCCGCGCAGGCGCACGCGCGGCTGGCCAGGGGCCACGTGCTCGGCAAGATCGTGTTGCGCGGACGCGGCCGGTAGCCAGGATCGACCCCGCTTCGGCGTCCATGAAATGCGTGCCCCGCTCAGAGCAATCTCGTGATGAGGTGTGCGGCCCCCTCGGCCAGACGCTCGATCCAGGAGCGCTGGCGGAAGCGCGCAACCGTGATCTCCTCCGAGTGGCGGAGATCGTCCAGGAAGATCTCCTCCATCCGGCCGCCGATCTCCCGATCCAGCACCATCAGCGTCGCCTCGTCGTTGAGCGCGAGTGAGCGGTTGTCGAAGTTCATCGAGCCGATCGTCGCCCACTCGCCGTCCACCACAAAGGTCTTGGCATGCAGGGTCGACGGCTGCCACTCGTAGACCCGCACGCCCGCCGTCAGCAGCCTGTCGTACGACGCGCGTCCCGCCAGCCGCACGACGGTGACATCGGTGCGGGGACCGCCAGTAAGAATCCGCACGTCGACGCCGCGCCGGGCCGCCGCGTTCAGAATCTCGACGAAGTTGTCGTCCGGCGCGAAGTACGCGTTGGTGATGTACAGGGTCTTGCGGGCACCGGCGATCGACAGCGCAAAAAACCGCTCGGCCGTCGTGCTCCCCAGCGTCGGCGACGCGTGGAGCACGCCCGCCGTCACGCCGTCGTTGAGCGGGTCGACGACGGCGCGGCCCGTCACCAGCACCCCGGTCGCCTCGACCCATGCGGCCGCGAACGCCGCCTGCAGGTGCCGCACGGCCGGCCCTTCGAACCGCACGTTCGTCTCCCGCCATGACCCGTTGCTGCGCCCGTCGCCGAACCACTTGTCGTCGATGCCGAAGCCGCCCGTCCACCCCACCCGGCTGTCGATGACGATCCCGCGCAGGTGCGACCGGTGCTGCGCGAGATGGAGGTTCGACAGGCGAATCGGCCGGGACGGCTGGACGGCCACGCCGGCCGCCCGCAACGATGCCAGCTGCTCAGGTGGAATACCCGCGGTGCCGAACGCGTCGTAAAGGACGAAGACACGCACGCCCGCGGCGGCGCGCTGGCGCAAGATGTCGCCAAGCATCGTCGCCATCCGTCCCGGCAAGCCGTAATACGACTGCAGCGTGATGGAGTGCTGTGCCGATCGGAGGTCCTGCCAGAGCTGCGGATACGTGCCGTCGCCGTTCAGCGTCACGTCAACCCGGTTCCCGGCGGTCAGGTGGGCGTCGGTCAGCATCATCACGGTCAGTGGGAACTGCGGCTCGCTCACGGCGGGGGCCTCGCCGCCGGCGTCGATCGCCTGGACATGGCGCACCACGGTCCCGCGGGTGAGGTGAAGAAAACCAATGACGGCGACCGCGAAGACGAGGACGACCAGCGTCCAGAAGGCGAGCCGCACGATCCTTTTCATCGCATCGTGTCCGTCGATCACTGCCTGCAAGAGACGTGCGCGGCAGGCCGACCCGAGCTCACCGAGTGAACAGGTGTGGCCGGCGCTGACGTCAGAGCTCAACGCCCGGGCAGGACCAGCGGGAAGGGAACGCGTCCCACCCTGCCAGGCGCCATCCGAAGCTGCCGATATCGAGAACGCTACACGCGCCGTCGCGATTTAGTACTCGGCGAACACCTCGTCGGTGTAGCAGTAGAGCCACCGTTCGCCGCGTTCCGCCGAGGCGACGACCGGATGACGTTTGGCGAACTGAGGTGCCGCCAAAGCCGCGCGGTAGGCGTGGACGCGGGCCGAAACAAGCACAGCGTCAGTGGACCATCACGTCTAGCATTCGGTGCGATAATCAGTTCATGTCGCGCGACACAAAGGCTAAGGACGAGAGGCCTGCCGACGTTCACACTTCTGCAGACCCGGTCATTCGCGATTACGTGGCGCAGCTGCGCAAGAAAACCGAGTCCTATTCAATGCCGCTTGCCCAGACGCGGGCGGCAGTCGATAGCGCGCTCGGGCAGGTGCGTCTTACCGATGCCTTGTACAAGATGCGCAGGGATGACGACATTTTGTAGATGCCCGTTTTCTATCTCGACACTTCTGCCGTTCTCAAACGCTATCGCTCTGAACAAGGAACCGACGTCGTTGATTCCATCTACGACGAGCGGTTCACCCCGACAATAGTCAAATCCGTTTTCCAAGGAGTCCGAAGCGACGTTCTCGTCACTTCGCATTTCACGTGCCTCGAACTCGAGTCAGTCGCCGCCAGAATGTTTCGAGGCAGGCTGCTGGACGAAAAAGCCTACAACGCGCTGCTTAACGCTTTTGCGCGAGACCTTGAGCAACACGTGACCGTGCTGCCCGTCAGCAGCGATCGGATGGTGGACGCCATCGAAGCAGCGCGTTCATACGCCTTGCGCCCCGGCGACGCCTTGCACGCCGCGACGGCGCGGCACGCGATGACATCGGCTCAGGATGAAGTAATGTTCGTTTGCAGCGACAAGCAGCTGCTAGAAGCAGTTGAAGATGATGCGCTTATGCAGGTATTGAATCCCGAAGTGCCGGATGCGATGGAGCGCCTTTACAAATACAGGGGCCGAAGGCCAATCGACTTACCGTAGCTTCGTCGGCAACCGAAGACTGCCTTTCGAACAGTTCGTGATGCTGGCGCGGTGAACGATCTCTTTTCTGCTCTCAACCGGATGCAAGTAATGGAAAGCCGGTCAGGGTGACGGCGATTCCAACTAAGCCGTTTCCGTCGGACGCGACTCCCTGCGAGATAAAAAGAATTAGTGCGGGCGAGATACGGGTTCGCGCCTTGTGAACTTTGATCGGCGCGACTCAGGTGTCGCCTTGCCAGCTCTTGAGGAGGCCGATCGTGGCCACGTTCGACGAACATCAGCCTCCAACAGCTCCTGCCGGGCTTTGACCCAAGGGGAATAGTGTCGCTCGGTAATTCTTACCGAGCTATGCCCGAGCAGGATCGAAACGTGAGACAACTCGACGCCTTTCAGGAGCAGCGAAATCGCAAACGTGTCTCGGAATCGATGAGCATGACCACCTGCGATCGGCGGCTCGGTCGTTGAGAACAGTTTCTGAAACACCCGGTTCCAACTCTTCACCGTTGTCTCCCGCTCCGACTGGCCGTCCCAGAAGAAGTACTCAGTACGCTCGTTTCGCAAGCCTTCGAGAGCCTTGACCGTCTCTGGTGGCAATGGACAGTTCACCGGCGTGCCAGTCTTTTGCGTATAGAGGAATAGTTTGTCGTCCTTGAGACGTGAGCGTTCAAGGCAGGCAGCATCCTGAATTCGCAAACCCGAGTGCCGGAGAAGCATCACCATCGCACGCAGTCTTGGGACCGAAGCTGCCCCAGTCGGCCAACTGGTCTGCGGCTAACAGGATGCGTTCGACTTCAACGTCGTCAAACGGCAAGGTCGGCTTCTGAGTGACTCGCGGCGGCTTTATTGCTTTCGCCGGATTTCGCTCGATCCATTCAGACTCTTCACAGAATCTCAGGAAACCTCGGAGGTACTCCAACCGCTTGACGGCTGATGTTGCTGCAAACTTCCAAGTCTTCCGGAAGCTGCGCAGGGTATCGACGTCGAGGTCCTTCAGCTGCTCCAGCCCCTTGGATTTGCAGTACGGGAGCAACTTTCCGTTCAGTAGTTCGCGACGCTTGCGGATCGTTGAAGGCGCCAGATGCCGCGCCTCTGCATCGTCGAAATACTTCTGAAGCGCCTCGCTGATTGTGGGAACCACGAATGGCTTTCCTCCAATTTCGCGCGCCGCTTCCCATTCGTGAATGGTCGCGGCAGCCACGCTCCGGTCCCTCGTATTGAGCGATTTCTTTACCCACTTGCCACCTAGAGAACCCTGCACCCAGATTGAGCAGGTGCATTGCGTCCAGCGTCGTCCCTTTGAACGATGGGGACAGCTGCTGGAGTGCAACCGATACAGGACTAGACTTCCGGCGGGCATGAAAATGAAGGTACCAGCGTGTGCTGCCGTATTCCAGTTTTATTCCAGCAACGGAGAATTCGGTGGAATCTATTGTTTCTATTTAGGCCTGTTTCAAAAATGGGCGCAAATTTGCAGCGGTTGTAGTTCCGAATCACACCCTCTCCGCCACAACTGATTGAAAATAAGCCACTTGTATCGTAGTTCTGGATTTAGTTTCCACCCTCCTCTGAATTTTTCACTTTAGTAGTTTGGTGGTTGCACGACTCGTGTTCCAGTTTTGTGCCGGCACTGGAATTGGACCCACGCGGATGACATCAATCTACAGCCAGCGGCGGACGCGCGCGCAATAGGCTCGGTAGTCCTCTCCAAACTTTGTCCGCAGATAGCGCTCCTCGCGGCGAATGACAAACACATCGACGACGATCAGGACGGCTGGCAACAGCGCGAGCGCCCACGAATTGTTCAGCAAGAGTGAAAGGCCGAGATATCCCATTGCCATCGCACAATACATAGGATTTCTCGTGAACAGATAAGGACCACTCTCAACAATGGTGGTCGTCGGCCGACCCGCTGGAAGAATGGTGGTCTTGGCCTCGCGAAACGTGATGACGCCCGCCAAGCCGAGGGCGATGCCAGCTGCCAGGAATAGAAACGAGCCGATCATCAAGGTTGTCGATCCAGTGGTGACGATCGGCCACGGGTTGCGGCCATTGATCCACACCGCAACGATGAGTGGCGCGGCAAACACCAAGGGCGGCGGGACAGGCACCCCGGCATGATCTCGTTTCGTCATCTACATCCCGCGGTGAATGGCGGGCTTCAGGCTAACGAACACGCCTGTGCTCCACGCAACGCGGCCGGAATATCTTGGCGCGAGTTCGGATGGGACAAGGCTGGCGGAAACCGTGGCGCCGATTCCCGGAATCAAACGCCTGAAACTCCTGAAGTTGTATGAATAGCCGCCTTGAACTTTGCCAACCCTGAAGACGTCGGCGCCGAACTCGTGCGCATGGAGGTCGTGCGCCGGCTTCTCGACGACCTCGGTGCGCCCGAACAACGAATGCTGCGCGTTGAGCATCAGCGTGCTCTCGGCCAGCGCGGCGCGAGTGGTAAAGTCCGCGGGCCCGTCGGGTAAGGTCTCCTGGCCGTCGTTGACACCGACCGCGACGACCGTCGCCCAGGTCCCGGAGGTTCGAAACGGGCGCTGGTACGACACCGACGCCGTCGAGCGATTGAGGTCGGATCGCGGCTGACTTCCGAATTCGTACTCCGCTTCGTTTAAGTGGCCTGACGAGATTTGGAACACCCAGCGTGCGTTCGGCGCGAATGATAGCCGTGCCGAAACCGAGTCCAGTGCGCCGAGATCGAAGTCGGCCCGATGGTCGTCAGGTTCGCGGCCGTTGAAGAAGGACAATTCGCCCTTCCACCGGTCGTTGTAGAGGACTCCGGTGATGAGGCCAAAGGTAATGTGCGACGAATCCAGCCAGTGATGGGAAATCGGAGCGACTGGATTCGCCACCGCTGAGAACCTGTGCGGGAACCCCGGTCGGCCTAAGGCAGGCTCGCCCGCAAGCCCTGCATAAAGCTGCCAGTGAAGCGGGCCGCGAATCGCGTGATCGAAGTCAACCGCCAGTTCCATGAACAAATCGTGGGGATGCTGGCGGTCATGGATGGTATCGCCCTCGCACATTTCTCCGGTCGCGAGCAGGTTAAGGAATCCGCAATCGCTCACGGTCCATGGCTCCGCACTCAGCATGGTCCGAATGCCGAAGCGACCACCGCCAAGCGGGCGGCGGGCCATCACCATGCCCCAGTTGACGCTCGACGCCTGAACCCCGGCCGCGCCGCCCGTCCGATGCTTATCCGGCGAATCAATCAGCAACTGGCCGACGACGCTGCCATGCAGCATCAGTTGCCACCCCTGCCAACTCCCGCCAGTACCAAACACGGGGGTCGCTGCTGGCACCCACGAGGTCCCGGACCCTTCGCGCGCGGGAAACAACGTCTCCATGTCCTCATGTTGATGCGCATCGGAGACGGGAACAGGAGAGGCACCTTGCCCAGACGCCGTTCTTGCCATCAACACGACCAGGACGACGATGCCACACCTCACTGAGTAATTCATGTGGGCACATGATCAACAACATCGCACGACGCGTCCCGGTCGATTTGGATCGTTGTGTGCTTGATGCCGAATTGATTTGCCATTGCAGCGGCGGCGTCCTTGAAGATGGCGTCGTCGTGTCGCCGGTCACTGCAAGTCAGGTGAGCGGACAAGGCAACAAATCCGCTGGTGATGGTCCATACATGCAGATCATGAACCTGTGACACGTTCGACACGGCAAGCAGTGCCGAGCGTACGGCATCCACGTCGATGTGGCCGGGAGCGCCCTCCATTAGTACCGCCACCGACTGGCGAATCAGTGACCAGGACGAATAGATCACCAAGAGGCCAATTGACACCGATGCCACTGGGTCAACCCAGCGCCAGCCGTAGGCCCAAATCAGGGCGCCGGCGACGATCGCCTGAATGCTGGCCAAAGCGTCGGTCAACACATGCAGCCAGGCCCCTCTCATGTTGAGGTTCTCGCCACGTCCCGCATGCAGGAGGAATAGCCCCGCGCCGTTAACCAGGAGACCTCCGGCAGCGACAACTAGCATTACGGAGCCTTGCACTTCCGGTGGATTCGAGAACCGCTCGGCCGCTTCGACGAAGATGTAGATGGCCACAGCCACCAGCGTTGCCCCATTGACGAGCGCCGCAATGATCTCGGCGCGATACGATCCGTAGGTTCTTAACGGAGTCGCCGGGCGACGAGCGAACCGCATCGCGAACAACGTCAATCCGAGCGCCGCCGCGTCCGACAGCATGTGTCCGGCATCGGCGATTAGTGCGAGCGAGCCTGAGATGATGCCACCGACCACCTCCGCTCCCATATAGGCGACGACCAGGGCGAGCGTGATCGACAGCCGCCGGGCGTTGGCGCCGCCTCCGTGATCGTGACTATGTCCGTGGCTATGACCGTCGGCCATTCAAATCCTCGTGCGGCTATCTAGGACAACGTTGCGGTTCGCTGCGCTCGACGCTCGAGCCAGCCATGCACAGACAAATAGAACGTTGGGAGCACCAGGAGCGTAAACAGCGTTGAGGTCACGAGGCCGCCGATCATGACGACGGCAAGTGGCCGCTCGATTTCAGTGCCGTGTAGTCTCAGTACCAGCAGCGGCAAGAGCCCCAGCATCGCGGTCCCGGCCGTCATCAGTTTCGGCCGAACGCGGCCGATGCTTGCTTCCCTGATTGCCTCCAGGCCAGATCGACCATCCGCTCGAAGGGCACGGGTCTGGGTCACGAGTACCAAACTGTTCTGAACAGCGATGCCGAACAGCCCAATCAGGCCAACAAGTGACGACACGTTCCAAGTCTCCCCAGTCGCCAGTAGTGCAAGGATGCCTCCTACGAACGCCATCGGCACGGTGCAGAGGATGAGCAGAGCTTCTACTGCCGAGCCTAACGCCAGGTTCAGAAGCACGAATACGCCAAACAGCGCGGCAGCAATCGCAACCGAAAGAGCGCGTGACGCGCGTTCCTGGTTCTCGACGCGGCCCGCCAGATCGAAGAAGTAGCCGGCCGGCAACTTCAGCTGTTCGGCGAGACGGGCCCTTACATCAGCAGCTGCGCTGCCCAGATCGCGTCCAACTACTGAGGCTTCGACGGCGATCCTTCTGGTCCCGGCTTCACGTCTAATCGCAGCAGGCCCGAAGGTTTGAGTGATGTTGGCGAGCTGTCCGAGAGGAATCTTGGTGCCGTCGTGCCCATCGATCAGCATCGTTCGGATCGCGTTGAGGTTATCCCGACGGTCATCACGAAGCCTCACAACGAGGTCGAACCGACGTTGGCCCACCCAAATCTGCGAGGACTCCTCGCCAACCAAGCCTATCCGCACCGCGCGTATGACGTCTCCGGGCGCCAAGCCAACTCTTGCCGCTGCCTCTCGGTTGACTGCGATCTGCAGCTGCGGCAAGCCTGTTAATTCTTCTGCCCTGAGGTCGGTAATACCTTCAACGCCGCCGATCAGCTGTTCAGCCTGCTCGGCAAGTTCGCCGAGCGTGGCCAGGTCGGGTCCAAAGATTCGAACCGAGAGATCGGCCGGCGTACCGCCAAGTCCCTCGTCGATACGCATCCCAAGTGGGGTGGTGAACAGCACGGCGATCCCCGGCAGGTCTTCGAGCCGCTCGCGCATATCACCCTCAATGGCCGCCAAGTCCCGACTTCGATCCGCCTTCAGTGCCACCAGGACGTCCGAAACGGTGTGCGGCATCGGATCCTCGGTTCGCTCTGCTCGGCCTGTCCGTCGAATCACGTCCTCGACCTCGGGCACCTCGCGCAGCAAATCTTCCACTCGATGATTCAAACGGTCCACTTCTTCCAGGGAGGCTTCCGCGGGCAGAACGGTCTGCAGGAGAAACGCACCTTCGTCCAGCGCGGGCATGAAGTCGCTGCCAACGAGGAATGCGAGCCCGATGGCTGGTCCTCCGAGCAGTAGTGTCAGGAGTGCGACCAGCCCGGGCCGACGCAAACATCGGTCGAGGAGCGGCGCGTAGATACGCTTGATCACCCGAAGCAGCGCCACGTCATCGTCATGCCCGGACGCAGACGGCCGTAAGAACGTGCCTGCAGCAACCGGGACCAGGGTTACGGCGAGTAGCAGTGCGGCGGCCATGGCGGCGATCACGGCAGCAGCCAATGGCTGATACATTCGCCCTTCAATGCCGCTCATGCCAAAGAGCGGCAGGAAGACGACAATCACGATGAGAGTGGCAAAGACAATGGGCTTCGCGACCTCAATCGCGGCGGC
>Ga0190265_10000466_pt1 | contig 28916 bp, 20 predicted proteins | sample Popmic124T_FD_133135 | JGI IMG/M metagenome (GOLD analysis project Ga0190265, IMG submission 133135) | Populus adjacent soil microbial communities from riparian zone of Indian Creek, Utah, USA - 124 T | ecosystem: Environmental > Terrestrial > Soil > Riparian zone | place: USA: Utah | collected...
CGGGGCGTCGTATACCACCTCCACCATGACGTGCGCCGCGCTCGCGGTGGGTTCCGCCAGTTCGATGAGCAGTTCGTCATCCTGCGTCGTCAACCGCGCCGCGACACCGTCGACCGACACATCGACGATCTCCAGTACGGCCGCATCGAGTGGCACTGTGTCGGTGTCGACGAGCAGCTCGACGTCGATCACCACCTTCCCCGAGAGCCGATCCGACACTGGGTCGTAGGTCAGGGCGACGTCGTACGAGGCCACGTCGATGTCGGACGAACCGAGCTCCGGGTACAACGCGTCGCCCGCCCCGAGTGTCGGCTCGACCGCTTCGATCGGAACGCTCGTCGCCGGACGCGCGCGGTCCGGCAGCGTCGTGGAAGTTGTCGAAGTTGTCGTCGTCGTCGTCGTGGACACGGGTGGTGTCGACGACGAGGTCGTCGTCAGTGAGTCGAGTCGCCGACCGACCCCGCTCGGCGACCCCGACGAGCACGCCGCCGCCAGCCCGAAGCCGATCAGCAGGATCGCCGCCACCCGCTCGGAACCGGCCCGACGCACGGCGCGCACGGTACCGGGCGACACGGGTTCAGTGGGCGCGTCGCGCCTGCTTGACGATTTCTAGAACCAGTCAAGACTTCGCAAAGTGCTCTCAAGCAGTGGAGCTAGGGGGTCGATCTCTGTGATCAGCAACACCTAGCTGACACAGGAGTGCTGACCGCCATGCGAGTTCGTAGATCAATGGGTCGCTGCATCATCGCCGCTGCCTCGATCGGCGCGGTCTTGTTCGCGGGCCAACTCCCCTCCTCGAGTCCGGTGTCGGCCGCGACGGCCACGTCGTGGCTCAGCACGGTCAACGCCTATCGGGCGATGTCGGGTCTCGCACCCGTCACCGAGAACACGACCTGGTCGGCCGAGGGCTACGCACACTCGTGCTACATGCTCGCCAACGGCATCTCGCACGACGAGGTACCGGGCAATCCCGGCTACACCCCCGGTGGCGACACCGCAGGCAACAGCGGCAATGTCGCCGTCAGCAGCAACACCGCCGCAACGCCTCGCGACCACATCGACCTCTGGATGACCGGCCCGTTCCACGCGATCGGCATCCTGCGCCCCCAACTCGCGACCAGCGGGTTCGGCATCTGCGCCGACGGATCAGCCCCTGCGTGGCACTCCGGAGGCACACTCGACGTCCTCCGCGGCATCAATCCCCAGATCGCCAGCCCGACCTCGGCGACCGTCTTCCCGGGCCGCAATGCCACATTGGCTCTGGATCGCTTCCGCACCGAATCACCCAACCCGCTCGAGTTCTGCGGCTGGACGGGCACTGCCGCCGGTCTCCCGCTGTTCGCCATGATGCCCGGCGCCGTCACCTCGGCCAGTGCCGCCCTGTCCGGTCCGGCCGGTCCTGTCCAGACCTGCGTGCTGCACGGCGAGAACACCAACGGATCGGCCCAATCGATCCTGCGCTCCGCCAACGCGGTGATCGTGGTCCCCCGCAGTCCGCTCGCCCCCGGCACGTACACCTCGACCGTGAACTCGACGGGCGGCAACGTCACGTGGTCGTTCACGATCGATCCGAATGCGGTTCTGCAGCCCCCGTCGATCGTGCTCCCCGACACGGCCCCGGCGAGCGCCCGGTCGTCGTTCCAGCCCGTCGAACCGTATCGCTACGCCGACTCCCGCGAGGCCCGCAAGGTCGTCCCACTGCGGGCCGGAGTACCGACGACAGTCGACTTCGGCGATGCCGCGATCACCGCCGTCAGCGCCAACTTCACGGTCGATCGGCCGTCCGCCTCCGGCTTCCTCACGGTCTACAACTGCTCGGCTGCGGTGCCGACCGTCTCGACCCTGAACTTCACGGCCAGCGCCGTTCCGAATCAGGCGTTCGTCGCCCTGTCGCAGGGCAAGCTGTGCCTCTACTCCCCCGTCGACACCGACATCATCATCGACATCAACGGCTACTTCCGGGCCGGCTCGGGCGGCAACTCGTCCGGGTTCTACCCGGTCGCACCGACACGGCTCTACGACACCCGGCCGGCTGACGTCCTCGCCCTCGAGCCCGGCGTCCCCCGCACGATCGCCGTCGAAGGCGTGCCGGGCGGCGCTCCCGCCAACGCCAACGCCGTCGCTGTGAACCTCACCGTCGTCGCCCCGTCGGGCTACGGCTTCATCAGGGCCTACCCGTGCGACCAGGCCGCGAGCAGCGAGGTCTCGAACGTCAACTTCGAGCCGCTCGAGAACCGCCCCAACTCGGCGATCATCCCGACCTCGGCCAGCGGCACGATCTGCGTCGTCTCGAACGCGCCGACCGACCTGCTCGTCGACCTCGCCGGCTACTTCGTCGCCGGGAACGGCTACCAGTTCACGCCGCTCATGCCCGTCCGCTTGCTCGACACCCGTTCGCCCTACCCCGAGCTCAACCCCGACACGAATGGCTCGACGCTCGTCGCCGGCCAGATCGTTCGGCTCGCCGTCGCCGGCAACCGCGGCATCCCGGCCAACGCCAAGGCCGTGTCGGTGAACGTCACGGCTGCCGGTGCCGACGGGGCGGGATTCGTGACGGTCTACCCGTGCGGCACCGTGCCCAACGTGTCGAACCTGAACTTCAGTGCATCGACGCCGGCCATCGCCAACGGTGCGCTCGTGCCACTCGACCCCAGCGGCGAGGTGTGCCTGTTCACCAGCAACGCCGTTCACCTCATCGTCGACATCAACGGCGTGTGGAACTGACCCCACCGGGGTCAACGCCCGCCCTCACCGGCGGATCATCGGGTCGTCGACCGACGCCCGGTAGCGCACCGTGTGGACGGAGTCACCCGACAGGATCGACCCGCGTGCGAGGAGCCGGCCGTGCTCCCAGTTCGACAGGCCGAGCTCGGGTGTGTCGAGCGCATATTGCCCGTCGACCCATCGCGTGAACCCGTCGCCGACGAACGGCGCGTCGACGGCCGCGTAGAAGTGATCGTGCTCGACCTGGTCGGCGCTGATCAGCGACGCGATGAAACGTGGGCTGTAGCGGTTGCAGAGACGGACCGCGGCGTCGACGTCGTCGACCACCACGAGTGCCATCTCCGGTGAGTGCTCCCACTCCCACTCGTTGGCGAGCATCTCGGCGGTGATCGGCGTCCCGAACGGTTCGTCGTGTTCGCCGTCGGCGCGCTTGACGACAACGCGACGAGTGAACACCTCCGCGTCGACGTACGACACGGACTCGGCCTCGACGTGGAGCCGGCCTTCGGTGCCCCGCCGAGCGGCCGCCTCGCGCAGCGCGGCGACGACGACGGGGACCAGGTCGGCCGCCCGCGCCCGCGCCACGCAACACACGTTGACGGTGTTGCAGACCTTGCGATCGAGCGAGTTGACCAGCGTGTGGTGAAGTCGGTCCGGGTCGGCACTCTCGCCGGCGACGAGCCACGCGCCGCCCGTTCCGTGCAGGCTCACCGCCACCCCGGCTTGGCGCGCCACCGCGCCGAGTTGGCTGACCGCGGCACCCGACCCCCTGGCCACGGCGAGGGCGAGACGGTGATCGCCGAACAGCGCCCAGCCGGCGGACCGCGCGGGCGAGTCGACGAGCGTGAGCGTGCCGCCCGGCAATCCGGTCGCCTCGAGCGCCGGATCGAGCGCGTGCTCGACGATCGCGCGGGCGGTCCCGAGCGCGTCGGACCCGATCCGGAACACCGCCGTGTTCCCGGTGCGGACCACACCGGCGGCGTCGGCAAAGACGTTCGGCCGCCCCTCGAACACGAATGCCACGACACCGAGCGGCGCCTGTCTGACATCGACGAGCCACCCATCGTGGGCACGGGTTTCGACCACCCGATCACGCGCGCCGGGAGCGTCGCGCCAGGAGAGGAGTCCGGCGATCATGTCGGCGCGCATCTTCGGCGTCAGCTCGAGACGAGTCGTCGAGCGACCGCCGGCCGCGGCGCGCTCGACATCGCTGCGGTTGGCGGTGGCGATCGACGCGAACGTGGCGTCGTCGGTGAGACGGGCGGCGAACACCTCGAAGAACCGGCTGATCTGCGCGTCGGAGCACGACCCGAGGGCCGCGAACGCGGCGAGGGCCACGTCGACGGCGGCCGTCGCCAGGGCGTGCTCGGCGGCCGGGACGTGGAGCAGGGCGCCGGTGTCGTGCACGACGACGAGGCGGTCGCCGGCAGCGAACTGCGCCGCCAGGTCGTCGGGCACGAACGTCACGCGGTTGCCGCCGAACACGATCGGTTGCCCCGCTGTGAGCGCTCGCAGCTGCTCGATCATCAAGATCGAAAACTAGGCTGCGCAACGTGACTCCCCACAACGATGGCGCCGCGGCCGACGGCCCTCGCTTGTACTTCCGCCAGCTGCTCTCCGGGCGCGACTTCGCGGTCGGCGACCCGGTCGCGACGCAGATGGTCAACTTCGCGTACCTGATCGGCGACCGGACGACCGGCGAATGCCTGCTCGTCGATCCGGCCTACGCGGTCGGCGAGCTGCTCGACGCCGCGGCGGCCGACGGGATGCGGGTCACCGGCGTGCTGGCGACGCACTACCACGCCGACCACATCGGCGGTTCGATGATGGGTCTCGACATCGAGGGGATCGCGGCGCTGCTCGAACGGCAGGACTGCCCGATCCATGTCCAGCGGGCCGAGGTTCCATGGGTGGTGCGAACCACCGGGCTCACCGCCGCCGACGTGACCGCCCACGACCCCGGCGACATCGTCGCGGTCGGAGCGATCGACGTCGAGCTCGTGCACACGCCGGGTCACACGCCCGGGAGCCAGTGCTTTCTCGTCGACGGACGGCTGGTCTCGGGCGACACGCTGTTCCTCGACGGATGCGGGCGGACCGACCTGCCCGGCAGCGATCCGGGTGCGATGTCCGAGAGCCTCAACCGGCTGGCCAGGTTCGCCGACGACGTGATCCTCTACCCGGGTCACCGCTACTCGATGGCGTCGAGTGCCCTGATGGGCTCCGTCAAAGCATCCAACTGGGTCTTCGAAACGATGACGTGAGCCGGCAGTTCAGGTCTGAACGACGCGTCCAGCAACCGTGAACGCACTCACCACGTGTCGATGAATGTCCGCCGCGACGACGATCGGTCGGACGGCGGGGCGGCTCGCAGCAAGGTCGAGATCCACCGGCGCGAGTCGGCTGGGTCGATCACGTCGTCGATCTCGTACACCGACGCGATGCTGAGCGCCTTGCCGCGCTCGTACATGCGGGCCACCATCTCGGCGAACAGGGCTTCGCGTTCGACAGGGTCGGCGACCGCCTCGAGCTCCTTGCGGTAACCCAACCGCACGAACCCCTCGAGCCCCATCCCGCCGAACTCGCCGGTGGGCCACGCGACGCACGCGAGCGGAGCCTTCGTGCTACCGCCCATCATCGCCTGGACGCCGAGGCCGTACGCCTTGCGCAGCACGATGGTGACGATCGGGACCGAGACGTTGGCGCCGTTGACGAACAGCCGGCAGCAGTGGCGGACGATGGCGGTGTGCTCGACGTCGGGCCCGACCATGATCCCCGGGGTGTCGCACAACGTGACGATCGGGATCCCGAACGCGTTGCAGAGTTGCATGAACCGCGCCGCCTTGTCGGCGCCGTCGCTGTCGATCGCGCCGGCGAGGTGGGCGGGGTTGTTGGCGATCACGCCGACGGGAACACCTTCGACACGGGCGAGGGCAGTGATCATGCCGACGCCGAAGTCGCGCCGGAGCTCGAGGACGCTGCCGGTGTCGAACAGCAGCTCGACCGCCCGCCGCACGTCGTAGCTGCGCAGCCGGTCGAGCGGGACGACGTCGCGGAGCTGGTCCTGGTCGGCGCACTCCCACGCCGCGATGGGGCCCTGGAAGTACGACAGGTACTGCTTGGCGGCACGCACCGCCGCCGCCTCGTCGGGCACGACGATGTCGACGACGCCATTCGCGCGTTGCACTTCGATCGGCCCGACCTCGGTCGGTTCGTAGACGCCGAGCCCGCCGCCCTCGATCATCGCCGGACCACCCATGCCGATGTTGGAGTCCTCGGTCGCGATGACGACGTCGCAACAACCGAGGATCGCGGCGTTGCCGGCGAAGCAGTACCCGGAGTTCACGCCGACGAGCGGCACCTGCCCCGACAGCTCGGCGAACAGCATGAAGGCGAGGCTGTCGAGACCGGTGACGCCGGTTCCGTCGGTGTCGCCCGGCCGTCCACCGCCGCCTTCGGTGAAGAAGACGATCGGCAGCCGGATCTGCTCGGCGAGCTCGAACAGGCGGTCCTTCTTGCGATGGTTCTGGGTGCCCTGCGTACCGGCCAGCACCGTGTAGTCGTACGACATGACGATGCACTGCGCGGCGCGCCCCTCGAAGACGTCGCCGTTCACCGTCGCGACCCCAGCGACGAGACCGTCGGCGGGGGTGTTCTCGATCAGGTCGGCCATCTCGCGGCGGCGGCGCTGGGCGGCGAGCACGAGCGGCCCGTATTCGATCAACGAGCCTTCGTCGATGAGGTCGGCGACGTTCTCGCGAGCGGTTCGGTGCGACCGCTCGCGGCGGCGGGCGACGGCGGTCGGGCGGGCCTCGTCGAGGCCGATCCGGTGGCGTTCGAGCACCTCGGCCAGATCGGGACGGTCGAGGCCCGTCGGAGCCGACCGCGCCGGCGCCGATGCGCCCGCGCCAACGACGGTCGATCCCGACGTCGCCGGGGAAACGTCGCCAGGCCCGATCGTCATGAGCAGGTCACCCGGTCGCACCGTGTCACCCACCGCGACCGCGATCGCGACCACCGTTCCGGCGGCCGAGGCCACGACCTCGTGATGCAGCTTCATCGATTCCACGAGCGCCACGACCTGGCCCGCCCGGACCGATGCGCCCGTGACCACCTCGAGGGTCACCACGGTGCCCAGGAGCTCCGAGACGACGTCGATCGGCTCCCGGCGGTCGGGCGACGGCTGGGTGTCGGCACTCATCGGCGCCGATCCTTGCAGCCGCGTTCAGTCGAGCACCCCTCGGAAGTACTCGGCGGTGCGTTCCAGGCCCTCGCGGAGCTCGACCGTGGGCTCCCAACCGAGGTGTTTGCGCGCCAACGTGATGTCGGGCTGACGACGCGTCGGGTCGTCGACCGGAAGCGGTTCGAACGTGAGCTCGGACGACGATCCGGTCACCTCGATCGCCATCTCGGCGAGCTGGCTGATCGTGTACTCGGTCGGGTTCCCGATGTTGACCGGCGTGGTGATATCGGAGTCGAGCAAGGCGAGGAAGCCACGGATCTCGTCGTCGACATATGTGAAGGAGCGGGTCTGCGATCCGTCGCCGTAGATCGTGATGGCCTCACCGCGCAGCGCCTGGACGAGGAAGTTCGACACCGCCCGCCCGTCGTCGGGTCTCATCGAAGGCCCGAACGTGTTGTGCGCCATGACTCCTGTGCCGGCCCAGAAGTTCTCACGACCGGGGACCGAGAAGTCGTAGACGAGGCCGTCGGGCTCGATCTCGGAGATCTCGGTCACCGCAGCCCACACCAGATCGCCGGTCCGACGGGCGTTCAGACCCTGGTCGACACCGTTGTCCCACTCGAGTGGGCTCCACGGATCGACATTGCAGAGGGTGAGCCGCCAGAACGGGTAGCGCCGCTCGCCCGTGCGCTGCTTGACCGTCGTCTCGTATCGGCCGACGCTCGGGCAGATCCCGAATCGCGCCAACGCGACCACGAGATCGTCCTTCAATTCCGTCGAGGTCGTGGAGAACTCGTGCCGAATCCCTTCCTCGAACTTCTTGCCGGAGTGCACGCCGTCGCCGCACCGATAGCCCTCGATGAACCACTTCAGTCGGGCGAGCGGCAGGCCCAGAATCCATCCGGGGATGCGCTTGCGATTCCCGCCGAATCCGAGGTGCTCCATCAGGCGGATGAGGAGCTGTCCGTGCACGAAGATCGACGCGGCCCGCTGAACGGAGGCCGGGGCCCACACGGTGTGAAGGCCAAGGTCGCGTTCGAACACCTTGGCGGCACGTTCGAGCAACCCGATCTCGCCGCTGATGGTGATGAACGAATTGTGGTCGGACACTTGCCACGACCCCTCCGCGACCCAGAGACCGAGCGTCCAGAGGAACTCGTCGGAGACGTCGATGTGGAGCGGCATCCGCGCCGACGGTCCCCCCGATCGCAGCCTGACCTGGGCGACCTTGGCGGGGACCGCGAATCCCATCCGGCGCACCTCGGCCAGGGTGAGCATGTCTCGGTCGCGGCTGCTGATCACCCGTGGCCAGAGCCGGGATCGGCGGTCCTGGCCCGGGAATGCGGACTCGAGGTAACCGAGCAATTCTTGGCGGTGATCCCAGACCTGGCCACCGAGACCAGGCCAGGTCAGCGACAGTCGCCACGGATCGCCACCGGCGCTCGACCAGACGTCGAGCATCGACACATTGGTCCGGTCGCGGGTCGGAACGTCGATCTGGGCTGCGATCGCCACTCGATCGCCAACCTTCAGCGAACTGACAGGAAGCGGGCTCGGTCGTCCATGCTGGTCCTCGACGAAGAGGCTGTGATCGCCCGTCACACGGATCGAGCGGCCGTACCGCGTCCTCACCTCGAAACAGGGCCCGGTCGGCGGGTGTCCGACCAGTGCGATCGCCTCAGCGGCGTCGACTCGGCCAGTCGCGTCGAAGGCGGGTACGCAGTAGCCCTCCAGGGCGACGTTGTCACCGACCCGGCGAGCGAGTTCGCCGATGGTCTCGCGGCGGAGCTCCGTTCCATCGTCGTACAGCACCTGCTCGTCGGCGAGCACGGAGTTGAAGATGCGCACGATGCGGGTATCGAGGCCGTGGTGGCGGTGGTAGGCCATCGTCATCGCTTCGGCGTAACGCTTGGCTTCGTCGTACACCCCACGTGTGCCGATCGGGTTGACATTGCCCCAGTACGTCTCGGGTTGGGGGTGCACGAGCGGGTCGCCGTACACCTCCGAGGTCGAGGCGAGGAAGAACCGGGCGCCCTTGGCCTTGGCCAGACCGAGGCCGTTGTGCGTGCCGAGCCCGCCGACCTTCAGGATCTGGATGGGGATGCGCTCGAAATCGGCTGGCGACGCGGGACTGGCGAGGTGCATGACCGCGTCCACGTCTCCCGGCACCCACACGTACGTGCTGACGTCGTGCTCGACGAACGCGAACCCGCGCCGCCCGAACAGCGCTTCGATGTTGGCGACCGACCCCGTGACGAGGTTGTCGATCGCCACCACCTCGTCGCCTCGGTCGAGCAATGCCCGGCAGAGATGTGATCCGAGAAAGCCGGCTCCGCCGGTGACGACGACACGAGACATGCGGCCATCGTAGATGGGGGCTGTGTCAGCCGCCGCGTGCGCAATGGCAATGTCAGCGCCGACCGACGCCGTCGTACGCGAGCCCGGCGGACCTGACGGCGGTCGGGTCGAGGACGTTGCGGGTGTCGACGATCGCCTTGCCGGCCATGACCGTGGCGAGCTTGTCGAGGTCGAGCTCCTTGAACTCCGGCCACTCCGTCAGGATCACGACGACATCGGAGTCGGTGGCGGCGGCATACGGATCGGCGCACAGCGCGATCCCGTCGAGGGCCGCGGCACGGGCCGGATGGAGCGGATCGATGACCGTCGGGTCGTACGCGGTGACGTCGGCCCCGAAATGGATCAGGTCGCGGATCACCGAGATCGACGGCGAGTCGCGCAGGTCGTCGGTGCCGGCCTTGAACGTCAACCCGAGCACCCCGACGCGCGAGCCGCTCAGCACGCTGCGCTCGTGGCCGTCGAGGGCACGAATGACTTTGTCGACCATGCGGGATCGCTGTTGGTCGTTGACCTCGATGACGCCCCGCATCATCGAGAAGTTGTAGCCGTGGTCCTGGGCGATGCGGACCAGCGCCCGGGAGTCCTTCGGGAAGCAGCTCCCGCCCCAACCCGGCCCCGGGTTGAGGAACGCCGAACCGATCCGGGTGTCGGAGCCGATGCCCTGCACGACCGCGGCGACGTCGGCACCGACTGCTTCGCACATCGCAGCCACCGCGTTGACGAACGAGATCTTCATCGCCAGGAACCCGTTGGCGGCGTACTTGATGGTCTCGGCCGATGCCGGATCGGTGATGAGGATCGTGGCGTCGAGCCCGGCGTACAGGGCTGCGACGCGTTCGGCGGCGTCGCGGTCGGCCGCACCGATCACCACGCGATCAGGGTGCAGGAAGTCGCGCACCGCGGTGCCCTCACGGAGGAACTCCGGGTTGGACACGACGTGCACGTCGTCGCGGCGTACCGCGCGCTCGACGACCCGCGTCGAGCCGACCGGCACCGTCGACTTGTTGACGATGATCGAGCCTGGACGCAGGGATGGACCGATCTCGGTGGCCGCCGCCTGGATGTAGCTGAGGTCGGCGGAGCCGTCATCGCCCTGTGGCGTCGGCACGCAGAGGAACACGATGTCGGCACCGGCCGCGGCGGTGGCGGCGCCGAGCACGAACTCGAGCCGGCCGGCGGCCCGGGCGTCGGCGACGACCTCGGCCAGGCCTTCCTCGACGATGGGGATCTCACCGCGGTTGAGCAGGTCGATCTTGTCGGCGTCGATGTCGGCGCAGGTCACCTGGTGACCGAGTTTCGCCAGACATGCCCCCGTCGTGAGACCGACGTAACCCGTCCCGACGATCGCGATTGATGTGGCTGGTGCCGTCATCGTGTTGTCTTCCTTCCCGCCGTGTTGCGATGCGGCGGTTGAGGTTACCAACCAACACATTTGAATTGGGCTGGTTACGCGGCTCGAAGCCGTCGACCGTCCCCGAACCACGCCGGGCGTGCCACTACCTTCGGGGCCGTGATGCTGGGCTCGTTGACCGAGGCCTGCGGCGACTCGCCGGGCGCGATCTGCGAGTGGGTGTACGACCGGACCGACGGCAACGACACGCTCGCCAAGCTCGCCGACTGGTTCGTCAACCGGCCGCTCCAGATCCTCATGATCCTCGTCGCCGCCTGGCTGCTGTCGAAACTGGCGCGACGCTGGATCCGCCGTGTCGTCCAGCGCATCGTGAGCTCCGACCGCGAGATGGCAGCACGCCAGCTGCGGCGGATCGGTGTTCGGCCGCCGCCCATGCTCACCACCGAGGTCGCCGATCCGCGCCGCGAGACACGAGCGCTGGCGATCTCGGGGCTGATCGGCAGCACCGCCTCGGCGCTGATCTGGACGATCGCGGTGATGCTGGCGGTGGGGCGGGTCGGCCTCGACCTCGGACCGCTGATCGCGGGCGCCGGGATCGCCGGGATCGCCCTCGGGTTCGGCGCCCAGAGCCTCGTCAAGGACTGGATCTCGGGGTTGTTCATGACGCTCGAGGACCAGTACGGCGTCGGCGACGTGATCGACGTCGGCGAGGCGTCCGGCGTCGTCGAGCGCATCACGCTGCGCGCCACCGTGCTGCGCGGCGTCGATGGCACGGTGTGGCACGTGCCGAACGGCCAGATCGTCAGGGTCGGCAACCGTTCGCAGCTCTGGTCGGTCGCCCTGGTCGATGTCACGGTCGGGTACGACGCCGACCTCGAACGCGCCGGGGCCCTGCTGCACGACGTCGCCACCGAGCTGTGTGCTCGCGACGAGTTCGCGCCGAACGTGCTCGAGGCTCCGCAGGTGCTCGGTGTCGAGGCCCTGGGTGCCGACGGCGTCACGCTGCGCCTGGTCGTGAAAGTCGCTCCGGGGAGCCAGTGGACGCTCCAGCGCGCGCTGCGCCAGGCGATCAAGTCGGCATTCGAAGCCAACGGGGTGGCGGTTCCGTTCCACCAGCGGACCGTCTGGATGCCGGCGTCACCGACCGCTGGTGACCCTCCGTCGAGCGCGCTGGATGAGTGACGTGCCGGTCTTGCTCGCGATCACCACCCGGCCGAGCACGCCGGCGCTCGCGTTGGCACTCGGCGTCACCGCCCTCGGCTGGTTGGCGCTCCGTCGGGCGATGTGGGCGGCGGCCCCGCCTCGGCCGGCCCCGGCCGGCGACGAGCGACCCCGCCCGGCCCGCAACGGGTGGATGGAGCCGCCGGCTGTCGTCGGCCTGCTCGCCAACGACTACACCGTCCCGCCGACGGCGGTGACGGCCACCGCCCTCGACCTCGCGTCACGGGGCTGGATCCAGGTCGCCAACGCGGGCAACGAGTTGGTCGTGTTCACCCGCGGCAGCGGCCGTCAAGGCGATGCGCTCCGGCCGTTCGAGCAGCAGGTGCTCAACCATCTCGCCGCCCAGACGTTCGATGGTGTGACGTCGACCGCGACGCTCGCCGCCGCGCAGCATCGGCTGACACGGCGTTGGTGGCGGCGGTTTCGTGTGGGTGTGGTCGCCACCTCCCGCGAGTACGGGCTCACCAGAGGTCGCTACGGACCTGAGCAGCTTGCCGGCCCGGCGCTCGCCGCCGTGCTCGCGCTCGTGCTCGTCGTCGTCGCCTGGCGCACCGGCGACGAGCAGATCAGCACCGCCGATTCGCTCGCGCCGCGTCTGGTCTGGATCATCGGCCTGCTCGCCGCCCTGGGGCTCGCCTTCGACACCGTGCGCGTCTACCGATCGGTCGCCGAGCTCCCGACTGACGACGGGTTGCGGCGCACCTCCAAATGGCTCGGGTACCGCGCCCGGCTGCTCGCCCGGATCCCCGAGCGGGCGAGTGTCGTCGCCCCGCCCGAGCAGCAGCGGGCGCTCGCCGACGCGTGCGTGATGGGTGTCGCCGAGCACGTCGTCGAGCAGTTGTCGGTCGCCGCCGAGGACGACCACCTGGCGTGGAGCGACGCCGGCGGGACGCCACACATCGTGCGCGTGCGCTACCCCACGCGGCCGGCGTACGGCCGCCAACCGATCGTCGTGACGATCGTCGGCGTGGTCGTGCTCATGGCCTCGCTCGTGGCGGTCGAGATGCTGCGTCGTGTCGCCGACGGACAACTGCTCGACTCGCTCGTCGACCGTTTCCCTGAGCACGACGACCTGGTAGCGAACGTCGCCGAGATCCTGGCGACACTCATGTTCATCCCGATCGCGTGGTCGATCTGGGCGATCATCGCCGGCGTGGTCGACACGGTCTCGGTGAGCGAACGGGTGGGCGTCGTCGTCCGCGCCAGGCGTCCGGTCGACGTCACCCGTTTTGCCCGCGGACTACGTCCACTCGCCGATCGCGACCGCTACTCGGCGTTCCTCGCGGTCGACGACGGGACGCGGCGGGTCATCACCGCGTGGTTGGCCGACGAGCGCACGGCAGCACCCCAGGGTGCCCAAGCGAGGGTCCGCGCCACGCCCCTGCTGGGACACGTCCGCAAGAGCGAGCCGATCGGAACCGCCACCCGCCGGGATCAGCCACTCTCGCGATGACCGATGCACGCCAGACGATCGTGACGCTCGATCTCGAGGGCGTGCTCGTCCCCGAGATCTGGATCGCCGTCGCCGAGCGCACCGGGATCAGCGCCCTCAGGCGAACGACGCGCGACGAACCCGACTACGACCTCTTGATGCGCGGACGGCTCGAGCTGCTCGCCGCCCATGACCTGACGCTCACGCAGATCGTCGATGTGATCGGCGGCTTGTCGCCACTCGCCGGGGCGGCCGACTTCGTCGATCGGCTGCGGGCGATCACTCAGGTCGTGATCCTGTCCGACACGTTCGAACAGTTCGCGGGCCCACTCCTCACTCAGCTCGGCCGCCCGACCCTGATGTGCCACCGGCTCGTCGTCGACGACGACCGCATCGTCGGCTACCGCCTCCGCATGGCGGATCACAAGCGTCACGCGGTGCGCGCGTTCAAGGGGCTCAACTATCGAGTGCTCGCCGCCGGCGACTCCTACAACGACACCACGATGCTCACCGAGGCCGACGCCGGCTTCCTGTTCCGCGCGCCCGGCAACGTTCGCGACGAGTTCCCGCAGTTCCCAGCGCTCGACTCGTTCGACGATCTGTTCGCCCACCTCACGGCGGCGATGTGACCACGTTGCCGTCCTGGTAGACCGACACGATCCGGTCGCCGATCGTGTCGACGTCGAGCGGGTCACCGTCGACCACCACCAGGTCGGCCCGCTTGCCGGGCTCGACCGTGCCACGGTCGTCGAGGACACCGAGCAGTTCGGCAGCCGTTCGTGTCGTCGCCACGAGCGCGTCAGCGGGCGCCATCCCGCACGAGACCATCTGGCCGAGCTCACGCAGGTTCTGCCCGTGCGGCATGACGCCGCTGTCCGTGCCCATCGCCACCTTGACGCCGGCCGCGATCGCACGGCGGATCGAATCGCGGTGGGCCTCCATCACCATCTTCGTCTTGGTGATCGCATACTCGGGGACGTTGATCCCGCGGTCGGCCGCCTCGAGAACACCCATCGGCGCCACCAACGTCGGCACGAGGTACGTGCCACGGTCGATCATCATCTCGATCGCCTCGTCGTCGAGGTAGATGCCGTGCTCGATCGACCGGACGCCGGCGCGCACCGCCGACTTGATGCCGTCGGTCGCCTGGGCGTGGCTCATCACCCACTTGCCGGCCGCCGTCGCCTCGGCGACCAGGACGTCGAGCTCGTCGTCGCGGAAGTGCCCGTGGCGAGGGTCGTCGCGCGGCGAGAGCACGCCGCCCGACGTGCAGACCTTGATCACGTCGGCCCCGGCGCGGATCAGCTCGCGGACCTTGCGCCGCATCTCCTCCGGTCCGTCGACGACGGCGGCGGGCTTGCCGGGATGGACGATGCCCATGAACCCGGGCAGGTGCGCACCGCACACCTGCCACCGGTCGGCGTGGCCACCGGTCTGGCTCAGGATCGTGATCGAGATCAGCATCCGCGGACCGGCGACGAGCCCGCTCGCCTGGGCCTCCTTGACGCCGAGATCCGAGCCCCCGGCCTCGCGGACCGTCGTGACACCCGCTGCCAACGTGCGCGCCATCCGCTCCGCGGCGAGGTAGAAGTTCAACGAGAACGGCGTCACGACCGACGACATCGGGTCGAGGTTGCCGTCGGACATGAAGTGCACATGACTGTCGATGAAGCCCGGCAGGATCGTCCGCCCGGTGCAGTCGACGGCGGTGTCGCCGTCGAGCCCCGGCCCGACCGCCACGATCCGGCCGTCCTCGACGACCACGTCGGCCGCGGCCGCCGCAACCCCGGTGCCGTCGAACACGGCTCCGCCGCTCAACACGGTTCGCATGCCTCTACCGTAGGTGTCCCAACCGTTCCCGTCCCACCCCGCCCATGCCGCACCCGAACCGCGCACCCACACTCGCCGAGACCTTGGCCCGCGAGGCGCGCTCCGGTCGCGAGCTGTTCCGGCTCCCGCTGCATGCAGCCGGCCTCCGGCGGTTGCCACGCGGCTCGGGCCGTCCGGTCGTGCTCCTCCCCGGTCTCGCGGCTTCCGACTTGTCGCTTGTCGCCCTGCTTCGCTTCCTTCGCCGCCTCGGTCACGATGCACGACCACTCGGTCTGGGCCGCACCACGTCGGACGTCAGGGGCACGGTCCCGAAGGTGCTCGAGCGGATCCGAGAGGTCGCACGGGGCGACACGGTCGCGCTCGTCGGACAGAGCCTCGGCGGCGTGCTCGCTCGCGAGGCAGCCCGCCAGGAGCCACACCTCGTCCGTCGCATCATCACGTTCGGCTCGCCGGTCATCGGCGGTTCCGACTACACCGCGACCCGCAATCGGTACACCGCCGGCGAGCGGAGTGCGATGCGACGGAGCAGCGAGGAACGCGCCCGGATCCCGTTGCCGGTCCCGGTGACCGCGATCTGGAGCGCCAACGACGGCATCGTGTCGCCGGTCGCCGCCATCGATCTCCGCACCGGCACGGTCGAGAACGTCGAGGTCACCAGCAGTCATCTCGGGATGGGGCTCGACCCCGACGTGTGGCAGGTCGTCGCCCGCCGCCTTGCGCTCGACGGCGGCGCTGCCGACCGGTGATGATCCAGTCAGAGATCTCAGGGCTGGAGACCAGATGACCACCGCACCGCTGGCGAAGTCGTTCGCAACGATCCACGGCAAGCAGATGGCGTACCACGACTCGGGTGACGGCGAACCGGGGGGCGACGCCATCGTCTTCTTGCACGGCAACCCGACGTCGTCGTACCTGTGGCGCGACGTGATCCCACACGTCCGCGACGGGGCACGATGCGTCGCGCCCGACCTGATCGGGATGGGCGACAGCGACAAGCTCGACGACTCCGGTCCCGGGTCGTACCGGTTCGTCGAGCACCGGCGCTTCCTCGACGGATTGCTCGACCACCTCGACCTCGGCGACCAGGTCACGTTCGTCGTCCACGACTGGGGATCCGCGCTCGGGTTCGACTGGGCCAACCGCCACCGCGACCGGGTCGCCGGTCTCGTGTACATGGAGTCGATCGTCCGTCCCCTCGGCTGGGACGACTGGCCCGACGGTGCGCGCCGGTTCTTCCAGGCCCTGCGTTCGCCCGCCGGCGACGAGATGGTGCTGACGAAGAACCTCTTCGTCGAGACGATCCTGCCGGCATCGATCCTGCGCCCGCTCGATCCCGACGAGATGGCCGAGTACCGGCGGCCGTTCGCAGCGCCCGGGGAAGATCGGCGACCGACGGTCACATGGCCGCGGGAGATTCCCATCGACGGCGAGCCGGCCGACGTCACGGCGATCGTGCAGGCGTACGCCGACTGGCTCGCGTCGTCGGACATCCCGAAGCTGTTCGTGAACGCGGATCCCGGTTCGATCCTCGTCGGTGCGCAACGCGAGTTCTGCCGTACATGGCCGAACCAGACCGAGGTCACCGTCGCCGGCAACCACTTCATCCAGGAGGACAGCGCCGACGAGATCGGCAAGGCGATCGCGGCGTGGCGGTCGGCAGCCCGGTGACCCCCGTCGACGTCTCGAGGCACGACCCGGCAACGATCCGCGCCGCCCAGATCGTCTTGCCGTGCGCCGACCTCGATCCGACCGTGGACTTCTTCGTCGATCGGCTCGGGTTCCGGCTCGACGCGATCTTCCCCGCCGACGATCCGTCGGTCGCAGTGCTGTCGGGGCACGGAGCGACCGTGCGCCTCGACACATCGGTCGACGGCGCCGCGGGACGCCTGCGCCTGTTGTGCGACGAGCCCGCGCGCGTCGAATCGCCGCCCGTCGTGGCACCGAACGGCACCGTCATCGATTTCGTCCCTGCCGAGCCGCCGGTCGCGGTGCCGCCGGTCGACCAAGAGCTCGTGGTCAACCGTCTGCACGACGAAGCGCGCTGGGTCGTCGGGCGGGCCGGGATGCGATACCGCGACCTGATCCCGGGGCGCCTCGGTGGGAGCTTCATCGCGTCGCACATCCACATCCCACACGCCGGGCCGGTGCCCGACTACGTCCACTTCCACCACGTCCGCTTCCAGATGATCTTCTGCGTCAAGGGGTGGGTCCGCCTGGTCTACGAGGACCAGGGTGAGCCGTTCGTGCTCGAAGCAGGCGACTGTGTGTTGCAACCGCCGCGCATCAGGCACCGGGTGCTCGAGTGCTCGGCCGATCTCGAGGTCGTCGAGATCGGTTCCCCGGCCGAGCACGAGACGATCGTGGAGCACACGATCGAGTTGCCGACCGAGCAGCTCCACCACGATCGCGAGTTCACCGGCCAGCGCTTCACCCGCCACCGGGCGTCACTCGCCGCCTGGCAGCCTTGGCACCGCAACGGTTTCGTGCACCGCGATCTCGGGATCGGCGAAGCGACGGTCGGTCTCGCCGGCGCCAGGGTCGTGCGACCGACCGGCGAGCCATCGCCCGAACGACTCGCCCACGGCACCGAGTTCCAGTTCCTGTTCGTGCTCCGCGGCACCGTGACGCTCGACGTCGGCGATGAGAACCCTGTGCACCTCGGCCACGGTGACGCGGTGTCGATCCCCGGTGCCGTCCGCTGGGCGCTGCGCGACTGCAGCCCCGACCTCGAGTTGCTCGACGTCACGCTGCCCGCCAACGTCGCACCGCAGTGAGCCGGCGATGAACCGGGAGCCGACCCGTCACCAACGCGACTCGCCGCGCGCGTGGCTCACCGTCGTCGCCGCGTTCTTCTCGTCGGCGGTCACCCTCGGCACCGCCTACAGCTTCGGCGCCTTCTTCGAATCGATGAGCGAGGAGTTCGGCGCCGACCGCGGCGCGACCGCGGTCATCTTCGGCATCACGACGTTCACGTTCTTCTGGCTCAGCATCATCACCGGCCGAGCCCTCGATCGGTGGGGGCCGCGGCCGATCCTCGTCGTCGGTGCGGTGGCGCTGTTCGTTGGCCTGGTCGCGACGAGCCGGGTTGACTCGCTGGCTCTTGGCTACGTCACGTACGGAGCCGGCGTCGGAATCGCCGCGGCCTGCGGGTACGTGCCGATGGTCGCCCTCGTCGGCGGTTGGTTCGAGCACAAACGGGCGGTTGCCGTCGGGCTCGCGGTCGCCGGCATCGGCGTCGGCACGTTGGTGCTGTCACCGCTGGCCGCGGCGCTGATCGACCGCCACGGATGGCGCGACACGTATGTCGCCTACGCCGTCGGTGGCGCGGTGATCCTGCTGTTGTGCGTCCCACTCGTCGACCGTCCGCCCGGGCGGGCGGGTCCCCAACCGTCGCGTTTCGCCGATGCCCTCGCGTCGCCGGTCTTCCGGCGCCTGCACCTGTCGGCCTTTGCGCTCGGCCTCAGCCTGTTCGTGCCGTTCGTGTTCATCGGCCAGTACGCCAAGGACCGCGAAGTGGATTCTGTGGCGGCGGCGGTCTTGGTGGGGGTCCTCGGTGGATCCAGCGTCCTCGCCCGGATCGGGTTCGGTTCGCTCGTTCGCCGGTTCGGCTCGTTCCGCCTCTACCGCGGTTGCTTCGCGCTCCACGCCGTGAGCTTCCTGGCGTGGGCCGTCGCCGGGTCGTCGTACGCGCTGATGGTCGTGTTCGTGCTCGTGCTCGGCATCGGCTACGGCGGGTTCGTCGCCCTCGGGCCGATCGTCATCAGCGATCACCTTGGCGTGACGGGGCTCGGTTCGATCCTCGGGATCTTCTACACGGCGCCCGGGCTCGGCGGCCTGATCGGTCCGCCGTCGGCGGGGTGGCTGATCGACCGCACCGACTCGTACACGGCGACGATCCTCGTCGCCTTCGCGCTCGGTGTCGTCGCGTTCGCGCTCCTCCACACGCTCCCGATCGGCGCCGACGGCCGCCTCGCGCGAGCTCCCGACATCGCGCCGGATCTCTGACTTGCCGGCGGCGGAGCGGCTGACGCCGCCGCCGCCGGAACCGGGGATTCACCTCTGAACGACGGGTTTGGCGCAGCGGCCTTGTTCGACGCACGTTTGCGTCGTAGCGTGCGCGCTCGAACATTGTCAGTGGGCGGGGGTGTGGGGGCACCGCGTCAGCACGTGGACCCTCGGAATCGAGGAGAGATGACGCTGCGGAAGATCCCCCTGCGCAAGTTCGTCCCGACGACGAGTCTGGCCCTGTCGATCGCCTTGGTCGCCGCTGGAAGCCTGACGGCACCGGCGATCGCGGCCGACGGCGAGAACGTCCGCAACGGCGACTTCTCCAACGGCACCGACCAGTGGTTCACGACCGGGAATCTGGCACCGACGATCGTCGACGGCCGCCTGTGCGTCGACGTCCCCGGCGGCACGGTGAACCCGTGGGACGCGATCGTGGGCCAGAACGACCTCGCCCTGGAACAAGGCGTGTTCCACCGGTTCTCGTACGACGTCTCGTCGAGTGTCGACGGCAAGAACGCACGTGCGCTCGTCGGGCTGTCGGTCGATCCGTTCACCGCCTACTTCACCTCGAACGAACTGCTCACCACGACCACGACGTCGTCGAGCAACACCTACGAGCAGCCGGCGACGACCGACCAGGCCCAGGTGGCGTTCCAGCTCGGCGGCTCACCCGACCCGTGGACGTTCTGCGTCGACAACGTCTCGCTCACGGCGGGCGGCGAGAACGTCCGCAACGGTGACTTCGCGGCCGGCAGCGATCAGTGGTTCACGACCGGGAACCTGACGCCGACGATCGTCGACGGCCGACTGTGCGTCGACGTGCCCGGCGGCACGTCGAACCCGTGGGACGCGATCGTCGGGCAGAACGACATCGCCCTCGAGCAAGGCGTGACGTACCGCTTCTCGTACGACGTCTCGTCGAGCGTCGAGGGCAAGAACGCACGCGCGCTCGTCGGGCTCTCGGTCGATCCGTTCACGGCCTACTTCACGTCGAACGAGCTGCTCTCGACGACCACCACGTCGTCGAGCAACACGTTCGAACAGCCGGCGACGACACCACAGGGGCAAGTGGCGTTCCAGCTCGGCGGGTCACCTGACCCCTGGACGTTCTGCGTCGACAACGTGTCGCTGCTCGGCGGATCAGCCCCCGAGCCGTACGTTCCCGACACCGGGCCGCGTGTCCGCGTCAATCAGGTCGGGTATCTCCCCAACGGACCGAAGGGCGCCACGCTCGTCACGGACGCCACCGTGGCGTTGGTGTGGGAGCTGAAGAGTGCGTCCGGCACGGTCGTCAGATCGGGCACCACCCAACCCGGCGGCGTCGACGTCACGTCGGGGCTGAACGTGCACGAGATCGATTTCAGCCGGTACACGCGCTCCGGCGACGGGTTCACGCTCACCGCCGACGGTGAGACCAGCCACCCGTTCGACATCTCGTCGGCGGCGTACGAGCAGTTGCGGATCGACGCCCTGTCGCTCTACTACCCCCAGCGCAGCGGCACGCCGATCCTTGGCGAGATCGCCGGCGACGAGTACGCACGCGCCGCCGGCCACGTGAGCGTCCCGCCCAACACGGGCGACGTCGCGGTTCCCTGCCAAACCCCGGAGTTCTCGCAGACGGTGTACGGAGAACCGTGGACGTGCGACTACACGCTCGACGTCACCGGCGGGTGGTACGACGCCGGCGACCACGGCAAGTACGTCGTCAACGGCGGCATCTCGGTGGCGCAGCTGATGGGCACGTGGGAGCGCAACCAGAACACCCGCTTCACCGACCGCCATGCGCTCGGCGACAGCACGCTCCCGCTACCCGAGCGCGGCAACGAGGTCCCCGACGTGCTCGACGAAGCGCGCTGGGAGCTCGAGTGGATGCTGGCGATGCAGGTCCCCGCCGGCGAGCCGCTGGCAGGCATGGTGCACCACAAGGTCCACGACCACCAGTGGACCGGCCTGCCGCTCGATCCGGCAGCCGACGACAAGGTGCGCGAGCTGCACCGGCCGTCGACCGCCGCGACGCTGAACCTCGCCGCCGTCGCGGCCCAGGGTTCGCGCATCCTCGAGCAGTACGACGCAGAATTCGCCGGCGAGTTGCTCGCGGCCGCGCGTCGGGCCTGGACGGCTGCCAACGCCACCCCGGCGCTGTACGCGCCCGCTGCCGACGGCAACTCCGGTGGTGGCCCCTACGACGACTCGGACGTGACGGACGAGTTCTACTGGGCGGCCGCCGAGCTCTACGTGACGACCGGCGAGCAGCTGTTCAAGGAGGCCGTGCTCGCGTCGCCCCACCACGGGCCCGGCCAGATCCCGGTCGAAGGTTTCGACTGGCGGACGATGGCGCCGCTCGCCCAGATCGACCTGGCGACGCTCCCCAACGGTCTCCCCCAGCGCTGGCAGATCAGGAACTGGGTGCTGGAGGGGGCGGACGCGATCCTCGCCCTCCAGGACCAGCAGCCCTGGGGCCAGCCCTACGCCCCGGCCACGAATCAGTGGGCATGGGGCTCGACCGCCCAGATCCTGAACAACATGGTCGTGCTGGCGACGGCCTTCGACCTCACGTTCGAGAACACGTACCGGGACGGGGTGGTCGAGGGGATGGACTTCCTCCTCGGCCGCAACGCGTTGAACATCTCGTACGTCACCGGCTACGGCGACGTGTACGCCCAGAACCAGCACAGCCGGATGTACGCCAACCAGCTGAACGCGTCGCTACCGAACCCACCACCGGGCACGATCGCAGGCGGCCCGAACTCGAGCATCCAGGACCCCGTGGCGCAACGTCTGCTGCAGGGCTGCGCGCCCCAGTTCTGCTACATCGACGACATCGAGTCGTGGTCGACGAACGAGCTGACGATCAACTGGAACGCGGCCCTGTCGTGGGTCGCGTCGTTCGTGGCCGACCAGGACGACGGTGGTCGGCGACCGCAGAATGCGCGGTGACAGACCCAGTTACAGACGCTGCGATTCGGTGCACTGACCTTTAGAGTGCCTCGGTGCGCCTGGCCGAACGCGACGACACCAAGCTGGGCCTGACCGGGGCCGCCATCGCCGTCACCGCGTGGGGCGCGACCGGCGTCGTCATCAAGGCGATCGACATGGAATCGATGTCGATCGCGTTCTACCGCTTCGCGCTCTACGCCGTCGTCGTGGTGGTCTGGATGCGGGTGAGGAACGCCTGGCCGTCGTGGCACATGCTCCGCAACTCGCTCGCCGGCGGGGTCTGCCTCTCGCTCGACGTCGCATTGTTCTTCACCGCTGTCAAGCTCACGACGATCGTCAACGCCACGATCATCAGCGCCCTGCAGCCGGTGCTCGTGATGGCGGTCGCCGGCCCGCTGTTCGGCGAGCGGATCCGACGCCGCGACGTCGCCGTGTCGATGGTCGCGGTCGCAGGCGTCGTGGCAGTCGTGGTGCTCTCGGCCGGCAAACCCGAATGGAACGGTGTCGGTGACCTCGCCGCCGTCGGTGCCCTCATCGCCTGGACCGGCTACCTCGTGCTCTCGAAGCGGTCGGCGTCGACGATGACGTCGATGCAGTACACGGTAGGCACCGCGCTGTGGACGACGCTGTTCTCCCTTCCGATCGGGCTGGCGGTCGGTCACGACATGGGGCCGCCCGCCGTCGTCGACTGGCTCCCGCTGGCGGGCCTCGCCCTCGGCGGGGGCGTGCTCGGACACACCCTGATGAACTGGTCGCTGGTGCGGATCCCGCTGTGGATCGGGTCGGCGCTCACGTTGTTGATCCCGGTCTCGTCGTCGCTGCTGGCGTGGGTGTTCCTCGACGAGTCGTTGAGCGCCGGCCAACTCGTCGCGATGGCGGTGGTGATCGGTGTGCTGGTGGTGCTCGTCCGCGGTCAAGCACCTGCGGATTCGTCGGCGGACCACACGGTTGCCGTCGACACCGTGGCCGCGGCACCGCCGACGTGAGCGAACGGCGATGAGCACGCCCGGCGAGCCCGACGACGCACGTCCGTTGCTGTCGGTGCTCGACCTGGCGGTGGTCAGCGAGGGGACGACGAGCGGCGACGCCCTCGCCAGGACGACGGCATTGGCACGGCGTGCCGATGAGCTCGGCTACCACCGCTTCTGGGTCGCCGAGCACCACAACATGCCCACGGTCGCGAGCACCGCCCCGGCGGTGCTCATCGCCCACCTGGCGGCCGCTACACATTCGATCAGGATCGGCTCTGGCGGCGTCATGCTCCCGAACCACGCTCCACTCGCCGTCGCCGAGCAGTTCGCATTGCTCGAGGCTCTGCACCCCGGACGCATCGACCTCGGCATCGGTCGGGCGCCCGGCACCGATCAGGCGACCGCCGCGGCATTGCGCAGGTCGGCGCTCGTCGAGACCGTCGACGACTTCCCCCGCGACCTCGTCGACCTCATGGGGCTGCTCGGCGACGTGCGCCGCGAGCACGGCATGTGGCGCCGCTTCTCGGCGACACCGGTCGCGAAGTCGACTCCGATGATCGGACTGCTCGGATCGAGTGGGTACAGCGCCCAGCTCGCCGGCATGCTCGGGCTCCCGTTCGCGTTCGCGCACCACTTCGACACCGGCGGCACGCTCGATGCGCTCGATCTGTACCGCGAGCACTTCCGGCCGTCCGCCGCCTGTCCACGCCCGCACGCCATCGTGACCGCCGGTGTGCTCGCCGCCGACACCGACGCCGAGGCGATCCATCTCGCCGGTCCGGGTCGCCTCGTCCGCTACGGCATCCGGTCGGGACGGTTCCTGCCGCTGGTGTCGCCCGACGAGGCCGCAACGCACGCGAGTCGCGACGACGCGTGGCGGATGCCGTCGAGCCAGATCCTCGGCTCAGTCGCCACCGTGATGGCAGGGCTGGCCGACCTCGTCACGGCCACCGCGGCCGACGAGGTGATGCTCAGCACGACGACATACGGGCTCGCCGAACGGATTCGCAGCATCGAGCTGATCGCCGACGAGTGGCGCCTCGAACCGCGAGCGTGAACCGAGTCGGGCCACTCGGTCGCTATCGTTGCCGGACCACCCGACCCGATCCCCCAGGCCACCACGCCGGACGCTCATCGGAGCACCCTTGGACCGCAACTCGCTTCGCGACGCTCTCGAAACCCTCGCCAAGAGCCATACCTGGACATGGACACACGACCTCCGTGAGCTGTTCGACGGTCTGAGCAGCGGCCCGGTCCATCCGGTCGCCGCCGTCGCCGCCCTCGACGACGATCGCCTCGACGCGCTCCTCGCCGACGATGCGGCCGTCGACGTCGTCCAACGCGGCATCGACACGCTGACGGCCGCGCACGCGAGGGCCGGTGCGGTGGAGATCGCCTACTTCTCACCAGAGTTCGGGATCTCCGAGCTCGTGCCCCAGTACTCGGGCGGCCTCGGCATCCTCGCCGGCGATCACGTCAAGGCGTCGAACGACCTCGCCATCCCGCTCGTCGGCGTGGGGCTGTTCTACCGCGAAGGATTCTTCCGCCAGGACGTCGCCGCCGGCCATCAGGTCGAACGCTACGAGCAGTACGAACCCGACCAGTTCGGTGCCGCCGAGGCCGCCGATCCGGTCGACGTGCCGATCGCCGATCGTGATGTCACGGTCCGCATCTGGCTGATGTCGGTGGGCCAGGTGCAGCTCGTCCTGCTCGACACCGACCATCCCGACAACTCGTCCGAGGACCGCCGCATCACCGATCGGCTCTACAGCGGCGACCGCCGTCATCGCATCGAGCAGGAGCTGGTGCTCGGCGTGGGCGGAGCACGCGCGCTTGCCGCGCTGGGGATCTCACCCCGGGTCTTCCACCTCAACGAGGGGCACGCCGGGTTCTTGATCCTCGAACTGCTCGACCGCCGCATCGCCGACGGTGAGTCGCTCGATGAGGCGGTGCGCCAGGTCCGCAGCCAGCTCGTGTTCACCACGCACACTCCGGTCCCGGCCGGCATCGACCGCTTCCCGCTCGAGATCGCGTCCGAGCACCTGCAGCCGTGGGCCGATGCGTGGCGGGTCCCGATCGCCGAGGTGTTCGAGCTCGGCCGCGATCCGAGCGAGGAACCGCCGGAGTTCAACATGGCCGTGTTCTGCCTGCGCACCTCCGCCCACGCGAATGGTGTTTCGAAGCTGCACGGCCGCGTCAGCCGCGAGCTGTTCGCGCACGTCCCGGGCGGCGACGCGATCAGCTCGGTCACCAATGGCGTGCACGCCCGCACGTGGACCGCTCCGCCCCTTCAGGACCTGCTCGATCGGACGTGTGGCCCCAGCTGGGCCGACGGCGACGTCGACGCGTGGCGGCGGGTGAGCGATCTCGACGACGGCGCGGTACGCGACGTGCGTCGAACCGGGGGCTCACTGCTGGCGGCGATGGTGCGCGAGCGGACCGGCACCACGTTCGATCCCGATGCGCTGACGATCGGGTTCGCGCGTCGCTTCGCGACGTACAAGCGCGCCACGCTCCTGCTGCGTCATCGCGACCGGCTCGTGAAACTGCTCGCCGACGACGCCCGGCCGGTGCAGTTCGTGTTCGCCGGCAAGGCGCACCCCAACGACGAACCCGGAAAGGCGTTGCTCGCCGACGTCGTGGCGTTCGCCGCGTCCGCCGACGCGCTGCAACGGTTCGTGTTCGTCCCCGACTACGACATCGAGGTCGCGCGGGCGATGTACGCCGGATGCGACGTGTGGCTCAACAACCCGGTCCGACCCCACGAGGCATCAGGAACGAGCGGCGAGAAGTCGGCGCTCAACGGCGGGCTCAACTGTTCGATCAGCGACGGCTGGTGGGACGAGATGGCCGACGGCCGCAACGGGTGGACGATTCCTGCCAGCGCGTCCGTCGAGCCCGCCGTCCGCGACCGCGCCGAGTCGACCGCTGCACTCGACCTGCTGAGTCGCGAGATCGTCCCGACGTATTACCGCGACGGCGATCCATGGTCGACGGAATGGCTCGGCCGGGTGCGTCACTGCTGGACCGACCTCGGGCCACGCGTCACGGCGGCGCGGATGGTCTCCGACTACTGGGAGCAGCTGTACCGCCCGACGATCGAGGCGTCGACCGAGCCCTGAGGCTGCAGCTATAGGGTTGATCACTTCGATGAGCCCGCGCCCCGCACAATCCGTACCGGCTCTCGCCGCCGACGACCTGTGGCGTTTCGGCGAAGGGACGCACGATGGTCTCGCCTACCTGCTGGGCGCCCATCCCGACGCCGACGGCACGACGTTTCGGGTGTGGGCACCGTCCGCCCGATCAGTCGCGGTGATCGGTGATTTCGACGGTTGGTCACGCGACGGCGTCACGCTCGCCCCATCGCCGGCCGGCATCTGGGCCGGGCGGCTCGACGTCGCCAACGTCGGGAACCGCTACAAGTACCGCATCGTCACCACGAGTGGTGCGGTGCTCGACAAGAGCGACCCCTTCGCCTTCGCCGCCGAGGAGCCACCGCGCACCGCGTCGATGATCACGACCCTCGACTACGACTGGGGCGACAGCGACTGGATGGCCCAGCGCGCCGCGCGTAACCGCTACGACGCCCCGATCTCGACCTACGAGATGCATCTCGGATCGTGGCGGTACGAACCCGGTGGCTACCGGGCCATCGCGGTGCAACTCGCCGACTACCTCGAACGAACCGGCTTCACCCACGTGGAGTTGATGCCGGTGATGGAGCATCCGTACTACGGCTCGTGGGGCTACCAGACGACGGGCTACTTCGCGGCCACGGCGCGCTACGGCACGCCGCAGGACCTGATGTTCCTGATCGACCACCTCCACCAGCGCGGCTTCGGCGTGGTCCTCGACTGGGTTCCGTCGCACTTCCCGATCGACGCCTTCGGCCTCGCCGAGTTCGACGGCACACATCTGTACGAGCACGCGGATCCACGGCTCGGTTTCCATCCCGACTGGAAGAGCGCGATCTTCAACTACGACCGCCACGAAGTGCGCAGCTTTCTGCTGTCGAGCGCCCGCTTCTGGCTCGAGCGCTACCACGCCGACGGGATCCGGGTCGACGCCGTCGCCTCGATGCTGTACCGCGACTACTCCCGCCCGGCCGGCGAGTGGATCCCCAACGCGCACGGCGGGCGCGAGAACCTCGGCGCGATCGCGTTCTTGCAGGAGTTCAACCGACGCGTCTACCTGCACCACCCCGACGCGTTCACGGTGGCCGAGGAGTCGACCGCCTGGCCGGGCGTCACCCATCCGACCGATGGTGGCGGACTCGGCTTCGGGTTCAAGTGGGACATGGGTTGGATGAACGACACGCTCGAGTACTTCCGTCGCGACCCGGTACATCGGCGATGGCATCACGGCGAGCTGACGTTCCGCACCGTCTACGCGTTCACCGAGTCGTTCGTCCTGCCGCTGTCGCACGACGAGGTCGTGCACGGCAAGGGATCGTTGCTCGCCCGCCAGCCGGGTGACCGCTGGCAGCAGTTCGCCGGATTGCGGCTGCTGTTCGGCTACCAATACGGTCAGCCCGGCAAGAAGCTGGTCTTCATGGGCTCGGAGTTCGGGATGCCCAAGGAGTGGGATCACGAGAGTGAGCTGCCCTGGGGGTTGCTGCAGGTCGCCGAACACGCGCAGGTCCTCGACTGGGTCGCGGCGCTGAACAACCTGCACCGCGACGAACCGGCGCTGCACCGCGGTGATGGATCCGCCGACGGCTTCCGCTGGGTGATCGGCAACGACGAGGCCAACAGCATCATCGCCTTCCTCCGGCTGGCAACCGGGAACCGGCCGGTGCTCGTCGTATGCAACTTCACGGCGTCGCCGCGACAGGGCTACCGGATCGGGGTTCCCGTGTCCGGCAGTTGGACGATGCTCCTCAACAGTGACGATCATCGATTCGGCGGTGGGGGCGTCGGCGGCGAGGTCGCCGAGACGGAGTCCGTTGCCGCGCACGGTCACGACGCCTCGCTGTTGATCGACGTGCCGCCGCTGGCGGCGTGTTTCCTCGCTCCGGCCTGAACGTCCGCTGCGAGCGGTCCGATGCGCGACAATTCGCGGGTGGGCGACGAACCCGTTCGCGTGTTCATGTCGTACCGGCGCGCCGACGACCGGCACTTCATCGGGCGGCTGCACGATCAGCTGTGTGGTGCGTTCGGTGACGACATGGTGTTTCGCGACATCGACTCGATTCCGGCCGGCACGAACTTCCGAGCGGTCATCCTGCGCACGCTCAACGAGGTCGATGCCGTCGTCGCCGTGATCGGCCCGCACTGGGCACGGAACACAACCGACACGACGTCCGACTACGTGTACCTCGAGCTCGCCGAGGCCATGCAGCAGAACAAGCTGGTGATTCCGGTCCTGATGGAGCAGACCTCGATGCCGGCGCCGGACTCGTTGCCCGCCGACCTTCGGTCGCTCACCGAGATCAACGCCATCTCGGTGCAAGGCGATCCCGCCTTCCGGCGCGATTCCGCGCGGCTGATCGAGGTGATCCGCGACCTCGTGGTCCGCGACCGGGCCCGCCTCGCCGACGAGCGACGCGCGGCCGAGGAGCTCGCCCAACGGGTCGAGGCCGAACGCCATGAACGCGAGCGGCTGGCCGACGAGCTGCGAGCCGAGGAGCGGGCTGCTCGACTGCGCCTGGCAGAGCTCGAGGAGGCTGCCGCCCGCCGGCAGATCGAGCGCGAGAACGCCCGACTCGCCGAGATCGCCGAGAAGCTGCGCCTCACCGAAGCCGTCGAGCCGGCGACGCCGGCCGACACTGTCGAGCAGGCCGAAGTCGTCGAACAGGCCGACATCGTCGAACAGGCCGACATCGTCGAACCGGCCGACATCGTCGAACCGGCCGACGTCGAACCGGCCGACATCGTCGAACAGGCCGAACCCGCTGCGTCC
>Ga0190265_10000467_pt1 | contig 28898 bp, 27 predicted proteins | sample Popmic124T_FD_133135 | JGI IMG/M metagenome (GOLD analysis project Ga0190265, IMG submission 133135) | Populus adjacent soil microbial communities from riparian zone of Indian Creek, Utah, USA - 124 T | ecosystem: Environmental > Terrestrial > Soil > Riparian zone | place: USA: Utah | collected...
CGCATCCGCTTGATGTGGCTGTCGATGGTGCGGTCGTCGACGTAGATGTCGTCCTGATAGGCGACATCCATCAGCTGGTTGCGCGATTTGACCACGCCCGGCCGCTGGGCGAGCGCCTCGAGGATCATGAACTCGGTGACGGTCAGGGTGACGTCCTTGCCGTCCCAGCGCACCCGGTGCCGCGCCGGATCCATGGTCAATCGCCCGCGCACGATCTCCACCGCCTTGGCGTCTCCCTCCTCGGCCGGGAGCCGGGCCCGCATCTCGGTCCGCCGCAGGACGGCGCGGATGCGGGCGAGGAGCAGCCTTTGCGAAAAGGGTTTGGCGATATAATCGTCGGCGCCCATCGCCAGGCCGAGCGCCTCGTCGAGCTCCTCGTCCTTGGAGGTCAGGAAGATGATCGGGAAATCGCTTCTCTCGCGCAAGCGGCGAAGCAGCTCCATGCCGTCCATCCGCGGCATCTTGATGTCGAGCACGGCCAGGTCCGGCGGGTTCTCGACCAGGGCCTTGAGCGCGGCCTCGCCGTCCGAATAGAGGCGGGTGACGAACCCCTCCGACTGCAGCGTCACCGACAGCGAGGTGAGGATGTTGCGGTCGTCGTCGACAAGCGCGATGGTTATCGACATTGGCGAACTCGTTTCCCTGCCCCCTACGGGCTTTAGCCAAGGGCGCTTCGCCGCGCTACCCTTTGACGCGGGAGCGCCCTTTCGGTATGCGGCCCGCCATGAACGGCGCCCCCTTGGCGGGGCCCGGACTAAGCGATTCAGGAGAATATAGGTGACGACCCGAGCGCCGTCTTTCGATCTCTCGTACCAAGGCATCGACACGCCCGCGCGGCTGCACTGGAATCTCGGGCCGGCCGAGCTGGTCGAGCATGCCGTCCGGCGCGGCGAGGGCATGCTGGCCAAGGACGGGCCCCTGGTCGTTCAAACCGGCAAGCACACCGGCCGCTCCGCCAGGGACAAGTTCATCGTCCGCGACGCCGAGACCGACGCGACGATCTGGTGGGACAACAACGCGGCCATGGTGCCCGAGCATTTCGCCGCGCTCAGGGAGGATTTCCTGGCCGCTCTGGCGGAGCGGGAGACGCTCTACGTCCAGGACCTCTACGGCGGTTCGCAGCCCGAGCATCGAGTCCGAGTCCGGGTGATCAACGAGCTCGCCTGGCACAGCCATTTCATCCGCACGCTTCTCGTCCGCCCGGAGGCTTCCGAGCTTGCCGGCTTCGAGCCCGAATTCACCATCGTCGATCTGCCCAGCTTCCGCGCCGATCCGGCTCGGCACGGCACCCGCTCGGAGACGGTGATCGCGGTCAATCTCTCGGAGAAGCTGATCCTGATCGGCGGCACCGCTTATGCCGGCGAGATGAAGAAGTCCGTCTTCGGCATCCTCAATTATCTGCTTCCGCCAGAAGGCGTGATGCCGATGCATTGCTCGGCGAATATCGGCCCGGGGGGCGACACCGCCGTCTTCTTCGGCCTCAGCGGCACCGGCAAGACCACCTTGTCGGCCGACGCCAGCCGCACCCTGATCGGCGACGACGAGCATGGCTGGTCGGACACGGCGGTCTTCAACTTCGAAGGCGGCTGCTACGCAAAGATGATCCGCCTCTCGCCCGAGGCGGAGCCGGAGATCTACGCGACCACCAGGCGGTTCGGCACCGTGCTCGAGAATGTCGTCGTCGATCCGGTGACTCGCGAGCTCGACCTCGACGACGGCAGCCTCGCCGAGAATACCCGCGGCGCCTATCCGATCGACTTCATCCCCAACAGCTCGGCTGAAAATATGGGGCCGGTGCCGAAGAATGTCGTCTTCCTCACAGCCGACGCCTTCGGCGTCTTGCCGCCGATCGCTCGGCTGACCCCCGAACAGGCGATGTACCATTTCCTGTCGGGCTACACCGCCAAGGTCGCCGGCACCGAGATCGGCGTGACCGAGCCGGAGGCGACCTTCTCGACCTGCTTCGGCGCGCCCTTCATGCCGCGATTCCCCTGGGTCTACGGTAATCTCCTCAAGGAGCGGATCGCCAGAGGCGGCGTCCATTGCTGGCTGGTCAATACGGGCTGGACGGGCGGCAAATACGGCACCGGCAGCCGGATGCCGATCAAGGCGACCCGGGCGCTGCTCAACGCCGCGCTCGACGGCTCGCTGAACCACGTCGAATTCCGCACCGATCCCAATTTCGGGGTCGAGGTGCCGGTCAGCGTGCCCGGCGTCGACAGCGCGATTCTCAACCCGCGCGACACCTGGGCGGACAAGGCCGATTATGACGCGACGGCGGCCAGGCTGGTGACCCTGTTCACCAACAATTTCGCCAAGTTCGCCGATCATGTCGATCAGAACGTCCGCGACGCGGCGCCGCGCGTCGGCGGCCGGCAATCGCAAGCGCAACAAATCCAGGAAACCGCAATCACGGCCTGACGCCCGACCACAACCGCCTTGTTCAAGGGAGCGCGCCGGGGTCCGGCGCGCTCCCTTTTCTATGCGAAGGACATGAAATGACGACCGACCACGAACCGCGGCTCTGGCCGCACGACGACGCGATCCGGCGTGTCGGCGAGGGCTTCATCGCCTGCACCCTGCCCAGGAGCGAATGGACTCACGAGGCGCATATCTCGACGACCAGCTGGATCATCCTCGAACGCCCGGACATCGTGCCCGAGCGCGACCTGCCCGACCTCATCCGCCGCTACAACGAAAGCGTCGGCGGCGTGAACGGCGACACCGAAGGCTATCACGAGACGATCACCCAGCTGTTCATCCGCACGCTGCGCGCCAGCCTGGCGGACGGCGAGGGCAGGGCACTCCACGACAGGGTCAACACGATCCTGCTGGCACCGGAGGGGCGGCGGGACTGGCCGCTGCGCTTCTACTCGCGAGAGCGGCTGTTCTCGAAGGAGGCGCGGCTAGGGTGGGTGGAGCCGGATCTCACTGCTCCGCGGCGTTGACGGGTCCTTTGCCTGTCGCTCGCTGCGGTTCCGCGACTCTGCCTCCCATGCAACTTCGACGGAAGAGGCGGGTTTCTCCGCGACGGTTCGAATTGTCTGCAAGCATGGAGGCTTCGATCATGACAGACGACATCCTCAAGGCCGACAAGGTTGCCCTGACGGCGGAAGGCAAAGGCGCGCAAGGCGAGGGCGCTCCTGGGCCCGATCCCGCGCTCGAGCGGCTCGACCGGCTGGTCGGCGCCTGGCGCTTGAAAGGCCGCCCGCTTGGATCGGACAAGGACAGCATCTCCGGCACGACCACCTTTAAATGGTTGCATGATGCGGGGGGCAGCTACTTCCTCCAGCAGGACATGGAAATGGACTATGACGGAACCCCGATCAAAAGCCATGAGCTGATCGGTTACGATCCGAAGACCAGGGTCTTCCCCTCACAGGTTTATTCGAACATGGCCCCTGATCCCTGGCCCTACGAATGGAATATTCAGGGAGACGACATTACCATTTCGATCAGGAAGCCGCCGATGGACGCGACCTTCACCGGCAGGTTCTCGCCGGAAGGCAGCAGCTTCTCGGGCAGATGGCGGCCGAATCCAGGGGCCGACGAGGAGATGAACGCGCCCTACGACATCACCGCAACGCGCGTGAAATAGGCTCCCGGCCGAGCCCCGGGCTGGAGGGCCGTGGGTGGAAAGCGGTCCTTCGACGGACTATTGCCGGAAACCATCGCATTGCGGAGGCATCGTCAACCACCCGGAGCCTGAAGATGAACGCCACCATCACCGCCTTTGAACACTCCCCCGATCGCGGCCAGGGGCTGGCGCGCGACATGCGCGTGCGCTGGGCGTTCGAGGAAGTGGGCCAGGCTTACGACGTTCGCCTGGTGTCGTTCGCCGCGATGAAGGAGCCGGCGCATCTGGCGCTCCATCCCTTCGGGCAGATCCCGACCTATGAGGCAGGCGATCTCGCTTTGTTCGAATCGGGGGCGATCATCCTCCATATAGCGGAGACTCATCCGGGGCTGCTGCCCGCCGATGCGGATGGCCGGGCGCGCGCGATCGCCTGGATGTTCGCCGCGCTCAACACGGTTGAGCCGCCGATCGTCGAGCGCGAACAGACCGAATATGCGGAGGGCGACAAGCCCTGGTACGAGGAGCGCCTGCCGATCCTCGACGATCGCATCCGCGGCCGGCTGCGCCAGCTCTCAAGCCGCCTTGGCGATGCCGACTGGTTCGACGGCGGGTTCAGCGCCGGCGACCTGCTGATGGTGATGGTGCTTCGCCGCCTCGACGGATCGGGCCTGCTGGAGGAATTTCCGACCCTCGCCGCTTATGTCGCCCGGGGTGAAGCAAGACCCGCCTACCGGCGCGCGTTCGAAGCCCAATTGGCGGTCTTCACCGGCGCCCCGCCGGCCGGCTGACACGCGCGGCGGTGCCGCTCGGCGAGGGTCTTGAAATCGCAGCTCCCGCGTCAGGCTGGTTCGGACGGGCCTTCGGGCTCGACGGGCGGGGGCAGGGTGGCCGGAGCCTCGACGGTCAGGCAATTGCCCTGGGCGCCGCTGACCTTCACCCGGGCGCCGGCAACGGCGTCGGGGCCGCGCGCCGGCCAGACGCTGTCGCCGACCTTCACCCGGCCCTCGCCATGCTCGATCGCGGTCACCACGGTCACCGTCTGGCCGATCAGCCGCGCGGTGCGGTCATTGAGCTGGGGATCCTCCGAATCGACCGGGTTGCGCTCATAATGGCGGCGGCCGCCATAGACGGCGGCGATGGCGAGCAAGGCGAAGACGGTGAGCTGGTAGGGAAGGGCGATCCCGGTCATCGCGACCAGGATGCCGGTGACCGCCGCGGCGGCCGCCATCCACACCAGGAAGATGCCGGGCACGAAGATTTCGAGAATGCCGAGCAGGGCCGCAGCGAGCAGCCACCACCAATGCGGATCGAGCCCCTCGATGCTCACGGCTTGGCGCCTTCGAAGGGACCGCGCCGCGCATCGCCGCCGCTGCCCGCGCCCGCACCGCCGCCATGGCCCAGCGCTTCGCGGGCCAGCTCGCCGATCCCGCCCAATGTGCCGATCAGCTGGGTCGCCTCGACCGGGAACAGGATGGTCTTGGCGTTGGGCGAGGTCGCGAACAGGCTGACCGCCTCGACATATTTCTGGGCGATGAAATAGTTGATCGCCTGGGCGTTGCCGTTGGCGATCGCGTCCGAAACCATCTGGGTCGCCTTGGCCTCCGCCTCGGCCTCGCGCTCGCGCGCCTCGGAATCGCGGAATGCGGCCTCGCGGCGGCCCTCCGCCTGGAGGATCTGCGCCTGCTTCTGGCCCTCGGCTTTGAGGATTTCGGAGGCGCGCAGGCCCTCGGATTCCAGGATCAGGGCGCGCTTCTCGCGCTCGGCCTTCATCTGCCGGCCCATCGCGTTGACGATGTCGGCGGGCGGCCGGATGTCCTTGATCTCGACGCGGGTGATCTTGACTCCCCAGCTCTCGGTCGCCTGGTCGACGACGATCAGCAGCCGGGTGTTGATCTCGTCGCGCTTGGACAGCGTCTCGTCGAGGTCCATCGAGCCCATCACGGTCCGCAAATTGGTCGTGGTGAGCTGCATGATCGAAAGGTAGAGGTCGCTGACCTCATAGGCCGCCTTGGCCGCGTCGAGCACCTGGAAGAAGACCACGCCGTCGGTCGAAACCATGGCATTGTCCTTGGTGATGATCTCCTGGCCCGGAATGTCGAGCACTTGCTCCATCATGTTCACCTTGCGGCCGACGCGATAGAAGAAGGGCGGGTAGAAATTCATTCCGGGGCGCGCGACCGTCGTGAAGCGCCCGAAATATTCTATCGTATATTGATAGCCTTGGCGGACGATCTTCACACTGGCGAACAAGTACAAAATGACGAAGACGACGACGACGGCGAATATGGATTCGAACACGGAGCTTCTCCCCTCGGGCGCGTCCGATATCATGTAGACAAACGGCCCCCGATCAAGAAGAATCGGTCGGGTCATGGACCGGAACGCCCTTCGCCTTTACCGCTCCCTGCTCTTCCTGCCCGCCTGCAATCCGCGCGCGATCGAAAAGGCGCGGTCGCTCGCCGCCGACCTGATCGTGCTCGATCTAGAAGATGCAGTGAAGGAGGAGGACAAGGCCACGGCCCGCGCCGCCGCAGTTGCAGCGACGGGCGAGGGGTTCGGCGGCCGCCCTGTGGCGATCCGGGTCAATGCGATCGGCACCGCCGCTTATGGCGAGGACGTCGTCGCGGTCCGCCACGCCGCCGCCGATTTCGTCGTCCTGGCCAAGGCGGAAAGCGCAAATCAGGTCCATGACGCCGCCTCGCTGATGGCGCGGCCCGTGCTGGCGATGATCGAGACGCCGCGCGCCTTGCTCGATGCCGCCGCAATCGCGCCGCTCAGCGCCGGCCTGATCGCCGGCACCAACGATCTCGCCGCCGCGCTCGCCGTCCCGGCCGCCGAGGGCCGACTTGGCCTGGTCTACGCCCTGCAGCACATCGTGGTCGCCGCCCGGGCCGGCGGCGTCGCCGCCTTCGACGGCGTCTACAACCGGCTCGAGGCCGATGCGGGCCTGATCGCCGAGTGCGAGCAGGGCCGCGCCTGGGGCTTCGACGGCAAATCGCTCATCCATCCAAGCCAGATCGACACCGCCAACCGCATCTTCTCGCCCTCGGATGCCGAGATCGAGGCGGCCGAGCGGCTGATCGCGGCGGCGACGGGCGGCGCCGAGCGCCATGACGGGCGGATGATCGAGGCGATGCACGTCGCCGAGGCGCGCGCGGTGCTGGCCAAGGCCCGCCGCTAGCGCCGAATCGCTTGCCAGCCAGAAACGCGCTCCCTAAGCAGCACCATGTTCAAGCAATTGCTCCGCGCGTCCGCGTCGATCGCGCTCGCCCTCGCCGCCAGCGCCGCCCCGGCCCAGGCCGATCCGCCCGTCACCCCCGCCGACATGATGCGCCACATCGAGCGGCTCGCAAGCGACCAGTTCGAGGGCCGCGCCCCGGGCACCGAAGGCGAGCGGCTGACCATAAACTATATCGCCGAACAGCTGGCCGCCCGCGGCGCCGAGCCCGCCGGCGAGAACGGCACCTGGTTCCAGCCGGTCCGGCTGGTCGAGCGCCGGCCGGGGCAAAGCACGATCGGCTGGACCGCGCGGGGCACTGCCGTCGACTTCGCCGCCGGCGACATCGTCCTGATCGGCCGCGACGCCTCCGAAGCCGTCGCCGACGCTCCGGTGATCTTCGCCGGCCATGGCGTGCGCATGCCGGAGCGCGGGATCGACCAGCTCGCGGGCGCTGATCTCAACGGCGCGGTCGTGCTGATCATGCTTCAGCCGCCGCAAGGCGTCTCCGGCTTCCCGTCGCTCGCCGAGCGCACCCGGATGGTGAGCGATGCGGGCGCCGCCGCCGTCATTGCCGTGATCGGCGATGAAATTCCCTGGGCCAATGTCGTGCGCTCGCTGGGCCAGGGAACGACGAGGCTGGATTCGGCACCGACTGCGCGCCTGACGGGGGTGATGCCGGCCGCCGCTGCGCAACGGCTCCTCGCCGCCGGCGGCAGCGATCTGAGGCGGTTGCTCGACGACCAGCCGGGCTCTTCCTTCCGCTCGGTCACCTTGCCGATCCGGGCGTCGCTCAACGTCGCGACGGACGTCAATCGCTACACCAGCAACAATGTCGTCGGCCGCCTCCGCGGCAGCGGCAGCGGCGGCGGCGGCGGCGGCGAAAGCCTGCTCTATCTCGGCCATTGGGACCATTTCGGCATCTGCCGGCCGGAAGGCGAGCCGGACCGGATCTGCAACGGCGCCGTCGACAATGCGAGCGGGATCGCGATGATGCTTGAAGTGGCGGGCCGGCTCGGCCGCCAGCCGCGGCCACCGCGCGACATCCTGTTCCTGGCGACCACGTCGGAGGAGGTCGGGCTGCTCGGCGCCGAATATTTCGCCGCCCATCCCGTCGTCCCCGTCGACTCGATCGTCGCCGCGATCAACATGGACACCGTCGCCATCCACCCCGCCGGCGAACCGGTGGCAGTGATCGGCCGCGGCCATCCCGCGCTGGATCGGATCATCGACGCCACCGCGACGTCGATGGGACGCCGGCTCGACACCGACAACGAGGTCGATGCCTTCGTCCAGCGCCAGGACGGCTACAAGCTCGCTCAGGCCGGCATTCCCGCGATCATGATCGGCGGCTCCTTCTCCAACATGGCGCTGCTCAACGCTTTCCTCGGCGGTCCCTATCACCAGCCCGGCGACCAGCTCGGCGGGCGGATCGTCCTCGAAGGCGCCGCGGAGGATGCCGATTTGCTGGTCGCTCTGGGCCGGCAGCTGGCCGATCCGGCCGTCTATCAGCGGCCGCCGCGCGCTGCCCCGGCCGCGGTGGAAACCGAGGAATGAGCGCCGCGGAAATCCCGCTCGGTCTCACCTTCGACGACGTCCTGCTGCGCCCGGCGCAATCCTGCGTGCTGCCGAGCCAGGCGGACACGTCGACCCGCCTGACCCGCGAAATCCGGATCAACATCCCGGTCCTCTCCTCGGCGATGGACACGGTGACGGGCGCCGACATGGCGATCGTGATGGCGCAACTTGGCGGCCTCGGCGTCCTCCACCGCAACATGGAGGTGGGAGAGCAGGCGGCCGCCGTCCGAAGCGTCAAGCGCTATGAGAGCGGCATGGTGGTCAATCCGATCACCATTCGCCCGGACCAGAGCCTCGCCGACGCGCGCGCGCTGATGGAGCGCCACAAGATCTCCGGCATCCCCGTCACTCGGGCGGACGGGCGGCTGGTCGGCATTCTCACCAATCGCGACGTCCGCTTCGCCGAGAATCCCCGCCAGCTCGTTTCCGAACTGATGACCCATGACAATCTCATCACGGTCGGACCCGGAGTCAGCCAGGACGAGGCCCGACGGCAGCTTCACCAGCACCGGATCGAGAAATTGCTGGTGGTCGACGAGGACCGGCGCTGCATCGGCCTCATCACGGTCAAGGATATCGAAAAAGCGGTCGCCTATCCCGATGCGACCAAGGACGGGGCCGGGCGGCTGCGGGTCGCCGCCGCGACCACGGTCGGCGACAAGGGCTTCGAACGCTCGCAGGCGCTGATCGACGCGGAATGCGACCTCATCGTCATCGACACCGCCCATGGCCATAATGTCGAGGTTGCCGCCGCCGTCGAGCGGATCCGCAAGCATTCGAACGCGGTCCAGATCGTCGCCGGCAACGTCGCCACCGCAGAGGCGACCCGAGCCCTGATCGATGCCGGCGCCGACGCGGTGAAGGTCGGGATCGGTCCCGGCTCGATCTGCACGACCCGGATCGTGGCCGGCGTCGGCGTGCCCCAGCTCACGGCGATCATGGATTCGGCCAATGCGGCGGCGGGATCCGGCACCCCGATCATCGCCGACGGCGGCCTGCGGTCCAGCGGCGACGTCGCCAAGGCGCTCGCCGCCGGCGCGTCCGCGGTGATGATCGGCTCGCTCCTGGCGGGCACCGAGGAAGCGCCCGGCGAAACCTTCCTCTACCAGGGCCGCGCCTACAAATCCTATCGCGGCATGGGTTCGGTCGGGGCGATGGCGCGCGGTTCGGCCGACCGCTATTTCCAGCAGGACATCAAGGACCAGCTCAAGCTGGTGCCCGAGGGCATCGAGGGCCAGGTCGCCTATAAGGGCCACGCCGCCGACGTGATCCACCAATTGGTCGGCGGGGTGAAGGCGGCGATGGGCTATACCGGCGCCGCCACCATCGCCGACCTGCAGCAGGCGAATTTCGTGCGGATCACCAATGCCGGCCTGCGCGAAAGCCACGTCCACGACGTCACGATCACCCGCGAGGCGCCCAATTATCCGTTGCGCTGACGCCGGGAAGCGGGCCTTGCCCGCTGGGCCTCGGCGACGGGCGAGCGCCGCCGCCGCCGCTCTCCTGCCCGCGCTGCTGCTCACCGGCTGCGCGAACCTTGGCAGCCTCGGCTGCGACGAGATCGCCGAGCAGGCGAAGCGGGCCTCGCAGGACCGCGGGCTGAAGATCGTCGCGATCGCCAATGCCCGCGAAATGTCGCGCGACGAGAGCGACGTGCGCTGCGCCGCCGACGCGACCTGGAGCGACGGTGCGAACATGACCGTCTATGTGCGCGCTTATGAAGAAAGCGGCACCCGCATGATCGCCTATCAATCGACCCCGTTCGACCGAAGGGGAGGGCAAGCGCAATGACTCCCGCCGCCCGCCTCCAGGCCGCGATCGAGCTGGTCGACGAGATCGTCGCGGCCGCGCGCGGCGCCGGCGCCGCCGCCGACACCCTCATCGCGCGCTATTTCAAGACCCGCCGCTATGCCGGATCGAAGGACAGGCGAGCGGTCCGCGAGCTCGTCTTCGCCGCCGTCCGCCGCGCCGGCGAGGCGCCGGTATCAGGCCGCGCCGCCTTGCTCGGCCTCGCCCGCGAGACGTCCGCGCTGCTCCCCCTGTTCGATGGCTCGGCGCACGGCCCGGCGCCGATCGCCGGGGGAGAGCCCGAGGCGGCGCGCGGAATCGCGCCGGCTTGGCTGCTCGCCCGGATGGCGCTGCCGGCGGATGCGCTGCCGGCCCTGCTCGAACGGGCGCCGCTCGATCTGCGGGTCAACCGTCTGAAAGGGACTCGCGAGGCCGCGCTGGCGCTTCTGCCGGAGGCGGCGCCGACGCCGCTGTCGCCGCTCGGTCTGCGGCTGCCGGAGGGCTTCCGGGTCGACGACACCGAGGCCTGGCGCTCGGGCCTGGTCGAGATTCAGGACGAAGGCAGCCAGCTCATCTGTCTCGCCTGCGCGGCGGCGCCAGACATGGTCGTCGTCGATCTGTGCGCCGGCGGCGGCGGCAAGACACTGGCGCTGGCGGCCGAGATGGCGGGAGAGGGGCGGATCCTTGCCACCGATACCGACCGCGCCCGGCTCGCGCGGATGGCGCCGCGGCTCGCCCGCGCCGGGGTCGGCAATGTCGAGGCGCGGTTGCTCGATCCCGGCCGCGAGGCGGCGGCGCTTGCCGACCTCGCCGGCCAGGCCGATCTCGTCCTCGTCGACGCCCCTTGCTCGGGGACCGGCACCTGGCGGCGCAACCCGGAGACGCGATGGCGGGTCACGCCGGCCCGCCTCGAACGGCTGACCGCCCTCCAGGCGCGGCTGCTCGATCTCGGGGCGACGTTGCTGAAGCCCGGCGGCCGGCTCGTCTACGTGGTCTGCTCGCTGCTTCCGGAAGAGGGCAGCGCGCAGGCGTCGGCGCTGACCGCCCGTTCATCGCTGGTTCCGGAGCCGCTCGCCATGACGGCCGGGCGCGAAGCCGGGAGCGGCAGGCTGCTCGAGCCCGGCCAGGACGGAACGGACGGCTTTTTCGTCGCGCGGTGGCATAGCCCGTGCTAAGTCCCGCTTCGACATGATCATGGAGTATCTGATGCGTCTGATGCCGATTTTCGTCTCTGCCGCCATCGCGGCGGCGACCATGGCCAGCGCCGGCCAGGGCCAGCGACCCGACGACCAGATCGATCCGCGCTCGACCGAATTGGTCGACCAGGCCCGCGCCCAAAGCGCGGCCGGCCGCCATAACGAGGCGATCGACCTGCTGGAAACGGCGCTCGTCGTCGATCCGCGCAACCGCGCCGCCTATATCGCCTTGGGCCGGGTCGCGCAGGCGCAGCGCCTGCCCGGCAAGGCGGTCCGTTATTATGCGGACGCCCTGCGCATGGAGCCAAACGACGTCAACGCGCTCGCCGGCCAGGGCGAGGCCTTCGTCCAGCGCGGCGCGGTCGAGCGGGCGCGACGCAATCTGGAGCGGGTGCAGAGCCTGTGCTCCAACCCGTGCCCGCAGGCACAGCAGCTGGCCGGCGTGATCCAGCGCGGCCCCCCGGCCGAAGTGCTCGCCGCCCAGCGTCCGGAGCAGGGCGCGCCGACGGAGGTCCCGGCCCCGCAGCCTAACTGAGCAGCCGCGCCAAAGCGACGAAATCCGCGACCGCCAGCGTTTCGGCGCGCCGTTCCGGATCGATGCCCAGTTGCGCGAGCGCCTCCAGGGCGCCCGGCACGGAGGCCAACGACCGGCGCAGCATCTTGCGCCGCTGCCCGAAGGCCGCCGCCGTCAGCCGCTCCAGCGTCGCCGGCGCGACGCCCCCGGGGTGCGCGGCCGGAACGATATGGACGATCGCCGACATCACCTTGGGCGGCGGCACGAAGGCCGAGCGATGCACCTTCATCGCCAGCCTGGGCACGGCGCGCCACTGGGCCAGCACCGCCAGCCGCCCGAACGCGCCGCCGCCCGATTTGGCGACGATCCGCTCGGCGACCTCCTGCTGGAACATCAGGGTCAGCGTTTTCCACCAGGGCGGCCAGGCCTCGCCGCCGAGCCAGCGCACGAGAAGCGCCGTTCCGACATTGTAGGGGAGGTTGGCGACGATATGGGCCGGGCCGATCACCGGCGCCTCGTCGATCGCCAGCGCATCGCCCTCGATGACCCTCAGCCTGTCGGGAAAGGCCTCCTCGAGCTCGGCGAGCGGCGGCAGGCAGCGCCGGTCGCGTTCCACCGCCACCACCTCGGCCCCTGCACGGAGCAGGGCTCGGGTCAGCCCGCCCGGGCCGGGTCCCACCTCGTAGACCCGCTCGCCCGCCAAGGGTCCCGGAACGCGCGCGATCCGATCGAGCAATTGCTCGTCGAGCAGGAAATTCTGGCCGAGGGATTTGGAGGCGCTCAGTCCGTGCCGCGCGATCACCTCGCGCAGTGGCGGGAGCGCGTCGCTCACGCGGCGGTGAGCCGGGCCGCGCACTCCGCGGCCGTCCTGATCGCGGCGATCATCGCGCGCGGATCGGCCAGGTCGCGGCCGGCGATGTCGAAGGCGGTGCCGTGATCGGGCGAGGTCCGCACGATCGGCAGGCCCAGGGTTACGTTGATCCCTTCGTCGAAATGCAGCGTCTTGAGCGGAATCAGCGCCTGATCGTGATACATGCAGAGCGCCGCGTCGTAGCTGCGGCGGCGGCGCTCGTTGAACATGATGTCGGGCGGATGCGGCCCGCTCGCCCGATAGCCATCCTCCCGCAATCGCTCGATCGCCGGGATGATCAGCTCGATCTCCTCGCGGCCGAGCGACCCGTGCTCGCCGGCATGGGGATTGAGGCCGGCGACGGCGAGATGCGGGTCGGCGATGCCGAACTGGCGCTGCAGCCCGCGAATCGCGGCGCGGCCCTTGGCGACGATCGCCTCGATGCCGAGCAGCCCGGCAACCTCGCGCAAGGGCACGTGGGTGGTGACCGGGATCACCTTGAGCGTCGGCCCCGCGAGCATCATCGCATAAAGCTCGGCCGCGATGCCGCAGCGTTCGGCGACGAACTCGGTCTGGCCCGGATGGACGAAGCCTATCGCGTAGAGCTGTGCCTTGGAAACCGGACCGGTGACGAGGCCCGACGCCGCCCCCGACCGGGTTAGTCCGACCGCAAGCTCGAGCGCGTCCAGGGCGTTGCGCGCGCCTTCCAGATCGGGCCGGCCGGGCACGATCTCGGTATCGCTCTTGATCCGCAGGATGGGCAGCGCGTCGTCGAAGCGGGATCGCGCCTCGCGCGGCCCGTCGATGACGGCGATCGGCCCGTTCCAGACCGCGCGCACCGCCGAGACGCTCCCGACCGCGAAGAAGGGAGGCACGCCGTCGCGTTCGCGCCGCTCCCAGCTCTTGGCGATGACTTCAGGGCCGATCCCCGCCGGGTCGCCCAGCGCGACGGCGAGGGGAATTTCCGAACCCTCAGCGATAGTCCACCACCGCGTCGCGCCTGAGATCGCGCAGAAAGCGCAGCGCACGCCGGCTGACACGTTCGTCGGTTATCCGCCTGTGGATGATCTCGAAGTCCGGCTCCGCGGCGACCTCCGGATCGTCGCGGCCGCACATCACCAATACGCTGACGCGCTCGATCGACCCGAAGGCCGGCGTGGCCTGACCGACGCTGAGATTGAGCAGCATCTGCTGGAGCAAAGGCGGCAATTCGCGGACGCGGACCTGATCGTTCGAGACGACTTCGGCGCCGAGCGTCTGCGCGACCTGCGGCGCATTGCCGCAACCGCCCATCGCCTGGGTCGCGGCGCCGAGCCGCTGCGCGGTCGCCTGTGCCTGCGCCTCGCTGGATCCGGGCGGATTGGCGAGCGAGATCTGAAGCAGGCTGAGGATGGCGTCGCGCGGATCGGCGACGAGGATCTGCCGGCTGTCGATGAGATAGACGACCGAAAAGCCGCCGGGCACCGCGATCGGCTCGCTGACCGCGCCAACCGGCATCTCCTGGACCAGGGTGACGAATTCCTCCGGCACCTGCTCGGTCCGCAGCCAGCCCAGGTCGCCGCCGGTCGCGGCGGTCGAGGCCTCGGAATATTGGCGCGCATAGGCGCCGAAGCTGGCCCCCTGGCGAATTTGCTGCACGATCCGGGTCACATTGGCCTGGACTTCGGGCGTCGTCTCGGGCGTCGCCGAGAGGTAGATTTCCGCGAGCCGGTATTCGGTGGTGCCGCGCCGCTCCTGCATGCTGCGGATTTGGGTGTTCACCTCCTCGTCGCTGACCGTTACGAACGGCTCGATCCAGCGGCGCTGAAGCCGCTGCCAGGAAAGCTCGCCGCGAATCTGGCGCTTCATCGAGCGGTCGGAGGAGCCGATCTGGCGCAGATAGGCGGCGAAGGTCACCGGGGTCTGGCGATAGCTTTGGGCGACGCGCTCGAAATAGGTGTCGATCTCGCGCTGCTCGACGGTGATTTCCTCCTGCGCGGCCGCCTGGATCTGCAGCGATTCATCGATCAGGTTGCGAAGCACCTGGGCGCGGAAGCGCTCGAGCTCTTCCGGCGGCAGCTGGATCTGCTGCGAGGCGACGACCAGCGCCATCCGGTGGTCGACGTCGCTGCCGGTAATGACCTCACCGTTGACGATCGCGGTCGCCTTGCGGACCGCCGGATCCTGCTTGCCCACGATCGACACATTGTCGGGAATGCTGAGCTGGCCCGAAGGCGTGCCTCCGCTCTGGGCCGCAGCCATCGCCGACAGCAGCGGCGCGATCAAAACGATCGCCGCGCTAGGAAACCAACCGAGCTTCATCATTCCTCCAGTGAAAGCAGGCCGCTATCCTGCGCCGAACTTGCTGAACCGCAGCTTAGCGGCATTCCAGCGGCCTCTTAGCGTCCCAAATTGCGCAGCGCCACCCGGATGAGGAAGGTGTTCCCCCGTCGCGCGTCGCCGCTGGTTTCATAATCGCGCCGCCAGGTCAGGCCAAGCTCGATGCAATCGTCGTCGTAGAGGATGCCGAGCCGGTGACGGATCGGATCGAAGCCGTCGGCGATCGAGAGCGGGTCCTCGTTGCGGTCGGTGAGGTCGATCACGGCCGAGCCGAAGATCGACCAATAGCGGGCGAAGGCGATGCGGCCGCCGAACCGGATCTCCTCGCGATCGCGCAGATCCTCGATGACCGGATCGATGTCGCGGTCGAGGCGCAAATAGCCGATCGTCGCATAGGTCCGCTGGCCGCCGACCACGGCGTCGACCTCGTTGCGGCGGAGCGCGGCATTGTCCTTGTCGAGGCGGAAACGGTGGATCAGGCTGACCAGCCGGCCGACCCTCACGGTCGTCCGCCCGACGATGTCGGAGAAGCGGCCGGAAAGGCCGGTGCCGGGCGCGAAGATCGTCGGCTGCCGGTCCAGCCGGTAGCTCTGGCCGATATTGGTGCGGATCGACACGCCGGGAAGGTCGGCCGCCCAGTCGAAGCCGTAGGTAGCGCGGACGCCGTCCTCCCAGCGGTCGTGGCCCGGAAAGCGATTGAGCGAGAACAGGTTCGAATCCTCGAGATCGACGGCGCGCGCGTCCTCGTTGGGGATGTCCATATTCTCGGTCGGCGGCGAGGCGACGAGCTGCAGTCGCGGCGTGAACCGCTGGGTGCCGCCCATGAAGCTGCCGATGAACGGCCATTTGATGTCGGCGGCGACGGCGCCGATGAAGCGGCCGCTCCAGCCCTCTTCCCCCCGATAGCTGGCCGTCGTGGTCAGCAAGGTATCGTTGGCGTGATAGACGTCGCCGCGCGCGAAGGCGGTCAGCACCAGTTCCTGGCCGAACGGCGTGATCGTCCGCCGCTCCCACAAAGCGCTGGCGAAGGCGCGCTGGCTGTCCTGGCCCTCGGGGCGGATGATGGCGAGGCTGTTCGCGCGCAGCTCGAAGCGGCCGCCCAACCAGGGGTCGGCGATCCGCCAGCGCGCGTCGATCGCCGGCAATGCGATCGGCTGCATGCCCTCGACGTCGGTGATCCTGAGGCCCTGAAACGCCCAGCCGGCGAGCGAAATATAGCTGTCGTCGGTGATCCGCTCGGCCTCGACGAACGAGCGCAGCCGGTCGTCGCGCGAAATGTCGTAGCGGCGCATGAAGGTGCGGTCGGTGACGTAGCGGCCCGAGGCGGTGATGCTCCAGCGCGGGCTCAGAACGAACCGGCCATTGGCCTCGATATAGGCGCGGATGCCGTCGTCGCGGTCGACGATCGGCAGCGGCTGGGTAACCGGCAGGCGCGAGCCGTGGGTGATGAAGCCGACGACCTGGAAGGCGCCCAGCGAGGTCAGTTGCCGATATTCGGCTTCCAGCATCGGCAGCACTTCGCTGTAGACGTGCGGGGTGATGGTGGCGTCGCGATTGGACCCGAGGCGCAGATAATAAGGCACGCTGAGCTCGACCCCGTTGGGGCCGCTGATGCTGAGCTCGGGCACGAGCACGCCGCTGCTGCCGCCCTGGCTGCCGTCGGGGTGGGACAGGCCGGGCAGGCCGATGATCGGCCGCCCGAACAGGTTCAGCGTCGCGCCGCGGTAGGAAATGCGGTGGCGGACCGGATCGTGGACCACCTGCACCGCGTTGATCTGCCAGGTCGGATCTTTCGGGCAGCCTTCGGGCGTGACGACGGCGCAGCCGGTATAGGCGGCGCGGTAGAGCGTGGTATAGCCGTCGCGCCTGGTCGCGCGCTCGGCCGCGAGCCGGCCCCCATCGGCCAGGACGAGCAGCAGATTCTCGACCACGCCGTCGCGCAGCGTATCTTCGAGCAGCACGCTGTCGGCATAAGCGACGTCGCCCTCGGGGCTGACGACGCGAACGTCGCCATTGGCGCGGACCTCGCCGTTGACCCGGTTCCAAGTGACGGAATCGGCGCGCAGCTGATAGCCCTCGCGGCTCATCCTCACCTCGCCGGTTGCGGTGACCAGATCGGCGGTTTCTTCGTAGACGAGCTGGTCGGCGCTGAACGCGACCTCGGCCGGCGCCTCGTCCGAAGCGGCATCGGGGATTGGAGCGCTGTCCTGCCCGCGGGCCATGTAGGGAGCGCAGAGCAGCAGCGGCAGCGCGGTCCAGCAGATCGATCGAAACGTCTTCACAAACCAAGCTGCCCTGCCCACGCGACAGGCCGAGCCTATTGCACCTGAGGCCGCTCCCTGCAATGGCGCTCGACGAATACAGGGAGATCCTCGCCAGTGATCAAAGTCAGCTTCGCCGCGAAGCGCCCCACCGGCGCCTTCGCGCTCGCAATCCCGGTCCGGGGCGAGGACATGCTGCAAGACCGGCTCGGAGGCCTCGACGAGGCGGCCCGCAACCTTGCCGTCCGCGCCGCCGACGCGCAGCGCTTCGAGCGCGAGACCGCGGCGGTCGCCGAGGCCTTCGTCGATGAAGGCGACGCCGTCCGCCGGCTGGTCCTGATCGGCCTCGGCGGTGCCCAAGCCGACGACGCGCTCTACGAGCGGGTCGGGGGCGCGCTGACGGCACGGCTCCTGACCTCGGGCGAAACCAAGGCGGTGATCGACCTCGACGGCCTGAAGCTTTCCGCTCGCGATGCCGCCCGGATCGGCTTCGGCGCCGCCGCGCGCAGCTGGCGTCACGATCACTACCGGACCAAGCTCGGCCGCAAGCACAAGCCGACGCTTGCCGAGCTCGTCATCGTCGGCGCGCCGGACGGGGCCGAGCAGGCCTGGGCGCATGAGGCGGCGGTGCTCGAGGGGCTGAGCCTGACCCGCAATCTGGTCAGCGAGCCGCCCAACATCGTCTATCCGGAAAGCTTCGTCGCCCGCTGCCGCGAGGCGATCGAGGGCGACGGAGTCAGCTTCGAAGTGCTCGACGAGAAGGCGATGGCCAAGCTCGGCATGGGCGCGCTGCTCGGCGTCGGTCAGGGCTCGGCCCGTCCGCCGCGCCTCCTCGTCATGCGCTGGAACGGCGGCAAATCGGGCGCGAAGCCGGTCGTCTTCATCGGCAAGGGCATCACCTTCGACACCGGCGGCATCTCGATCAAGCCGGCGCTCGGCATGGAATCGATGAAATGGGACATGGGCGGCGCCGGCGCGGTGGCGGGCCTGATGAAGGCGGTGGCGACGCGGAAGGCCAAAGCGAACGTGATCGGGATCTGCGTGCTCGCCGAGAACATGCCCGACGGCAACGCCCAGCGTCCGGGCGACATCGTCACCTCGATGTCGGGCCAGACGATCGAGGTGATCAATACCGACGCGGAAGGGCGGCTGGTGCTCGCCGACGCAATGACCTGGGCGCAACGCAACGCCAAGCCGGAGGTGATGGTCGATCTCGCCACCCTGACCGGCGCGATGGTGATCAGCCTCGGCCACGAATATGGCGGAATGTTCTCGAACGACGACGGCCTCGCCGAGGGCCTGTTCGCGGCCGGCAAGGCCAGCGGCGACAAGCTCTGGCGGATGCCGATGGGCGAGGCCTATGACAAGATCATGGATTCACCCATTGCCGACATGAAGAACAGCGCCGCGCGCGAAGGCGGCTCGATCACCGCCGCCTGCTTCCTCGGCCGCTTCGTCGAGGAGGGCGTCAAATGGGCCCATCTCGACATTGCCGGCATGGTCTGGTCCGACAAGGCCGGCCACCTCTACGACAAGGGCGCGACGGGCTACGGCGTCGCACTGCTCGATCGCTATCTGGCCGACAATCACGAAGGGTAGAACGGGGGGAAAAGACGATGCGCTTCCTGACGATTGCCGCCGCGACGGCCGTTGTGGCCCTCGCATGCCCTGCCGCGGCCGCGGATCTGGGCGGCGACTATCTGGCCGAGGGATCCTGTCCCGCCGCCGGCAGCGCCTATCGCGGCACGCTGACCATCCAGAGCCATGGCCTGTTCCACGATTTGACCTGGCGGATCGGCAACGACGTCGTCGCCGGCCGCGGCATGGAGCATGACGGCCGGATGGTGATCGAATTCCGCTTTGCGGACGGCACTGCGGGGCTGATGGAAATGAGCCGCTCGGGGCGCTCCTGGCGCGGCACCTGGGCGGTCTACGGCACCGACACGCTGTGCAGCGAAACCTGGACCCCGGGCTGAGCTTGCCTCTTATGCCCTTGCGCGTCTAGGGAGCGGGCCGAACCAATCCTTCAGACACGGAGCTTCACCAGGCCATGGCCGAGCGTACTTTTTCGATCATCAAGCCCGATGCCACCAGGCGCAACCTCACCGGCGCGGTCACCGCGATGCTCGAGGAGGGCGGCCTGCGGGTCATCGCCTCGCGCCGAATCCAAATGACCAGGGAGCAGGCGGAAGGCTTTTACGGAGTCCATCGCGAGCGGCCCTTCTTCAACGATCTCGTCGCCTTCATGACGTCGGGCCCGGTCGTGGTGCAGGTGCTCGAAGGCGAGAATGCCGTCGCCCGCAACCGCGAAATCATGGGCGCGACCAATCCGGCCAATGCCGAAGAGGGCACGATCCGCAAGGTCCACGCCGAATCGATCGAGGCGAACAGCGTCCACGGCTCGGACAGCGCCGAGAATGCGGCAATCGAAATCGACTTCTTCTTCAAGCCGGAAGAGATCGTCGGATAAGCGGGTGGGGCTCACCCCGTGGGCCACAGCTACGTCCGGGAGACGTAGCGACCAGCTGATCCGCCGATCTCGTCGGCTGACGGGGCGCCGCCTTCCTCCCACATGCCCGTAAATTCCGTCACCGGCGCGTAACATCGGGTTCTCTTCCGGCTGACTTTCCCGCTAAAAGGCATGCCATAGGCCCTTGTCAGACAAGGCAATTTTCGCTCATTCTGCGGGCGGGCAATGGCTCGTGCCGTTCGCCCCATATGAGCGGGAAGGGGGCGGCAGAACCGCCCGGTCGCGATGCATTCCGGCTGGCAGGCGCTCAGGGAGCGTCGCTTCGCGGCGGCTCCGCTTCCTCCGCCGCCTCCGTCTCCCTGAGCGCCCGGCAATATTCGTCGAGCGCGATCGGATAGAGCCGATGCTCCTCCTCGAGCACGCGCGCGGCGAGGCTGTCGGCATCGTCGCGGGGCAGGATCCTGACCCTGGCCTGAGCGATGACCGGACCCGAATCGAGGTCCGCGGTCACCAGATGGACCGAGCAGCCGGCATGGCCGTCCCCGGCCAGCAAGGCGCGCCGGTGTGTGTCGAGTCCCTTATGGGCCGGCAGCAGGCTCGGATGGACGTTGAGAATGCGCCCTTCCCATTTCGTTACGAACGCTTCGGAAAGCAGCCGCATATAACCGGCGAGCGCGACCAGCTCGACTTCGTTTTCCTCGAGCGCCTCGCCCAACAATGCGTCGAATTCGGCGCGCTCCATGCCCGCGTGGCTTCGCGCCCAGCTCTTGATCCCGAACCGTTTGGCAAGCACCAGCCCGCGCGCCTCCGGCGCATTGGAGGCGACCAGCACGATGTCGTAATTCCGCTCCGGATCGCGGCGCCTATATTCGGATAAAGCGCGCATGTTAGAGCCGCGCCCCGACAGCAGGACCGCGACGCGAATCCGCTCAGCCATGATGGGTGGCGGTCCAATCGGCCGGCGCGCTCCACGTCCCGGCAGATCCCGACACGGTGCAGCCTTTCGCGCCCGCTTCGATCCGCCCGACGACGAACGCCTGCTCCTGCACTTGCGCTTGCTCGATCAGCGCTCCGGCGTCCTCCGGCGAGGCGATGGCGATCATCCCGATGCCGCAATTGAAGGTCCGCGCCATCTCCGCCGGCTCGATCCGGCCCTGCGCCTGGAGGAAGGCCATCAGGCGGGGCTGCGGCCACGCGTCGGCGTCGACCAAGGCGTGCAGCCCGTCCGGCAGGACTCGCGGGATATTTTCGAGCAGGCCGCCGCCGGTAATGTGGGCCAGCGCCTTGATCCGGCCCGCCCGGACGATCGGCAGCAGCGAGCGCACATAGATGCGCGTCGGTTCGAGCAGCGCCTCGATCAGCAGCCGGTCCTGGTCGAACAAAGCGGGTCGATCGAGCTTCCAGCCCTTGTCCGAGGCGAGCCTGCGCACCAGCGAAAAGCCGTTCGAGTGGAGTCCGGACGAGGCCAGGCCGACGATCAGGTCGCCCGCCGCGACCCGGTCGCCGGTCAGCGCCTCGCCGCGCTCGACCGCGCCGACGCAAAAGCCGGCCAGGTCATAGTCGCCGGGCGCATACATGCCCGGCATCTCGGCCGTCTCGCCGCCGATCAAGGCGCAGCCCGCCTGCCTGCAGCCCTCGGCGATGCCGGCGATGACCCGCTCGGCGATGCCGGTGTCGAGCTTCGCGCAGGCGAAATAATCGAGGAAGAAAAGCGGCTCGGCGCCCTGGACGATGAGGTCGTTGGCGCACATCGCGACGAGGTCGATGCCGACGCCGTCGTGGCGGCCGCCTTCGATGGCGAGCTTCAATTTGGTGCCGACACCGTCATTGGCGGCGACCAGCAGCGGATCGCGATAGCCGGCGGCCTTGAGGTCGAAGAAGCCGCCGAAGCCGCCCAGCGACGCGTCCGCACCGGCCCGGGCCGTCGCCTTGGCGAGCGGCCCGATCGCCCGCACCAGCGCATTGCCGGCGGCGATGTCGACGCCCGCTTTGGCGTAGGTGTAGGATTCCCCGTCGCTCATAGTGCCGCCTAACCACAAGCCGCTTGGATTTCCACGGCCAACTCGCCAAAAGACCCGCGTGAAGTCCGTCCGCCGTCCTCTCGCCCTGGCGATTCCGATGCTGGCCGCGCTGCTGCTGGCCGGAGCGGGTATTCTCTACGCGCAGCTGGAGGGCTCGGATCGCGGCATCCCGCCGGTCGACAGCACCACCAATTTCGAGATCCTGGGCGTCGAGGTCGACGTCGCCGCGCCGAGCGCGGAAAAGGCGCGCCTCGAAGGCTGGCGCCGGGCCCAGTCGCTGGGCTGGAAGATGCTCTGGGCGCGAACCCACAATCGCCCGATCGGCCAGGCGCCCAATCTGCCCGATTCCACATTGAACGGGATCGTCTCGGGCATCGTCATCGAGCAGGAGCAGATCGGCCCGACCCGCTATATCGCGCGCCTCGGCGTCCTCTTCGACCGCGCCCGGACCGGCCAGATGCTCGGCGTGCGGGGGCTGGTCCGGCGCTCGGCGCCGATGCTGGTCATCCCGGTCATGCATTCGGGCTCCTCGGCCTACAGCTTCGAATATCGCAATGCCTGGCAGCGCGCCTGGGCGGAATTCCGAACCGCCGGCAGCACCATCGACTATGTCCGCCCGACCGGGCTCGGAATCGATCCGCTGCTTCTCAACCAGGCCCAGACGAGGCGCCGCGGCCGCGGCTGGTGGCGGATGCTGCTCGATCAATATGGCGCGGCCGACATCGTCGTTCCCGAGGTCGAGCTGCGCCGGATCTATCCGGGCGGGCCGGCCGTCGGCATCTTCACGGCGCGCTACGGCCCCGACAATCAGCTGCTCGGCCGCTTCATCCTTCGGGTGAGGAGCAGCGCCGGCGTCCCCGCAATGCTTGCCGAGGGCGTTCGCCGGCTCGACATGGTCTATGCCCGTGCGCTCGATCAGGGCCTGCTCCGGCCCGATCCCACCCTGGTCATCATCCAGCCGGCTCTGCCGCCGCTGCCCGAGGAAGAGGAGGGCGAGGATCCGCTCGCGTCCGACGAGGAGCAGGCGGTCGCGACCGGCGCGGCGACCAGCTTCAGCCTCCAGGTCGCCACCCCCAATGCGGGCGCGGTGCAGCAGGCCGAAGTGTCGGTGAGCCGGGTCAACGGCGTCACCTCGGCGCTGACCACCAGCCTGGCGCTGGGCGGCAGCTCGACGATGCGGGTCACGTTCGTGGGCGATATCAACGCGCTCGCCGCCGCGCTCCAGGCGCAGGGCTGGACCGTCCAGGTCACCGGCGGCAACAGCCTGAGGATCTCCCGCTGAAGCCCCCGGCGGCAGGCCAGATCGCCTTGCCGTTCGCCTGGCCGGTGGCGGACAAGGAGGAGGATTTCCTGCTCGCCGAGGCCAATCGCGTCGCCTTCGATCATCTCACCCGCTGGTCGCTGTGGCCGGTGATGGCGACCCTGGTCACGGGGCCCCGTAAATCGGGCCGCAGCCTGCTCGGCCGGATCTTCGTCCGAAAGACCGGCGGCCGCCTGTTCGACGACGCCGAGAAGCATGACGAGGAGGCGCTGTTCCATGCCTGGAACGATGCCCAGGCGCGGCGCAAGCCGCTGCTGATCGTCGCCGATTCACCGCCGCCGCGCTGGCAAATCGCCTTGCCGGATCTGCGCTCGCGCCTCGCCGCCACGCCTCAGGTCGAGATCGGCTCGCCGGACGACGCCTTGCTCGGCCAGCTGATCGTGAAGCTGCTCGGCGACCGCGGCATCGCTTCGCCGCCCGAATTGGCCGACTATCTGGTTCCGAGGATCGAACGCTCCTATATCTCGGCGATCATGATCGTCGACCTCCTCGACCGGGCGATGCTGTCGCACCATCGCCGGATGACCGTTCCGCTGGCCAAGCGGGCGCTCGAGGAATCGGGCCTGATCCGCCGCGCCCGCAAGGCCGGCTGATGGCGACCGCGGCCAACGACGCCGATCTCCCTTCCGCCGAGACGCCGCGCTACTTCAATCGCGAGCTGAGCTGGCTCGCCTTCAACCGGCGCGTGCTCGAGGAAGCCTGCAACGAGGCGCACCCCTTGCTCGAGCGGCTCCGCTTCCTGTCGATCTCGGGCTCCAACCTCGACGAATTCTTCATGGTCCGGGTCGCCGGCCTCAAGGGGCAGCAGCTCGCCGGCGTCGAGGAGCCGTCCGACGACGGCCTCAATCCGACCCAGCAGCTTGCCGCCATCGCCACCGAGGCCGACGCGCTGACCGCAAGCCAGCAGCGCGTGTGGGGCGATTTGCGCAAGGCCTTGCGCGGGGCCGGCGTTTCGGTGCTCGGCAATGACGAGATCGACGACGACGATTCGCGCTGGCTGGAGAGGCATTTCCAGGGCCATATCTTCCCCGTATTGACCCCGCAGGCGATCGATCCCGCCCATCCGTTTCCGTTCATTCCGAACAAGGGCTTTTCGCTGATCTTCGATCTGAAGCGGATCGCCGACGGCGAGCCGATCCGCGAGTTGCTGATGGTGCCGGCGACATTGCCCCGCTTCATCCGCCTGCCCGGCGATCGCATCCGCTACGTCGCCATCGAAACCGTGATCCGGCGCCAGATCGCGACCCTGTTTCCCGGCTATGAGCTGCTCGGCGGCGGCGCCTTCCGGATCATCCGCGACAGCGACATCGAGATCGAGGAGGAAGCCGAGGATCTGGTCCGCTTCTACCGAAGCGCGCTCAAGCGCCGCCGCCGCGGCCGGGTGATCCGCCTCAAGCTCGAGGAAGCCATTCCCGATTCGCTCGAGGCTCTGGTCCGCGAAGGGCTCGACGCCCGCGATGCCCTGGTCTTCGAATCGACCGGCTTCCTCGGCATCGCCGATCTCGCCTTGCTGGTCGAGGAGGATCGGCCGGATCTCAAATTCCCGCCCTTCACGCCGCGCTTTCCGGAACGGATCCGCGAATATGACGGCGATTGCTTCGCCGCGATCCGGGCCAAGGACATCGTTATCCACCACCCTTATGAAAGCTTCGACGTCGTCGTCGCCTTCCTCCGCCAGGCCGCCGACGACCCCGACGTCGTCGCGATCAAGCAGACCCTCTACCGCGCCGGCAAGCAATCGGCGGTGATCAACGCGCTGATCGCCGCCGCCGAGGCCGGCAAGTCGGTAACCGCCGTGGTCGAATTGAAGGCGCGCTTCGAGGAAGAGCAGAATCTGATGTGGGCGAGCGCGCTCGAACGCGCCGGAGTCCAGGTCGTCTACGGCTTCATCGAGTGGAAGACTCACGCCAAGATGTCGATGGTGGTGCGCCGCGAGGAGGGAAGCTACCGCACCTATTGCCACCTCGGCACCGGCAATTATCACCCGGTCACCGCCCGCATCTACACCGATATCAGCTTCTTCACCGCCGATCCCAGGGCCGGCCGCGACGTCGCCCATATCTTCAACTACATCACCGGCTATATCGAGCCGCGCGGGCTCGAGCTGGTGACGATGTCGCCAGCCAATTTGCGCGACGATCTGTTCGGCCTGATCGACCGCGAGATCGCCAATGCCCGCGCCGGCGGCGAATCGGGCATCTGGGCGAAGATGAACTCGCTCGTCGATGCCGCCACCATCGACAAGCTCTACGAGGCCAGCCAGGCCGGGGTCGAGATCGACCTCATCATCCGCGGCATCTGCTGCCTGCGCCCCGGCGTTCCCGGCCTCTCGGAGAATATCCGGGTGAAGTCGATCGTCGGCCGCTTCCTCGAGCACAGCCGCATCTGGTGCTTCGGCAATGGCGATGCTTTGCCCAACCGCCGGGCCAAGGTCTACATCTCGTCCGCCGACTGGATGCCGCGCAATTTCGACCGCCGTGTCGAATATGCACTGCCGATCGAGAACGAGACGGTCCACGCCCAGATCCTCGATCAGGTGATGGTCGCCAACATCATCGATTCCGAGCAAAGCTGGCGGCTGAACCCGGATGGAAGCTCGACTCGGATCGTCCCGGCGCCGGGCGTGAAGTCGTTCAACCTCCATCATTATTTCATGACCAATCCGTCCCTGTCGGGGCGCGGCGCGGCGCTGCAATCGAGCGGCGCCATCCCCAGGAAGCTGCATTTGCCGCGCGGCCATTAGATGTTCGCCGAGGCCCCGGTCGCGATCATCGACATCGGGTCGAACTCGGTCCGCCTCGTCGTCTATTCGGGCGCCACCCGAATCCCTTCGGTGATCTTCAACGAGAAGGTGCTCGCCGGCCTCGGCCGCGAGCCGGGCCGGATCGGCGCGGCCGCGCAGGATCGCGCCTTGGCCGCGCTCGACCGCTTCCGGATCCTGGTCAAGCAAATGGGCGTGGCCCGAATCCGCGTCGTCGCCACCGCGGCGGTGCGCGAGGCCTCGAACGGCGCGCCTTTCCTGGCCCGAGTCCGCCGGCTCGGCTTCGATCCGCAGATCCTTTCCGGTGAAGAAGAGGGAAAGAGCGCCGGGCAGGGGGTCCTCTCCTCGATCCCCGACGCGGACGGGATCGTCGGCGATCTCGGCGGCGGCAGCCTCGAGCTGGTCGAGGTCGCCGGCGGCAAGGTCGGCCGCCGCGCCTCGCTCCCGCTCGGCGTGTTCCGCCTCGACGCGCTGATCGAGGGCGAGCGCTCCTTCGCCAAGGCGGTCGCCAAAGCGGTCGCCGGCGCCGGCTTCGAGCGCTCGGCCGCCGGCCGGCCTTTCTATCTTGTCGGGGGAAGCTGGCGCACGCTCGGCCGGCTCGACATGGCGCTGACCGGCCATCCGCTGCCGATCACCCATCAGCATATCATGGCTCCCGAGCGCCCGCGCGAGCTGCGCGAAACGCTCGCCGGCCTTGAGAAAGCGGACGTCCGCGACATTCCCTCGGTTTCCATGTCGCGCGTGCCGACTTTGCCCAACGCCAACCGGCTGCTCGACGCCCTGGTCAGGGCGCTCGCGCCCGGCAGCCTCGTCGTCTCCAGCTTCGGCATTCGCGAGGGTCTGCTCTACGACGAGCTGGCGCCCGCCGAGCGCGCCCTCGATCCGCTGATCGAAGCGGCGCGCGAGGCAGGGGCGGGGCTCGGCCGCTTCGCCCAGCATGGCGATCTGATCGACGCCTGGATCGCCCCGGCCTTCGACGACCCGCCCGGGCTGGCCCGGCTCAGGCTCGCCGCCTGCCTGCTCGCCGACATCGCCTGGGCCGCCCATCCCGATTTCCGTCCCGAGCGCGGCATCGACATGGCGCTGCACGGCAATTGGGTGGCGATCGACGCGCGCGGGCGGGTCATGCTGGCCCAGGCCCTGTACTGCAATTTCGGCGGCGGCCGCGATCTGCCTTATCCGGCCATCGCCGCGTTGTGCTCGGTCGAAGATTTGCGCCGCGCCTCGGCCTGGGGCTTCGCCATCCGGCTCGGCCAGCGGCTCAGCGGCGGCGTCGCGGCGGGGCTCAGGAACAGCCATCTGGCGCGCGACGCCGATACGCTGCGGCTCGAAATCGCCAGGACCAGCGCCGCCTTGCTCGGCGAATCCGTGGAACGCCGCCTCAAGACGCTGGCCGGAGCCCTGGGCCTGAGGGCCCGGATCGGCTAGCCGCAGGCGAAGCGCTCGGCCTTGTCACTGGCGTCGAGGTGAATGTTGAGCCGGTCGGGGCTGTAGTCCATCGTCACCGCGTCGCCGGGCCGGATCCAGCGCAGCCGCCGGGCGCCGCTTCGCCTTTGCGCTTCCTCGCCGAGGTCGGGCGTGCGAGCGCGGCCGACGAGGTCGCCCAGGCCGTCCGCCTCGCAAGGCCCGGAAGGAGGCGGCGGCGCGCCCTCAGGCGGGATCGTCGTGCATGCCGGCAGGATCATCAGCGCCAGCGCGGCGATCGGGCTCTTCATTGTCGCTCTCCAATGCGGTTCGGGTCATGATCAGCTTTCCCCCCCGAATCGCGAAGGCGAGGCGACCTTCGACCAGGTCGAGCGCGTCGCGCCCGAACTCCTCGAACCGCCACCCTTCCAGGATCGCCAGCCCCTCGCGCCGGCCCGCGGCCAGCAGCTCCAGCTCTTCCGCCTTGGCGACCAGCCGCGGCGCGACATTGCTCTCGCGCGCCCTGATCTTGAGCAGCAATTTGAGCAGGTCCGCGACCAACGCGCCTTCGCGGCCGAGGCCGGGGCCGCGATCGTCGCGCACCGGCAGCTCGGTCGGGAGCAGCGGATCGGCATTGCGCAGCGCCTCCATCATCCGGGCGCCGATATCGTTGCCCTTCCAGGCTGCGCTGAGGCCGCGGACATTGCCGAGCGCCTCCTGCGAGGAGGGCGGGTGCATGGCGATGTCGGCCAGAGTCTCGTCCTTCATGATCCGCCCGCGCGGCAGATTCTTGCCTCGCGCCTCGATCTCCCGCCAGGCGGCGAGCGCTTTAAGCCGGCCGAGCGCCTCTGGGCGGCGAGTCTGGATCTTGACCCTCTTCCACGCCAAAGCCGGGTCGTTGATGTAATTGGCGGGGTCGGCGATCCGCTCCATCTCCTGGTCGAGCCAGTCGCCGCGCCCTGTCCGCTTCAGCCGTTCGAGCATCTTGGGAAACAACTCCGCGAGGTGGGTGACGTCGCCGATCGCATAGTCGATCTGGCGCTTGTCGAGCGGCCGCCGCGCCCAATCGGTGAATCGGGCGCCCTTGTCGAGGATTCGGCCCAGCAGGCTTTCGACGAGATTCTGGTAACCGACCTGCTCGCCGAGCCCGAGCGCCATCGCCGCCACCTGGGTATCGAACAAAGGGTGCGGCGTGCCGCCCGTGAGGTTGAAGACGATCTCGATATCCTGGCCGCCGGCGTGGAAGATCTTCAGCACATGCTCGTTGTTGACAAACAGGTTCATCAGCGGCGTCATGTCGATCCCCTCGGCCTTGGGGTCGATCGCCGCTGCCTCCTCGCTATTGGCGACCTGGATCAGGCACAGGTCCGGCCAATAGGTGTTCTCGCGCATGAATTCGGTGTCGACCGCAACGAAGCCGGACCGGGCGAGCCGTTCGCAGAGCTTTTCGAGGGACTCGGAATCGGAAATGAGCGGATGGATATGCATGTGGCGGCATTCATAGCGGGGCGAGTCCGCTTGACAAAGCGCCTTCGGTGAAGCGAAGCGCTCGCACACATCCTTTTCCCCACTTATCGTCGAAAGCACGGTCCCGATGCACGCCTATCGTACCCACAATTGC
>Ga0190265_10000468_pt1 | contig 28832 bp, 20 predicted proteins | sample Popmic124T_FD_133135 | JGI IMG/M metagenome (GOLD analysis project Ga0190265, IMG submission 133135) | Populus adjacent soil microbial communities from riparian zone of Indian Creek, Utah, USA - 124 T | ecosystem: Environmental > Terrestrial > Soil > Riparian zone | place: USA: Utah | collected...
GTAGCTGTCATTGCCGCCGAAGCCGATCGACATGTCCTGCCCGGCGCCGCCGGTCAGGATGTTGGCGCCCTCGTTGCCGAACAGGATGTTGTTCAGCGCGTTGCCGGTCAGGTTGATCGCGGCCGTGCCCGCTTGTGCCGTCGTCGACAGATATTCCAGAGAGCTGTTGGCGGCGAGCACGTAGGAGAAGCTCACATAGACGGTGTCGTTGCCTTCGCCATTGAGCTCGATGATCGAGTCGAGCGCGTCGATGATATAGCTGTCGTTGCCGATGCCGCCGTACAGCTCGTCGGCACCGCCGCCACCGTTCAGCGCGTCATTGCCTTCGAGGCCCCGAATGACGTCGTTTCCGGCTCCGCCGGTCAAAGTGTCATTACCAGGTGTGCCAACAATCTCAGGCATTTACCCCGTCCCACTCTTCGATTTTCGGTGATAGGCCTCCATGGCCCAGCACGCCACGGATTCCAAGCGAAAAGCTTTGACAAATGATTAGCTTGGCCCATTTCGCCAACGGGCCGCCGTCGGGCCGATTGCGCTTGGCACGGCTCCGGCACGGAGCTAGGGGGCGGCCTTCGACCGGGGGAAATCGGCCGCAGCGAAGGAGTGAAGGTGGAGGCGAGTGCCCGCATGGAGATCGTGGTCGTCGGCCTGGGCTATGTCGGCCTGCCGCTCGCGGTCGCGCTTGCGCGTCGCTTCACGGTCACCGGCCTCGACGTGGATTCGAGCCGGATCGAAGAGCTCGGCCGCCATCACGACCGCACCGCGGAAGTCGAGGAAACGGCGTTGGCCGAAACCAGCCTGACTCTGACCACCGACCCGGCCGCCTGCGCCGGCGCCGACATCTATATCGTCACCGTGCCGACCCCCGTGGATGAGGCCAATCAGCCCGATCTCGGGCCGATGCTGCGCGCGTCGGAAACCGTCGCCGGCCTGCTCGACAGCGCGCGGCGCCCGATCGTCGTCTTCGAGAGCACGGTCTATCCGGGCGTCACGGAGGAGGTGTGCGGGCCGCTGATCGAGCGCGTCTCGGGCGGCAAGCGCGGCCGCGACTTCTTCCTCGGCTATTCGCCCGAGCGGATCAATCCGGGCGATCGCGAACACAGCGTCGATCGCATCGTCAAAGTGGTCGCCGGCGAGAATGAGGACGTCACCGACAGGCTGGCGGCGCTCTACGGCGCGGTGACCAGCGCCGGCGTGTTCCGCGCCGCCTCGATCAAGGCGGCCGAGGCGGCCAAGGTGATCGAGAATGCGCAGCGCGACATCAACATCGCCTTCATGAACGAGATCACCCAGATTTTCGCGCGCCTCGATCTGTCGATCTGGGACGTGCTCGAGGCCGCCGGCACCAAGTGGAACTTCCTTCCCTTCCAGCCCGGCCTGGTCGGCGGCCACTGCATCGGCGTCGATCCTTATTATCTGAGCTACCGCGCCGCCCAGCTCGGCCATGAGCCCAAGGTGATCCTGGCCGGCCGGGTCACCAATGACGGCATGGGCGGCTGGGTGGCGGACGGGCTGCACGCCCGGCGCGGCAAGGCCGGCTCGGTGCTCGTGCTCGGCCTCGCCTTCAAGGAGAACGTTCCCGACCTCAGGAACAGCCGGGTGGTCGACGTCATCCGCCGGCTCGAGGCGCTCGGCCATGAGGTCAGCGTCCACGACCCATTGGTCGACGCGGACGAGGCGCAGCGCGAATATGGCCTCGACCTGGATCCCGAGGCGCTCGGCCGCCGTTACGACCTGGTCTTGCTCGCAGTGCCGCACGCCGCTTATCGCGACCTGAGCGCCGAGGCGGTGGCGGCGCTGGTTGCTGCGGGCGGCTGCGCGGCGGACCTGAAGGGCGCCTGGCGCGGCCTCGACCTCGAGGGGGTGGATCGATGGACGCTTTGAAGCTGCCCGCTCTGCCCGCGCGCCGATTGAGGTTCGGAATCTTCATCGCCTTCGTTCTGCTCTGCTTCCTGGGCGGCGGCGGTGCGCGCGACGACGTCGCATCTCTGCTCTATCTGCGTCCGGCCGCGATCCTGTGCGCCGCGGCGATGCTGCTTCTGCCCGGCCCGGTCGACCTGCGCGCGGTGCGCGTGCCCCTGGCCTTGTGCCTCGCCTTCGCCTTGTGGATGGCGATCCAGCTGATCCCGCTGCCGCCCGGATGGTGGATGGCCCTGCCCGGGCGGGCGCCGCTGGCGGAGGCGATGGCGATGGCCGGACAGCCGCAGCCCTGGCGGCCGATCAGCATCGCCCCGGACCTCGGCCTCAACAGCCTGGCCGCGATGGTGGTCCCGATCGCGGCCCTGCTCGGCTTCGCCGCGCTCGATCGCGACCAGCGCCGGCTGCTGCTTCCGTTCATGCTCGGCGCCGCCCTGATCAGCGCGCTGATCGGCGTTGCCCAGCAGACCGGCGGCGAGGGCAGTCCCTTCTATCTCTACCGGATCACCAACCGCGATTCGGCGGTGGGCCTGTTCGCCAACAGGAACCACCAGGCGGCGCTGCTCGCTTTGGCCTTCCCGATGCTGGCGGTCTGGGCCGCGACCGGAATCGGCGCCTTCCGCGCCAAGAGCACGACCATGATCACCGCCGCCGCCTTCGGCGTGTTCCTAGTGCCGATGATCCTTGTCACCGGCTCGCGCGCCGGCCTCCTGTTCGGCGCCGTCGCCGCAGCCGCGGGCTGGGCGCTCTACGTCCAGCAGGGCACGGCGCACGGCCAGATCCGGCGCCCCTGGCGGGCGGCGCTGCTCGGCCTCGCCGCGATCCTTGCCGCCGGCCTCATCTTCTCCTTCTCGGCCATGCAGCGGGCGCAGTCGCTCAAGCGGCTGGTCGATGTCGACCTCGGCGGCGAGGCGCGGTTGCAGAGCCTGCCGTTGCTCGCCGAGCTTTCGGTCGCCATGCAGCCCTGGGGCACCGGCCTCGGCACGTTCGATCCTCTGTTCCGGATTCACGAGCCGCAGGCGCTGCTCTCGCCTTTCTATCTGAACCACGCCCATAACGACCTGATCGAGCTGGCGATCACCGGCGGCGCCCCCGCTTTGCTGCTGCTGATCGCCGGGCTGGCGTGGATCGTGTGGCGCGCCTGGAAGGCGTTGCGGCCGTGGCGCAGCCGCGAGATCAGGATCGCCTACGGGCGCGTCGGCGCGATCATGCTTCTCCTGCTGCTCGGCTGGAGCCTGGTCGACTATCCGTTGCGCACGCCCGCGCTCGCCATGCTGTTCGCGATCGCGGCCGGCTGGCTGGGCGGCGCGGCCGGCGATCCGCTGACGGGCGGCGGAGCGCGCGGCGGCTCAAGGGCGGAGCGCCAGTCTTGACTTTACCTTGCCGCCCCTCCGCGCTAACCGGATCGCGATCGGGCGGCCTTCAAATCCGGAATAATGAAAGCGAATCATGCGGTTCACGATAGCGGTTCTTCTCTTCGCCAGCCTCGGCCTCGCCGGCTGCGCCGGACCGGGAAGGATTGGCGGCGCGCCCGGCCTGCGCGTCGTGCCCGGCGACGCCCTTCCCGCCCCCGCTCTGACGGATCTCAGCGCCCAGGCCCGACCCTATCTGCTCGGGCCGTTCGACCGGATTTCCATCGAGGTGTTCGGGGTGACCGAGCTCAATCGCGGCGTCCAGGTCGATGCCGCCGGGCGGGTTTCGCTGCCGCTTGCCGGCGTCGTCGACGCGGCCGGCAAAACGCCCGTCGAGCTCGAAGAGGCGATCGAGCAGCGCCTCGCCGGCTATGTCCGCGACCCGCAGGTGACGGTCAACATCACCGAGACGTTGAGCCAGCTGGTCACGGTCGAGGGCCAGGTCGACGAGCCGGGCATGTATCCGGTGGTCGGCCGGATGACGCTGATGCGCGCAATCGCCCGCGCAAAGGGCACAACCGAATTCGCCCGCCGCTCGCACGTCGTCGTGTTCCGGACGGTGAACGGGCAGCAGATGGCGGCGCTCTACAATCTCGGCGCGATCCAGCAAGGCGCCTATGCCGATCCCGAAATCTACGCCAATGACGTCGTCGTCGTCGGCGAGGACGGCGCGCGCCGTATCTTCCGCGACGTCCTGCAGAGTGGCGGCCTGCTCACGGCGCCGATCATCGCGCTGCTGCAGCAGCGCTAGTGACATTCGTGAAAAACTGGATTTGAGATGAACGACGCCACCCTCCAGCGCAACGGCATGTTCGCGCCCGAATCGCAGCCGGGCGCGGCGGCGCGCGGCGAGGAGTCGATATTGCGCCATTATCTGGGCGTGCTGATGCGCCGCAAATGGCTGATCTTCGGATCGACCGTGGCGGTGCTCCTGGTCGGGCTGATGCTGACCTTGATGATGACTCCCAAATATACCGCGTCGACCACGATCGAGATCCAGCGCGACAGCAACAAGGTCACCGGAGTCGAGGGCGTCGAGCGCGAAACCGCCCCGACCGACATGGAATTCTACCAGACCCAATATGGATTGCTCCGCTCGCAGGCGCTGGCCCAGGCCGTCGCCACCGAGCTCAGGCTCTATGACGATGCCGCCTTCTTCGAGATGTTCGGCTCGGCCGAGGGGATGGCCTGGTTCGAGAACAATCGGATCCGCGCCAACGCGCCGCCGCGGGCCTATCGCGTCCGCAAGGCGGGCGAGATATTGAGCGCCAACATCGCCGTTTCGCCGGTTCGACTGTCGCGCCTGGTCAATGTCAGCTTCACCAGCCCGAATCCCGAATTCTCTGCCCGCGTCGCCAACGCCTGGTCGCGCAACTTCATCGAAACGACGCTCGCGCGCCGAGTCGAGGCGACCTCCTACGCCCGCCGCTTCCTCGAGGGGAGGCTGAACCAGCTGCGCCAGCGCCTCGAAGGCTCGGAACGGGCGCTGGTCGGCTACGCGCAGCGCGAGAATATCGTGAACCTGCCCTCGACCCGCTCGACCGGCGGCGGCAATGTCGAAACCACCGAGCGCTCGATCGTCGCCGACGACCTCGCGGTCATGAATCTCGAGCTCGGCAAGGCCAAGGCCGACCGGATCACCGCGCAGAGCCGGCTCAATACCGGCGCGGCCACGTCGGAGACGCTTACCAACGAGGCGATCAACGGCCTGCGCCGCCGCCGCGCCGAGCTGTCGAGCGACTATGCAAGCTTGATGGTCCGCTTCGAGCCCGAATATCCGGCGGCGGTCGCGATGCGCCAGCAGATCGCTCAGCTCGACGAGGCGATCGGCCGCGAGGAAGGCCGCGTGCGCTCCGTGCTGCGCGGGACCTACGACGCCACCACCGCGCGCGAAGCCGGCCTGTCCGAGCGAGTCGAGCAGGCGAAAGCCGAGGTGCTCGATCTCAGGCGACGTTCGATTCAGTACAATATCTACCAGCGCGAGGTCGATACCAACCGCGAGCTCTACAACACCGTGCTGCAGCGCTATCGCGAGATCGGCGTCGCCGGCGGCGTCGGCGTCAACAACATCTCGGTGGTGGACCAGGCCAGCATACCCGAGCGGCCGTCGAGCCCGCGCCTGCTCGTCAATCTGCTGCTGTCGCTGATCGCCGGCACCGCTTTGGGCTTCGGCCTCGCCTTCGTCCGCGAGCAGATCGACGACAGCATCTCCGACCCGGCGGACGTGCAGGACGCGCTCGCCGTGCCGATGCTCGGCACCATCCCCAAGTCGAAGGAGGGCGACCTCGTCCTGGCGCTCGGCGATCGCAAGGCCGACGTTTCGGAAGCCTATCTGGCGGTTCAGACCAATCTCGCTTTCTCGACCCCGCAGGGCGTGCCGCGGTCGATGACGGTCACCAGCACCGTCCCGGGGGAGGGCAAATCGACCACCGCCTTCGCGCTTGCAAGCTCGCTGGCGCGCGGCGGCCACAAGGTGCTGCTCGTCGACGGCGACATGCGTTCGCCCTCGATGCATCATTTGCTGCACCTCGAAAACAAGCGCGGGCTCAGCAACTTCCTCGCCGGCGAAGATAATGTCGGCAGCCTCTGCCAATCGATCGAGGGCTCCAACCTGTCGATCATGGCGGCCGGGCCGCCGCCGCCGAGCGCCGCCGAATTGCTGTCGAGCGACCGGCTCGACCGGCTGATGCCGGCGCTGCGCGAGCGGTTCGACTATGTGATCGTCGATGCGCCGCCGGTCATGGGCCTTGCCGACGCGCCCCTGCTCGCCGCCCATGTCGAAGGCGTGGTGTTCGTGATGGAATCGCACGCGACCAAGATCACGCCCGCGCGGGTGGCGATCGGGCGGCTGAGGTCGGCGCACGCCAACATCATCGGCGTCGTCCTAACCAAGTTCGAATCGAAGCGCGCCTCCCACGGCTATGGCTACAGCTATGGCTATGGGGACAAGCGCGAAGCGGCCTGACCCGCGCCCTTGGCACAGGCCTCTCCAAGCAAGGCGAAGACCGTGCTGCGGCTGGCCGCACTCGTCGTTGCCGCGGGTTTCCTGTTCTGGTTCGTCACGGCGGTCACCGTCGCCGGAGTATTCCGCGACAAGGCACCGGCCTGGGTGCTCGGCATCGCGCCCTATGACGCGCGCGCCAACGCCCAGCTCGCGCGGCAGGCGCTGACCGGGCGGCAGGACGCCGCCGCCCTGGCGAGAGCCGAGGCGCTGACGGTGGCGGCGCTGCGCCGCGATCCGACCGTCGTCGAAGCGGTCACCGCACTGTCGCTGACCTATGCGCTGCGCCGCCAGCTCGCCCGCGCCGAGCGCGGCTTCGCTTATGCCGAAACGCTGTCGCGGCGCGACATCGGCACCCAATTGTGGCTGATCGAGCGCAACGTCCAGCGCAACGACATCGGGGGCGCGCTGGCGCATTTCGACACCGCGCTCAGGACCTCGCCGCAAATGGCGAGCACCCTCTATCCGGTGATGGCGAGCGCCAGCGCCGAGCCGGCGATCGCCGCCGAGCTGAACCGGCTGCTGCTCACCAGACCTGCCTGGGGCCGCGATTTCCCGCTGTCGCTGATGGCCAGCCAGGGCGACCCGAGGGCGCTCTACACGGTCACCCGCGGCCTGTTCCGCCCGAGCGAGGACCATGAGCGCGAGCAGCTCGGCCTCCTGCTCAGGAAGCTCACCGCGCTTCACGCCTACGATTATGCCTGGCGCGCCTATGTCGCGGCGCGGCCGGAGCGCCGCCAGAGCGGAGGGGCGCTGTGGAATGGCGATTTTTCGCGCGAGATCGGCTTGCCGCCGTTCGATTGGACCTTTCCCGAAAACCCGGCGCAGGTGCCGGAGCGACGGCCCGGGCCGCGCGGCCATGTCCTCGCTTTGCCGGCGGGGCTCGAGGAGAGCGCCGAGGTCGCGCGCCAGCTGATCCGGCTCGCCCCCGGCCGTTACCGGGTCGCCGCCCGCGTCGGCAATGTCGGAGGCGATGCCGCGCTGCGGCCGCAGCTGGCCATCAGTTGCGCCGGCGCAGCGCCGCGCGAGCTTGCGAGGAGCGATTTCCCCGCCGCGCCCGAAACCGGGGCGGCGATGGCCGTCGCCTTCACCGTGCCCGCGGGCTGCCGCTACCAATGGCTCTCGATCCTGGTCCGCGGCAGCTACGACCGGCAGGTCGAAACCACGTCCTGGATCGGCGCGGTGCGCATCGGGGAGCCGTGACGCCAGCGGCGGATTGCCCTCGTTCAGGCTGGATTAGGGCGCCGCGTTCGAAGGGTCGGGCATGAAGATTACCCGCAGGAAGATCATCGGCGGCTCGCTCGCCGCCGCCCCCCTCGCCGCCGCCACCGCCGCCTTGTTCGGCGAAGGCGAGGCGGCGGCCCAGGCCGGCCTCAACGCCGAGGGACTGGCCGAAGGCGGCGAGATCAGGCTGCCGCGCGGCTATACCAGGCTCGCCGAGCCGTTCCGCTTTGCCGGCAACCGGCTCAACATCCGCGGCGACGGCCCTTATGCCAGCACGGTCCAGTTCGAGCCGGAAGCGCCCGGCGCGGCCGCGATCGAGCTCGACACGCCCGGCCGGGGGGGGCAGGCCCAATCGAGCATCGCCGGCCTCGGCTTCCATTCAACCAACTCGGTCGACAAGACCGCGATCCGGCTGCCCAACGTCGCCAACGTCAATATCGAGCGGATCGGCATCGCCGGCCGCGCCTGGCCCGGCGCCGGCTCGATCGGTATCCACACCGCGGGACGGCAATTCGTGCGCATCCGCGACTGCGACCTGGTCTGCGCGCGGCCGATCGTCATGTCGGCCAATCCCGCCTGGCCGACGATCGGCGCCGATTTCTTCCAGATTTCCTCTTGCGAGTTGGCGACCAGCCTGCCGCGCGGCGCCTGCGTCGAGGTCGAGGACGGCGTCGTCGCCTACAATCTGTCGGTGCGCGACACCTGCATGGCGCGCGGCGCCGACGGCTTCCGTTTCGTCGACCGCTCGAGTCGCGGGGCGAGCTGCAATCTCGAATTTCAGAACTGCCGCACCGAGCAGGGAGAAAGCCCGAGCGGCTGGAGCTACGATCTGAGGAGCGCGCGCCAGTCCTTCCAGTCGATCCTGTTCCAGAACGTCCGTTGTGACGGCGCCCGCAATGGCATTCGCATCAGTGGCGGCCACCGGATCACCCTGATCAACGTCGATCTCGACCAGAGAGACGGCCGGGTCGCCCTCGACATCGAGTTCAACCCGGCGACGGTGCTGACCATCATCGGCGGCTTCAGCCAGGTCGGCGGAACGATGCGGCTGGCGCGCGCGCGCAAGGTTTCGGGACTCGACAGCCAGGTCCGCGGCGGCGCCTTCGGCCCGAACGAAATCTGGGTCTACGATCCCACCGCCTAGACCGGCTTCGCCAGCTGGCGGTAAAGCGCCGCGAAGCGATCGGCGGCCCGCTCGATCGACAGGGGCTCGACATGGGCGCGTGCGGCCGCAGCCATGTCGGCGGCCCGCTCGTGCCCTTCGATCTGGACCAGAATCGCATCGGCCAGCGCGCCGGCATCGCCCACCGGAACGAACAGGGCGCCGCCGTCGCCGACCGCGTCGCGGTGCATCGGGATGTCGGTCAGGATCTGCGGGATGCCGGCCGCGGCCGCCTCCAGCACCGCATTGGGATGGCCTTCGAACAGGCTCGGGCCGACGAAGACCGAGGCCTGCTTCATCCAGGACCAGACGTCCGCGCGATAGCCGGCGAAATGGACATGGCCGCCGATGCCGCGCCGGTCGGCCAGCGCGCGCAGCGCGTCGGCTTCCGGGCCGGCGCCGATCAGCACGGTCAACAGGCCGGGGAGCCTGTCACTGAGCAGCGCGGTCGCCTCGATCAGCTGGTCGAGCTTCTTCTCGGGCGCCAGCCGCGCGACCGAGAGGATGACGGTTCGGCCGGCAAGGACAGCGCGCTCGCCCTCGCGGTCGCTGGGCGCGGCGTCGATCGCGGTGAGATCCAGCCCGTTGGGAATGACGGGATGGAGCCTGGCGTCGGGCCAGACGGCGAGGCCGGCCGCGCTGTTCGCGACGATCGCCGCCGCATGGCGCCCGAGCCGGGCGCGCACCGCGTTCTTGAGTCCCCCGCAATAAGCAAGCGGCGACGAACGCTCGGAGAGCAGCCAAAGCTTGCCGGCGAGCAAGGCCCAGCCGCCGGCGACAATGTCCATTTGCGGCAGGAAGCTATGGACGATGGCGGCGCGCGAGGTGCGCAACGCGCGCCACAGCTCGATCGCCATCAGCGGGTTGTGATTGCCCGGCGCCCTGATCGGGAAGCAGCGCACGCCGCCCGCCTCCATGTCCCGGATATCGACCTCGCCCATCCGGGAGAAGAGCGACAGCGGGATGCCGCGCGCGACCAGCCGGCGCCCAAGGAGCCGAACCTGCCGCTCGGCGCCGCCGCTGCCCAAGGTCGGAATGCAGATGAGCACGCGCGGACTTGCCTGCCGGCCACCGGACAAGGGTGCTGGGCCGCCTTGCGCCTCCCCGACATGCCCCTCGATCCCGTCCATTCCGGCCTGATAGGAGGTGCGACGACGCCCGCCAAGCCATTGCACTCCCGCCAAATGTCGATATTCGGCAATCGGTGCGGCGGCTGGAACGGCCGTGCGACTCAGAGCGGCCAAAGGGTTGATTTTTTTCACATGGCGACTTCGCTGAGCCAGGACAGGGTGGACCCGCGCCGGGCCGGCGTCGGGCCGTTCTTCCTCGCCCTGCTCTACGGCGCCGGCCTCATCGGCGCGACCTATCTGGTCGAGGGCTCCTCGCCCCTCCTGCTGGCGATCGTCACCTTGTGCGGCGGGGGCGTCTTCGTCGCCTTCTGGCGAGTCCGCTTCGGGGGCAGGCTCAGCTATGCCGATCCGGGCATCTTCTTCATGCTGGTGATCTGCCTCTACACGGCGATCCCTTTGCTGACGTTCGAATATTTCGATTACAGCTTTGGGCGCGAGGCGGACGCGCGGCTGTATCATATCGCGCTGGACCAGGCGCTGATCTCCGACGTCTGGCTGCTCGCCAGCCTGGCCATGGCGGGGTTCGGGAGCGCCTATCTGCTGCTGCGCAGCCCGCGCATGCCTCGCATGCCACGTATGGAGGAGCTTCCCTCGGGCATGACGGGCGCTTTGTGGATTACCCTGATCGTCTCTGCGGCGGTTTCGGTCGTCGCTTATCTGGGGCGCGGCGGGACTGGCTATGCCGACGAATATCTCTTCTTCCGCGCCCTGCCGGTCATCGTCATCCAGATCCTCAACGTTCTCTCGGTAATGTTCCAGGTGAGCGCGTTCGGGCTGTTCGCCTATTATTTCGCCACGAAGCGCCCGCTGGCGGCCTACATGCTGCTCGCGGCGTCGCTGGCCTTCTTCATGGTCATGACCGACGCCCGCACCATGCTCGTCGTCCTCGCCGGCGGGTTTTTCGTCTTGCGCGATCATCTGGTGAAGAGGATCTCCCCGGCGATCCTCGCGGCGATGGTCGTCGCCGGCCTGTTTCTCTTCCTGATGCTCGGCTTCGTTCGCGAAGGCAGCGCCTGGATCAGCGATGCGGCGGGGCGCTGGGAGTTTACGGCGATCTTCATCACCGCGCTCGACATCCAGCAGCTCTACATCACCGGCTCGACTCTCGACATGAACCTCAACCTGTTGCTGAGCGACGTGTTCAGGCTGGTTCCGCAACAATTCCTGGCCTTCGAGAAGGTCGACCCCGCCGCCTGGTATATCGGAAACTTCTATCCCTTATGGGCCGAGTCGGGGAGCGGGCTGGCATTCGGAATGCTCTCCGAAGCCGTGCTCACCGGAGGACCGATCTCGGGGTTGCTGCGCGGTGCCGCGCTGGGCGCAGGCGTCAGCCTCGCGTTCAACCTGCTCACCAAGCGTGCCTCGCTCTGGCGCGTGATCGTTTATGTGTGGGTGTTCATCACACTCTACCAATGTTTTCGGGACACGACGTTCACGCTGGTCGGACGCTTCGCATTCCAGTTCGCCCCGGGCCTTCTCCTGGTCATCGTGCTGTCGCACCTTCTGTCGATCCGCAGTCGCGGCGGGGCCAGCGCGCGCGGGCACCCGGCCGCGCCGGCCTGAGGCGGGCATGCACAGGCGCCTGCTCGATCTCCTGCGCTGCCCCGGCTGCGCCGCCGCGCTCGCCCTCGACGGCGCGCGCGAGAGTGCGGGGGAAATCGAGGAGGGCAGGCTGAGCTGCGCCGCCTGCGCGCGGAGTTGGCCGATCGAGCGCGGCATTCCCCGCTTCGTCGGTCGGGACAATTATGCGAGCAATTTCGACGTGCAGTGGAACGCCTTCCGATCCACCCAGCTCGACAGCGCTTCGGGGCTTCCGATTTCGCGCAATCGCTTCGGCCATTATACCGGCTGGGACGAACGGACGCTGAAGGGCGCGCTGGTGCTCGACGCGGGCTGCGGCGCCGGCCGCTTCGCCGAAATCGCCTTGTCGCTGGGCGCGCGGGTGGTCGCGGTCGACTATTCGGGGGCAATCGACGCGGCGCGGGCGAACCTCGCCGCCAAGGGAGAGATCGATTTCGTCCAGGCCGACATCAACGCGCTGCCGTTCGCGCCCGAGGCCTTCCCGTTCGTCTATTGCCTCGGCGTCATCCAGCACACGCCCGATCCCGCTCGCAGCTTCCGCGACCTCGCGACGGTGACCGCGGCCGGCGGCCGGCTCGCGCTCGACGTCTATGCCGCCGGCTGGAAGAATCTGTTCTTCGCCAAATATTGGATCCGGCCGCTGACCCGGCGGATCAGCGCCCAGACGTCGCTCAGGATCGTCCGCCGAATCTTCCCGCCGCTCTACGCGCTGAGCCTGCTCGTCGGCGCGATCCCGTTCGCAGGGCGCAAGCTGCGCCATCTGATCCCGGTCGCCAATTATTCGGGCATCTATCCGCTCGACAAGGCGCAGCTCAGGGAATGGGCGTTGCTCGACACGTTCGACATGTGGGCGCCCGCTTACGATCAGCCCCAATCCCTGGCGACGCTTCGCCGTTGGTTCGGCGCGGCGGGATTCCGGGACGCCGAGATTTTCCGCGCCGGCTTTTTCGTCGGCCGCGGCATGAAGCCGGCGCGCTGACATGTGCGGGATCGTGGGATATCTCTCGGCGGTGAAGCCGATCGATGCGGGGCTGCTGGCCAGGATGCGCGATACGCTCGCCCATCGCGGGCCGGACGGGACCGGCTCGTGGCTCTCCGAGGACCAGCGGGTCGGGCTGGGCCATCGCCGGCTCGCGATCGTCGATCTCTCCGAAGGCGGCCACCAGCCGATGGCGTCGCAGGACGGGCGGCTTTTGATCACCTACAATGGCGAGATCTACAATCATCACGAGCTGCGCGAGGACTTGCGCGGCCTGGGCTGGACGTTCCAGAGCGGCAGCGACACCGAAGTGCTGCTCGCCGCCTACCGGCATTGGGGCGAGGCCGCGCTTGCCCGCTTCGACGGCATGTTCGCGTTCGCCATTTACGACCGCGAGGCGCAGACCCTGTTCGCGGCCCGCGACCGGGCCGGCGAGAAGCCCTTCTTCTACCGCCACGCCGAGCGCGGCCTCGCCTTCGCCTCCGAACTGAAGGCGCTGCTCGCCCATCCCGACATGCCGCGCCGGGCCGACCCCGAGGCGCTCGACCATTATCTCGCTTATGGTTACGTGCCGCGCCACCTGTGCCTGCTCGCCGGCTATGCCAAGCTGCCCGCAGGCCACGTCCTGCGCTACGACCTCAGGAGCGACCGGCTGGAGGTCCAACCCTATTGGACGCTGCCGCGCCGGCAAGAAGGGCCGCGCCGGTCGATGGACGAGCTCGCCGAAGAGCTCGACCGGCTGCTCGAACGTGCCGTGCGGCGGCAATTGCTGGCCGACGTGCCCGTCGGCATCCTGCTCAGCGGCGGCCTCGATTCCAGCCTTGTCGCGGCGACGGCGGCGCGCGTTTCGGGCAAGGTCACGACCTTCACCATCGGTTTTCCAGGCCATGGCGCGCTCGACGAAAGCCCGATCGCCAAGCGGCTCGCGACCGAGCTCGGCACCGACCATGTCGAGCTGATGGCCGAAGCCGACAGCGTCGATCTGATCCCGCGCCTCGCCGCCCAGTTCGACGAGCCGATCGCGGACAGCTCGATGATCCCGACCTTCCTGGTCAGCCGGCTGGTGCGCGGCCGCGCCACCGTCGCGCTCGGCGGCGACGGCGGCGACGAGCTGTTCGGCGGCTATTTCCAGCACGGCTGGGCGCCGCGGATCGCGGCCGGGCGCAAGTTCGGCCTGCATCACCTGGGGCTCTCCGGGCTTGCGGCGCGGATGCTGCCCTATCGCTTTCCGGCGCGGAAGATGGCGCTGCGCCTGCTCGATCGCGACGACGCCGCGGTCACCGTCTCGCGCATCGCCGAGCCGCGCCAGCGCCGGATCATGATCGGCCCGGCCGCGGTTGGCGGCCGACCGGCCGAGGCGCTTCGGACCGCGCTGATCGCCGGCCGCCGCGATCCGCGCGACCGGGCGATGGCGCTCGATTTCCTGACCTATATGTGTGACGACATCTTGGTGAAGGTGGACCGGTCGAGCATGCTGACCTCGCTCGAGGTACGCGCTCCGCTGCTCGATCCCGCGATCATCGAATTCGCCTTCGGCCAGGTCGCGCCGGAGCAGAAGGTCGCCGGTTCCGGACGCAAGCTGCTGCTCCGTCACCTCGCCGGCAAGCGCCTGCCCGGTTGGTTCGATTCGCACCGCAAGCAGGGCTTTTCGATACCGCTCGGCGCCTGGCTGCGCGGGCCCTGGGCGTCGCTGCTGCAGGACCTGGCCGAAAGCGCCGGCGGCGGCCTGCTCGAGCCCGCGGCGGTGCGCCGCTTCATCAAGACGGGCGGCGGCGCCGACCGGCTCGCCCACCAGATGTACCAGCTCGCGATGCTTGAAATGTGGCGCCGCGAATATGGCGTGACCATGGACGGCCGGGGATGAGCGCGATCCTGTTCAGCGCGCTCTCGGCCCGGCGCGGCGGCGGGCTCACCTATATCCGCAACGTCGTCGGCGCCTTTCCCGCCGGCGCCGGGCACCGGCTGGCGATCCTTTCGCCCGCTCGAATCGAGGGCGTGGCCGAGCGCGCCGACACCGAATGGATCAAGGCGCCGAAATGGACGACCCGGCCATTGCCGCGCTTCCTGTTCGGATCGCTCTATTTCCGATTCCTCTGGCCGCGGCGCAGGGAATTCGACGTGGCTTATTATGCCGGCGGCAGCTTCGACGTGGCATTGCCCCGGGGGGTGAAGCGAATCGTCGCCTTCCGCAACATGCTGCCCTTCGACATGGAGGCGCGGCGACGCTACGGGCCGGGGTGGCTGCGCTTGCGCCACTGGCTGCTGCGCTACGTTCAGGCCTCGGCCTTGCGCCGCGCCGACCTCGTCGTGTTCATCTCGAACCACGCCCGGCAGGCGATCGACATCATGGTGCCGGACCGGCGCGGCGGCGCGATCGTGATCCCCCACGGTGTCGCCGAAACCGCATCGCCGCTCGATCCGGCGCTCGCCGCGCGCCTTCCGGAGCGCTTCGTCCTCTATCTGTCCGGGCTCGACGCCTACAAGGCGCAGCTCGAGCTGGTCCAGGCCTGGGCGAGGATCGAAACCGACTCCAAGCTGGTCCTCGCCGGACCCGATTACCCGCCTTACGCGGCCAGGGTGCGCGCCGCGATCGAACGTCTCGGTCTGGGCGGCGAGGTGATCCTGCTCGGCCCGGTCCATCACGACCAGGTGTCCGACCTCGCCCGGCGGGCGACGCTGAACCTGTTCCTCTCGTCGTGCGAAAATTGCCCCAACATCCTGCTCGAGCTGATGTGCGTCGGCCTGCCCTTGCTCGTGTCCGACCGCCAGCCGATGCCCGAGCTCGGCGGGCCGGGGCTCGACTATGTCGATCCCTACGATGTCGACGCTGTCGCTGCCGCGATCGCCGGGCTGCTGACCGATCCGGAGCGGCGGGAGCGCAATGCGCAGGCGGCGCGGAAGCGCGCGTCGCTCTACAGCTGGGCCAAAGCGGGCCGCGCGACCTGGAGCGCCATCTTGCGCTGCGCGGGCGGAAGCGCCACTGCCGCGCGTGGAGTCGCGGAGGGGCAGGTGGGCCATGTTCAAGGATAAGACGTTGCTCGTCTCGGGCGGCACCGGCTCGTTCGGCACCGCCGTGCTGAACCGCTTCCTCGACACCGACATCGGCGAGATCCGGATCTTCAGCCGCGACGAGAAGAAGCAGGACGACATGCGCGGCCGCTACCGCAACGACAAGCTCCGCTTCATCATCGGCGACGTGCGCGATCCCGTCAGCGTCTCCAACGCGACCAGGGGCGTCGACTATGTGTTTCACGCGGCGGCGCTCAAACAGGTGCCGTCCTGCGAGTTCCATCCGATGGAGGCGGTGCGCACCAACGTGCTGGGCACCGGCAACCTGCTCGAGGCGGCGGTCCAGAACGGAGTCCCCAAGGTGATCTGCCTGTCGACCGACAAGGCGGTCTATCCGATCAACGCCATGGGCATGTCGAAGGCGTTGATGGAGAAGGTGATGGTCGCCAAGTCGCGGCTGCTCGCCGGCACCCAATCGGTCATCTGCGGCACCCGCTACGGCAATGTCATGGCCTCGCGCGGGTCGGTCATACCGCTGTTCGTGGATCAGGTCCGCAAAGGGACGCCGATCACCGTCACCGACCCGAGGATGACTCGCTTCATGATGTCGCTCGACGACGCGGTCGAGCTTGTCCTCTACGCATTCCAGCATGGCGGCAATGGCGACATCTTCGTCCAGAAGGCGCCGGCCTCCACGGTTTCCGACGTCGCCCGCGCGGTCTGCGAATTGCTCGGCCGGCCCGATCATCCGATCGAAGTGATCGGCACACGCCATGGCGAGAAGCTCTACGAGACCCTGCTGACCCGCGAGGAGATGGCCGCGGCAAAGGACCTCGGCGGCTATTTCCGAATCCCCCCCGACAATCGCGACCTCAATTATGCGAAATATTTCGTCGAGGGAGAGGAGAGCATCTCCGAGGCGTCCGACTATAATTCCCACAACACCACCCGGCTCGATCTCGCGGCGACCAAGGACCTGCTGATGACGCTTCCCTTCATGCAGGCGGCGGCGCGCGGCGAGCGGGCCACGCCCGAGGCCTGACCGAACCCCATGGCCGACGGCGCGCCGCTCAAGCTGCTGGTGATCAGCCAATATTTCTGGCCGGAGAGCTTCCGCATCAACCAGGTGGTCGAGGATTTGCGCGCGGAAGGCGCCGAGGTCACGGTGCTCACCGGCCAGCCCCATTATCCCGAAGGCAGGACGTTCCCCGGCTATGCGGCCTGGCGCTCGGGGGTGGAGCGACATCCCTCGGGCTATGAGATCGTCCGCGTGCCCGAGGTGCCGCGCGGACGGGGCGGGACGCTGCGGCTGGCATTGAACTACGTCTCGTTCATCCTGTCCGGCGTCGTCCTCGGCACCTATCGGCTGCGCGGCCGCCGCTTCGACGCGATCTTCGTCTACGGCACCAGCCCGGTGATCCAGGGCTTCGTCGGGACGTGGCTGAGGCGAGTGAAGCGAGCCGGGCTGGTGCTCTGGGTGCAGGATCTGTGGCCCGCCGCCTTGTCCGCGACCGACCATGTGAAATCGCCGGTCCTGCTGAGGGCGGTCGCGCGGATGATGAAGGGGCTGTACCGGCGCTGCGATCTCCTTCTGGTCCAGTCGGAGGCATTTGCGGCGCCGGTCGCGGCGCTGGCGGGCGCGACGCCGGTCCGCTTCTTCCCCAATCCCGGCGAACATCCTTCGCAGGGCGAAGGCGCGCCGGCGCTGCCGCTCGGATTCAATGTCATCTTCGGCGGCAATCTCGGCCAGGCGCAGGCGCTGGAGACGGTGGCGGAGGCCGCGGCGCTGCTGCGGGCGCATCCGGACGTCAACATCGTTCTGTTCGGAGCGGGACCAAAAAGCGGGTGGCTTGCCGCGGAGATCGGCCGGCGCGGGCTCACCAATTTGAAGCTGGGCGGGCGGCTGCCGGCCGAAGCGATGGCGGGCGTCTACGCCCAGGCCTCGGCCCTCTTACTGACCCTGGTCAAGGACGAGAATGTCGCGCGGACCGTGCCGTCGAAGCTGCAATCCTATCTGATGGCGGGCCGCCCGGTCATCGCCGCGGTGGAAGGGGAGGCGGCGCGGATCGTCAATGAAGCCGGTGCCGGGATCGCCTGCGCCGCGCAGGACGGCCAAGCCCTGGCCGACGCAATCCTGGCGCTGAAGGCGCGTTCGGAAGAGGATCGGGCGGCGATGGGCAAGGCGGGCCGCGCTTATTACGAGGCGCATTACGACCCGGCCGCGCTGGCGCGCGAACTGCACGACTGCCTGGCGAGCGTCGCGAGGGAAACCAGGCTTTGACCAAGGTGCTCATTTTTGGCGGCACCGGCATGCTCGGCCATGCGATGCACCGCGTGCTTGCGGCCGCGCCCGGCCTCCAGGTCGAAGCGACGAGGCGCGCCGCGGTCGATGCGGAGAACCCCGCCGACCTCGCGCGCGCCTTCGATGCGGCGCGGCCGGCCCTGGTGATCAATTGCGTCGGGCTGGTGAAGCAGCGCGAGGAGGCCGAGGATCGCGCCGCCGCGGAGCCGATCAACGCCTTGCTGCCGCACCGCCTCGCCGCTCTTTGCCGCGTCGGCGGCGCGCGCCTCATTCATTTCAGCACCGATTGCGTCTTTTCCGGCCGCAAGGGCGATTATTCGGAAGATGACCTGCCCGATCCGGTCGACGTCTACGGCGAAACCAAGCTGGAAGGCGAGGTGGCCGGCCCCGGCCTGCTGACCTTGCGCACCTCGATGATCGGGCCGGAGCTGCGCGGGCGGCTGGGGCTGCTCGAATGGTTCCTGGCGCAGAAGGGACCGGTCAAGGGCTATGCCAGGGCGATTTTTTCGGGCCTGCCGACGGTCGAGCTGGCCCGGATCGTTCGCGATCATGTCATTCCGAACGCGGGGCTCGACGGACTCTGCCATGTCTCGGCCGATCCGATTTCCAAGCTCGATCTGCTGAGGCTGTTCGCGGCCGAATATGGCCACGAGATCGAGATCGTCGCCGACGGGAAGGTGGCGATCGACCGGTCGCTCGATTCCAGCCGCTTCCGCGCCGCGACGGGCTATGTCCCGCCCGCCTGGCCGGCGCTGGTCGCGCAAATGCGCGCGTTCGGCTAATGACGGGCGCGAAAGGGAGATGTCGATGTTGCGGGTGATGACGATCGTGGGGACGCGGCCGGAGCTGATCAGGCTGTCGCTGACCATCGCGCGGCTCGACCGGCACACCGACCATCATCTCGTCCACACCGGCCAGAATTACGATTTCGAGCTCAATCAGGTCTTCTTCGAGGACCTCGGCATCCGCGCGCCGGACAGCTTCCTCGACGCCGCCGGCGCCAATGCGGCGGAAACGATCGGCAAGGTCATCATCGCCGCCGACAAGGCGATGGAGGCGGTCCGGCCCGAGGCGCTGCTGATCCTCGGCGACACCAATTCGAGCCTGGCGGCGATCGCGGCCAAGCGCCGCCGAATCCCGATCTTCCACATGGAGGCGGGCAATCGCAGCTTCGATCAGCGCGTCCCCGAGGAGATCAACCGGCGGATCGTCGATGCGATCGCCGACATCAACCTGCCCTATAGCGACATCGCCCGCGACTATCTGCTGCGCGAGGGCTTCCCGCCCGACCAGATCGTCAAGACCGGCAGCCCGATGGACGAGGTTCTGGCGCATCATCGCAGCGCGATCGACGGATCGACCGTGCTCGCCGATCTCGGGCTCGAGGCCGGCCAATATTTCGTGGTCAGCGCCCATCGCGAGGAGAATGTCGACGGCGATGCCGAATTCGCCCGGCTGATCGCGGTCGTCAACGGTGTCGCCTCGCGCTTCGGCCTGCCGGTGATCCTCTCCACCCATCCGCGCACCCGCAAGCGGCTGGAGGCGACCGGCGCTGCGCTCCATGAGAAGGTGCGGGCGCAAACGCCGCTCAGCTTCCGCGACTATGTCAAGCTTCAGATCGAAGCGCGAGCGACCTTGTCGGACAGCGGCACGATCAGCGAGGAATCGTCGATCCTCAATTTTCCCGCGCTCAACATCCGCGAGGCGCACGAGCGGCCCGAGGCGATGGAGGAAGGCGCGGTGATCATGACCGGGCTCAGCCTCGAGCGGGTGCTGCAGGGGCTCGACGTGCTCGCCACCCAGAAGCGCGGAGAGGCGCGGACGCTGCGCAAGGTCGCCGATTACGAGGCGCCGAACGTGTCCGAGAAGGTGGTGCGGATCATCCTGAGCTATACCGACTACATTCGCCGCAAGGTGTGGCGGGAGCCAAGCTGAACCTTTTCGCCCCGCACGCCCGTTCGGGCCGAGCCTGTCGATGTCCTCGCTTTTTCCTGGAGCGCGAGGAAGGAGGAGGGTCCTTCGACAAGCTCGGGGCGAACGGCAGTGGGCAACAAGGGCCGGGCACGTCTCTCGGGCGTGATCAGCATTGTCGTGCGGCTGGAGTATCGGGGGCGAACGGTCCTCCACGCCGGCTCCTAAGAGCCGCGCCTCAGTTCCAGCGGACGGGCTGAACCAGCCAGTCCCGCGCACGGAATAGCGAGATTTCGCGACGGGCACGGCGCTGCCCATTGGCCGGAATATCGTATCAGCAGTCAAAATCGACGTCGGCAACCTCGCCCCTGACGATCCGACAGATGGGCCATGATGCCATCGGTCCGCGATGGGTCGATAGCGGCCGTTCGCCAGTCTGAGACGGCAGATGCCTCGTTGGTTCTTGGCAACCGACCGCGTGTTGCAATCGCCCCCTGCGGGCGGATTGTGATCCGGAAGCAGAGCGTAGCCGGCCCGGCTTCCTGTGTGCGTCCTGACCCGCGCGGCAATCGCGACACAGGAGGACATCATGAAAGCACGTCTAGTTGCCGCGGTCGCCGCGTCGCTTCTTGCCACAACGCTCGCCGCGTCGCCGGCCGGAGCGCAGACGAATATCACCTCCTGGGTGTCGAACGGCGGCGACAATGCAAATCCGTGCTCCTTCGACGAGCCTTGTGCATCATTTGGGAGGGCGCTCGATACCGTGAGCGTGGGCGGCACGATCCGTTGCCTCGACACGCTCAACTCCCAAAGCGCCATCACAGTCACTAAATCGGCGACAATCGACTGCACCGAACACCCGGTGGTGATCAGAGTGGGCGCGTCAACGCTCACCATCAACGCTCCGGATGGGATCGTGATGCTGCGCGGCTTTTCACTCGGCTCGTTGAGCCCCAACACGCCGAGCGTTCGGGTCACTCAGGCAGCCGCGGCTCACCTGGACAATGTACTGATCCGCGACTCCGGCGGCCCTGGGATCCTGGTCGTGCCGACCGCCGGCCTGGTGCGGCTCTACATCGGCAACTCCATCGTCGCCCGAAACGGCATCGTGAACGCCAATCCGGGCATCAGGATCGCGCCGACTGGCGCTGCCTCTGTCCAGTTGGTCCTGCACAATGTCGAAATGGTCGGCAATTATCGCGGCATCGAAGTCGCCGCGACCGGCACCACCGCAGGCAATAGCCTCACGATCCGGAACAGCATGATCGTCGGCAGCATCGAAAATGCGATCAATGCCGATTCCGGCGCGAACGCGCTCAACATCATGATCGAGGAATCGACGATCACCAACAACGTGCGCGGGATCATCGTCTCTGGCGCCGGCACCTCGATCCGCGTCGGCCGCTCGAATATCTCGTCGAACGGAACCGCCTTCTTCGCCGCCGCCGGCGCGACCATTCGCTCGTATCGCAACAACCAGATCAACCTCAACTCGAGCAACGGGACGCCGCTGCCGCAGGAGACGCTGCAATAGGGACCGTGGCTAGAAGGGGGGAGTAGAAGGCAGGTTGCGGCTCGTCGCGCGGCCTTGGTCATTTCTTGTCGCCCGCTGCGGTGATAGGCATGGACGCGGGAGACGAAGATGGCGTCGATTGAATTGAAGGGGATCGGCAAATCCTTTGGGCAAACCACCGTGCTGCAGGACGTGGACCTCCGGATCGAGGAGGGCGAGTTCCTGGTGCTGGTCGGGCCGTCGGGCTGCGGCAAATCCACCCTGCTCCGGGTTCTGGCGGGGCTCGAGGAAGTCGACGAAGGCGAGATCCTGATCGGCGGTGAGCGGGTCAACGACCTGCCGCCGGCGAAGCGCGGGATCGCGATGGTGTTCCAGTCCTACGCGCTCTACCCGCATATGAACGTGCGCGAGAACATGGCCTTCGGGCTTCGGCTCGCGGGACAAAGCAAGGCGGCGATCGACGCGGCCGTCGGCAAGGCCGCGGCCCTGCTCGAGATCGAGCCGCTGCTCGACCGGCGCCCGAAGATGCTCTCGGGCGGCCAGCGCCAGCGGGTGGCGATCGGCCGGGCGATCGTCCGCGAGCCGACCGTCTTCCTGTTCGACGAGCCGCTTTCGAACCTCGATGCGGAATTGCGCGTGCGGATGCGCTACGAGTTTGCGCGGCTTCACCAGCGGCTGAAGACGACCACGGTCTACGTGACCCACGATCAGGTCGAGGCGATGACGCTCGCCGACCGAATCGCCATCCTCGACAAGGGGCGAGTGCTGCAATTCGGCACCGCCGCCGACCTTTACGAACATCCCGCGACCCTGTTCGTCGCAGGCTTCATCGGCTCGCCGCGGATGAACTTCCTTGCCGGCGCGATCGTGGGTGTCGGGCCCGACGGCGTCCGGGTGCGCATGCAGGACGGCGCCGAGCTTCAGGCGGCGGTGGCTGGGGCGGACGCCGGGGTGGGCGATGCGGTCACGATCGGCATCCGTCCGGAAGACCTTCGGCCCGGGGCGGGCGGCCTGGCCGCGACCGTGACCCTCATCGAATCGCTCGGGAATATCCGCTTCGCCTATCTCGACGGCGCGGCGAGCGGCGATCCGCTGATCGTTCAGCTGGCGCCGGGCGAGGCGTTGGCCGAGGGCGCCAAGGTGACGCTTTCCGCGCGGCGGGAGGCCTGCCACCTGTTCGACTCGGACGGGCGCGCATTTCCGCGTGCGACTGCGGATCCGGGCTCGATCGCGGCCTGACGCCGGTCCGCTGAAACCGGTTACAATGTCGCTTGCGAATCGCCGGTATCGTGCCTAGGGTCGCCGATGTAACCGTTTACATAAGACGGTACACTCGTGGGAGATACGATGGCCGACAGGGGTCTTCCCGCTAAACCGGCGTGGACGGGGAGCGCGTGAGGAACGCGACGATCCGCGATGTCGCCCGCACGGCGGGTGTCTCGGTCGCCACGGTTTCACGCGTCTTCAACGTCAGCGACACGGTTTCCACAGCGACACGCGAGCGCGTCGTCGCGGCCGCCGCCGAACTCGACTATGTCCCGCATAGCGGCGCCCGGTCGCTCTCGACCCGGCGCACCGACACGATCGGCGTCATCCTGCCCGACCTGCACGGCGAGTTCTTCTCGGAGCTCATCCGCGGAATCGATCTCGCCACGCGCGCACGCGGGCTCCATCTTCTGCTCTCCCACTCGCACGGCGACCCCACCGAGGCGACGACCGTGCTGCGCGCGATGCGGAGCCGGGTCGACGCGATGATGGTGATGTCGCCTTATGCGGACGAGGGGGTGCTGGCGGCGGCGCTCGGCGGCCGCACGCCGCTCGTCCTTCTCGGCAGCGGCGCCGACGCCGGCGGCCACCCGCGGTTCGCGATCGACAATCATGCCGGCGCCTTCGCGATGACCGCGCATCTGCTCGGCGCCCGCTATCGGCGAATCGCGTTCGTAGCCGGCCCCCTCGATAATATCGAGGCGGCGCAGCGGCTCAGCGGCTATCGCGCCGCGCTCGTCGAAGACGGTGCGGTGGAGCAAATCGTCCAAGGCGATTTCGGTGAGCGCTCCGGCTATCTGGCGGCGCGGAAATTGCTCGCCGGCGCGCGTCCCGACGCAATCTTCGCCGCCAACGACATGATGGCGATCGGCTGCCTGCAGGCACTGCGCGAGGCCGGCCTCGCCGTGCCCATGGATGTTGCGCTCGCCGGCTTCGACGACATTCCGATCGCTCGGTTTCTCGATCCGCCGCTGACCACCGTCGGCGTCCCCATCGCCGAGCTCGGCCGGCAGGCGGTCGAATGCTGCGCGGAAATATTGTCCACCGGCGCCAGCTGCGCCAGCCGCACCTTCATGCCCGAACTGGTCGTCCGGGCCTCATCCGTCATCGGCACTCACCCCCGGCCCGAAGGTCGGATCAACGAAGGGGATCATCATGCAAGCATCACGATCGTTTAGGACGCCGCGCCGCGCGCTTTGCGCCGCCCTGCTCGCAACCTCGCTGCTGGTCGGCGCGCCCGCTTTCGCCCAGCTGACCACCGCGACGATCCGCGGCAGCGTCACCACCAGCGCCGCGCCGGCGCCGGGCGCCTCGATCACCGCGCGCAACATAGACACCGGCTACAGCAACACGGTCACCGCCGGATCGGACGGCTCCTATGTGCTGACCGGGCTCAGGCCCGGCACCTACGACATCAGCGTCGCCGGCCCGGACGGCGCCGCGGCCGCCACCCAGCGGGTGATCATCTCGGTCGGCCAGAGCGCCACGCTCGACCTCGACACCGCCGCTCCGGCCGAGGTGGCCGTGGAAGGCTCGGAGACCAATGTCGTGGTGACCGGCAACCGGCTGGTCGAGACCCGGACCTCGGAGATCGGCACCAACGTCACCGACGACCAGATCCAGAACCTGCCCCAGAACAACCGCAACTTCATCAACTTCGCCGCGCTGGCGCCGGGGATCAGGGTGCTGCAGACCGAGTTCCGACAGACCTTCGGCGGCGGCGGCGTCGGCGTGGACCGGGACGGCGACAGCTTCGGCGGGCCGCAGATCAACGTCTTCATCGACGGTGTCAGCATCAGGAGCAACGTCAACCAGGGCGGCATCGTCGGCCAGGACGTCAGCCGCGGCAATCCCTTCTCGCAGCTCGCCGTCGCCGAATTCCGCGTCCTCACGTCCAATTTCAAGGCCGAATATGAAGATGCCGGCACCTCGATCATCACCGCGGTCACCCGCTCGGGCACCAACGAGTTCCACGGCGAGATCTTCGGCACCTATCAGGACGAGAGCATGGTCGCGATCAGCCCGATCACCCGGCGCCAGAACGACGAGGAGCCGTCCCTGACCCGTTATCAGGTCGGTGCTGCTTTGGGCGGGCCGATCATTCGCGACAACCTCTTCTTCTTCGCAAGCTACGAAGCCAATATCCAGGATCGGGCAAGCACCGTCTCGCGCGGTGGAACGCCTGCGGAGCAGGCGGAGGTTCCCTTCGATCTCAGTCAATTCGAGGGCACCTTCGCCAGCCCGTTCCGCGAGCATCTCGGCTTCGGCAAGCTCACCTGGCAGGCCGGCGACAATCACCTTGTCGAACTGAGCGGAAGCGCGAGGGTCGAATCCGATCTGCGCGACTTTGGCGGCAACCAGGCGCTCTCGCGGCGCACTCGGGTGGACAATGACGTCTATACCGGGCGTCTCCGGTGGGACTGGAGCGGCGATGGCTTCCTCAACGAGGCTTCGGTCGATTATCTGCGCTCGAACCTTGCCTTCGGCGCCGTCGGCGACGTCGAGTTCGGCCAGAATTACGCCGGCGTCATCTCGATCGGCGGGCGCGCCGATTTCCAGCAGGTGGAACAGCAAGGCATCACCTTCCGCAACAATTTCAGCTTCACCGATGTCGATTGGAACGGAAGCCACCTGATCAAGGTCGGCGCCAGGGTGTCGCTCCAGGATTACCGCGTCGGCGGCACCGGCCCGAGCAACAATCCGCAGTTCGAGTTCATCCGCGACGCCGGGCGCGGTCTCAATTTCACCTTCCCGGCCAACGTCCGTTTCGGGGGGGGCGATCCGGAGGTCGAGGCCAGCACGACCCAGATCGGCCTCTTCGTCCAGGACGACTGGGAAGTGAACGAGCATCTGACGTTCAACCTCGGCCTGCGCTGGGACATCGACACCAATGCCCGCAACAATGATTTCGTGACTTCGCCAGCAGCGGCCGAGGCGTTGCGTGCCCTGGGCGCCGACCCCAGGACGCCTGATTTCTTCGACGTCGAGGATTATATTTCGGACGGCGACCGCGAGGTCGACATGAACAATTTCGCGCCCCGGATCGGCTTCTCCTACGACGTCAACGCCGATCAGCGCACCGTCCTCTTCGGCGGTTACGGCCGCTATTACGATCGCACGCTGTTTCGCAGCGCGGCAGAGGAGACGCTGCTCCGGCAATATCGCTCGGGCGAGATCCTCTTCTCGCTGGACGGCCTGCCGCGGGACGGCCGGCAGACGATCCTGTGGAACCCCACCTACCTTACGCCGGACGGATTTGCCGCGCTGCTGGCGAGCCTTGCCGCCGATCCGACATCGCCGGGAACGAGCGAGCTTCGCGCGATACCGAACGATCTGAAGACGCCCTATACCGACCAGTTCAGCGTCGGCATCCGTCAGCGTTTCGGCATATTCAGGACGTCTTTGACGTTCACCCACATCATCGGCCGCGATCAGATCGGCTATGCGCCGCTCAATCGTACCCAGACACTGAATGCCGGCGGCTTTTACGATTTCATCCCGATGATCAATGGCTTCAGCAACGCCGTCGTCGCCTTCAACACGCGGCGGACACGCTACAATGCGGTCTATCTCACGGTCGACAAGCCCTATACGCGACAATCGGGCTGGGGCGCTGGCCTCGCCTATACCTACGCGCGAAGCCGAGAGCGCGGCTATTCGTTCAATTTCGACTATCCCAATATTGCGGAGGGCGAGTTCGTGCCCAATGCCGGCGATGAGCGGCACCGGGCGGTGGTGAACGGCATGGTCGATCTCCCCTGGGGCTTCCGCCTCTCGGGTCTCGCCACCTACAGTTCGGGCCTGCCCTATTTCATCATCGATGCGACCGAGGGCTTCCAGCCGGGCAACATCAGGCTCGGCCATTTCCGCGACACGCCCGCCTATCTCCAGGTAGATCTCAGGCTGCAGAAGACCTTCCGGATATTCAACGCCGGCGAGTTCACGCTGTCCGCGGAGGTCTTCAATCTGTTCAACGAGAAGATCTGGGCGGGTGCCGACAATTTCTTCGGGCCGGGGAGCGAAATCGAGTTCAGAACCGGCATATTTGACGGTCAGGGCAACAACTTGGCCGGGCCCACGCGCAGCTTCCAGTTGGGCGCGGCCTTCCGGTTCTGAGCTCGTCCGCCGGAGCCGCGCGTCGCGGCTCCGGCACCTTGAATGACGGTCCGGGCAGGTGAAGAGTGACGCCGTGACGACCCGCCGCGATTTTATCAGGATGACCGCGCTCGGCCTCGCCGGCCTCGGCGCCGGCCGCGCGGCGGGCCAAAGCGCGCCCGGCCGCGCCGACGCCGGCACCGAGGCCTTCCTCGACGACCTCCAGCGGCGCACCTTCCGCTTCTTCTGGGAGACGACCAACCCGGAGAACGGGCTCGCGCGCGACCGCTGGCCGGGTCCCTCCTTCGCGAGCATGGCCGCCGTCGGCTTCGCGCTCACCGCATATCCGATCGGCGTCCAGCGCCGGTTCGTGACTCGGCGCGACGGTGCGGCGCGGACCCTCGCCACCTTGCGCTTCCTGAGCAACGCGCCCCAGGGCGACGGACCCGCCGGCATGACCGGCCACAAGGGCTTCTTCTACCATTTTGTCGACATGGGAACCGGCGCCCGATTCGAGCGGACCGAGCTTTCCACCGTCGACACCGCTTTGCTGCTCGGCGGCATTCTCTTCGCCAAAGGCTATTTCGACCGGCCGGAGGAGCTGGAGATACGCGAGCTGGCCGACCGCATCTACGCGCGCGTCGACTGGCGCTGGACGCAGGCGCGGCCGCACCGGGTCGCCCTGGGCTGGAATCCGGAGAGTGGCTTCCTCCCTTATGACTGGATCGCGCGCAGCGAGGCGATGCTGGTCTACATCCTTGCGCTCGGCGCGCCGGAGCACGGGCTGGAGCCGGAAAGCTGGCGGCTCTGGTCCGAAGGCCTGCCCGAGCTCTGGGGCGAGGACCATGGCCAGCATTATATCCGCTACCAGCCGATGTTCTGGCACCAATATGGCCACATTTGGGTGGATTTCCGGGGCATTCGCGACGATTTCATGCGGTCCAGGGGGGTCGATTATTTCGAGAACAGCCGGCGCGCGACCCTGGCGCAGGCGGCGTATGCCCGCGCCAATCCGATGGGCTGGCGCGGCTACGGGCGCGACCTTTGGGGCCTCACCGCCTGCGACGGGCCCGCCGACGTCACGCTCAGCATCGATGGGCGGGAGCGCCAGTTCCGCTCCTACGCCGCGCGCGGCCCCGGTCATTATGACGACGGCACCGTCTCGCCGACCGCGGTCGGCGGCTCTCTCCCCTTCGCGCCGGAGATATGCATTCCGACCCTCAAGGCGATGCGCCGCGATCACGGCGCCGATCTCTACGGCCGTTACGGCTTCCTCGACGCGCTCAATCCCAGCTTCACCGACCGCTCGGTGCCGCTCGCCCACGGCCGAATCGTGCCCAACAAGGGCTGGTACGACACCGACTATCTCGGCATCGACCAGGGCCCGATCCTGGCGATGATCGAGAATCACCGCAGCGGCCTCGTCTGGCAGGTGATGCGCGGCGATCCGCACCTGCGCCGCGGGCTCGATCGCGCGGGCTTCGCCGGCGGCTGGATGGCGCCATGATCGTCACGCGGCGCACGCTCCTGGCCGGTTCCGCCGCACTGCTGGCCGGCTGCGGCGGCGCGGAAGACGGGCGCGAAACGGTGCGCTTCTGGGCGATGGGGCGCGAGGGCGAGGTTCTCGACCAGCTCGTGCCAGAGTTCGAACGGACCAACCCCGGCATCAGGGTTCTGATCCAGCAAATCCCCTGGATCTCCGCGCACGAGAAATTGCTGACCGCCTTCGCCGGCGATGCGACGCCCGATCTCGCCCAATTGGGATCGAGCTGGGTGCCCGAGCTTGCGGCGCTCGGCGCGCTCGAGCCGCTCGACGCCCTCCTGAGCGGCTCGCGCGCCATCCCGGCCTCCGATTATTTCGGCGGGCCGATGCGGGCCAATCTGATCGACGGCCGGACCTGGGCCGTGCCCTGGTATGCCGATACGCGGCTGCTCTTCTATCGCCGCGACCTGCTGCGCGACGCCGGCTTTTCGGCGCCGCCCGCCGACTGGACGGCCTGGCGGCGCGCGATGCGGGCGATCAAGGCGCGCGGCGCGCCGGGCGACCATGCCATCCTCCTCCCGCTCAACGAATATGAGCCGTTGCTCGCGCTCGCCTTGCAGCAGCCAGAGCCGCTGCTGCGCGACGGCGGCCGCTACGGCAATTTCCGCTCGGCCGGCTTCGCCCGCGCCTCCGATTTCTACCTCGGCCTGTTCGGCGAGGGGCTTGCGCCGCGGGTCACCAACACGCAGATTTCGAACGTCTATGACGAATTCGCGCGCGGCCGCTTCGCCTTCTACATTTCGGGGCCGTGGAACATCGGCGAGTTCAAGCGCCGCCTGCCGCCGGA